>OCQZ01000191.1_pt1 | contig 18296 bp, 17 predicted proteins | sample 1538921 | NCBI WGS metagenome assembly OCQZ01 (sample SAMN03418269, study PRJEB22391) | human gut metagenome | biome: human-gut; feature: organic feature; material: feces | host: Homo sapiens | place: Tanzania | collected 2013-01 | reverse complement strand
TACGTTGGAAAATCCAACGCAATTAAATAAAGATATACAAAAGACTAACTTACCCAAAAAAGAAAAATCAAATATAGATTTATCAAGTACCGATTCCATTCCTATCCATTCCCTAAATCCCTTGCCTTACGACGGGGAAGCGGCAGAGCCGCCGGAACGGAAACGAAAGGAAGCGACAGACGCATACAGCGTTTATGAGGAAATCATCAAGGACAATATCGAGTACGACCATTTTGTACGCTACGGGCAGGTAGACAAAGACCGTCTGGACGAAATTGTTTCGATTATCCTTGAAACGGTATGCAGCAAGAGAAAGACAATCCGTATCGCCGGGGACGATTACCCGGCAGAGCTTGTCAAGGCAAAGTTTATGAAGCTCAACAGCAGCCACATTGAATTTGTCTTTGACTGCATGAAAGAGAATACCACCAAAATCCGCAACATCAAACAGTACCTTAAAGCGGTGCTGTTCAATGCGCCGAATACCATTGACAGCTACTATACCGCCCTTGTCGCTCACGACATGGCGACAGGCAAAATCTAAAGGAGGATTACCACATGGCACAGAAAACAGGAGCTTTGATTTTTGACGAACAGACCGACCGCTACGACATTCGCTTTGACATTGCCGACTATTACGGCGGCTTGCATTGTGGAGAGTGTTTCGACGTATTCACAGGCGGCAAATGGAAGCCGACCCGCATTGAAATGAGCGCGGCGCAGGAATGGTACCTTGTGGGTATCCGCGCCGAGGATTTGAACGGCTTGCGCGTCCGTATCTAAAGCCTATGGGCGGCTACCGCAGCGGCGTACCACCCTAACACTATCAGACTACCGCGAAAGGAGGACGGTATATGCAAGATGAAATCAACGAAAAAACCATAGCCCTTTACATCAAGACCGGGAAGCTGACCGCGCAGACGCTTCAAAAGGCTATGAAAACGCTGCTTGCACAGATGAAGAAGCAGAAAGACAAAACGCCGCAGGGCAAGCAGACCTTAAAGCAGCTTATGAAGCAGAACGCGGGCGTTTCCAACATTGAGATTACCGAGGGCAATATCAAAGCCTTTGAGAGTACGGCGAAAAAGTACGGTATCGACTTTGCGCTGAAAAAGGACGCGACGGAAAGCCCGCCCCGCTATCTGGTTTTCTTCAAGGGGCGGGACGCGGACGTGCTGACCGCAGCCTTTAAGGAGTTTTCCGCAAAGAAGCTGACACAGGAGAAAAAGCCCTCTATCCGAAAGCTGCTCTCTACCCTCAAAGAAGCCGCACAGGGCAAGAACGCGGAACGGGCAAAGGTCAAGAACAAGGACAGGGAGGTATCGCTATGAAGCCGGAAATCAAGAAGCTGCTTATCCTAAATCTCCCGTATCTGCTCTTTGTCTGGCTCTTTGATAAAGTGGGCGCGGCTGTCCGGCTCTCCCCCGGCGCGGACGCAAGCGCAAAGCTGCTACATCTTGGGGACGGTTTTACCGCCGCCTTTTCCAGTATCGCGCCGAGCTTCCACCCGGCAGACTTAGCTTTAGGCATTGCGGGGGCGGTCATTGTCCGGCTGATTATCTACACCAAAGGCAAGAACGCGAAGAAATACCGCCGCGGGACAGAATACGGTTCGGCGCGTTGGGGCGGGGCTGACGACATAAAGCCGTACACCGACCCGGTATTTGAGAACAATATCCCCTTAACGCAGACGGAACGGCTCACCATGAACAGCCGCCCGAAGCAGCCGAAATACGCAAGAAACAAAAATATCCTTGTAATCGGCGGTTCCGGCAGCGGCAAGACCCGGTTCTTTGTGAAACCGTCGCTCATGCAATGTACGTCAAAGGATTTTCCAACGTCGTATATCGTCACTGACCCGAAAGGAACACTGATTTTGGAAACCGGGAAAATGTTACAGCGGTACAAATACCGTATCAAAGTGCTAAATACGATTAACTTCAAAAAATCCATGAAATACAATCCCTTTGCCTATCTGCGGAGCGAAAAGGACATTTTGAAGTTAGTCAATACCATTATCGCCAACACCAAAGGCGACGGGGAAAAATCCGGCGAGGATTTCTGGGTGAAAGCGGAAAAGCTCTACTACACCGCGCTAATCGGCTACATCTGGTATGAAGCCCCGGAGGACGAGAAGAACTTCACGACGCTGCTTGAAATGATAAATGCGTCGGAAGCCCGCGAGGACGACGAGGACTTTAAGAACCCGGTAGACCTCATGTTTGAACGTCTGGAAGAAAAAGACCCGGAACATTTTGCGGTCAAGCAGTACAAGAAGTACAAACTGGCTGCGGGCAAAACGGCAAAGTCAATCCTTATTTCCTGCGGCGCAAGGTTAGCCCCCTTTGACATACGGGAACTGCGCGAACTCATGGAAACCGACGAAATGGAGCTTGACACTTTGGGAGATAGAAAAACGGCATTGTTCGTTATCATCTCCGACACCGACGACACTTTCAATTTTGTTGTTTCCATTCTCTACACGCAGCTTTTCAACTTGTTATGCGACAAAGCCGACGATGTTTACGGCGGGCGGCTGCCTGTTCATGTGCGCTGCCTGTTAGATGAATTTGCGAATATCGGTCAAATCCCGAAGTTTGAAAAGCTCATAGCGACCATACGAAGCCGCGAAATATCGGCTTCTATTATTTTGCAATCACAGTCGCAGCTAAAGGCAATCTACAAGGATAACGCCGACACGATTGTAGGCAACTGCGACACGACCCTTTTCTTGGGCGGCAAGGAAAAAACGACGCTCAAAGAAATATCGGAAATCTTAGGCAAAGAAACGATTGACAGCTTCAACACTTCCGAGACCAGAGGGCGGGAGCTTTCGCATGGGCTGAACTATCAGAAGTTAGGCAAAGAACTTATGACGCAGGACGAAATCGCAGTCATGGACGGCGGGAAATGTATCTTGCAGCTTAGAGGTGTGCGCCCGTTCTTCTCTGATAAGTACGACATCACGAAGCACCCGAAATACAAGTACCTGTCCGACGCAGACCCGAAAAACGCCTTTGACATGGAAAAGCATATCAAACGCCGCCCCGCTATCGTAAAGCCGGACGAAGTATTTGACTACTACGAAATCGACGTACAGGAGGACGCAGCACCGTAAAGGGAGGTGGTAATCTATCCGAACTGTAAACACGGGCTATATGGTACGCGCCCCTACTTGGAGCGTGGCAGGAAGCCGCAGCGTATCAACCCTTACAAAAATGACAACTGAATACCGCCGCGCCGCAGCAGTTTAAGCAGCGCGGGGACGCAGTCGCCGAACACAGGCGGCTTTTTTCATACCCAAAACCAAAAACAAACAATTTTTATCGCCGCAAAGCGGCAGAAAGTGAGGAAATTATATGGCATTTTTCAACAGCGCAGTAAACGTATTGCAGACCCTTGTTATCGCTCTTGGAGCAGGCTTAGGCATTTGGGGCGTTATCAATCTTCTGGAGGGATATGGTAACGACAATCCGGGTGCAAAATCCCAGGGCATGAAGCAGCTCATGGCGGGCGGCGGCGTTGCCCTTATCGGCATGACCCTTGTACCGCTGCTTTCCGGCTTGTTCGGTTAAGAAGCGCGGGTAAAGGCTTATGCAGAGCATACTTGACGCGATTAACGAATGGATAAAGGAAATCCTCATAGGAGCCATAAACGGTAATCTGTCAACTATGTTCGGGGACGTAAACGAAAAAGTCGGCACTATCGCCGCAGAGGTAGGGCAGACCCCGCAAGGGTGGAACGCAAATATATTCTCCATGATACAGACCCTTAGTGAGAATGTAATCGTACCCATTGCGGGGCTTGTCATTACCTACGTCCTATGCTATGAGCTTATCAGCATGGTAACGGAAAAGAACAATATGCACGACGTTGACACTTCCATGTTCTTCAAGTGGGTGTTCAAGGCGTTTGTGGCAGTCTACCTTGTGACGCACACCTTTGACATCACTATGGCGGTGTTCGATATGGCGCAGCACGTTGTTTCCGGCGCGGCGGGGGTAATCGGCGGCAGCACAGAGATTGATGTTGCCGCCGCCCTTGCTTCCATGCAGAGCGGGCTTGACGCTATGGAAATCCCCGAACTGCTCTTACTTGTCATGGAAACAAGCCTTGTGAGCTTGTGCATGAAAATCATGTCCGTACTGATAACCGTTATCCTCTACGGCAGAATGATAGAAATTTACCTTTACTGTTCGGTATCGCCTATCCCGTTTGCAACTATGACGAACCGGGAATGGGGGCAGATAGGAAACAACTACCTAAAATCCCTGTTCGCTATCGGTTTTCAAGGCTTCCTCATTATGATATGCGTCGGCATTTACGCGGTTCTGGTAAACAACATGATAATAGCGGACAATCTGCACAGCGCGATATTCTCCCTTGCAGCCTATACCGTTATCCTCTGTTTCTCCCTGTTCAAATCCGGCGCACTGGCGAAGTCGATTTTTTCCGCGCATTAGCGGCGTGTCAAGGGCAGGGTGGAGATTTTCAGAGCGAAGCGGCGAAAATACGACCCGACCTTGACGCGGATAACCCCCATATAATACGGGCGGGCAAAGGGCATAGATTGACCTTTGCCTTGATTACCCTTATGGAAAATTACAGCAACACCAAACCCAGAGAAAGGAGGTTTTCACTTGGCGTATGTACCCGTACCCAAAGACTTATCCAAAGTCAAGACAAAAGTAGCTTTCAACCTTACCAAACGGCAGATTGTATGTTTTGCGGCGGCTCTCCTGTTCGGCTTGCCGCTTTTCTTTCTGCTCAAAGACAGCACAGGCACAAGCCTTGCGTCTATGGCTATGATTGCCGTCATGCTGCCCTGTTTCCTCTTTGCCATGTATGAGAAGCATGGACAGCCCCTTGAAGTGGTGGTGAAGAACATCATACGGACAAAATTCATAGCCCCCAAAGAACGACCATACAGGACAGACAACTTTTATTCCGTCTTAGAACGGCAGAGAAAACTTGAAAAGGAGGTATCAGCGATTGCAAAAGGAAACACGAAGAAACAGCGCGGCGGGAAGCGCAAAGCCTAACCCGCCCCGCAAGCTCACCCGCGCCGAGAAAAAGCAGATTGCGGAAATCATCAGACAGGCAAAGGGCGACGGGAAAGCCCACACCGCGCAGCAGACAATCCCCTATATCCAGATGTACCCGGACGGTATCTGCAAGGTTACGGGACGGAAATACTCAAAGACCGTCGCCTTTGAAGATATTAACTATCAGCTTGCACAGGCAGACGACAAGACCGCCATTTTTGAGAACTGGTGCGACTTCCTCAACTACTTTGACGCTTCCGTTTCGGTGCAGCTCTCTTTCATCAATCAGGGGACGCAGCGGGGCGAAGCGGAAAAGGCGGTCAATATCCCGGCACAGGAGGACGCTTTCAATTCTATCCGCACAGAATACCGGGATATGCTGAAAAACCAGCTTGCAAAGGGCAACAACGGGCTTGTCAAAGCAAAATATATCACCTTTGCCATTGAAGCCGACAGTCTGGGCGCGGCGAAATCCCGCCTTGCCCGTATCGAAACGGACGTACTCAACAACTTTAAGCTCTTGGGCGTGTCTGCCCGCCCCATGACAGGCTATGAACGCCTTAAAATGCTGCATGGCATTTTCCACCCGGAGGGCGGGCAGTTTGCCTTTGATTTTTCATGGCTTGCCCCGTCCGGGCTTTCCACAAAGGACTTTATCGCCCCGTCCTCTTTCCGTTTTGGCGAGGGGCGTTATTTCCGCATGGGGCGCAAAATCGGCGCGGTTTCATTCCTTGAAATCCTTGCGCCGGAATTAAACGACCGTATCTTATCTGACATTCTGGACTTGGAAACGGGCGTTATCGTCAATCTGCATATCCACAGTATCGACCAGACCGAAGCCATAAAGACAATCAAGCGGAAAATCACCGACCTTGACAAAATGAAAATCGAGGAACAAAAGAAAGCGGTACGCAGCGGCTATGACATGGATATTATCCCGTCCGACCTTGCCACGTTTGGCAGCGAAGCGAAAAACCTCTTACAGGACTTGCAGAGCCGGAATGAAAGAATGTTCCTCTTGACGTTCCTTGTGGTGAACATGGCGGACACGAAGCGGAAACTGGAAAATGACGTATTCGCGGCGGCGGGCATTGCACAGAAGAACAACTGCGCCTTAACCCGCCTTGACTACCAACAGGAAGCGGGGCTTATGTCCTCTGTACCGCTTGGGGAGAACCTTATCCCCATTCAAAGAGGGCTTACCACGTCAAGCACCGCTATCTTTATCCCCTTTATCACACAGGAGCTTTTCCAGACGGGCGCGGCTTTGTACTACGGCTTAAACGCCCTGTCTAACAACATGATACTCTGCGACCGCAAGCAGCTAAAGAACCCCAACGGCTTAATCTTGGGTACGCCGGGAAGCGGGAAATCCTTTGCCGCCAAACGGGAAATGACAAACGCTTTCCTCATTACCGACGACGACATAATTATCTGCGACCCGGAAGCAGAGTATTTTTCCCTTGTGCAGCGGCTTGACGGGCAAGTGATACGCTTGTCGCCTACGGGCAAGGGCATTGACGGGAAGCCCCAGTATGTGAACCCTATGGATATTAACCTCAACTATTCCGAGGACGACAGCCCCCTTGCGCTGAAATCTGATTTTATCCTGTCCTTGTGTGAGCTTGTCATTGGCGGCAAGGAGGGCTTGCAGCCGATTGATAAAACGGTCATTGACCGCGCTGTAAGAAACGTGTACCGCCCGTTTTTAGCAAACCCCGACCCGGCAAATATGCCGATTTTGGGCGACCTCTACGACGAGCTTTTGAAGCAGCCGGAGCCGGAAGCGGCGCGGATCGCGTCGGCGTTGGAGCTTTATGTATCGGGAAGCCTTAACGTATTCAACCATAGGACGAATGTAGAGCTTTCAAACCGCCTTGTCTGCTTTGACATTAAACAGCTTGGAAAGCAGCTTAAAAAGTTAGGTATGCTCATTGTGCAGGACCAGGTATGGAACAGGGTAACGGTCAACCGGGCAGAAAAGAAATCCACACGCTACTATATGGACGAATTTCACTTGCTTCTGAAAGAGGAACAGACCGCCGCTTACAGCGTGGAGATTTGGAAGCGTTTCAGAAAATGGGGCGGCATACCCACAGCCATTACGCAGAACGTCAAGGATTTGCTTGCTTCCCGCGAAGTGGAGAATATCTTTGAAAACTCTGATTTTGTCCTCATGCTCAATCAGGCGGCGGGCGACCGGGCTATCCTTGCAAAGCAGCTCAACATCTCCCCGCAGCAGATGAAATATGTCACCCACACCGAAGCGGGCGAGGGGCTTATCTTCTACGGGAACGTGGTGCTGCCCTTTGTAGACCGCTTCCCGAAAGACACCGAGCTTTACCGGGTAATGACGACGAAGCCGGAGGAAGTGGGCGAAGCATGACAAAATTAAGGACAGACACCATTATCAACCGGGACGCGCTCTATGCCTTGCGGGAGCTTCCAGAGGAAAGCGTACACTGTTGCGTCACAAGCCCGCCCTACTATGCGCTTAGGGATTATGGGCTTGATATGCAGATTGGGCGGGAGGACACGCCGGAGCAGTACATTGACAGGCTGACCGAGGTTTTCCGCGAGCTGCGCCGGGTACTGCGTTCTGACGGTACGCTCTGGCTGAATATCGCGGACACCTACTGCGGCACAGGGAACAAGGGCTACCATGCAGACCCGAAGAACCCGAAAGGCAGAAACGGACAGCAGATTGCAAGAAACAACCGCGTTTCCGGCTGCAAACAAAAGGACTTAATCGGTATCCCTTGGCTTTTAGCTTTTGCCCTACGCGCTGACGGGTGGTATTTACGGAGCGACATTATCTGGCAGAAAGAAAACCCCATGCCGGAGAGCGTGAAAGACCGCCCTACCCGCTGCTATGAACATATCTTTCTGCTTACGAAGTCAAAGAAATATTTCTATGACGCAGCCGCCATAGCCGAGCCGTTAGCCCCCACAACGGCGGCGCGGTACCGCACCGGGCGCAGCGCGGGACAGAAATATGCGGACGAAGTACCCGGACAGGGGAACGTACAGGGGCTTAACCGGGCGCGAAGCGGCAGCTACTACGACGAAGCCCTCATGCCGACCATGCGGAACAGGCGGGACGTGTGGCTTATCAATACCGTTCCCTACAAGGGCGGGCATTTCGCCGCGTTCCCGCCAAAACTTGCCGAAACCTGTATCAAGGCGGGCTGTCCGAAAGGCGGCGTTGTGCTTGACCCCTTTTTCGGCAGCGGCACGACGGGGGCAGCCGCAAGGCAGCTTGACAGGCATTATATAGGCATTGAGATAAACGCCGAGTATTGCGCCCTTGCAAGGGCGCGGATTGGAGGGACAGAAAAATAAAACAGTATCGAGCGCGTGAGAAAGTCACGCAGAAAATGACCCGCGAGGGGGCTGTCGAGGTAAACGCCGCCACCGGGAAAAAGAAACGTATCAGCAAGCGGATAAGGGACGCGGACTTTGCAAAGACCGAAGCACCGCAGCCGCCGGAACAGGCAGCGCAGACCATACCGGGCGGCGCAGCTCCCGCGCCCACAGCCGCCGCGCCGCCGCTTCCCCATGCGCCGGGGGCAGAACGGGAACAGGACACCGCCGCAGCCGAGCGCGTCTTGGAGCGTATCGACGGGGCGCGTACCAGAAAGGCGAGCAAAAAGGCGGCGAGGAAAGCACAGGCAGAAGCCACAGCAAAAGAAAAATCTTCCCGCTTGCAGTTTACCGACGAGGAACGGGCAACGCCGGAGCTTGAAAGGTATATCCGAAAATCGGACAAAGCAGCCGACCGTCTGGACGCGGCAAAGGCGGCTATCCCCAAAGAAAAGAAACTTGTACGGGAGCGCACCTTTGATGAAGCCACCGGGAAAGGCAAGACCCGCCTACATTTTGAGGAACAGGAAAAGCCCATAGGAAGGAATAAGCCCCACAATAACCCGCTATCCCGCCCCGCACAGGAAGCGGGTATTTTCGTCCACAACAAGATACATTCCGTTGAAAAGGACAATTCCGGCGTTGAGGGGGCGCACAAATCCGAAGAACTGGCAGAGCGCGGCGCAAAGTACGGGGCGCGGAAAGTCAAGGAGGGCTACCGCAGCCACAAGCTCAAACCCTACCGGGCGGCGGCAAAGGCAGAGAAAGCGGCGTTCAAGGCGAATGTGGATTTCCAGTACCATAAAGCCCTGCATGACAATCCGCAGATTGCGGGCAATCCCCTTTCCCGCTTCATGCAGAAGCAGCAAATCAAGCGGCAGTATGCAAAGTCGGCAAGGAAAGGCGGCGCAAAAACGGCGCAGAAAGCCGCAGAGAACACCCGCAAGGCGGCAAAAAAGACCGCCGAGGAAACAAAAAAGGCAATCGCTTTTGTAGGGCGGCACCCGGCGGGCGTATGTATCGCCGTTGCCGCGCTGCTCTTATTCATCATGGTATCGGCGGGGCTTTCCTCTTGCGGCTCCATGTTCTCCGGCTTGATGAACGGCATACTTGGGACTTCCTACACGTCGGAGGACAGCGACCTTGTGGCGACGGAAAATAATTACGCCGCAAAGGAAAACGAGCTTCAGCAGCAGATTGACAATATCGAAAGCACCCACCCCGGCTATGACGAATACCGCTATGACCTTGACAGTATCGGGCATAACCCCCATGAGTTAGCGTCCTACCTCACCGCCCTTTTACAGACCTACACCCCGCAGAGCGCACAGGCAGAACTAAACCGCGTCTTTGCCATGCAGTACACTTTGACGCTGACGGAAGAAACGGAAATCCGCTACCGCACAGAAACAAGCACAGACCCGGAAACAGGGGAAACGACCACCGAGGAAGTACCCTACGAGTACCATATCCTCAACGTGAAGCTGACGAACAAGCCCATTTCCGAGATTGCGGAGGAACTTCTAACGCCACAGCAGCTTGAAATGTACCGCGTCTATCTGGAAACAAGCGGCAACAAACCGCTGATTTTCGGCGGCGGCTCCCCCGATATGGGCGCGTCCGAGGATTTAAGCGGCGTACAGCTTGTAAACGGCACACGCCCCGGCAACACCGCCGTTGTAGACCTTGCGAAGCGGCAAGTCGGCAACGTAGGCGGGCGACCCTTTTGGAGCTGGTACGGATTTAACAGCCGCGTGGAATGGTGCGCCTGTTTCGTTTCATGGTGCTACAATCAAGCCGGAAAGAGCGAGCCGCGCTTTGCCGGGTGCCAGTCACAGGGCGTACCCTGGTTCCAGTCACGCGGGCAATGGGGCGCGAGGGGCTATGAGAATATCGCCCCCGGCGACGCTATCTTTTTCGACTGGGACGGGGACGGGAGCGCAGACCATGTAGGGCTTGTTATCGGGACGGACGGGGAGCGCGTCTATACCGTCGAGGGCAATTCCGGCGACGCCTGCAAGATAAAGAGCTACCCCGTCAATTACTCCTGTATCAAGGGCTACGGCTTAATGAATTGGAACTGACAACAAAAAAATGAAAATCTGAAAGGAGAAATTTATTGATGGCTATGAACAAAATTGAACGTATCGACAAGGAGATTGCAAAGACCCGCGAGAAAATCACCGAGTACCAGAATAAATTAAGGGGGCTTGAAGCGCAGAAAACCGAAGCGGAAAACCTGCAAATCGTACAGCTTGTGCGCTCCATGCGCCTTTCCCCGCATGAGCTTTCCGCTATGCTTTCCGGGGGCGGTATTCCGGGCATGGAAGCCGCGCCGGGCTACCCCGCAGAACCCGCAGACCATGACAACGAAGAAATGGAGGACACCGAGAATGAATAAGAAAATCCTTAGAACACTGACCGCACTTTGCGCCGCCCTTATGCTTTCGGGCGGCTTTTCCGTCACCGCTTTTGCACAGACCCCGGAGGGAGAGGACGACACCAACGACAGCGGCGTTGTCTACGAGGAACCCCAAAAGGAAGAACCCCTTACCCCGGACGGGAACGCGACCCTTGTAGACGATTTCGGCGGCAACAAGCAGCTTATCACCGTAACGACCAAAAACGGCAATTACTTTTATATCCTCATTGACCGGGACGACGAGGGCGAGAACACCGTACATTTCCTTAATCAAGTGGACGAAGCCGACCTCTTAGCACTTATGGAGGACGGAAGCACCGAAGCAGCCCCGCCCGCCGTTTGCAGTTGCACCGAAAAATGCGAAGCCGGAAAGGTAAATGTGAGCTGCCCCGTCTGCAAGGACAACATGACCGCTTGCAGCGGCAAGGAAGCGGAGCCGGAAACCGAAGAACCGCCGGAGCAGCCCAAAGAAAAAGGCAATGCGGGCGGGCTTGTGCTTTTCCTTGTCGTGGCACTTCTTGGCGGCGGGGGCGCGTTCTATTATTTTAAGTTTATGAAGCCGAAGCAAAACGTCAAGGGCGGCACCGACCTTGAAGATTTCGATTTTGACGACTACGACGAGGACGAGCCGGACGAGGGGGACGGGCTTTCTGATGAAGAACAGGAGGACGAGGAAGCATGACCCTGTTTACCGACAATCCCTTTGAAAAGATGATGATACAAAGACCGGGCGGGCGGCGTGACAATGCGCCGCCCGTTCCCCATTCCCCGGCTTGCGCTTCCTGTCCGTACAAAGGGCAGCTCCCTTGTGTGGGCTACTGTCTGAAACAGGTACAGGAGAAAAAGGCAATCGAGCCGGAACGCTGAAAGGAGGATTTTTTCATGGCACTTAGACTTGTGATTGCAGAAAAGCCGAGCGTGGCGCAGACTATCGCCGCCGCGCTTGGCGTTAAGGAAAAGAAAGACGGATATATCGAGGGCGGCGGCTACCTCATTTCATGGTGCGTCGGGCATTTGGTACAGCTTGCGGAAGCTGCCGCCTACGGGGAGCAATATAAAAAATGGAGTTTTGAGAGCTTACCCATTCTGCCGGAGGAATGGCAGTACGCCGTTGACCCGGACAAGGGGAAGCAATTCAAAACCCTAAAAGAGCTTATGCACCGCGCCGACGTTTCCGAAGTGGTAAATGCGTGTGACGCGGGGCGCGAGGGAGAATTGATTTTCCGCTTTGTCTACGAAGCGGCGGGCTGCAAGAAGCCCATGCGCCGCTTGTGGATTTCCTCAATGGAGGACGGGGCAATCAAGGCGGGCTTTGCTTCCCTCAAAGACGGGCGGGACTATGACGCGCTCTTTGCGTCTGCCCTCTGCCGCGCAAAGGCTGACTGGATTATCGGCATTAACGCCACCCGCCTTTTCTCCTGCCTGTATAACCGCACCTTGAACGTGGGGCGCGTCCAGACACCGACCTTAAAAATGCTTGTAGACCGGGACGCTGCTATCAGCACTTTCAAGAAAGAAAAATATTACCATGTGCGGCTTGATTTATCCGGCGCAGAAGCCGCAAGCGGGAAGATCTGCGCCGCAGAGGAAGCAAAGGAACTGAAAGCGGCCTGCGAAGCGTCGCGGGCTGTCTGCACTTCCCTTGTGAGGGAAAAGAAAAGCGCAGCCCCGCCGAAGCTCTTTGACCTTACCTCTTTGCAGCGGGAAGCAAACCGTATTTTCGGCTATACCGCGAAGCAGACACTTGACCTGGCGCAAGCCCTGTATGAAAAGAAGCTGCTTACTTATCCGAGGACGGACAGCAGCTATCTGACCGACGACATGGAGGAAACAGCGGCAAAGGTTATCGCCCTGTTATGCGGGACGCTGCCCTTTATGGAGGGCATGAGCTTTTCGCCGGAGATTGCAAGGGTGCTGAACAGCAAAAAGGTATCAGACCACCATGCAATCATTCCTACTATGGAGCTTGCAAAGACCGACCTTGCCGCGCTGCCGGAAAGCGAAAAGAATATCCTTACCCTTGCGGGGGCGCGTCTTTTGTTCGCTACTGCCGCGCCGCACATCTTTGAAACGGTTACGGCGGTTTTCTCCTGCGCCGGAGCCGACTTTACCGCGAGGGGAAAGACGGTGCTTGCGGGCGGTTGGAAAGACCTTGAACGCCGCTACCGGGCAACGCTGAAAAACAAGCCCGAAGCAGACGACGAGGACAGCGCAGACGGAACGCTGCCGGAGCTTGCCGAGGGACAGAGCTTTGATAATCCCGCAGCAAAGGTAACGGAACACGACACAACGCCCCCGAAGCCCCACAATGAAGCGTCTTTGCTTTCGGCTATGGAACGCGCCGGGAATGAGGACACCGACCCGGACGCAGAGCGCAAAGGGCTTGGAACGCCCGCCACCCGCGCCGCTGTCATTGAAAAGTTAGTGAGCAGCGGTTTTGTAGAGCGCAAGGGAAAGCAGCTTATCCCCACAAAAGACGGGAATAACCTTGTGTGCATTTTGCCGGACAATCTTACTTCCCCGAAGCTGACCGCAGAATGGGAAAACAATCTGACGCAGATAGCAAAGGGAGCAGCCGACCCCAACGAATTTTTATCCGGCATTGAAGCTATGGCGCGGGAGCTTGTGAAATCCTATCCATTCCTTTCCGACAGCGACAAGGAGCGTTTCAAAACGGAAAAGCCGGAAATCGGCAAATGCCCCCGCTGCGGTTCCCCCGTCCATGAGGGCAAGAAAAACTACTACTGCTCTAACCGGAACTGCGCTTTTGTCATGTGGAAAAATGACCGTTTTTTTTGAGGACAGGAAAGTAGCCTTTTCCCCGAAGATTGCCGCCGCACTTCTGAAATCCGGCAAAGTGAAAGTCAAAGGGCTGTACTCTCCCAAAACAGGTAAAACCTACGACGGAACGGTTATTTTAGCCGATACGGGCGGGAAGTATGTCAACTATAAGATTGAGCTACCGAAGAAGAAATAACTTGAATAGCAAGCATAGGAAGCGGGTACCCACTTCCGTAAATCCCCCGTTTTCGCCTGCCGACGATTGCGGGGGATTTTTCTTGTTGGGAAGTTTCCCAAACCCTCTGCAATTTTTCAAAATCTTTGGCAGAACAGGCGGCGCGTTGTATTTAGGAGCATAACCACCAATGCGCAGCGTCTACGCTGCCATTTCAGAAAGGAGCGAATACATGAGCGAACAATTTTCCATTCTTATCGACAGCCGCACCCGCTTTGAAACAGGCGAACCGGGCGGCGTGTGGCTTTCCATGCCGACCACAAAGGAGCAGCTTCACGAAGCTATGCAGCGCGTCGGCATTACTGCGGATAACCCGCAGAACTTCTTTATCAACGGCTTTGCAAACACCGAGCAGCAGCCCTTTGACGTGCCGCTTCCCGTTATCCAGAGCGCAGGGCTTGACGAACTGAACTACTTAGGCAATCTGCTTGCCATGCAGCGCGACGAGGACAGGGACAAGTTTACGGCGGCGGTAGCTCTTGGGGAACGTGCCGGAAGTGTCAAAGACCTTATCAACCTTGCACAAAATCTTGACTGCTACTGGCTTTATCCCACCGTACAGAACGAAGAAGATTACGGCTATTACCTTATCGACGAACTGGACGAATTAGAACTGCCCGAAGAAGCAAAAAAGTATTTCATGTATGAGGATTACGGGCGGGACGCTGCTATCAATGACGGAGGACGCTTTACCGAACAGGGCTATATCTACAACAACAAGAACACCTTTACGGAGTGGTACAACGGCAAAGAAAGCGACATACCGAGGGAATACCGCGTTATGAGCTTCCCGCAGCCGCACCGCCCCGACCCGTCAAAGGTAGAAATGGACGCAGCCGCACCGGGACAGAAAACAGTGCAGACCATAGAGCAGCCGCAGGAGCCGCGCCCGGTTATCCCTATTGTGCTGACGAGCGAAAAACCCACAGAGAAATTGAAAGAGGTTACCGACCGTCTGGAACAGGGAATAACGGAACTCTTTGACAGCGAGCGTTACCGGGAATATCTGCGCGTCATGTCAAAATTTCATAATTACAGCTTTAACAATACGCTGCTTATCGCCATGCAGAAGCCGGACGCTTCCCTTGTTGCGGGCTTTTCCGCATGGAAAAATAATTTTGGGCGAAACGTGATAAAAGGGCAAAAAGGAATTAAAATCATTGCCCCGTCGCCTTACAAAGTCAAACAGGAAATGAAGAAAATCGACCCCCACACGCAGCAGCCTATCATTGGGAAAGACGGGAAGCCGGTTACGGAGGAAAAGGAAATCACGATACCCGCCTACAAGGTAGTGTCTGTCTTTGACGTGTCGCAGACCGAGGGGAAAGAGCTTCCCGACATTGCCGTTGACGAACTGACGGGCGACGTGGAGCGTTACAGGGATTTTTTCGCTGCCCTTGAAAAGACTTCCCCTGTTCCTATCGGATTTGAGCAGATACCGGGTAGCTCTCATGGCTACTATCATTTGGAGGACAAGCGCATTGCCATTCAAGAGGGAATGAGCGAGCTTCAAACCTTGAAAACGGCGATACATGAAATCGCACACGCAAAGCTGCATGACATAGACTTAAACGCGCCGGAGAACGAACAGCAGCCCCGCGTGGATAGGCGTACCCGCGAAGTCGAAGCGGAAAGCGTCGCCTATACCGTCTGCCAACATTACGGGCTTGATACGTCGGACTATTCCTTTGGGTACGTCGCCGGGTGGAGCAGTGGCCGCGAGCTTTCCGAACTGAAAAACTCCCTTGAAACAATCCGCAGCGCAGCCGCCGAGATTATCAATTCCATTGACGAAACATTAGCGGAGCTTTCAAAGGCGCAGGATAAGGAGCAGACCGCCGGACAGGAGCAGCCGGACAAAGAGGAAACCGCCGTGCAGGAGCATCCGAAACAGGAAGCCCCCGCACAGGAGAAAGCAGCTTTTACCCCCGAAACGATTTACCGGGTGCGCCGCAATCCTTACAGCGACAGCAAAGAAAATACCTATCTGCTGCAAGCCTATGTAACGCAGGAAAACGGGCGGGCAAAAATGGGCGCGGTACTTTTCACAGGAACGCCCCAGAAATGCCGCGAGCTTATGGGGCAACTCAAAAGCGGCGAACTGACCGAGGGACAGGTCAAGGAGCTTTACGCAAAGGCACAGGAAACAGCAAAGACAGCCGAGCAGGACAAAGGCACCTTTTCCATTTATCAGCTAAAGCATGGCGACGAAACGCGGGACTTGCGCTTTGAGCCATACGACCGCCTGCAGGCGACGGGAAATGTGGTTGATAAGGCGAACTATGAGCTTGTCTATTCCGCAGAGCTTACGCCGGGGACTTCCCTTGAAGATATTTATACCCGTTTCAATATCGACCACCCCAAAGACTTTAAGGGACACAGCCTTTCCGTTTCCGACGTGGTTGTGCTTCATCAGAACGGACAGGACACCGCCCACTATGTAGACAGCTTCGGCTATAAGAATGTGCCGGAGTTTTTACAGGAGCAAAAGCAGCTTACGCCCGACGAGTTGGAAACAGGCGAAACAATCAAAACGCCGCGCGGTACTTTCTATGTAACCGATATGAGCCGCGAACAAATGGAAGCCGCCGGATATGGCTTTCATCATCAATCCGACGACGGAAAATATTTAGTCATGGGAAATGGTACGCGGGCGTTTGCCATAGCAGCCGAGCAGCGGGAAAATCCCTTGAAAGCTGCCGAGCAGACCACCGAGCAAAACGAAAACATGATTGACGGGATTATCAACAATACGCCGACCGTTGACGAACTGGAAGCAAAGGTTAAGGCGGGAGAAACGATTTCCCTTGTTGACCTGGCTAACGCGGTCAAAGCCGATAAGGAGCGCGGCAAGGGCAAGCCGGAAAAGAAGCCCTCTATCCGGGCGCAGCTTAAAGCGGATAAGGAAAAGGCACAGAAGAAAGCCGCAGCGAAAACAAAAAATCACGATTTGGAGGTATGAGCATGAACAGATTTACCGTTGAGGAAACAAACCTTTTGAGCATTTACCATGAGGGAAGCAAGGCGCAGCTTACGGAGAACATCAACGCCGCGCTGCCTTACATGGACGCGGATATGCGGGAACTGGCGAAGCGCGCCCTTTCCAAAGTGGACGCGCTGACCGAGGAAGAATTTGCGGAGCTTACCATTTACGCCGCAGAGGAAGTATGAGCAGCATTAAGCGGCTTTCGCCGCCCCAGAGCCGGAAAGTCAATTCCCTTGTGCGCCGGGAGTGCTGCAACTGCGATAACGGACACTGTATTTTGCTTGACGACGGGGACGAGTGCGTATGCCCGCAGCTTATCTCTTATTCGCTGCTTTGCAAATGGTTTCGGATTGCCGTACTTCCCCTTGATAAGCTCCTGTATGCCGAGCTTTTTAAGACCGAGGATAAAAAGCGTTGTACTGTATGCGGCACGTTCTTTGTATCAAAGTCAAACAGCGTCAAATACTGCCCGGACTGCCGCAAGCGTATCACGAACAGGCAGGCAGCGGAGCGCATGAGAAAACGACGCTCCCTTGTTACGCGATAAGGGCGAAAATAGCCTTGATTTACAGGGCTTGCAGCGCGTGAAAATCACTTAGGCGATACAGAATACCTTTTCCCTTAAAAACAGCGTTCTACTGCGTAACATACCAAAATCAGCACCCACAAAAAGACAGGACGCGGAGGTCATTACTGGCTTTCTGCGTCCTGTCTTTTTTTGCGCCTGTTTATTCGCGCTCTGTTTCCTTGCCCCGTTCCGGCTGCTTTCCTATCTGCAAAATGCTGTCTATGTTCTGCTTGATAACGTCGTATTCCCGGACTTTCTTTTTCAGCTTGCCATAATCGGCGTAAAGGGCTTCTTTCTGCGCTTGGAGTGCTTCATATTCCTTTTGCAGTGTGGCGGGATTGGGGAGCTTTGTAATGCCCGCTGTTTTGAGTGCCCTTGCCGCAGCTTCATGGAGGATAATATCGCGCTCATGTCCGGCGCGGTATCGTTCTTTGTTCTTTGCCTTGCGGTATGCGTCATAGACAGGCTTTGTCTTTTGGTAGGTGGCGACGTGCTTCATCAGCACCGCCATATCCGCAAGCCGCTTTTCAACGCCCTTTAATGCGTCTGCCGCCTGCTCGCTTTCCGCTGTTACTTCCTCAATCCGGCTGACTAAATCCGCATACTGTTCAATCTTATTTTCCGTCAAGAAATTCATGGTCTTAGCTGCCTGTTTCAGATTGTGGATTTTCGCCCAGTGTTCATAGCCTTTGCTCTGCGCCGCTTTGATACTGTTCTCAATGTCGATAAGCAGACTAACGCCGCCGCGATCTGCGCGGGGAGCTTTCACAGCGCGGGCGCGTTTGCCCTCTATGCGTTCCCTTATGGCTTCCTCTGTATAGTCTGCGCCGAGGGTTTTAAGACGGGTAAAGCGTTCCTGTCCGGGAGCGCGGCAGGACACATATTTTCCCGGCTT
>OCQZ01000190.1_pt1 | contig 18298 bp, 6 predicted proteins | sample 1538921 | NCBI WGS metagenome assembly OCQZ01 (sample SAMN03418269, study PRJEB22391) | human gut metagenome | biome: human-gut; feature: organic feature; material: feces | host: Homo sapiens | place: Tanzania | collected 2013-01 | reverse complement strand
GACGGATCGTATTGGAGAGGACCTTGCCCGCCGCATCCTCCGCGAACACGCGGACCTCGTATGCCTTGGGCAGGATCTTGAGGTGCTCCTTGACGGAGTCGTTCCCCTTCTCCTTGAGCGTAAGCTCAGAGACGGCGCGGCTGAAGACGTTGCCCTTATAGTCGGCCAGCGCCATCACCAGACGCACCTTGCGCGGCTGGTTCTCGCTGTTTTTCACGCTGAGCGCCAGCTCCTGAATGTGCCGGGTGGTGATCTTTTCGATCGGTGTTTTCAGCGATACCTCCAGCGGCTGATCTGCGGCCCGGGCCGGTTCGACCCAGAGCATCAGCGTCATCAGCACCGCCAGAAGCGCCGCGAGCGTTCTTTTCATAAGCGTAAGGCTCCTTTTCTTTTCGGTCTACCTCCGCAGAGCAGGGTCTCCCCTGCCCTGCGGAGGTAAAGCTATCATTAAACCACCAGATAAACGAGCAGCTCGACCTGCTTGCCATCCTCCTGATAAGGCACATAGATATCGTTTTCCTCATCGTACTCATAGAGAAGGATGGTGACAACGTATTTACCATCCTGCTTGCAGTTGGCCTTGATGTAGGTGATCATTGCGCTACTGACTTCAGCGCTGCCCCACGAGCCAAAATAGCTGTACTCCGTCACCTCTGTGACAAAGTTCCCCGCTTTGATCTGGAAGAAGCAATCGGCATATTGATCGGTATCTTTCGCGATCATCGCGCTTCCCTCATAATAGGTAAGTCCGATGTCCTTGATCTCGCCGGTGATTGGCGTGTCGCCGCCGCCGGAGATCGCGGCGACCGCAGCGCTGAGCGCCTTGGCAGCGTCGTTGATCGCCTTCGGCGTGGAGGACTTGTCGGCGTAGACGGCGCGGGCATTCGTCAGCGCCGTCTGCACGTCAGCCCACTGCTCGGGGGTGTAGGCCGATGCGTCAAGGCCGCGGGTGCTCTCCACAGCGGCGTGCAGCGCCGTGCGGTCAACGCCGTCGTTCACGGGAAGATAGACAAGGTAGCGGCTGTTCGGCGCGCCGTTGCGGGCCGCAGCGGTCTCGACCACGATCATCTCGCACTGGGCCAGCAGCGCATCCGCCAGTTCGTCCGCGGAGATGTAGGCGAGATCGTTATAAAGCGAGCCTTCCGCAGCGTTGACGTCTTCCGTCAAATGTCCGCCGATGATGACGCGGTAGAATGCGTCCTTCGTCTCATCAAGCTCAAATGACCATGCGCCGTATCCATATTCCGTATCGCAAAGGTACTTGCCGTTGCAGGCAAGCTTCGGCGCAGCCTTGAAGGTCTTGAACTCGATCGAATCGGCCCATCTGAGATTGGACATTGCATCCACAAGGCCGTCCCATGCAGCGTTGACCGTCTTGATGCTCTTGTCCTTCTCGTCCACGACCTTCTTTGCGCCGCTCACAGCCTGCTGGAGCACTTTCCAGCTTTCGGCAGTGTAGGCAGACTCATTGAGCTTTTCCGCACTGCCCAGTTTGAGTGCAAGATAGCTGAAATCCGCGCGGCCCGCGAGCGCGTCGATCTTCTCCCGGAGCGTCTTTGCCGCGGCATCGACCTGCTGCTGCGTGGCGGAGGCGTCGGCAGAAAGCTTCCTGGCGCTTGCAAGCGCCGTCTGCACGGCCTTCCAGCTCGAGGCGCTGTAGTCGCTTGCTTCAAGCGCTTCGGCCGCGGCGATGAGCGCGTCGAGCGCGGTCTTGTCGGCTGCGGCGGCCTTTTCGAGCGCGGTCATCGCGCTCTGGAGCTTATCCTTCGCTTCGTTCACCGCGCTCTGGCTGGCGGTGCCGTCGGCGGCGACGGCCTCAGCGCTTGTGAGCGCCGCCTTGAATCCCTTCCAGCTCTCGGCGGTGTAGTCAGCCTCCTTGAGCGCCTTGGCCTCGGCGATGAGCGCGTTGAGCGCGGACTTGTCGGCTGCTGCGGCGGAGATAACGGTGAAGGACGCCTCGCGCTTCGTGCCGTCCATCAGTGTGACGGTCGCGATGATCTTGGCAGTGCCCTCGCCCACGACCTTGAGGTCAACTCTCTGGCGGTAGATGTAAGGAGCCGCGTTCTCCGCGCCCTCCATGTTTCTGGCAATGGTGACGACCGTTTCATCCGTCGAGCGGACATCGATACCGGCAGCGGTCACCTGTCCCTTCTCCAGACCCTTGACATTGAGCCAGCAGCGCTCGGGATCTTTTCCCTTGGCAGCCATGACCGGGTCGGGAACGGGATTCGTGGTATTATATGCCGAGCCATAATACCACACGACTTCCAGCTTGCTCGTATCGATCGCCTTGGCGACGAGCGCGGCCATGGCGTCGTTCAGCTTCTTTACCGCCGCGTCCACGGTCTCCTGCGTGGTGATGCGCAGCTTGAGCACCGCCTGCGCCTCGCTCAGCGCGGTCTGGAATTCCTCCCAGCCCTCGCTGTAGTTGCTCTTCACAAGCGTCTTGGCCTTGGTGACGGCGGCCTTGAGGGCTGCGTCGTCGACCTTCTCCACGACAATGATCTTGAGGCTCGCCTTCGTGTAGGTGCCGTCGGTGAACTTGACGGTGACCGTCAGCGTGTGCTCGCCGAGCTTATTTGCAAAGAAGCTGAAATTCTTCTGGCTGGGGCTGCTGCTCCACAGATTGGTGTCAAACGTGAAGACGCCCTCGGCTTCACCGGCAAAGTCAAAGCCGTTGATCTTATCGCCGTTTGCATCCGTCCTCACGCAGAGGTTGGTGCTGTAATTCTCATAGACTGTGTACTCCGTCAGCGCCTGCGTGCCTCTCTGCTCGGTGATCGTGACCTTGATATCGCTCCAGTTGACATCCTTGAGCGCCGCGCGTGCATCGCTCAGCGCCTTGCCGGCGGCGGAAAGCTGCTCTTCCGTGCCGGAAACATCGTCCAGCGCCTCCTGCGCCGCGGCAAGCGCGGCGGTGAAGGCGGCAAAGCCCTCTTCCTTATAGTCCTTCGCCTCAAGCGCGCGGCCGTCCGCGATCGCCTTGCGCAGCGCGGCAACCGTCGCCTCGTTCACCACCGTGACGTTCAGCTCGCCGCTCTGCTGCTCGCCGCCCCAGCTGCTCGTGAAGCGCAGCCTCACGCTGCCGGTCTTGTAGATCGCGGCGGTGACGGCGGCGTTCATCGTATCGTCGGCAACGGCGTTCGGCTTGAGAACGCTCTCATCCGAGGACGTGACCGTGACCTTGAGCGTGCCGCTGCCCTCGCCCTCGGTGCGCCAGACGAGGCTGTCGCCGTTGTTGGGGAAGCTCTTCCCCTCGCCCAGCAGAGCGCGGTAGCTTGCGGGCGCGTCCTCGCCGTTGAGCTTGAGGGTCGCCTCCATTGCGCCCTTCTCCTCCAGCGCATCGATCGCGCGCAGGAGCTCTTCGGCGCTCTTCGCCACCTGCTTTGCCGTGGCGTTGTCGTCTTCATAAACGTTCTTTGCCCTCTCGAGCGCCGCGTCAAGCGCCTTGAGGGATTCCTGCGTGTACTTGCCGCGCTCCACGCTTGAGGCCTTGTCGATGGCGTCCTTGAGCGCGGTCTTGTCCGCACGGAGCACCAGCGCGCCGATGGCCTGCGCCAGCGCCTCGGTCTGCGCGTTCACCTCTGCCTGCGTTGCGTCGGCGCTGCTGTAAACGCTCTTCGCTCTTGCAAGCTCCGCGCTCAGCTCCGCCCAGGAATCGGCGGTGTACTTATCCTGCGCCATGCCCTCGGCCTTGGCGATCATCGCCTGAAGGCCTGCCTTGTCCACGGTGACCTCGCCTTCGACCGTGAAGCTCCGCACCACGCTCTGGCGCACGGGCTTGCCCGCCGTGATGCGGACCTCGTAGGTCCCGGCCTTGGCGGAATCGGGCAGAATAAAGTCAAAGGAATAGCTGCCGTCCTCGGCGCTCGTCGTCTCGTCCAGCGCAACGCGGACATCCTCCTGCGGGAAGCGGATAAGCATGCTCACCTGCACGCCGGAAAGGGCGCTTGCGTTGTGCGTGACCTGACCGGAGACGCGGTTTTCCTCATTGATATTATAATTATCCTTGTCGAGTCTGGCGCTCAGGGCGTAGCGGTTCTCCGCAGGAGGCTGCGGGGTGGGCGTACCGTCGGGATTGTCGCCGGGCGTACCGCCGGGGACAGTGCCGGGCGCGCTGCCGTTCATCTTGCCGCTGCCGCCCTCTTTGAGCGGGGCGCCGCGCACGGTCGCGGGCGCATTTGCCGTGATGAGATCCACCGTGCCCTGACCGGAGATGGTCGTGCCGGGGGCGTTGTTGCGGATCTCGCCCACATAGCCGCCCGCGGCGACCACGATGGCGGCGGGGGCGTTCACCGTGATGAGATCGACCCTGCTGCCGTTTTCGATCACAAGCTCGGTGTTTTCCGCGTCGGGACGCAGCAGGATGCTGCGGACCGTGCTGCTGCGCAGCGTCACGGTTCGCTTTGCATCGCCGAGGATCACAATGCTGCCCTCAACCGTGCAGTCCGTCAGATCGAGGCTGCCTGCGCAGCGCTCGGAAACATAGAGGTTGCCCTTGATGACCGCGCCGCGCAGCGAAACGCCGCCGCAGAGGACAACGGCGCTGCCCTCCACGCGGTCGGTATAGGTGCCGGCGGCGGAATAGATCTGCCGGGCGATGTTGCTGAGCATCTTGACCGTCTCCGCGCGGGTCAGCGCCTTGGTCGGACGGTACGTTCCGTCGGGGAAGCCCTGAATGATGCCGAGCGCACCGGCGGTCTCCACATAATCGCGCGCCCAATCGGAGATCTCGCGGCCGTCGCTGAACATGACAAAGCTGCCCGGACGCTTCTCCTGCAGCATACTCACCAGCAGCTTTGCCGCCTCCTGACGGGTGATGGTCTCCTGCGGTCTGGCCGAACCGTCAGGCATACCGCTGAACCAGCCGGTCCTTGCGGCAGCAGCCAGATCGCCGCTGTACCAGTCGCTGCTCTTCACGTCCGTAAAGGTCTTCGTTCCCTCGCGGACAAAACCGAATGCGCTGTTGACCATGCGGATAAACTCCGCGCGGTTGACCGTTGCATCGGGGTGGAACCTGCCGTCGGGATAGCCCCGGATCAGGTCCTTGTTGAGAAATGTTTCGATCTCCGTCCGGCACCAGTGACCGCCGAGGTCAGTGGCAAGCGATGCGTATGCCGTGGGGCAAAGCATCAGCACAACCAGAAGAAGAGCGAGCAGTCGTTTGCAGATTGCGTTCTTCATTCTTTATGCGTTCCTTTCTGCATATAATTTTTCTCCCTCGCGGGTGCGCGTAAATATAAGCGTAGCATGACCCCACTTTTGCGTCAATCTTCGACCGCGGCCCGCGCGAACGGATATTCCGATGGAAGCGATGCCGTTCAGTTAAAAAAACGATTGGACGCCTTTTTCCTTTTATCAAATCCGAACGATCGCCAAAAAAAGAGAACCGATGAATTCAAGGCAACAAATCCATAAATTGCGCGAATGTATGCCGCAGAATGAATATTCATTTTGTACTCCGCTGCACTCTATGCAGAGCGGCGCAAGCGGCGAAAGGCAAGCGCAGCCCCCTGCAAGGGATGCAAAAAGGGCGCGGCAATCGCAATGATCGCCGCGCCCTGTGCGCTTGCTTGGCTTAGAAGTCGGTCGTGCAGTTTTTCTGGTCCTTGAGGTAGTTGGCGGGCATCCAGATGACGTTGAGGTCTTCGGAGTTGATCGTGCCGTCGCCGTTCACATCGGTGATGGCATTCTCCTTGAAAGGCCTCTCACCAGCCTTTCCTTGAAGGATAGCCGCAAATCCAGCTTATCGTCCTTACGGTATTTCTTGGAATACCATGCATCATCAAGCATCGCCGGCGGTCTCAGCGCCGGGGCTTCATCAGCTCCGCGCTCAGGAATGCAACCAACGGAACCGTCAGGATAATGCCGATGGTGCCCGCCACGCCGCGGATGATCTCAATGGCGATGGAGTCGGCGTTGAAGATCTGGATCATCGGATAATCGAAGATCTGAAAGAGCAGGAGCGTGTTGAGGCTCGCGCCCGCGAATGCAAGGATCAGCGTGTTGGCCATCGTTCCCATGGCATCGCGCCCGATGTTCATGCCGGAGCGGAACAGCGCGCCGCGCGACAGCTCCGGATTCAGCTCGCGCAGCTCCCAGCAGGCAGAGGAGATGGACATGGCCACGTCCATCACCGCACCGAGCGAGGCGACCAGAATGCCGCTGACAAAGAGCCCGCTGATATGAATCCCGCATTCGCCCGCGCGCAGGAGCAGCTCCTCCGCCTCCGGCAGATTGAAGCCGTTGAGCGGCGAGATCGTGCCGCAAAGCGCGGCGAAGAGCCCCGCCGCAGCAACGCCGCCGATGCATCCCAGCGTGGCGCAAAGCGTCTTTTGGCTAAAGCCGTTGAGGAAGATCATGGAGGCGGCTGCCGTCAGCGCAACAAGCACGATCGTCATCGGGATGGGCCGCGCGCCGCGCAGGAGCATCGGGAGCTGAATGAACCAGACACAGCAGAGCGTGTAGACAAGTCCCAGCAGGGCGGTGAGGCCCTTTCTCCCGCCGATCAGGAGCAGCAGCACGGCGAACACGCCGAGCAGGCCGAGCAGCACGGGGGTGCGGTTGTAGTTCGGGACGGACAGGATATACGGCTCTCCCGCGTTGTCCACGTCGAGCCGGACGACGATCCTCGTGCCGACGCTTGCGTCCACGTTGGTATAGATCGTCAGATAGTTGACCGTCTCGAGGATCTTTCCCTTCCACGGCCCGTTCAGGATCTCGACCTCAAGCTCCTGCTGGCCGATGCGCCGGCCCTCGGTCCAATCCTGCGCCCCGGCGTTGTCCTCCTGAACGTCCACGACCCGGGCGACGGCAAAGCTGCGCTTCTGCGCGGCGGTCGCTTCGCCCTCGGGCGCTGTTTTGTCCAGCACAAGCGCCCACACAAAGAGCAGCGCGAACAGCAGCACGCTCACGGCGATTTCCGATTGACGCTTCCGCGTCAGCTTGCATTGCAGTTTTTTCATGAATTTTCCTCATTTGCAGGCGGTTTGCACGATGGGGGGGACTGCCCCGCCGAATTGCTTCGGCGGGGCAGTGCTGCTTGTGAAAGGAAGGCGGGGCGATCAACGCTCCAGATAGCGGTGGATGATCGCCGCGACCTGCGCGCGGCTCGCGCTCTCTCCGGGCAGGAGGCGGTTGTCCGCGCCGTTGATGAGTCCTGCGCCGACGGCCCAGTTCATCGCGGAAACGGCATAGGGAGAGATGCTCTCGCCGTCAGCAAAGTGGGAGAGGTTCTCCTCCGTTGTCACAGCGCTCATGCCCTTGTAGATCGCATAGCGATACAGGATCGCCGAGAGCTGCTCGCGGGTCACAGGGTCGTTCGGCCCGAACATCGTCTCACTGTAGCCGGTCACAATACCGTTTGCAGCCGCCCATGCAACTGCTGCGCTGTACCACTCGCCTGCCTTCACATCCGTGAAGCCCGGCGCAGCGGAAACGGCGGGACTGTTCTCCATGCGGTAGAGGATCGTAACGATCATGCCGCGGGTCAGCTTGGCATTGGGGCTGAAGAGCGCCGCGCTCGTGCCCGTCATGATGCCCTTTTCGTAGGCATAGCGCACATCGTCATAGAACCAGTCGCCTCTGCGCACATCCGTGAACGGGAGGGTGGCTGCGGGCTGGTCGGGCTTGGCAGGCGTGGTGGGCTTGCCGGGCGTGACGGGTGTGGTGGGCGTCGGCGGCACGACCGGCTCGCCGGACGCAGTGCACACCACGTCCGCACGATCACGGATGCGGATGCGCTGATAGACCGGCGTGCCATCCCCAAGGACGAAGGTATTGTCGTAGGACGCAAGCCCCGTTGCCTTGACGCGGCAGCCGACCTTGGCGTTTTCAATGTCCTTGTTGATGGTAATGTAGCCGTCGATGAAGATGCGGCTCTCCTTGCCGGACGCATCCTTGACCATGATGGTCTGGATGAGGCCGTTGGCGTACTCGATCTTCGTCGCCGTACCCTCCACCGTTACAAGACTGCCGAGGAAGCCCTGATTTTCGAGCTGTGCGGCGGTCACGGCCTTGGGCGCGGGCGTCTGCGCATCGGCGATCTTCTCGATCTTCGCTACAGCGATCTGACGCTCGCCCTGATAGGAGGACGTCGTACCGCTGATGCGCACCTTGTCGCCGATCCTGAACTCGCCCGCAACCGGGAAGGCATTGATGCCGGCGGTGTCGTCCTGCACGTAGATGCAGTCGAAGAAGGCCGTATCCTTGTCATAGCCGGAGGCGTTGGAGGTCACAACGCCCTCGATGGTGAACTTGACGCCCTCGTCCGGCTCTGCCTGCACCACCGCGATCGGGGTGATCTCGGTCGTGTTGAACAAGGAGAGAAGATTCTGGCAGATGCGGTAGTTGGAGTAGTTCTTCTCCGATGCGTTATCCACCTGCGCCTGCACCTCAAAGTTCGACATGAAGGCAGCGCCGGAGACGATGATCTGCCCCTTGCCCGCAAGCTGCTCGGTCGCCATGACCATCAGGCGATTATCGCCGTCGGCAAAGGCATACTTCGGGGTCGCCGCGCCGCCGCGGCCGTCCTTGTCAACGTCCACAGAGTAGGTCGTCGCGTGGCCGTAGACCACGGGGCTGACCGTTGCGGGCATCGTGTTCGCCGCTTCGCCGTTGGCGTCGACTGCGTAGATGGATGCGCCGCCGTAGTGGCTGAAGCGCTCGGTATAGAGCTTGTCGAAGGGATGGTCTTCATCGTAGATCACGCCGTCGAGCAGGGGGTGATCCATGTTGTAGGCCGAGAAGTAGAGTCTCCACTTGTCGACGCCGTCGGCTGCGGAGCGAACGTCGTCATAGGTCGCATCGTCGCTGATGCGCAGGCTGGAGCCGAGCGCCTTGAGAACATCGTTCTGCGTTTCGGCCATGTGCTTGATGGCGGAATTGCCCTGAATGGCGGGGTAGTTCTCGTAGTTGTCGGACCAGCCGGCAAGGATCACCGTGCCGCCCGCGTCATTGAACGCCTTGATGGCGGCAAGCTCCGCCTCGGAATAGGTCCTGGGGTCCTTCTGCGCAGCCTCGAGGCGGCGGGACGGGGCCGTCATGATGATGGCCTTGTACTTGCTGCTGCCGCAGGCTGCGATCAGCTCCTCGCTGGTGTTGAGCTGCACCGTGCGCACGGAATACTCCGCGGCAAGGTTGCCGAAGTTGCCCATGGAATTCTTGTAGTTGCCTGCAACATACTCGTTGTAGTGCGCAGCGTCGATGCCGATGTAAACGAGCTTGCTCGCGTTGAGCACATCGAGCGTTACGTCCTTGGTGAAGGTATAGTCCTTATCGTTGAGCGTCAGCACCGCCGTGACGGTAAGCGTCATCACGCGGGCCGCGGACGGCGTGTAGCGGAAGGTGACAGCCGCCGTGCCGGAGGCCGGGACCGTCTCGGCGCCGCCCTTGATACCGTCAAGCTCCTTGCCGTTCACGGTGTAGGAGACGGACTTCACGCTCGCCTCGCTCGCCTCGCTGTTGAAAAGCGTCGTGGTGATGGTCAGCTCTTCGTCGGTGACGGGCGTTGCCGTGCCGCACACGGCGGAGGAGATGCCGAGCTTGAGCGATTCACCGACCCAGACGGGCGCGGTCACGGCGATATCGCCGTCGCCCTCGGTGACGCGGACGAAGTAGTAGCTGTACTCAGGCGCCAGCTCCACGCTGACAGCGCCCTTTGCAAGCTCGTCCTTTGCCCACGTGTAGGCGACCTTGCCGGAGTTGACGACCAGCTCGACCTTGGCGATGGAATCGGTCGGGTCGGGATCGTAGAAGGAAATGTCAAACTTCAGCTTCTCGGGAACCTCGGTGATGATGGAGCCGAGGGGCATATCGTTGACCGTGTAGGTGATCTCAAGGTTCTTGTCCTCCGTGGCGTAAATGCGCATATCGCGCATCGCCTGATAGATGCCCTGCTCGGAGAAATCATCGGTCAGGATAACGTCGCGGGCATCGTTGGCATTGCCCCAGCGGCCCTTGTGGTTATCCTGGTTGTTGGTGGGAGCAAGGTGCCAGCCCTTGTCGAGCGCCTTGATGTACTCGCTGTAGCTCGGGTAGTAGCCGCCCGCGCCGACCTGCCCCTCGCCGTTGCCGACCTCGACCATGTACATACGGCTGTCAATGACGGCATCCCAGTAGGCAAAGTCCTTGAACGTGCCGAAGGTCGCGCCGGGGTGGTTGAACTGGCTGATGGAGTCCGCGCCCTCGGGCTGCGAGAGCAGCGCGTAATAGGCCTTCATGCCCGCATCGTCCGTCTTGTTGTTGAGCGTCTTGTTGTTGCGGGAGACAATGCCGGGGGTATTGAAGGTGTTGATGTGGCCGGGGCCGCCGGACCATGTCATTTCAAAGCCCGCGAGAGCGACCATGCTGCCGCTCTTTTCCGCGTTGAACACTTCGACCGCGTTCTTGTAGGAGGCCCATCTGTCCTGACTGTAGGCAGTCGCCTTGCTCATGTCGTAAAGTGCAGCCTCAGGGTTGACCTCGCCGGTCTTGTCAAAGTAGTTGGAGTGGTCGGTGAAGGCGACGAAGTCGACATTCGCGCTCTCCGGCAGGTCGGCAATGTATGCAAGCGCGCTCTCCAGCGAACCGGCGCCGTCGGAGTACTGGGTGTGGGAGTGGAGCTGGCCGAAGTAGAGGCGGCTCCTGGCCTCGCCCACCGTGAAGCTCCACGTCCTGACGGCTTCCTTTTCGTCCTCGCGCTTGACCGTCACGGTCACGCTCACCTTGCCGTCCGCCAGATCAGCAGCCGGGGTGTAGGTGAGCTTTCCGTTTTCGTAAGCCGCCTCGACGAGCTTGCCGTCCACCGTCATGGTCACGGTGGGGTTCTCGCCGGCATTGGTGATCTCCACAGAGATCTCCGGGCGCTTGTCGCCCTTGGTCTCCGCGCCCTGCGCGGGGCTCACGTTCGCAACGACCGGCTCGTCCTTTACAGGAATCTGCTCAACAGCGGAGAAGGGCGTGCCTTCCCGGTCCGTGCCGCTCACGCTGACGCTGAGCGCCTCGCCCCTGACTTCGCTTGCAGGGATGGTGACGGTATAGACGCCTTCGCTGAGCACCGGGACATAGTCCTTTCCGTTCACCTTGACCATGGGCGTATCCGCCACGCCGAACGGCGCGTCAACGGTGAAGCCCAGCGTATACGCCGCGCCCGCATAGGCCTCCGGCTTCTGGCCGAACTGCACCTGCGGGTCGTTGACGATTCCCTTATGGACCTTCACCCCTTCCGCCACCGGGTAGAAGAAGAAGGAGTAAATGGTGTAGTCCGTGACCTTATACATACTGTAGGTCTTGAAGGAGTCGGAGTAGTATTCAAGCCACTGGCTGTGTTTGCCGTTGAACTTGGCCGTGCGGTGCTCCATCTCATAGCCGCCCACGCCGCCGGAGCAGGTGCGGACGAGCCAATCGGCATCGTCGGAGGCCGCAGCGCTGTAGAAGGCGTTGTTGCCCGTGCCGTTGGAGCAGAGGTAGCCGTAGGTCTCGTTCTTGAAGCGGAGATATTCGCCGTTTTGCTCAACGGTGAATATGGCAGCGCCGTTCGACGGGACGGCCTTGCCGTCCGCGACCTCCGATGCAGCCTTGTTGATCGACGGGCTCTCCGTGCCGATCTGCTCCGCCAGAACCGCCTGAGCATTCTGGTTGTAGATCACGACCTGATCGCCGGTCTGCGGCAGCGTGCCGGAGGGCGTATCAGAGCCGCCTTCGTTCGTGACTGGATAGAACGCCTGGGCAAAGAGCGCCTCATTATTGCCGATCGTGCCGTAGCTGCTCCAGTTGTTCTTATCGGCAAACCACTCAAGATAGCTGCCGCGCGCGACATTCTGGATGTAATAGCAGTTTTCCGTCTTTGCGGGCAGGACCTTCCATGCGGTGTTCGCTTTGTCCAGCGGCGTGCTGGAGTATTGTGTATCCATGGAGAGCTTCTTGCCCTCGCTCGTTGAGAAGGTATAGCTGCCGTCCGCGTTGACGCCGACCGTCCACACATCCGCCTGCGTCCAGCCGGAAAGCTTACCGCCGGTGAGAGTCACATCGGTGCCCTTGTTGTAGAAGCCGGAATACTCAGTGGACAGCGCCTTATTGTTGGCAGGGTTGTAAATGACGAGTCGATCGCCGTCCTTGAACATGGTATTCGGCTTAGGCTCAGGCTTGGGAATGCTGCCGCCTTCGAGCTTGTAGAGCGAGAAGACGCTGGAATAACCGTTCGGGCTTCCGCCAATCGTAGCGTTCTTGTAAGCTCTGAACTTATTATCATAATTCTTGTTGCTGGCGAGCATAACAGTATCACCGTCTTTTCCGGCAAAGGTAAATTTGCCGTCAACAAAGTCGGCAGCCCACTTATAGCTGCCAGACTTGATACCGTTCGTGTTGCCGCCACTTGGCGCAATCGAAGTTCCCTTGGCGTCCGTCATAACGACGCCGTCTTCACTGACGGTCAGCGTCCAGACGCCTGCGGTCGGGTTTTCGATCTTACCCTCGACAACGCTGGGCTGTGTTGCAAGAACCCAGCCGCCCTCAAGATAATCCGGCGCATAGCCTGTATCCGTCACAAGCACATACCGACCGGTCGTCAGATCGGCTGCACTTGTGACCTTGGAATAGGTCTGTGCGGCGCTGTTGTCTGCCAGCACGGCGGTCGGCAGCAGAGATACTACCATCACCAGTGTCAACAGCAGAGAACACCAGCGTTTGAGCTGTTTTCTCATTCTTCTAATCCTCCTGTAATCATTTTGAGATCGTGCCTTGCAGGGGTCGCCTGAACCTTCGTCCCATCACCTCCGTGTCCTTGTTGTTCAGAGGTAGTATATCATGTTTTTTAGGCAAAAGCCATAGTCTTTTTCACTTTTATGTATATGCTTCTGTAAAATCTGCGCAAAATGGCGCCACCGTTTCCACCTGCTGTTTTTCAGTGCCCGCAGCCGCCGAACCGCCCCGCATATAAGCGCAGGGCCGGCAGGTCAACGGCCTGCCGGCCCTGTATTGATTCTTCCGCCCTCCGCAGCCGCCGGCGCGAGGGACGGCCTGCCCGCCGAAAGCCGCTTTCGGCCCCATCAAGGGGTAAAACTCAGAGGCAAAGCACATTCGTCGAAAATGCAAATGCAACTTTTCCACGTCAAAAGTGCCTAAATCATGCGCTAAAAAGAAAGAACCGCAACCTTTCGGCTGTGGTTCTTTGGCAGCGGGAGAAGGATTCGAACCCTCACATACGGAGTCAGAGTCCGCTGTGCTACCATTACACAATCCCGCTATCTTGAGCTGTCCGCTGCGCTGCGTCGTTCAGCGAACAAACGTTATTATAGCAGGAACTCGCGATTTGTCAATAGATAATTTTCAAAAAATCGAATTTTGGAAAAACTCTTTTTCTTCGTCCTTTCCGCCCTCACATCCAGATGGCGAACAGGCGCAGCAGCGGCTCGAGCATCCGGCGCAGGACGCCGCGCTTTTTCCATTCCTCCGCCGTGACGAGATGGCTCTGCGCAACGATAAAGTCCATGTCCTCGAGCAGCGATTCGATCATCGGCGCGCCGTAGACCATCACACCGCACTCATAGTCGAGCTCAAAGCTGCGGTAGTCCATGTTGACCGAGCCGACGAAGGCAGCCTCGCGGTCGACCATAACGCTCTTGGCGTGCAGCATTCCCGGCGTATAGCGGTAGACCTTGACGCCGTGCGCGATGAGGGTGCCGAAGTAGGACGAGGCCACGCAGTCGGCGTACCAGTGGTCAGGCTTGCCCGGCAGCATCAGCCGCACGTCCACACCCCCGTCGCCTGCGATGCACAGCGCGCGCATCACGCTCTCGTCGGGAATGAAATAGGGCGTTGTGATATAGAGGAAGCGCCGCGCGGTAGAGATCATCTGCAAGAAGACGTCCTCTGCCGGATTGTCGGGATTATTCTGCGGCCCATCGACAAAGGGCTGGCAATATCCGTCGCTCTTCACGGGCGTGTGGGGGCGGTAATAGTCGTGCTCGTTGTGCATCACGCCGCCGATGGTGACGCACATACGGATGAAGCGCTGCGTAAGCCCCCATGCGCCCTCCCCCTCGAGCCGCACGCCGCTGTCCTTCCAGTAGCCGTAGCGCTCGATGATGTTGGCATACTCATCGGCGATGTTCACACCGCCCGTGTAAGCTGCGTCGCCGTCGATGCAAGCGATCTTGCGGTGGTCGCGGTAGTTGAAGGAAAGGCGGTTCACATACTCGTGCACGGGGTTGAAGACGAAGACCTCGACCCCGGCATCGCGCAGAGAATCGATCGTCTCGCCGGAAAAGCGCTTGATGTTGCCGAAATCGTCAAAAATGAGCTTGACCTCGACCCCCGCGCGCGCCTTGGCGCAGAGAATCGCTTTGAGCTCGTCCCAGAGCTTGCCCTCGGCCAGAATGAAGTATTCAAGGAAGATGAAGCGCTCGGCCCTCGCCGCGCGGTCGATGAGGTCGCGCAGCAGCGGCGCGCCGTCAGGGAAATACGTCACCTTCGTGTTCTGATACAGGCAGAAGCCGCGGCGGGACAAAAAGTTTGCCGTGCGCGACCATGCCGGCATCTGGCGCGTGAGCTTATCCATGGCGATCTCGCTGCGGGCGCGCACGCTCTCCGGCTCGTCCTCTGCGCGCTGGGCGGCGCGGGGCAGGCGGCGCTTCTGCGCGGCGCCGCCCCACAAGAACCACAGGATCAACCCCGTCACCGGGACCAATAAAAGCAGAATGAACCAGATGAGCTTATAAGAAAGCTCACCCGGTTCATTGTAGATATGGATGGCAAGGAGGACAGAGATGATCTGCAATGCCGCATAGCCGATGGCGACATACTGCCTGAGCGCGTGGGAAATGAGCACGACGACGGCGACCTGCACCGCCAGAAGCAGGACCACGAACATGATCCGCAGCGCCGCTGAAATGCGGCGCTCGCCCTTTTGCCGTATCTGCACTCGTTTCATTTTCTGTTGTTCCTCCCCGGTCGGTCCGGTATCCTTTCCTGCTGGTCCGGCGCGGTAATGCCGCGTCAGTTTTTCTCGTTCAGAAGGCGCGTCTTGATGTCGTACAGCTTCTGTGAGAGGTCGACATAATAATTGTGCGGGTTATCGAAGCGCTTGACCTCGTCCCAGAGGGTATCGACCTGCTCGGCGCAGTACTTCTTGATCTCCTCAACGCTGGGACGCTGATAGACGAGCTTGCCCTTGAGGTAGATGGGCACGAGCAGCTCGCGCGCTTCAAAGTTGTAGACCTCCTTGCGCTTCCACGTGGCGTCGGGGTCGAAGATCTCGAGGTTCTTGCTGTCGTCCACGGTCTCGTCGTAAACGGTGAGATAGTCGGCGATGGCCTTGCCGGTGTCGCGGCCGTAGAAGCGGTAGAGCTTCTTGAAGTGCGGCGTTGTGATCTTGCCGACGTTCTCGCTGATCTTGATCTTGGGGATGACGTTGCCGTCCTTGTCCTCCACGGCGACGAGCTTGTAGACGCAGCCGAAGACCGGCTCGCTCTTGGCCGTGATCAGGCGCTCGCCGACGCCGAAAGCGTCGATCTTCGCATCCTGCATCCAGAGATCCTGAATGAGATATTCATCGAGGGAGTTGGAGACGGTGATGCTGCAGTTCTCCCAGCCCGCCTCATCGAGCATCTTGCGCGCCTTGCGGGAGAGATAGGCAATGTCGCCGCTGTCGAGGCGGATGCCGCACTTTTTGATGCCGAGGGGCTTGAGCACATCGTTGAAGGCCTTGATGGCGTTGGGGATGCCGGACTTGAGGGTATTGTAGGTGTCCACGAGCAGGACCGCGTTCTGCGGGTAGAGCTTACAGTAGGTCGCAAAGGCGTCATACTCGGTGTCGAACATCTGCACCCATGCGTGGGCCATGGTGCCGAGCGCAGGCGTGCCGTAGAGCTGGTCGGAAATGGTGCAGGCGGTGCCGCAGCAGCCGGCGATGTAGGCGGCGCGCGCACCGTCGATGGCGGCGGCAGAGCCCTGCGCGCGGCGGGAGCCGAACTCCATCACGGCGCGGCCTCTGGCGGCGCGGACGATGCGGTTGGCCTTGGTGGCGATGAGGCTCTGGTGGTTGACGGTCAGAAGCGCAAAGGTCTCGAGCAGCTGCGCCTCGATCGCGGGCGCGCGCACAACGACCATCGGCTCCTTGGGGAACACGGGCGTGCCCTCGGGCACGGCGTAAATATCACCGCTGAAGCGGAAGTTGGCAAGATAGTCGAGAAACTCCTCGCAGAAGATGCCGCGCGAGCGGAGATAGGCGATATCCCGCTCGTCAAAGTGCAGATCCTCGATATAGTCGATCAACTGGTCGAGGCCGGCGGCGATGGCGTACCCGCCGCCGTCAGGCACGGAGCGGAAATAAACGTCGAAATAGGTTATGCGATCCTGGAATCCGGCTTTCAAGTAACCATTGCCCATGGTCAGCTCATAGAAATCACAGAGCATGGTCATATTCAGCTTCTGATCGGTCTTCATAGTCACCTCATAGTGTCGCGGCGCGGACATTATCCGCGCCTTGTAATATGGGCATTATATCCTTTGGCCGCAGAGAAAGCAAGGCTTTTAGTCGTTTTTCCTCATTTCGGCTTGACTTTGCCCGGTCCGTCCCCTATGATAAAGAAACTCACTTAAACCATCGCGCGCGTGCGCGAAGAACAAAAGAAACGGGGCATCTCATCATGGGTGTTATTCTAGGCATCGACATCGGCGGGTCCAGCACGAAGATCGTCGGCCTCTCCAGCGACCTTTCGGTCATCGATATGCTGCGCGTCAAGGCGGAGGACCCGCTCACCTCGCTCTACGGCGCGATGGGCAACTTCCTCTCCACGCATCAGCTCCAGCTCTCCGACATTGACCACATCGCCCTCACGGGCGTTGGCTCTTCGTATGTGGACGGCGATATTTACGACGTGAAGACCATCAAGGTCGAGGAATTCCCCTCCGTCGGCACGGGCGGCCTTGCCCTCTCGGGCAAGGAGCACGCGGTCGTCGTGAGCATGGGCACGGGCACGTCGTTCCTCTGGGCGAACAAGGGGCAGGAGGTGCGCCACCTCATCGGCAGCGGCGTTGGCGGCGGCACGCTCGCGGGCCTCAGCTCGCTGACGACGGGCGTGCACCAGTATGCGCTCATCCGCAAGCTCTGTCAGGACGGCGATCTCAGCCACATCGACTTAACGCTCGCCGACCTCTCGCGCGAGCAGGTGGGCAATCTTCCGCCCGAGGCCACGGCGGCAAACTTTGCCAAGGTCGCCGACGATGCGACGCCGTCGGACAAGATGCTCGGCATCGTCAATCTCGTTCTCCAGTCCATCGGCACGATGTCGGTCCTCGCGTGCAGGTGCTGCGGGACGGACACGGTCGTGCTCACGGGCGCGCTGACGATGCTGCCGCCCGCGAAGCCGACGTTTGAGCTTTTCAAGCAGCTCTACGGCGTGGACTTTATTATTCCCGAAAATGCCACGTTTGCAACCGCCATCGGCGCGGCGCTGCACAGCGTGCGCGGCAATTGAGCCTTTCCTGCAAGCTGAATTTCAAAAAAGTGTCTGCTCCACGGCAGACACTTTTTATTTTGAAACGCTTGTTCTATTCTCCCTTCTGTGGTACACTGAAAAAAGAAACGAGGTGAACGCGATGGACCGCATCATTCTGCACTGCGACTGCAACTGCTTTTTTGCCTCCTGCGAGCTTTTGAGCCATCCCGAGCTTCGCGCGCTGCCCGTCGCGGTCTGCGGCGACCCGACGGAGCGCCACGGCATCATCCTTGCCAAAAACGAGGCGGCCAAGCGCTGCGGCGTGAAGACGGCGGAGACGATTCGCGAGGCAAAGCAAAAGTGCCCCGGCCTTGTCCTGCTGCCGCCGCACCACCGGCTCTACGAGGAATATTCGAAGAAGCTCAACGCCGTCTACGGCGAATATACCGACCTTGTCGAGCCCTTCGGCATCGACGAGAGCTGGCTCGATGTGACAGGCTCCCTGCACCTGTTCGGCGGCGACGCCAGGGCCCTTGCCGACACGCTGCGAGCGCGTATCCGGCGCGAATTCGGCCTGACCATCTCCGTCGGCGTTTCCTTCAACAAGGTCTTTGCCAAGCTTGGCAGCGACTATAAAAAGCCCGACGCCACGACCGTCATCGCGCGCGAGAGCTGGCAGGACATCGTCTTTCCCCTGCCGGTGGGCGACCTTTTGTTCGTCGGGCGCAGCGCGCAGGAGCTTCTGGGGCGCTACGGCGTGCGCACGATCGGCGAGCTGTCCCGGTGCAGCGAGGAAATGCTCGAAACGCTGATGGGCAAGATGGGCACTCAGCTCTACCGCTACGCAAACGGACTGGACGACGCCCCCGTACGCGGGGAAG
>OCQZ01000187.1_pt1 | contig 18414 bp, 9 predicted proteins | sample 1538921 | NCBI WGS metagenome assembly OCQZ01 (sample SAMN03418269, study PRJEB22391) | human gut metagenome | biome: human-gut; feature: organic feature; material: feces | host: Homo sapiens | place: Tanzania | collected 2013-01 | reverse complement strand
GGTACCGCTGGTGGAGAATTACGAATTTGACTCTCCCGGTGCCGACTATTTCGTCAAGAAGCGCATCGACGAGCTGATGTCGCTCGACCCCGATATCGACAGCATCATCCTGGGCTGTACCCACTACCCCATCCTGCTGCCCAAGATACTCAAATACACCCCACCCGGCGTGCGCATCATCCCCCAGGGCGAGTATGTGGCCAGCAGCCTCAAGGACTATTTCGTGCGCCACCCCGAGATTGAGCAGAAGTGTACACGCAACGCCACCTGCCGCTACCTCACCACCGAGAACGCCGACAAGTTTGCCGATGGCGCTCGGATGTTCCTCCACGAACACGTAAACATAGAACATATAGATTTAGAGTAAATGCAAGAAACAAGACAAAACCGTATTTCACGACTTCTGCAGAAGGAGCTGTCCTCCATCTTCCAATCGCAGACCCGCAAGACCAATGGCGTGCTGGTGAGCGTGACCCGCGTACGCATCAGCCCCGACCTCAGCATCTGCACCGCCTATCTGAGCATCTTCCCCTCAGAGCGCAGCGAAGAGATAATGAAGAATATCAACGCCAGCGAGAAGAGCATACGCTACGAACTGGGTACCCGCGTGCACAACCAGCTGCGCATCATCCCCGAGCTGAGATTCTTCATCGACGATTCACTCGACTATCTCGAGCATATTGACGAACTTCTGAAAAAAGGATAGTGAACTTTCCGTTATTCATCGCCAGGCGCTATCTCTTTTCCAAGAAGAGTACCCACGCCATCAATGTCATCAGCCTCATCTCTGTCATCGGAGTCGCCGTGGCTACGGTGGCGCTGGTCATCGTGCTCAGCGCCTTCAACGGCTTCCACGACCTGGTAGCCACGCTGTTTACCAGCTTTGACCCGCAGATAGAGATTGCGCCTGTCAAAGGCAAGACGGCTCCTGCCGACGACCCGCTGCTCACCCGCATACGCCAGTTGCCGTATGTGGATGTTGCCACCGAGTGTGTCGAGGACAATGCGCTGGCTGTATACCAGGACAAGCAGGCGATGGTAACCATCAAGGGTGTCGACGACAATTTCCGCGACCTCACCCGCATCACCGACATTCTCTACGGCGACGGAGAATTCTGCCTCCACGCCGCCAACCTCAACTACGGCATCGTGGGCGTACAGCTCGCCCAGCAGCTCACGCTCGGCACCCGTTGGACCGACGCGCTGCGCATCTATGCCCCCGTCAGAGAGGGTCAGCTCGACCTGGCCGACCCCACGCAGGGTTTTGTCGTCGACTCGCTCGACTCTCCCGGCGTGCTCTTCATGGTCAAGCAGTCCAAGTACGACTCCCGCTACATCATCGTGCCCATCGCCTGGGCCCGCAATCTCTTCGGGCAGCAGGGCATGATTTCCTCGCTCGAACTGCGCCTCAAGCCCGGAACCGACCTCGCCGACGCCAAGCGCGAGATAGCCGACATCGCCGGCGACAGCTACACCGTCAAGGACCGCTTTGAGCAGCAGGACGACACCTTCAAAATCATGAAGATAGAGAAGCTCTTCGCCTACGTCTTCCTCACCTTCATCCTCATCGTGGCGTGCTTCAACATCGTGGGCTCGCTCTCCATGCTCATCATCGACAAGAAAAACGATGTGGTCACCCTCCGCAATCTCGGCGCCACCGACAGCCAGATAGCCCGCATCTTCCTCTTCGAGGGTCGCATGATTTCCGTCGCCGGTGCAGTGATGGGTATCGTCATCGGCCTCCTGCTCTGCTTCATCCAGCAGCAGTTCGGGCTCGTGCGCCTCGGCGACAGCGACGCCTCCTTCATCGTCGACGCCTATCCCATCAGCGTCCACTACGACGATGTAGCCCTTATCTTCATCACCGTCATAGCCGTAGGCTGGCTCGCTGTCTGGTACCCCGTCCGCTACCTCAGCCGCCGCCTCTTAGGCTAATCCCGCCACCGCCAACCCCATATCCCCATCATCCCCCTCTCTTTCGCTCCCAAATCCCCACAGATTTGGAATAGGAACCGACAGCCCCGTGGCAACCCAATGAGAGTTGCCAATGGGTATGAAAAAACCCAGGATAGAGGCACTGTTGGCCTCAACCCTGGGCTAAATAAATTCAACTCCTTCAGCATTGCCATACGCGGCACAATTCCCAACTTTACCGAGGTGGAATAGGTAAAATTCTGACTCGTTAACCCGTAGTGTGATTGAGCTTCCGCGCCTTGAAGAGAGGCACAAGGCAAACCTGTTATTAGTCCTTCAAGCAAGCGAGGGGAATAACTTTGACACCATCAGGACGAGTATAAGCCATTTCACCTCCGGTGATAACCATCAGCAGGTCAGGCTCACGTAGTTGGACTTGCTTTTCAGTCTTATTATGTTCTTGCACGAGTCTTTTGATTTCTTTCAGATGCTGCGCACCCTCTTCTATCTCCCGACTACCTAACTTACATTCTATCAGAGCATATCGCCCGTCATCGAGATGAAGCACCAAGTCGGCTTCCAGTCCATAACGGTCACGATAGTAGGATAAATGATTGCCAAAACCAGGAGTGTAAGCACGAAGGTCTCTTGCACACATCTGCTCAAAGATAAACCCGAATGTTTTGAGCTGCATTTCCAGTCCTTCTGCATTCACGCCCATTGCGGCTATAGCTATAGAGGGGTCAGAGAAGCCTCTCTTTGGCATACTTCGAATGGCGGTTTTGCTTCTTATAGCTGGACACCAGGCGTCAATATCTTGGATAACAAAAAGGGTAATGTCTCCAGATGTAATGTCAGCCAGTATACTGGTTCGCTTGGCCAAAGTACTGATATTACGTGCATATGAGCGCATTATCTGTCTGGCTATCTTAGGATTTCTCTGCTTATTGTCAATAGACGAGATATCTACTTCGCAAACACTGTTTACATAGTCGCTTGCGACCAGCATGCTCGATTTCTCGGACATTTGCAGAGCCACAGGCCATCCACCTCGGCAAGCCACTCTAATAAGGTCAGGTATATTCAGCTTGCTGGTAGCACCATCAATATCGTAATCAGGATTGTCAAACAGTTGTTTAAGCGAAACTTCACCCGATGAATCGTTTGATTCCCATAGACTCATTGGAAACATTTTCATACGTGATATACGTCCTATTCCACTATGGTATATTTTTCCCATATCAACCGTATTACTACCTGTAAGGATGTACTGACCAGGTATTCCACCAGATTTGTCTACCGCAATGCGCACCGCATCCCAGAGCATGGGAGCGTCTTGCCACTCATCTATAAGGCGTGGCTGTTTGCCCTTCAACAGCAATGATGGCATGGTTGATGCAGTTACAAGATTCTCCTCTCTTCTATCAGGGTCTTGCAGTTTCAGCACACTTTGGGCTTGCTGCTGGGCAGTGGTCGTCTTGCCCGTCCATTTAGGGCCTTCAATGAGTACAGCGCCAAAGGCGCCCAACCTTTCTCTCAATACATCGTCAGCAATTCTTGGTAGATATTCCATATTGACATTAATATTGTTACTGATGCAAAAGTACGTGATTTTCTTTATATTACCAAACGATTCGGCTTTTTTGTGGCATTCCGTTCGGCTTTTTTGTGGCATTTCAATCGGCTTTTTTGTGGCATTTCGTTCGGTTTTTTTGCGGTAGAGGCCATCGATACGAGTTAGATTGGCTGTTGTGATTGCATCGCTGATGGTGATTACGGCAGGCGGAGGGCGTAGAGGTGCTACGCCTGTTGCCTCTACGGAGAAGGCGGTCATGTACACAATTCTTCCCTACATTCCCTACAGCAGCAAAGTCAGCAGTGCAGAGCCAGAGGGCTGGGCTGCTGTCGTTTCTATCAATTTGTCGTCCATAATTGACTCATTCCCTGCCTCCCCAGATCGCAAAAACTTTGGAAAATGATATTTTCCTCTTATTTTTGATACCTATTCCAACTAAAAGCGTTACCTTTGCACACTGTGGGCTGGTTTTCGTGGATAAGGCCAGCACTGATGGCGGAGAGCAGCTGCCCTCCAGCCCTACCGGAAGCCACCCCACACCGCAGCCAAGCACCCCAACCCCGCAGCCGAAGCCACTGACGCGGCGGGGCCAATCATCCGAGACTACGGAATAACAAACTAATAATACATTGGAATTATGAGCAAACAAAACATTGCCCTCATCACGGGCGTTACAGGACAAGACGGTTCGTATCTGGCAGAACTCCTGCTGGACAAAGGTTATGACGTGCACGGCATCATCCGCCGCTCGTCGGTAGACCATCGTGAACGCATAGCCCACCTTGAAGGGCGGCCCCATTTCCACCTCCATTACGCCGACCTGGGCGACTCCATGTCTATCGTGGGCGTAGTGGCAGACGTGCGCCCTACTGAGATATACAACCTGGCAGCACAGAGCCATGTACAGGTGAGCTTCGACTCACCCGAGTTCACCGCCGATGTAGACGCCGTGGGCGTGCTGCGCATCATCGAAGCCGTGCGCAAGGTGGGACTCGCCCAGTCGTGCAAGATATACCAGGCCTCGACATCCGAGCTCTACGGCAAGGTAGAGGAAGTGCCTCAGAATGAGAACACGCCCTTCCACCCCTTCAGCCCCTATGCCGTCGCCAAACTCTACGGATACTGGATTATCAAGGAATATCGTGACGCCTACAACATGTTCTGCTGCAACGGCATCCTCTTCAACCACGAGAGCGAGCGCCGAGGCGAGACTTTCGTGACGCGCAAGATTACCCTCGCCGCAGCACGCATAGCCCAGGGACTCCAGGACAAGCTCTATCTGGGCAACCTCGACTCGCTGCGCGACTGGGGCTACGCCAAGGACTACGTGGAGTGCATGTGGCTCATCCTCCAGGCCTCCAAGCCCGAAGACTATGTCATCGCCACCGGAGTCCAGCACAGCGTGCGAGAGTTTGCCGAGCTCGCCTTCCACTATGTCGGCATCGAGCTCAAGTGGGAGGGCAAGGACGAGAACGAGAAGGGCATCTGCGTGAGCGGACCCGAGGCTCTCGTGGGCAAGACCCTCGTCGAGGTGTCGCCCGACTTCTACCGCCCCACCGACGTGGTCAACCTCTGGGGCGACCCCACCAAGGCGAGAGCCCGATTGGGCTGGAACCCCAACACCACGCCTTTCGAGGAGCTGGTGCGCATCATGGTAGACCACGACATGGCCAAGGTCGCCTCTGAGGGAGCCGCCGCCAAGGTACGCATGAACCTCGCCGAATATCTGGAAAAAGGAATTGTAAAATAACACACCGATGACACTCTCCAAGAACGCCAAGATATACATCGCCGGGCACCGCGGGCTCGTGGGCTCGGCCATCTGGAGCAATCTCCAGTCGCGCGGCTACCACAATCTGGTGGGCCGCACCCACAGCGAGCTCGACCTCACCGACCAGCAGGCTGTCAAGGCCTTCTTCGACCAGGAGCGCCCCGACGCCGTGGTCCTCGCCGCAGCCTTTGTGGGCGGCATCATGGCCAACTCGCTCTACCGCGCCGACTTCATCATGCAGAACATGAAGATGCAGTGCAACGTGATAGAAAACGCCTACACCCACGGCGTCAAGAAGCTGCTCTTCCTCGGCTCCACCTGCATCTACCCCAAGCAGGCGCCCCAACCCATGCGCGAGGACTGTCTGCTCACGTCGCCCCTGGAATACACCAACGAGGAGTATGCCATCGCCAAGATAGCCGGACTCAAGATGTGCGAGTCCTACAATCTCCAGTACGGCACCAACTTCATCGCTGTGATGCCCACCAATCTCTATGGACCCAACGACAACTTCCACCTCGAAAATTCGCATGTCATGCCAGCCATGATGCGTAAGGTCTACCTCGCCAAGCTCATCCACGAGGGCGACTGGCACAGCATTGCACGCGATATGGACAAGCGCCCCATCAACCCCACCGACGCCCTGCGCAGCATCATCGGCGAGGGCAACGTAGACGGCCACAGCCAGCCCGACCGCATTCTCCGTGCGCTCGCCTACTACGGCATCTACGACAACCGCGTGGTGCTCTGGGGCACAGGCTCGCCCCTGCGCGAGTTTCTCTGGAGCGAAGACATGGCCGACGCCAGCGTCCACGTGCTGCTCCATGTCGACTTCAGCGACATCATCGGCATAGACCGCTACAGCTCCGTGTTCTATGGCGCCAAGACCGACGGCCGCGTAGACCGCAACAACTCCGAGGGCCGCGGCGGAGCCATCCCCGAACTGGGCGAGATACGCAACTGCCACATCAATGTGGGCACAGGCAAGGAGCTCACCATCCGCCAGCTCGCCCATCTCGTGGCCGAGGCAGTGGGATTTGAAGGCACCATCGACTTCGACGCCTCCCGCCCCGACGGCACCATGCGCAAGCTCATCGACGTGACCAAGCTCCACTCGCTGGGCTGGACCCACAAGGTGGAGATAGAAGACGGCGTGCGCCGACTCTTCGACTGGTATCGCGAGAGTCTCAGCTGACCTCGCCCCCGGTGCCCCCACCGCCACTCTCTTTCCCCCTACCCCTACGGCAGCAGTCGACACGTGTCACTGCTGCCGTTTTTGTTCTGCCGCTCACCACCTTCGTCGGCGCCGCGACCATCCGGCGTGGCTCGTGACTTATGATACGTGGGCTCGTAACATTTGATACGAAGGCTCGTGACTTCCGATACGCGGGCTCGTGACTTCCGTTACGAGCCGCCCACGGTGCTTCCGGCGGCGCTGTATGCCCCGTGGACTACCCGCATCGATGGCCTTCGCCGCCGCTCTCCGCCATCCCGTGCGCTCCCTGTGGGCAGCCGCGGCGCGCTTACGCTTCCTCGGTTCCACCAACACTGTACTGTCAAAAAACGCCCATTTCATCGTGATTTTTCCCAAAATGTCCGATTTATACCAGCGAATGTCCGATTCATACCAATTTATCTTGCATTTTTTTATGGCCGGTCACACCATTAATAGGTATATTTGCAGCAGACTATCCATCTATCCTGCCCCGCCCCTACCTTGGCCTGCAGTCTGGAGAGAATTATTATAACTTGCGAGATAATCACTTAAACCGATATAACAATGAAAAAGATGAAAACCTACTATGTGAAGCCCGTGGCGGAACTCATACGCGTTTCCACCCGGCTGATGAATGTGACCTCTGGCACCGTCAGCGGTCCCGGTGGAAGCACCATCGGCAACGGTGGCAGTGCAAGCGACAGTGGCAACCCACCCATGCACTCAGGCACCTATCTCTGGGATACCGACTACACTGATTATTAACTTAACCCTTACCAATATGAAAAAAACTCTCCTACTCACCGTAGCCCTCATCCTGACCGGGCTCAACAGTGCCATGGCAGCCATAGACGAAGAGCTGCGCTCCATCATCACCACAGCCAAAGGCGTGGAGCTGACCGAAGTGACCAACGATGCCAACAACCCCTGGACCATAGCCGACGGAGTGGCTACGAGCACCGTGGGCAAGATGAGCAGCGCCACATCGCAGACCTTCACCATCAAGTTTCGCGCTACCGGGCGCACCATATTCTCCTACGGCTACACCACCGACTTCTACACCTATGCAGAGCATGACCGCAAGATTGTGACCTTCGACGACAACACCCTGTACAGCAATTATTCCAATTCCACGACCAAGTCGTACTACACCCATTATCTCATTCTGGACGAGGGCGAACATACCATCACCTTTACCCACAAGCATTTCAGCAACAACAGCAGCTACAGTCAGGTAATGACCGTGAGCGACGTCGCAATCTACACCGTTGAGAGCCAGATGATGACCATAGACCTCGCCGCACCAGGCACCCTGGGCGTAGAGGCACTCAATCTGGTCAACACGCTCCCCGCGATGCAGTTTCTGAGGCTCTCGGGCAAGCTCAATGCCGATGACTGGAGCTCCATCAAGAACATGACGGGACTCAAATGCATTGACCTCACCAATGCGCAGATAACCGACATCCCCGACAATGCCTTCAGCAGTTCCCAACTGCGGTTTGTCGACCTGCCTACCAGCCTCAAGACCATCGGCAAGGAGGCTTTCTACAAGCGATACCTTACCGGCAAGCTCACACTGCCCGCCACGCTGGAAAAAATAGGCACAGAAGCCTTCGCATATAACAACATTACCGAAGTAGAGATACCCGACAATGTGACCTCTATGGATACACATGTATTCAGAGACAACCAGAAGCTCATCACCGCCAAGTTGGGCACGGGCCTCACCAGTCTCAATACCGGCAGCTTCTACAACTGCGAAGCGCTCAAGACCGTCACTGGTGGTGTCAATGTCAAAACCATCTATGGCGATTGTTTCAAATACTGTGCAGCCTTGGAGACCGCCAGCGACCTGCAGCCCCTTAAGGTCGAGAGCAATGCCTTTGACGGCGCAAAGAAGCTGCAATCATTCTGCTTTGCCGATATCACCAACCTGGGAAGCTATGCTTTCAAGGACTGCCAAGCCCTGAAGAGCGTAGAGCTGCCCAAAATCAGTTCTATGTCGTGGTATTGTTTCAACGGCTGCTCTTCGATTACCACGGTGAAGCTGGGCGACAAGATAAGATACATCCCAAGCGATGCATTCAACGGCTGCTCGAGTCTGGAAGAAGTGGTCTTGGGCAGCTCGGTACGCGAACTGGGCAGCTACTGTTTCTACATCAGCTCAGGCAGCCTCAAGCGCGTCTACCTCGCCGCTCCGGCTCCCCCATCGACCAGCACCTCACCATTCTACCGCCTCTGGGGCGTGACGCTCTATGTGCCCGACTACGCCATGATCAGCTACAAGCAGCACAGCTACTGGAGCCAGTTTACCTCGGTAGACAGCAACCCCAACCCGGCTGGCTATATAGACCTCTACGGCAAGCTCGAGCTGAGCACCAACTCGCGCATCCCCAACAACCCCGACATCACGATGAACTACCAGGGCGGCACCACCCCCATCAAGGGCATACTCATCGTCAATGGCAACAACCCCCAGTCGCTGGGCAACTATTACCACTGGGCAAACAGCGACAACTGCCCCGTGACGATAAGCCGCTGCAACCAGATGACGGCAGCCTCGGTCAAGGTCAACCACTATCTGGCCAAGAACTACTGGTACTACATCACCATGCCCTTCGACGTGAAGCGCAGCGACATAACCATCTCCCAGGGCGCTGTGGCCGTGCGCTACTACGATGCCGACAGCCGCGCCCAGAACGGTGCCGGCAACAACTGGAAGGACGTGGCCGACGACGCCATCCTCCGCGAGGGTCAGGGCTACATCTTCTGTGCCAGCGATGACAGCTGGTGCCAGTTTACCGCCAGCGACGACACCCGCAACCACATCTTCAAGAGCCACGACGTGACGCTGACGCTGCAGGAGCATGCTTCGTCGGTGAGCAACGACGCCAACTGGAACCTCGTGGGCAACCCCTACCCCTCATTCTTTGACATCTACTACATGGACTATACCGCCCCCATCACCCTGTGGGACACCGACAACCGCACCTTCACCGCCAAGAGTGTGGCCGATGACCAGGTGGCGCTGCGCCCCTTCCAGGCATTCTTCGTGCAGAAGCCCACGCTCATCAGCGAGCTCACCTTCCGCACCGACGGCCGCCAGGCTACCAAGACGATAGACCGCTCTGCCGCCGCACCACGCATGACGCCCGTAGTGGCAAGCCGCCGCTTCGTAGAGCTGGCCATCACCGACGGCAGCACCACCGACCTCACCCGCGTGGTGGTCAATCATGCAGCCTCAGATGACTTCTGTGCCGACAACGACGCCACCAAGATGATGGCCGACGGCACCACGCCGCAAATCTACACCCACGCTGCCGGCGACATCTATGCCATCAACGAGGGAGCCCACCAGAGCGGCAGCGTCAAGGTAGGTGTGCAGATTGCCCATAGCGGCACCTACACCATCACCATGCCCCGCAACGATGTGCGCGCCCGTCTCTACGACTACGGCGTAGAGGTCGAACTGCCCTACACCTTCGCCGCCGATGAAGGCGTGGAAGACAACCGCTTCACCATAGGTTTCGACACTACAACCACCGGCATCGACGCCATCAAGCCCGGCGCCCAGACCGACGGTGCCATCTATACGCTCGACGGCATCCGCGTGAGCACTACCGCCCCCAAGGGCATCTATATCCAGAACCACAAGAAAATCGTGAAGTAAGATGAGGACTACAAGATATATACTGACCATCGTAGCGCTCATGATGTGTCTGTGGGCGCGTGGTCAGGGATGGAACCCCGACAGCCCCGCCGAGCCCTCGTCGCGCTACAGGCTCAGCGTCAAGGCTGTGCCTGCCGAGGCGGCTACCACCTCGGGCAGCGGACACTATACGGTCAACTCCCGGGTGACGGTCTCTGCCACCGCCACCGCCGAGTGCTGGCAGTTCAGAGGCTGGACCGACAGCAAAGACCAACCCGTGAGCAACTTGTCAAGGTTTACCTACACCACGACCAATGCCCACGAGACCCTCACCGCCCACTATGAGCGCGTGGCTACCAGCCGCCTCACCATAGCCTACGACCCCTCGACAGTAAACAAGGAGAGCACCACCGAGTACAAGATGGGCACCATCGTGCATCTCGAAGCTGGCACCTACTCCAACTTCACCTTCGTCAACTGGACCAACAGCGCCGGCGACGAGGTGAGCCGCGAGCGCAAGATGCAGTACACCGTGACCGCCAACGACGAGACTCTCACCGCCCGTTACCGCTTCACCCCCGGCAGCCCCGGCGAGCCCTCGGAGACCAAGCCCCGCCACTGGGTACACTTCTCTGCCGAGCCGGAAGCGGCTGCTTCGTTCTCGCAGAGCAAGAGTTTCCAGGTGTCGGAAGGCAGCTGGTTCAGCATCACGGCGTATAACAACAACAACTACGTACTGAAACAGTGGACCCAGGACGGCGAGGTGGTCGGCACGACCAGCGGCTATGGCGCCACGATGGGCACCGAAGACATCAGGCTGGTGGCCCACTATGTCTATCAGCCTCCGTCGCCCGCAGACCCGTCGACCGACAAGAACCACCACTTCGCGCTCTACGCCACATCGACCTCCATCTATCGTGGCGAGACCACCCTGATGCCTGTCTATATGGAGAACACCTACGGCATCAAGCAGCTCACCTTCACGCTGGTATTGCCCGACAATATCCAGGCCGACGCCTCACGGATAGAGACCACGCTGCGCACCTCGGCGTATAGCGTGACAGCCAGTCAGGACGGCCAGCGGCTCACGGTCAACATCAGCGGCGGCACGCAGATAAGCGAGAGCAACGGAGCCGTGGTGCGCATCCCCGTGACCACCCTCAGCGCCATCGAAGACGGCGTCTACGACGTGGGCTTTGCCGACATCAGCGCCATCAATACCGACGACAATGCCGTAACCTTCAGCAACCGTCCTGGCAAGATAAGCGTCGTCACCCTCGAGGAGGGCGACCTGCAGGCACAGTTCTCCGTAGACCGCTACATGAACCGCGCCCAGTTTACCAACCTGAGTACCGACAATGCACGCAGCTTCGCGTGGGACTTCGGCGACGGCACCACCAGCACCGAGCGCAACCCCATGCACATCTATGCCGAGGCTGGCAGCTACACGGTCAAGCTCACCGCAAGAGGCGTAATCAAGACCGCCGAGGCCGAACAGACCATCGTGATAAACCCTGCCAACACGTGGACAGCCAATGGCGACTATACGCTGGACGCCACGGCGGTGGGTGCACGCAACTTCACCTCGCTTCTCGAGGCGTTCAGCCTGCTGTCACAGTGTACTCCCGACGGTGCCATCAGCATCCGCGTGGCTGGCGCCAAGGACCACACGCTCGACGCGACCGATGCCGCCACGCTGGCGCTGGTCAAGACGCTTACCGACAAGCTGGCGGCTGCCAAGGTCAAGATGACCTTCAGCAACGAGGCCCAACGCAAGATTACCATCAACTTCAGCGCGGGTTCCAACCAGGCCCGTCTGCAACAGCTCATGGCGCTGCTGCCCCACCTCGAGGGTGTCAATGCCGACATGGCTATCAACGGCGCCGTCATCCTGGTCTCGGAGATAGGCCGATACAGCAGTCAGACCATCTGTTCGGGCACCCAGACCCAGCCCGAGACATTCACCTCTATCAGCACCAGCGACAAGGTAAAGATAAAGTGGACTGCCAGCGTGGCAGAGGGTTGCCAGGTCGAGGGCTATCAGGCCATAGGCACCGGCAATCTGCCCGCCATGACGCTCACCAACAAGGGCACCGCCAAAGACCTGGTGACCTACCACGTAGAGGTGACCCTCGACGGCACGCCCATATCTACATATATATATAAGGTATACGTGAAGCCCGTCATCACGGGTCGCAAGCTCACTCTCGGTGGGCCCGACAACAACGCACTCAAGGACTTTGCTCCTGTCTACTTCACCTGGACCGGTCTGGGTGCAGGCGTCGAGGGCTACAGCGTCCATCTGCGTCGCACCGACATCGAGGCCGACGAGGTAGTCAAGCGTACCACCGGCACCGCCATCTCGCTCGATGTGGCAGAGGGTGCCACGTATGAGTGGTATGTCACCGCCCACGGCGAATGTGGTGAAACCATAGACAGCGAGAAACGCACGTTCAACATCAGGTATCTCGCCGACCTCGAAGTGGTATCAATCACGGTGCCCGAGGAGGTCAAAGCCAATACCGACTTCACCATCAAGGCCGTGATACGCAATGTGGGTCGCGGCGCCACCACCAACGCGTGGAACGACGCAGTACACTACAGCCCCAATGCCGACTTCTCGGGCATCAAGGCAGTGGCTTATCAGACCCACTACGGCACGGTGGAGCCAGGAGGCGAATACGAAGTCACATTCACGGTGAGAAGCCCCGAGGCATCGGTGGGCACCGCCTACTACAATGTCTACGCCAATGTCCACTCGGGTGAGAGAGAGAACAACCGCAGCAACAACTGTATGGTTGCCAACCCCGTAGCCATCGTTGACCGTTATATCGCCGACGCAGACTATCTGGCGTTGAAGAAACTATGGCAAGCCACCAACGGCGAGGTATGGATAAAGACGTGGAAGATAAACTCCAGTGCGATAACCGCGACGGGCTGGCCCGGCGTAACCTTCGACACCGAGGGCCATGTCACCTCCATCAGCCTCAGCAACAACAACCTCCAGGGCGAACTGCCCGTAGAGGGTTTCCAGATGGACTATCTCACCTCTCTCAACCTGAGTCGCAACAGTCTGAGGGGCAACGTAGCTGCCTTCTGCCGACAGTTGCCCAAGCTGGAAAAGCTCGACCTGAGCTACAACCAAATCTCGGAAATCACCGACCTGCTTCCCGCCACGATAGCGATGGTCGACCTGAGTTATCAGAACGAAGGCAAGAGTCTGCAGACCATACCTCTACAGGCGTGGACCGTAGGTGACCAGGGCGCAGGGGTAACTCTCAACTCGCTGTTGGCATACAGCCACGCCGGGCAGCACTTCAACGGCCGTCCCACGCTGCGCTTCTACACCGTGAAGGGCGAGAACTATGTGGGCGAGATGGTCTACCGCGACGGCGCTTACCGCTACGACTTGGGCGGAGACTACCGCCAGCCGAGCGGCACCGAGTTTGTCGTACGCCCGCAGTACTGTCCGGCGGCCGGAACCCGCATGAGGGCGACGCTGGCTTGGGCCAAGGGCGACGCCAATGCCGACGGCGGCATCGATGTACTCGATGCCCAGCACACGCTCAACTATATTATGGGTACGCAGAGTGGCTCATTCAACTTCATGGCTGCCGACACCTACGCCAGCAACTCTATCAATGTGCAGGACGTGGTGGCTACCATCAACCTGTTTATAGGCACCGAGGAGAGCAGCGAGGCTATGGCTGTGCGCATGTCACGCATCAAGGCTCGCGGAGCGGCTCCCGCCAACAGGCTGGCTATGGCCGACGGCGAGCTGTGGATAGATGCCGCCGACAATGTGGGCGCCATCGACATCACGCTCAAGGGCGTCGCTGCCACCGATGTCAAACTGGCTCTCAGCTCGATGCGCTACCAGATGGTGACCCGCAACACCCGCGACGGAGTGCGCATAGTCATCATCAGCCCCACGGGCGACAGCATGAGCGGACACCGCTGTCTGCTCAGGACCACCCGCCCGGCACGTGTCGCCCGCGTAGCAGCTGCCGACACTGAGGCTCAGCCCATAGGAGTCGAGATAACCGACGGTACCGCCACCGGCATAGACACCATCGATGCCGACAGCCACGACCGCAAGCTCTACGACATCCAGGGCCGCAAGCTCGAGCAGACCCAAGGCCACGGCATTTATATCGTGAACGGAAAGAAAATGATTTGTAAGTGAAACTGAAGACCATGAAGATGAAAGAAAAAGCAATATATATCCTGCTGTTGCTGGTGGCCATGACCTTAGGCGTCAAGGCACAGAACACCATCTCTGTGGCCCACCTCACGGGCGGACAGGGAAAGGATGTGATGATACCCATAAGCATGGACAACAACGAGGACGTGGTGGCGCTGCAGTTCGACCTGCAGCTGCCCTTCGCCAAGACCTCGGGCAAGCAGCCCACGCTGACCAACCGCAACACCAACGGCCACACCGTATCGGTGAGGGGCATGGGCAGCAACCGCTACAGGGTGGTAATCGTGAATATGAGCAACAAGCCCATCGCCGGAAGCGGCGGCGTGCTGCTCAACTTCCCCATGACGGTGCCCACGGGGCTCGACCCCGAGAGCGTCCACGCCATCACGCTGAGCGATGTGGTGATAACCAACCGCAACGGCGACAATATCCAGACTGGCTCTACCAACGGTAGTTATACCATCCAGCGCGCGCCGAGCCCCGACCTCGAAGTGAGCGATGTGGCCATCAGGCAGACCACGCTCACGCCGGGCGAGAGGATCAGCGTCAGCTGGAAGGTGAGCAACGTGGGCAATGCCGACACGCGCAGCGGATGGACCGAGAAGGTTTACCTCGTCAACACCGAGACCGAGGAGGCTGTATACATTGGCAATGTGTACTTCAACAACACCATGCTGCAGGGCGGACACACCGCGCGCAGCGCCGAGTTTGTGCTCTCACAGACGGTGGGTGTCGACGGTGAAGTGGCTGCCAAGGTGGTGGTCGAGCCCAACAGCAACACGGGCGAGTATGCCACAGACAGGCTCAACAACACCGCCATCGGAGGCAAGGCAACGGTCGGGAAGATGCTCTTCCTGACCGCCCCAGACACCCGGTTGAAGGAAGGCCAGAGCATGCGTCTCCAGCTGAAGCGCAGTGGTAACCGCGCTACCGACGAGACCTACAGCGTAGCAACCTCGCTGCCCGACCACGTGAGCGTGACTACCCAGGTGACGATAAGAGCCGGACAGTCTACAGCCACCTTCGACGTGACGGTACCCGACAATGACTACGTCAACTCCTACAAGGCTGCCAGCGTGACGGTGACCAAGGCCCACGGCTATCCCGCCGACGTGACTGTCAGCTTCGACATCGAGGACAACGAGTTGCTTCCCCTCAGCCTGCAGCTCGACAAGAGCGAGTACAACGAGGGCGAGACCATCAAGCTCAAAGTGAGCGTGCCCTATCGTATCGAGGGCGAGGAACTGACCGTGAGCCTGAGCATAGAGAAGCCACGCCGCTTCCGACTGCCCCAGACCTTCACCTTCCCTGCCGGAGCCACCGAGGCTGTGATAGACATCCCCATCGTCCAGGACAATCTGCCTGCCAACGACGAGACCATCAAGATTATCGCCTCTGCCGACCACCATCTCACGGCCAGCACGCTCTTCATCCTCCACGACGACGACGTGCCAGCCATCAGCATGACGCTGCAGCCCACCACGGTGAGCGAGGCGGCGGGATACAATGCCGTCTACGCCACCATAACCCGCAACAGCGCGGTGAACAGCAAGATTACGCTGAAACTGAGCGACGACAGCAACAACGAACTCTACTACACCCAGACCGTCACCATGAACGAGGGCGTGGAAGAGGTGACCTTCCCCATCGGAGTCAAGGACAACCAGAAGGTCGACGGCACACGCACGGTCAAGTTTACCGCTGCCGTCTACATCACCGACTGTGGCTGCTCGGCAATAGGCAACAAGCAGACCACCGTGACAGAGGACATCACCATCACCGACAATGACGGCCCCACGCTGAACATCACCTCAGACAAGACCACCATTCTCGAGGGCGACGCCACCGGCGCACAGCTCACCATAAGCCGCAACGACAACACCTCCCAACCGCTCACCGTGACGCTTTCTGCCAAGGGCAACGACCTCGACTTTGCCAAGACCGTCACCATACCCGCCGGCAAGGAGAGCGTCACCACCCCGTTTGTGGCGCTGAGCAACAGCACCACCGAGGGCAACCGCACCATCTCGGTCATGGCGAGCAGCGAGGGCTATAGCCCTGGCACCGTGTGGCTGCTCATCTCCGACCAGACGCTGCCCGACGCCGAGATGCAGAAGCCCGAAGTGGCAGCCGGTGTCGAGGCTGGCTCGCAGGTCAAGGTGATGCTCCACATCAAGAACGTGGGCGCCATAGCCATGCCTCAGTCCACACCCATCACCGTGACCCTGGCCGACGCCACCACGACCCTGCAGACCGACAAGCCCATTGCCCCGGGACAGACCTATGACACGTGGGCAGAGGTCAAGGCTCCCGCTGTGCCCGGAACCTACCGCGTGACAGCCCACATCAACCCCGACAGCAAGGTGACCGAGCTGCAGACGATGAACAACAGCAGCACGATAGACATCAAGGTGGTGGCTGCCTATACCTTCACCATCGCCGCAGCCAAGGACAAGTATCTCTTCGGCGACAAGGTGGTGCTCAGCGGTAGCGTCAAGCGCACCGACGGCACAGCCGCTGCCGGCATCGAGGTAGAGCCCTACATCGTCTACGCACGTTCGCGCACCCGACTGGCTGCCGTGAGCGACGCCGCCGGCAACTTCTCCATCGACTATACCATACCCGCGGGCATGGGCGGAGAGTTCGGCTTCGGCGTATGCACCCCCGGCGAGAACCTCACCACCGAGAAGGGCAACTTCAAGGTCTATGGCTTCAGCCGTACCACCACCGACTATATCACCAACAAGCTCTTCGTGGGCGAGCCCTTTGTGGGCAAAATCATGCTGAAGAACATGTCCGACCTCGACCTGCACAATGTCCGCGTGGCCTGTGCCGATGCCGGAGCCTACACCGTCAGCTTCAGCACGGTGGCCGTATTGCCGGGCAACGGCACCGCCGAGATTACCTATACCCTGCTCTCCACGGCGCTGTCCAAGACCAAGGACTGGGACAAGCTGGTCTTCGCCATCACCACCGATGAGGGCGCACGCCTCGATGTGACCACCTACAACTACACCAATGAGCACACGCCCACGCTGGTGGTCGAGACCAACAGCATCAACACCACGGTGACCAAGAACAAGACCCGACTCTACCCGCTCATCATCACCAACACCGGACTGGCACCCACGGGCAAGATAACCGTGGATCTGCCCAAGGGCCTCGCCAAGTTTATCAGCCTCGCCACACCCGCCACCATGCCATCATTGGCCACCGGCGACAGCGCCACGGTGATGCTGAGGTTCAATGCCGCCGACTTCGATGTCAACATCATCCAGAAGGGCAGCATAGCCATCAACTGCGAGAAGGGAGACGGCAAGCAGGTCTTCTTCAATGTCAAGGTGGTAAGCGAAGACAAGGGCAGCCTCAAGGTGCGTGTACAGGACGAAAACACCATCTACGGCAACAAGAACGGAGAGCGGCCCTATGTGAGCGGAGCCACCGTCAGACTCACCGACTACAACACCGGTGCGCTGGTGATGAGCGATGTGACGGGCGACGACGGCTACGTGCTCTTCGAGCATCTCAACGAGGGATATTATCATCTCAATGTGACCGCCGAGAAGCACGACTCCTACAGCCAGAACGTGCTGGTAAGCCCCGGCGATGTGACCACCCATCTCGCCACCATCAGCTATCAGGCCATCACCGTCAACTGGGATGTCGAGGAGACCGAGGTGGAAGACGAGTACGAGGTGGTGACCAAGGTGACCTTTGAGACCTACGTGCCGGTGCCCGTGGTAGACATCACCGCGCCCGACATGCTCATCCTGAAGGACATCCAGCCCGGCACCACCACGCTCATGAATGTGGTGCTGCGCAACCGCGGACTCATAGCCGCACAGGATGTAAACTACTATCCCCCCACCGCCCACGGGTTTACCTTCATGCCGATGGTCGAGCACACCGGACTGACCCTGGCTCCCGAACAGAGCTACGTGATACCCGTCCTGGTGATGCACACCGAAGACTTCGACAACCCGCAGTTTGCGCCCCACGTGAAGCGACAGATGCCACGACGCGCCTCGTCGTCGGAGAAGAACTGCAAGGGCAAGATGGGCACCGACTACAAGTGGCCCTGCGG
>OCQZ01000184.1_pt1 | contig 18658 bp, 11 predicted proteins | sample 1538921 | NCBI WGS metagenome assembly OCQZ01 (sample SAMN03418269, study PRJEB22391) | human gut metagenome | biome: human-gut; feature: organic feature; material: feces | host: Homo sapiens | place: Tanzania | collected 2013-01 | reverse complement strand
GACCTTTTCGCAGCTTACCGCGTCCTTCATCGCCTGCCGAAGCCAAGGCATCCTCCGTGCGCTCTGACTTCTCTTCCTCTGTGAATCTTTCGTTGTTGTGAAATTGTATCAACCTATTCTATCTCTATTTCGGCTAATCATTTTTTCTTTTCACTTACCTCGTTGTAATCTCTCAGTATTGTCAATGAACTTAATTTTGTACCGCTTCTTCCGAAACGGGCTGCAAAGATACGCACTTTTTCTTTACCTCCAAATTTTTTTTGACATTTTTTATAAAAATTTTCGATGAGTGGGGATTTTCACCTTAATATAGTATATTTGTTTTTTGTCGGTGCGCTTCGACAGGCTCAGCGACCGACACCGGACCCTGAGCCTATCGAGGGGGCCGGACGGAATGACAAGAAAGAAATGAAAACAAAATAACGATCAATGGAAGAAAAAAGAAATGCTTTACCGGAGAACGCTCAAAGGGAGCTGGCACCGGGCGAGGAGTACAAGCCGCTCTTGGGGGCGGAGAGGAAATGGGCGGAAGTCACGCCATATTCAGTGACCCTTGGATTGCTGATGGTGGTCATCTTCTCCGCGGCGGCGGCCTATCTGGGGCTGCGCGTGGGACAGGTGTTCGAGGCGGCGATCCCGATCGCGATCATCGCGGTGGGTCTGACAAGCGCACTCGGCAAGAAGGAAGGTCTGGGACAGAACGTCATCATCCAGTCGATCGGAGGCTGCTCCGGAGCTGTGGTGGCGGGCGCTATATTCACACTTCCTGCCATCTACATTCTTGGAGTTGATGTCAATTTTATGCAGATGTTCCTCTCGTCGCTGCTCGGCGGTGTTTTAGGAATATTGTTCCTCATCCCTTTCCGGAAATATTTCGTGAAAGAGATGCACGGGAAATATCCTTTCCCTGAGGCCACGGCGACGACACAGATCCTCGTTAGCGGCGAAGGCGGCGGCAAGGGAGCTGGAACGCTTCTGGTGAGCGGTCTCATCGGAGGTCTTTATGACTTCATTGTCAGCACTTTCGGGGCGTGGGCAGACACGGTCAGCACCACCGTGATGGGATTCGGACAGACAATCGCTGACAAGGCGAAGGTCGTTCTGAAACTGAACACCGGAGCGGCTGTGCTGGGCCTCGGCTACATCGTGGGCCTGAAATATGCCTTCATCATCTGCTGCGGCAGTTTCCTGGTGTGGCTGGTGATCATCCCGTTGATGAACCTCATCTGGGGCGGACAGGTGATTGATCTGATGAACACCGGAGTGACAATGACAATCGGAGAGATGAGCCCTGACCAGATATTCAAGGATTATGCAAGGCACATCGGCATCGGTGGCATCGCGACCGCCGGAATCATCGGCATCATCAAGTCGTTCGGCGTGATCAAGTCGGCTGTCGGGCTGGCTGTCGGAGAGTTCGGCAAGAAGGGAGGAAAGGTTGAGAACACCGAGAGGACACAGGAGGATATTCCTATGAAAACCATTGTGTTCGGCATTGTGCTGACGCTGTTGGCTGTGTTCGCTTTCTTCGCGTTCGGAGGAGTTGTGAACAACATCTGGCAGGCAGTTGTCGGGCTGCTGATCGTGGCGATCATCTCGTTCCTGTTCACTACCGTGGCGGCCAACGCCATAGCCATCGTGGGAACAAACCCAGTGAGCGGAATGACACTTATGACGCTTATCATCGCCGCGCTTATCCTTGTGGCTGTGGGACTTAAAGGCAACGCCGGCATGGCCGCGGCCTTGATCATCGGTGGAGTTGTCTGCACGGCGCTTTCGGTTGCAGGTTCATTCATCACCGACCTCAAAATCGGTTACTGGATCGGCAGCACGCCAAAGAAGCAGGAAGGCTGGAAGTTCGTGGGTGTGGCTGTCGCGGCGGCGACAGTCTGCGGTGTGATGCTCGTGCTGAACAAGACCTACGGATTCGTCGGCGACCAGGCTCTCGTGGCTCCTCAGGCCAACGCGATGGCAGCGGTGATCCAGCCGATGATGAACGGCGGAGGCGCTCCGTGGCTGCTTTACGGAATCGGTGCGGTGCTGGCCATCGTGCTGACTTTCTTCAAGATACCGGCATTGGCGTTCGCGCTTGGAATGTTCATTCCTATCGATCTTAACCTGCCGTTGCTGGTCGGCGGCGCGATCTCCTGGTACGTGAGCACACGCTCGAAGGACAAGGCTCTGAACGAGGCGCGTCTGAACAAGGGTACGCTGATCGCTTCGGGATTCATCGCCGGCGGCGCGTTGATGGGTGTCGTGAGCGCGCTGCTGAAGTTCTTCAACGTGGATTGGTTCATGGCGGATTGGAACGCGCAGTATGGCGAGGCCATAGCGATCATTCCGTTCATCGGAATCATCGCCTACACGGTGATCGCTTCTTTGAGGGCTAAGGAATAAACAAACGGCCACTGAGCCTGCCGAAGTGCCGTTATGGAAGTCGCTTCGACAGGCTCGGCGACCAGAAACAGTGAGTTCTGAATAATATGTCAGGCTGCTCAGCGGCCAGAAAATAACAACAACATGGAAAAAGTTTTGGACAGGTTCCTGAGGTACGTCAGCGTTGACACTCAGTCGAACGAGGAATCAGAGAGCCAGCCTTCGGCGGAAAAAGAGCTCAATCTGCTGCGGATGCTGCGCGACGAGCTTCAGGCTCTCGGAGTGGAAGCCACTCTGGATGAATATGGTTACGTGATGGGGTCGATCCCTTCGAACATCGAGGCGAAAGTGCCGGCGATCGGCTTCATCGCCCACGTGGACACCGCTCCGGACGCATCAGGCGCGGACATCAAACCTCAGATAATCAATGAATATGACGGCGGGGATATTCCTTTAAAAGGTGTGCCGGGCCTGGCGCTGAAGCCTTCGGAGTTTCCGGAGATGCTTCACTACGTGGGTCAGACGCTGATCACCACGGACGGAACCACGCTGCTTGGCGCGGACGACAAGGCCGGTGTGGCGGAGATTATGGACGCGGTGCAGTACATCGTGGAGCATCCTGAGTTCAAGCACGGTGAGATCAAGATCGGGTTCACGCCAGACGAGGAGATCGGACGCGGAGTCGTTAAGTTCGATGTCAAGAAGTTCGGGGCTGAATATGCCTACACGATGGATGGCGGCGAGATCGGAGAGCTGGAGTTCGAGAATTTCAACGCGGCTTCGGCGAAGATACATATTCAAGGAAGGAATGTGCATCCTGGCTACGCCAAGGGCAAGATGAAGAACGCCATTCTGATTGCGACTGAACTGAACGGACTGCTGCCGGTCCAGCAGAGACCTGAATATACCGAAGGGTACGAAGGGTTCTTCCATATCGTCGGGTTCAACGGAACGGTCGAGGAGGCTGACATCACCTACATCATCCGTGACCACGACCGCAAGGAGTTCGAGAGCAAGAAGGCTATTATGCAGAAGTGCGTGGACTTCATCAATGTAAAGTACGGTGAGGGCACGGCGACGACTGTGATCAAAGATCAGTACTACAATATGCGCGAGCAGGTCGAGCCGCACTATCACGTTGTCGAGAAAGCCGTGAAGGCTATGGAGATGGCCGGAATCAAGCCTAAGATCCAGCCGATCCGTGGCGGTACCGACGGGGCTAACCTCAGTTTCAAGGGCTTGCCTTGCCCGAACATCTTCGCCGGCGGCCTGAACTTCCACGGCAAGATGGAGTTCGTTCCTCTCCAGAGCATCGAGAAGGCATCTCAGGTCATCCTAAACATCATCTCGCTCTACGCGGAGTAAATTTCCGTGGCAGACAACCAACTGGTTATCAACAATAAAAGCATTCTCGTGGTGGACAAAACCGAACCACGAGAATGTTTATTTTATTGGTTACTAAGCAATTAAACGCCACGCAGGCGCATTCCCTCGCCCCCCCCAGACTGTCTGAAAAGTCTCGGCGAGAGTAGAAAAGTCTGTACCCCTATACAGGGGCGACAACGAATTTTCAATCCTCACTGGGGGTACTTTTACTTTTAAGACAGTCTCCCCCTTTGAGACTTCGGCAAGCTCAGCGCACCGTTGGCTCAGGGACTGCCTTGATCTTCAGCTAAAGGTAAGCCAAAAGCCCCGGGCGCTTCGACCGCGGTTGCAGTCGTGGCGTCATTAGTCCTTATAGTACAGCTAAAGGTAAGCCAAAAGCCCCGGGCGCTTCGACTGGCTCAGCGTCCGGGGCTTTGGTTTCAGTTGGTCGCTGAGCCTGTCGAAGCGACGAGGGAGGCTCAGGGAGACCGTCGGGATATTCAAAGAAAGGTTATTTGATGACACCGAGTTCCTTGCCGACTTTGATGAAGGCGGAGATGGCTTTGTCAAGGTGCTCGCGCTTGTGGGCGGCTGAGAGCTGGACGCGGATGCGGGCCTGGCCCTTAGGTACAACCGGGTAGTAGAAGCCGGTCACGAATATTCCTTCCTCGGCCATCTTGGCGGCGAACTTCTGGGACAGAGGAGCATCGTAGAGCATCACTGCGCAGATGGCGCTCTGGGTCGGCTTGATGTCGAAGCCGGCGGCAAGCATCTTGTCACGGAAGTAAGCCACGTTCTCCTGCTGGCGGTCGTGAAGCTCGTTGCTTTCCTTGAGCATCTTGAACATCTCGATGCCGGCGGCCACGATCATAGGCGGCAGAGAGTTAGAGAAGAGATACGGACGGGAGCGCTGGCGGAGCATATCGATGATCTCCTTGCGGCCTGTGGTGAATCCGCCGACGGTGCCACCGAACGCCTTGCCGAGGGTGCCTGTGAATATGTCAATGCGGCCATAGCAGTTATACTGCTCGGCGACTCCGTGCCCGGTCTTGCCGACAACGCCGGCTGAATGGCTCTCGTCAACCATCACGAGGGCATCATATTTTTCGGCCAGCTCGCAGATCTTGTCCATCGGAGCTACGTTGCCGTCCATTGAGAAGACTCCATCGGTGCAGATGATGCGGAACCTCTGGGCCTGAGCCTCCTGGAGACAACGCTCAAGGTCGGCCATATCAGCGTTGGCGTAACGGTAACGGACAGCCTTGCAAAGACGCACTCCGTCGATGATGGAGGCGTGGTTCAGGGAATCTGAGATGATGGCGTCGTCAGCCGTGAGCAGAGGCTCGAACACCCCACCGTTGGCATCGAAGCATGATGCGTAGAGGATGGTGTCCTCTGTGTGGAAGAAGTCGGAGATGGCAGCCTCAAGCTCCTTGTGAAGATCCTGGGTTCCGCAGATGAAACGGACAGAGGACATTCCGAATCCCCTCTCGTCCATAGCCTTCTTGGCTGCCTCGATGAGCCTCGAGGAATCAGCCAAACCTAAATAGTTGTTGGCGCAGAAGTTAAGAGCCTTGCTGCCGTCCTGGAGAGTGATCTCGGCGGATTGTGCGGAGGCGATGTTTCTCTCGTTCTTGTAGAGTCCGGCTTCCTTGATGGAGGCAAGCTCTGCCTGTAGATGTTCCTGGAATTTTCCGTACATATTGATAAAATTTTAAAACGTTTCGATTTCGCACTGACAAATATATTAATTTTTGACAAAATCGATAATATTTTATTATAAATAAGGGCTCTTGTCAGAAAATAATGTAAATTTGCACTTGCTAATTTAGCAATAAACAAGCGATCCGCAATGAAAAATGTACTAGTGATAGGTTCGACCGGACAGATCGGTTCGGAGCTGACAATGAAAATCAGGAATATGTACCCGGATGGCAACGTTGTCGCCGGCTACATCAAAGGTGCTGAGCCAAAGGGTGTTCTGCTTGAGAGCGGTCCCGCCGAGGAGGCTGATGTCTGCAACGGTGAGCAACTTCTGGGCATCGTGAAGAAGTACAACATCGACACAATCTACAATCTCGCCGCCCTGCTCTCGGCTGTCGCGGAAAGGAAGCCGCAGCTGGCATGGCACATCCAGATAGACGGACTCATGAATATTCTTGAGATCGCGAGGGAGAACAATGTCGCTGTGTTCACACCATCCTCGATCGGTTCGTTCGGCCCTGAGACTCCGCATCAGAACACTCCTCAGGACACGCTCCAGAGGCCTCGTTCGATGTACGGCGTGACCAAGGTGGCCACCGAGTTGCTGAGTGACTATTATCACACCAAATACGGTGTGGACACCCGTTCGGTAAGGTTCCCTGGACTTATCTCCAATGTGACACTTCCTGGAGGCGGCACGACAGACTATGCCGTTGAGATCTACTATGCGGCAGTAAAAGGCGAAGAGTTTGTCTGCCCTATCGCGGCCGGGACATTCATGGACATGATGTACATGCCTGACGCGCTGAAGGCCGCCGTGGACATCATGAACGCGGATCCTTCCAAGCTGAAACACCGCAACTCGTTCAACATCGCCTCCATGAGCTTTGATCCAGAGATTATCTACCACAAGATTCAGGAGCATATTCCTGGATTCAAGATGCGCTATGAGGTGGATCCGGTACGTCAGGCGATCGCTGACTCTTGGCCGGACAAGATGGATGATTCCTGCGCCCGCGAGGAGTGGGGATGGACACCGTCCTATGATCTGGAGACCATGACCGTGGACATGATCGACGCCCTCAAGAAGAAACTTCTCTAAAAAAGGATTCTATTATAAAGGATCAAGGACTGGCCTTCAGGTCAGTCCTTATTTTTTACCGGCTTTCCGTGCGGCTTTTCTGGCTTTCTGTTTTTCGTAACGAGCCTTGTAGCGTTCAAGCATCCTCTCTTCCTTAGCACGACGTTTCTCCATCGCCTTCAATGTCTTGAGGGTCTTCTGACGCTTCTTCTTCAACGCTTTCTCCTCCTTGGCCTTAGCCTTGGCGGCATCACGGGCGTCAAGTTCAGCCCATCTGGCCTCCTTGGCCGCCTGACGATCTTTTCGCGCCTTCTCTCTCTCAGCCTTTTTGCGTTCTTGCTCAGCCTTCTTTATGGCCGAAGGATCATTGGCCAATGAATCGGCCTTGCTGACCGACAACGAATCTGAAACCACAAGGCTGTCCTTCACGGCAAGGCTGTCCTGTCGCGCCAAAGAATCACGGCGGGCAAGGCTGTCTCTCAGAGCCAGACTGTCGGCACGGGCAAGGCTGTCCGCCAAAGCAAGGCTGTCGGCGGCGGCAACGATCCTAAGGCTGTCGGCAATCCTGGCAGCCTCAGCCTTGCGCTCGGCCTCAAGCCTTCTGCGCTCAGCGTTACGGACCCGTTTCAAGGAATCCTGTCTGGCCAGCATCTTATAGACGCTGTTCATGTGGCCCGGGAAGTAGATGTCCGTCTGCGCGAATTCGGCTCTCGGCACATTCTCATAGACTTTCCTCTGGGACTCTCGCGGCTTATATGGCGTGATGTCCTCCGGTCCCTTGGGACGTTTGTCCGGCTGCCAGTCGAATCCCTTCAGAATCTTCTCGTCCTTTTTCATCTGGACGACCGGGTAGGCATCTGTCTTCACGGCATCGAAGTAGTTCAAGTCCTGAATATTACCGTCCTTCAATGTCGCGGTCAACATCTTTGACTCGAACTTGTTGACGGTGGCCAGACTTCCGTTCTCCTCGATGTAGAAGACTCCGGACGCGCCACCCATCGAGTCGAACCGCCTCAACGCACCGGTACTGTCAAAGTATGCCATCATCTCTGTTCCACGGATCTGGTCATAGGACAAGGTGTCCTCCTGCACTATTATAAAGGCATTGGACATCAAGCTGGCGCGGTCAATGGACCGGTTCTTGACAATGACGGTTATACTGTCGGCACTGTACTGCCGCTTGATCTCATTCCAGACAATCGGGTTTTCATACAACCTTATCAAAGAGTCAAGATCCGTGTAGGCAAGAGAGTCGCATGCGACCTGCATGTCGTTACGGAACACCTTGACGTTACGTATGCCATAGATGAAACTGATCTTCGTGGAATCCTTGGGGGCCAAAGACAAAGAGTCAGTGGGAACATGCAGGGAATCACCCGGCACGGTAAGGGAATCCGTAGGGACGGTAAGGGAATCCGTAGGGACAGTCAGGGAATCCGTAGGCACGGTAAGGGAATCCGTAGGGACGGTAAGGGAATCCGTAGGGACGGTAAGGGAATCCGGTGATTGCGGATTGGTCACTTCGGCAGGCTCAGTGACCGAAACAGGTTCAGTGACCGAAACAGGTTCAGTGACCGCGGAAAGGGTCTTCGCCGCCAGACTGTCGCTTGGAACACGTACAGTGTCGGGCGACGTTTTCAGGGTGTCCGGCAATTGGAACCGTGGAGGAGCATATTCAATGACATCATCCCATGGAGCGGGAAGGCCTTGACGGCCTTTCGTCACAGGATCGCCGATCATCGCGTCACCTGACAGTTTTCCGGATTTCGAGATCGCCTTTCCTCCTGAATTATCACCTGTCTTTCCAGCCGTTGTTCCCGCCGTCTTTCCTGTAGCCGTTCCAGTTGTCTTTCCAGCCGTTGTTCCCGCCGTCTTTCCTGTAGCCGTTCCAGTTGCCTTGCCAGCCGGTTTCCCGGTCGGTTTTCCACCTGGCTTGACAGCGGAGGCGCCTCTGTCGGAGGCTCCGGCGGCGTTAGGGTCTTCCTCTTCCCGCTTCTTGCGTGCCTCTTCGGCCGCGGCCTTGGCTGCCTCGTAGGCCTTGCGACGGTACTCCGTGACAGGATCCACGTTTATCTCTTTCAGACGGCTTGCCGAATTGGAAATCTCCGATGAATCCACATCACATTTCGGTATGGAGCGCAGAATCAATGTGTCCGCACCGATGTAAGCTGTATCTCTCTTTTCCCCTTGCTCGCTGATCGCTATCACAGCCGGCTCACGGGTCAACTTTATGAATGACAAGGAATCTATATACTGCACATAACCGGCCACCGCGGCCACATTGCGAGTCGTGTCAAGCAGTTCCACATGGCCAAACATCTCCACATTGTTCGGAACCCGGTAATATACCAAGGTGTCAGCCCATGCCTCCTGGTTCTCGGTAAGAATATGCACGTTCCTGAAGAACGTGAACTTTTCCAAAGTCCGCTCGTAAAAACCGGCCTGAGAAGAAAGCATGTTGTTGTCCCTCCATGCGTTGGTGCCGGTTCCGAAAGTGGCTACGTTCGTGCCTGTGTTGTAGTCCAGATCATCAGTCTTCACGAATATCGAGTCAGTGTACATGTTGACGTTGTTCGTGAAACTGAACGTCTTGAGCTTGGAATAGTAATGGCCGTCATCGCTCTCGATGATCTGGCCGTCCTTGTCGCGCAAGGCACCGCCGTTCCTGAACACGGCCACACTGTCCTTGGTGTTATAGTCCAGGTCAGTGGTACGCAGGGTGTTCCCGTCCTTGTCCCTAAGCTGGACCAGCGCGCCTCTGAACTGAGCGAGGTTCTGGTCGATGAGATAGTCGAGGCTCTCGCTGCTGAGCACTGTGTTGTTCTGAATGATCTGGACGTTGCCGAAAGCGTTTATAACATTCTGGTTGACATTCCACAAGGCGGTGTCGCAGATCAGAAGAGTTGAATTGTGCTCGAATCTGGCATGTCCCAAAGCCTTCCTGTAGCTCTGGCCATATTCCTCGACCTGCTGAAGCTCATCACATCCCAGCAGGCGCACAAGACTGTCCTTCTGCTCGGTGTTCTGGGCGGAAAGGCCGAACGAAACCAGCAGAAGGATTAATGAATATGCCAGACGTCTCGCAAGCATCAGTCTTCAGAGAACTTTGAAGCCCAACCCGGACGACGGAACTCGCAGTCCTTGAACATCGGGTCGATGACAATGTGGGTCTCCTTGATCTTGCCGGCGAGGAAGTCATCGATGGCCTTCATCTGCTTGTCTTGACGGACTTGCTCCTGAAGCTGGCTGAAATCCTCCTCAAACGACGCAGTGTGGGCCGGAATGATCTTGTCAACACGGATGATCTTGTAGATGGTCTTTCCAACGACATAGTCTTTGACCTGATCCTGACGGCCATCATTGTCAGTGGACTCCACAGGCTCGGAGATCTCGCCCTCCTTCAAGTCCTTGATGGCCAGATAGTCCTCCGGCTTGAGCTGGTCAATCTCGAAATATGCCGAGCCGGTGTTCGGATCGGACATCTGACCGCCGTTGGTCCTGGTGGCCGGATCCTGTGAGTAGAAGTTCGCCGCCATCTGGAACGTCACGGCGTTATTGTTGATCTCGGTACGGAGGCTGTCCAGAGTCTTGAACGCCTTATCCCTGTCGTCATCAGTGTATTTAGGCTTCATCAGAATGTGGCGGGCGTTGAACATGTCGCCTTTCTTCTCGATGACCTCGATGATGTGGAATCCGTCAGGAGTTTCGACAATCTGCGAGATAACACCCGGCTTCAAAGCCATAGCGGCGTCTGAAAACACAGGCCAGAAGATTGACTTCGAGGCCATTCCAAGCTCGCCACCCTTACGGGCGCTGCCTGGATCCTCCGAATATATTCGAGCCAGAGTGGAGAACTTCTCTCCGTTGATGATCCTCTCGCGGAGGTCCAGCAACTTCTCGCGCACGGCCATGTTCGCGGCCTCGCGGTCCGGATAACGGCAGATCTGACTGAGCTGGTACTTGATAGGAACTATCGGAAGATTCTTGGTGTCAACCGTGTCAAGATATTCCTTTACATCATAAGGTGTCATCTCCGGGATCTTCTTCATGATCTCCTGCTGAGCCTGCTGCGTGAGGCTCATGTCCTCGTACTGCTTGCGCCATTCCTGACGGAGGCGGTAGAGAGGCTTGCCGAAATATTCCTCAACCTTGTCCTCGCCGCCGAGGTAGGTCAGCATCCTGTCCGCCTGCTGGGAAAGGCTTCCCTCAACCATGTCCTGATTGACTGTGAGAGAGTCGATCCTGGCCTGCATCAGGAATATCTTCGATTCGAGAATCGATTCCAGCACCTCGCAGCGGACATTCCTGTCTGATGAAAAGCCCTGGGCGCTGCGGTCCTTGACCGCCCCTTCGATGTCGGAGATCATGATCGCCTCGTTGCCGACAACGGCGACGGTCTTGTCAACGTACTTGTATTTCTGGGCAGAAGCCATCGCGCAGGTCGCTGCGAGGGCGAAGATGGTGATTGCTGTTTTCTTTATCATTTCGAATATATTTCAAAATTCTCCTTAACCTTGGCGTCTTCTATCAAGTCCCGTTCCAAACCGGCCAGGAGCTCGTGCTTTCTTCCGCTGATGATGATGTCCTTTATCCTGTCCTCACAGTATTCCACCGGAGCGATCTCCCCGGCCCTCCGGTAATCCACTATGAACGCGACAGAGAGGTTGGCATCCCCGTCCGTCATCTCTATGAAGTTGCCGCTACGCTGTGAGAGCATCTGAACATAGTCCACACCGAACTCGGCGGCCAGTTTCACCGCGTCTATCCAGCCATTGGAATAGTCATGGTAACGCCGGGTCGAATTGAAGGCGATGCTGTCAGCGGCCACCACGTCCTCAACCTTGTCCGAAGACATCAGCTTCTTGATCTTCTGAAGATTCGGAGAATCTTTCGGAATATTCATAAAACGGGCTTTGAGGATCGGCCGCTCCAGCTTGAAGGACTCTTTGTGGGAGCCATAATATTCATCAATCTGCTTTTTTGAGACGGTGGTGTCGAGGCGCTCGTTGATGTAGCGCTGCTCGTAGCGGTACCGCAGAAGCGACTGGCGGTAGGCCTCAAGCTCCTTCGAGACATCCTTTTCCTCCTTGGAGAGACGCTGCTGGGCTATGTCGAGGAAAGCCTTGTCCTTCACCCACGAGTTGATGTAGAGGTTCGCAAGGTTCACGCTGTCCTCCGGAGACGTGCCCTTGGGGATCACATCGTCCAGTTCCGAGCGATAGAGTTTATGGTCTCCCAGCCTGGCGACAACCTCCCCGTCGTGAATCAGCGAGGATATTGCCTTGCAGGACGGAAGGGCGGCAACGGCGACGGCCATCATGAATATGCGGAACCTCCTGAGCATCATTGATTAGCGGGAATAGTTAGGGGCTTCCTTGGTGATGGTCACATCGTGTGGGTGGCTCTCAAGGAAGCCGGCGTTGGTGATGCGCACGAACTGGGCGTTCCTGAGTTCCTCGACAGTATGCGCTCCGCAGTAGCCCATTCCGGCCCTGAGTCCGCCGACAAGCTGATAGACAACCTCTGAGACGGTCCCCTTGTAAGGCACCTGGGCCACGATTCCTTCTGGTACGAGCTTCTTGATGTCGGACTCCATGTCCTGGAAATACCTGTCCTTCGAGCCTTGCTCCATCGCTTCGAGGGATCCCATTCCGCGGTAGGACTTGAAGCGGCGGCCGTTCATGATGATTGTCTCGCCTGGGGATTCCTCCGTTCCGGCGAGCAGGGAGCCTGCCATGATGGTGCTGGCACCGGCGGCAAGCGCCTTGACGATGTCTCCTGAATATCTTATACCGCCGTCAGCGATCACAGGCACGCCCGTTCCCTTGAGGGCATATGCGGCCTCCATTACGGCCGTCAGCTGCGGCACGCCGATTCCGGCGATGATTCTCGTGGTGCAGATCGAGCCCGGGCCGATTCCGACCTTCACGGCCTTGACTCCGGCATCGGCGAGAGCCTTGGCACCGGCGGCGGTGGCGACGTTTCCGGCTATGATCTGGAAATCCTTATAGGCGTCGCAGGCCTTCTTGATCATCCTGAGCACACCTTCGGAGTGTCCGTGGGCGGTGTCGAGGACAACAGCGTCGGCTCCGGCGTCGATCAGAAGACCGATCCTGTCGAGCGTGTCGGACTTGATTCCGGCTGCCGCGGCGACGAGGAGACGGCCCTTGCTGTCCTTGGAGGCGATAGGGTTGTCCTTGATCTTCATAAGATCCTTGTAGGTGATCAGGCCGACGAGCTTGCCGTCGTTATCCACAACAGGAAGCTTCTCGACCTTGCTGTGCTGGAGGATCTTCGTGGCGTCGGCCAGGGTGATGCCCTTAGACGCGGTCACGAGGTTCTCCTTTGTCATAACCTCGGAAATCGGCAGCTGCATATCCTCCTGGAACCTCAAGTCACGGTTAGTGACGATTCCGATGAGGAAGCCGTTGGCGTCCACGACAGGAATGCCGCCGATGTGATGCTTCTTCATCATCGCGAGGGCGTTGCCGACATTCGCGTCCGGGCTGATCGTCACAGGATCGTAGATCATTCCGTTCTCGGCCCTCTTCACGTGACGCACCTGCTCGCACTGCTGCTCGATGGTCATATTCTTGTGAATCACACCGATACCACCGGCCCTCGCCATCGCTATGGCAAGATCGGCTTCTGTGACTGTGTCCATCGCGGCCGACACGATCGGGGTGTGGAGCTTGATGTCAGTCGTGAAATTTGTTGTGACATCCACGTCACGAGGAAGTACATCGGAATGTGCCGGAACCAGCAAAACGTCATCGAAGGTGAGGCCTTCAGGAATCTCTCGGTTTACAAACTTCGCCATTGTAATCAAATAAATTTGACAAATATAAGAATTTTCACGAAATAGTTGGCTTGGCCGGAGGGTTGTTCTGCTTCTATGGCCTCAAAAAATTCGGCTTCCGGCCCGACAGCCGGCCTTCCGGCAAGCGAAAGTTGTGCCAGCCGATTAATCAAGGCTTTGAATATAAACGGCCTTGCCACGTGTCCCGTTCCTCAAGACGTTTGTCCAGAAGGCGGAGGATCTCGAAGTTTCGGACGAGTCCCCAAGGGGTGTCGTTCACGAAGCGGGGCGGGACCTCGCCGGCGACCCGTTCGATGTAAAGGTCGGGGCGCAGGCGTTCGAGGATGTCGATGACAAAGTCAAGATATTCATCAAGACCGGGACGGTAGAAGGCTGAGGGGTCGGCGGCATATTCCTTTTCCATCGCTGTGCCTCTGACGATCTGGAGCTGGTGGAATTTGACGGAGCGCAGCGGGAGGGAGGAGATAAGGCCGCATTGGTCGAGGAGCATCTCTCTGGTCTCGCCGGGGAGGCCGAGAATGAAGTGGGCTCCGGTGTCGATGCCTCTTTCGGCGGTCATTTCCACGGCTTTGCGGGCGCACTCGAAGCTGTGGCCGCGGTTGATGTGGCGCAGGGTGCTGTCGTGGCAGGACTCGATGCCGTACTCTACCACCACTATGGGGGCGGTGAGGGTATCCGGAACCGGGGCCTGGGCAGTCGGTCCCGGAGCCTGGACAGTCGGTCCCGGAGCCTGCCGAAGGGATCTTTGCCACCCTGAAAGGACACGCCCCGACGCCAAGCCAGCCAGATAGTCCAGCTTCTTCTCATCGACACAATCAGGACGCGTGCCGATCACGATCCCCACCACCTCCGGATGGCTCAGGACCTCCTCATAAAGAGCCTTCAACCGATCCAACGGACCGTATGTGTTTGAATATGCCTGGAAATATGCCAGGTAGTGCCTCGCCCTCGGATATCGCACCTTTTGGAACTCTATTCCTTCGTCAATCTGTGTCAGAAGCGGCTTCCCCGGAGTACTGTAACCAGGATGGAAAGCGGCGTTGTCGCAGTAGGTACACCCTCCCCGCCCCACGGTTCCGTCCCGGTTAGGGCACGAGAACCCTGCGTCCAGAACAAGTTTCTGGAGCCGCTCACCGTACCTGCGGCGGTAATAACCCACGAACGAATTGTATCTTTTCCCTTCTGAAAAACCAAACATAATGCAGCCGTTACTCCTTCTTCCGATTCACCTTTCCTTCGCGTCCTCTTCAGTTCCACGTTCAATTGTGATTGTCCTATTCCGGGCATTCGGTTTTCAAAGGAATCCATTAAGGAGAACTCCTGTTCCACGTCCGGATGTGATTGCCCTATCCCCTTTTCCCGACACGTGCCACCGAAAAGTACGACATATTCCTTGCAAAACTAATGAATTGTGAATATTTTTACAAGTTGGATCCGTCATTGGTTCCGGAAAGAGAAGGTTTTTGATTTGTTTGAACCTCGAAAGGGCATTTCAAGCAGAACAGTTTATTGATTATAAACAGATGTCGATATGAACATATTCCTGAAAATTTTGTCTTCGGCGGCCGCGGTCGCTCTGTCATTCAATTGTGCCGCCTCAGCGCAGGAAGCCCCTAAGAAATGGGCTGTGGTTGAGTTTTCCGCCAACTTTATGCGCGAGGCACCGGACTACGCCGCCGAGCTTGGAGACCAGGCGTTGATGGGGACGGTGGTCGAGGTCTTGGACAAGTCAAGCTACTGGGTCAAGATAAAGAGTCCGGAGCCTTACACGGCCTGGGTCAATGAGATGGGGCTTGTGCCGATGAGCGAGGAAGAGCTTCAGGACTATCTTGAGGCTCCGAAATACATCTGCACAGCGGCTTTCTCACACATTTACGAGGAGCCTTCGGCGGATTCCAGGATTGTCTCCGATTTCGTGCTCGGAGACGTCGCGAGAATCATGTATAGTGTCAGGACGCATGCCGGAGGACGTTACAAAGGCTATGAGGAGGGTCAGGCGGTTCTGAAGAAGAAGTTCGTCGGTGTCGTGCTGCCGTCAGGCAAGACCGGTTATGTTCCCGCTAAAGATGTCGCGGTGTTCTACAAATGGGCCAAAGACCGCAAGGACAGGACCACGGCCGGGGATGATTTCAGGCAGGATCTTCTGACCACAGGTTACAGGTTCCTCGGCGTACCGTACATGTGGGGCGGCACGTCCATCAAGAACGTGGACTGCAGCGGATTCACCCGCAGCGTATATTTCGCCAACGGAGTTCTCCTTCCGCGCAACGCCTCCCAACAGGCAAGGATCGGAGAGGATGTGGGAATATTCAAGGACAACGGGGATGTTGACTGGAGCGGTCTGCTTCCGGGAGACCTTCTGTTCTGGGGCAAGGCCGCGACCGACACCACCAGGGAGCGGATCACGCACGTGGGGATGTACATCGGTGACGGCAAGTTCATCCACTCCGCCCAGGTCGTGCGTGTCAACTCATTGGATTCCAACGCTGCCGATTTCTACGACCGCAAGCCTGTCCGCGCCCGCCGCATCGTCGGCCACATAGACGCCGATGGCTCCGGAATCATCCCCACCTTACGCAGCCCGTTCTACTTTCCGCGGAATTAGTGCGGTCACAGCCCGTAAGCGACACCCGCATTGTCGGTCACATAGGCTCCAACGACTCCGGAATCATCTCCACCTTACGCCCGTTCTACTTTCCGCGGAATTAGTGCGGTCACAGCCCGTCCGCGCCCGCCGCATCGTCGGCCACATAGGCTCCAACGACTCCGGAATCATCTCCACCTTACGCCCGTTCTACTTTCCGCGGAATTAGTGCGGTCACAGCCCGTCCGCGCCCGCCGCATCGTCGGCCACATAGGCTCCAACGACTCCGGAATCATCTCCACCTTACGCAGCCCGTTGATTCAGCAAGTTCATCACCTGTTAATCAACTCGTCTCTAGGCTCGTTGAATTAACAAGCGACATTCAACGGCAATTTCATTTTCCGCAAATCGTGGCAATCTATGCTCAACAGGTCTCATATCTCATCCCAGAATATGTATGGTGGGCGAACTCTTTTTACGATACATATTAATAAATTACGGATTTCTGGTCTCCCCAAATGGATGGCAGAGCTTCATAACGCGCTGACCTTCAAGCCATGGGGCACCACACTCCAAGTTCCAACCAATTATGGACTCCTGGCCTCTTAAAATGACCAGCAGGACTTCAGATCTTTCTAAACGCCAGACAATTAAGTGCACGGTTATCATTTTCTACCGTAGCGCCATCTTGAGTGGAGTCCCAAACCAAGCGCTACATAGCGACCTTAGCCGTTTCCAACCAAAAGACCGTAGCGCCGTCTTGAGTGGAGTCCCAAACCAAGTGCTACATAGCGACCTTGGCCGTTTCCAACCAAAAGACCGTAGCGCCGTCTTGAGTGGAGTCCCAAACCAAGTGCTACATAGCGACCTTGGCCGTTTCCAACCAAAAGACCGTAGCGCCGTCTTGAGTGGAGTCCCAAACCAAGTGCTACATAGCGACCTTAGCCGTTTCCAACCAAAAGACCGTAGCGCCATCTTGAGTGGAGTCCCAAACCAAGCCCCAACCGTTGCACTACCTTGAAGGGAGATCCATTCCGAGGAACTTCAGGGCCTGCCACTCATCGGCCATCGTGTCACGGACCAGAATCCGCATAAGGACGTTTTTCTCCTTGATGGGCAGTAGGATGACATCCTTGGCCCTGGTGACGTAGTCATACCTGACAACATAATTCATCATCTGACCGTAGGAGGTGTCCGGATTATGATGCCGTTCCTCCCTGATGTCATATTCACTGCCGGTGTTGGAGTTGATGGCAAGCAACATCTTTTCCGGACTTCCATAATAGGAAGAGAGCCTGTCATATTCAATAACATTATAGGTAATGACAATGAAATCGATAAGTTGGTTTTTCTCTTCAGGTGATAGGCCATCAAACATCCTGTGAAGTTGAGGGTACCTCAGGTGGCTGCCCCGTGAACAACATCCTTCAATCTCCTTGAGGTTTTTACGCATCTTGGTCGAGGCCACTCTACGCGACAGCTTTTCCGAAAACGGATGATCGGAAAACGCGTAGGCCAGAAAGTTCCATCGCCACTTGATCGCCTCCTGATGGATATTCCTCTCAACCGGATTGTTATAAAGGTAGGCAATGCTGGTCCTTATCTTTTTGTTTCCGATTTTCGGAGCGCTTCCGAATGGAGACTGGAACAGATGGCCAATGTTCGGGATCGTGACGCTTACAGAACCGGAAGTGATGTTCCTATCCGACACAAAGCCCTCAGCCCCCCGCTTCAAGTCACCGTAATATTCATAGGAGAACGTCATATTCACCATTCTTTCGAACCCGCTGAGCGTAGGTAAATCCGGAGCCTCAACCAATTGATGAATATGATCGTACATCTCGCACAGACCCAGAACTGTCACTCCGTACCGTTTGGCGCAGGTGCAGAACACAGTGAAATAAACCAGACAATCCTCCAGACTGTAAAATATCACAGAACCGTTCTGTGACCGTTGATAAATGTGGTTCGGTGAACCGGACAGAAACTTTCGACGCCTCATAGCCTTCCCCTCTTTAAAAGTTTTACATAGTTAACCCACATCATTCTTTCAGGTGGACTGGTTGATTCCAGACCAGAGAACGATGCTTCACAAATATGGGAAATTAATCTATGATTAGCAAGAGTGTGAACCGTAAAACATCATGGGTTCGTTACTTATAAATTACTGGTAGTCAATTCCAGGGAGCAGAACTTCATAATGCACTGACCTTCAACCTGTGGAACGTCACACACTCTGTTCCAACCAATTGTGGATCTCTGGTCTCCTAAAATAGAGGGCAGAATCTCACAAAGTTCTGAGACTCAAGCCGTGGAGCTTCACGTTCTCTGTTCCAACCAATTACGGATTCCTGGTCTCCTAAAATAGAGGGCAGGATCTCATAACGTACTGAAACCCAAGCCGTGGAGCTTCACGTTCTCTGTTCCAATCAATTATGGATTCCTGGTCTCCTAAAATAGAGGGCAGGATCTCATAAAGTTCTGAGACACAAGCCGTGGAGCTTCACGTTCTCTGTTCCAACCAATTATGGATCTCTGGTCTCCTAAAATAGAGGGCAGGATCTCATAACGTACTGAAATTCAGTCTGTGGGGTTTCACACTCTCTGTTCCAACCAATTACGGATTTCTGGTCTCCTAAAATGACCGGCAGGATTCCATAAAGTACTGAGACTCAAGCCGTGGAGCTTCACGTTCTCTGTTCCAATCAATTATGGATTCCTGGTCTCC
>OCQZ01000180.1_pt1 | contig 18828 bp, 12 predicted proteins | sample 1538921 | NCBI WGS metagenome assembly OCQZ01 (sample SAMN03418269, study PRJEB22391) | human gut metagenome | biome: human-gut; feature: organic feature; material: feces | host: Homo sapiens | place: Tanzania | collected 2013-01 | reverse complement strand
GGAGCAGCGCCGCCGACCTGCTCGCCCGGCTGCCCGATGTAGCAGAGCAGGCCCTTGACGGGGATATCCTCCCCCTCCTGCGCAACGATCTTGATCAGCACGCCGTCGTGCTCGCTCACGACCTCATTGGTCAGCTTATCGGTGGTGATCTCAAGAATGACATCACCGGTCTTGACATCATCGCCCTCGTGCTTGATCCACTGGGAAACGGTGCCCTCTTCCATAGTCAGTCCCAACTGGGGCATCAACACTTCATAAGCCATGTTCTTGTCCTCCTTACTTGTTCAGGACATGCTTGACGGCTGCAACAATGGTCTCGGGATGCGGGAAGTTCTGATCCTCAAGCACAGGAGAGAACGGAGAGACGATGTTCAGGCCGCACACGCGCTCCACGGGAGCGTCCAGCTCGTCAAAGAGCTCCTCGGCGATCTGCGCGGAGATCTCGCCGGCGTAGCTGCCGCGCTTGACTTCCTCGGAAACAACGATAACATTGTGCGTCTTGGAGACGGAGGCCTTGATGGCGTCCCAATCCAGCGGCACGAGCGAGCGCAGATCGAGCACCTCAACGTCGATGCCCTCCGCAGCCAGCGTTTCCGCCGCTTCGAGTGAGAAGTTCACCTCGCGGCTCCAGGTAATGATGGTGAGGTCCTTGCCCTCGCGCTTCACCTTGGCCTGACCGAGCGGAATGGTGTACTCGCCCTCGGGGATCTCTTCCTTGTGGGCATAGAGCAGCTTGTGCTCCAGGCAGATGACGGGGTCGTCGTCGCGGATCGCGCTCTTGAGCATACCCTTGGCATCCTCTGCCGAGCAGGGAGCGATGACCTTCAGGCCGGGGAAGTGGCAGAAGAAGTTTTCAAAGGACTGGGAGTGCTGGCCGGCATTGCGGCGGCCGGAGCCCATCGGCGCGCGCAGCACCATGGGCACGGAGCACTGTCCGCCGGTCATGTAACGCATCTTGGCGGCCTGATTGAGCAGGGGGTCTGCCGCGACGGTTGCAAAGTCGTCGTACATCAGCTCGACAACGGGGCGCATACCACGCATCGCCGCACCCACTGCCATGCCGCAGAAGCCTTCTTCGGAGATCGGCGTATCGATCACGCGGTTGGGGCCGAATTCCTCCAGAAAGCCTTTGGTGATCGCAAAGACATTGCCCATAACGGCCATGTCCTCGCCCATGATGAACACCTTGTCATCACGGAGCATCTCTTCGTGCAGGGCTTCACCGATCGCCTTGCTGACGGTGATCTTTTTGCTCATCTTGCCACACACCTTTCATTGTCCGTAACATACATATCATCGAGAACCGTTGCGGGGTCGGGATACTCCGAGGCGTCCGCAAACTTGACGGCCTCGTCCATTTCCTCCTGCGCATCCTGCTTGATCTTGTCAAGCTCCTCATCGCTCACGCCCAGCTCCTTGAGCTTTTTGCCGAGCTTTTCGATGGGGTCGTTTTTCAGCGCGTCCTCCATATACTTGGCGGGACGGTACACCGCAGGGTCGCCGCAGTAATGGCCCTGATAACGATACACCTTCGCCTCGAGCACATAGGGGCCCTTGCCGCTGCGCGCGTGCTCCATCGCCTTGGTCATCGCCTCATAGACCTCCACGGGATCGGTGCCGTCGACCACGGCGTACTCCACGCCGTAGGCCGCCGCACGGGGGGCGAGGTCGGGCGTATTCGTCACGCGGTGGATCTCGGTGGAAACGCCGTAGCAGTTGTTTTCAATGAACCACACCACGGGGAGGCTCCACGCCGCCGCCATGTTGAGGTTTTCATGGAAGGTGCCCTCGTTGGTAGCGCCGTCGCCGAAGCAGCCGACGGTCACGGCGTTATCGCCCATGATCTTGCTGGCAAGCGCGCTGCCGCAGGAGATGCCCTGGCCAGCGCCGACGATGCCGTTCGCACCGAGGTGGTTCATCTTCGCCATATCGGCAATGTGCATACTGCCGCCCTTGCCCTTGCAGTAGCCCGTCTTCTTGCCGAAGAGCTCAGCCATGGCGAGCTTGGGGTCGCCGCCGCGGGCGATGACATGACCGTGGCCGCGGTGCGTGGAGGTGAAGTAGTCCTGCGGCTGGATGGCGGCGAAGGCGCCGGCCTCCGCACCCTCCTGCCCGATGCTCAGATGGATATTGCCCGCGAGCATACCTTTGGTAAAGCATTCTGCCGCGTGCTCCTCAAACGAGCGGATCCGAACCATCGTGCGGTAAAAGCCCAGCAGCATCTCTGTCGAAACCTTTTCATTCGAGACCTTTTTATTAGTAGCCAATGTTTTCACGCCTTTCTGTTATGATCCATTTATGCTTCCTGTCTGGGTGCAAACAGGGGAACTTCCAATTCGGGGTCAAACTTTCTGCCCATGACCAGCCCCTCGATCTCGGCGATCACGACGTCGGTGGTCAAAAGCACCTTGGTGCCCTCGACCAGATGCCCGCCGTGCGCGTTCCCGTGGCGGTCGGACATCGTAACGTGGATGTGCAGATTGACATTGCCCTCGTCATCGTGGCAGATGATGCCGGAGGCATTCGTCAGCTCGATGGGGCCTGTCAGGTGCAGTGTCTCGCCGTAGCCGAAGCCGGCCTTGGTCGGCAGCTCGACCGGATTGCAGAAGTGAGGGGAATCCAGACTGCCGATCGCGCTGAGCACCACGCCGTTTTTGATCCCGGCGCGCTTGCAGGCTTCTTCCATTCCCTTGAGCACGTCCGTTCCGGGGCGCAGGCGCACCGCGATCACGCGAGAAAGATGGCCCTGCGCCATTTCTAAAATATCGCTTTTGTCGCTCATTTTTTTCCTTCTTTCCGAAATCGTGGTCTGTTGGTATGACCATCCATTTTCCAAAAAATGAACCCATCTCATTTTTGAGAAAAGGTGCAGCCGCAAGTGGCTGCGGCTGCACCTTTGTATGGGCTCCGCAGGGTCGCTCCTCCTGCGGCTGACGGATCAGCCGCAAAGTAAGCCGACCGATTTTGAAAGAAGACGCTCGATTACTTCGTGAACGCGTTGACCAGAGCGGTCACCTCGTCCTTATCGAAGCCGTACTTGTTGGCGCACTCGTCGATGAACTTACCGGCCACACCGGAGGAAGCCTCCTTGAACTCGGCAGCGGCCTCGTCGCTCAGCTCGCTGATCTGAACGCCGGCAGCCTTCCACTTCTCAAGCACTTCCTGGTCGCCCTGACGCTCGAGCTCACGCTGGTTCTGAGCAGCCTTGGCGCCGCACTCGTCAACGATCTTCTGCAGCTCGGGATCGAGGCTGTTGTAGAGGTCAGCGTTCATGCAGAAGAAGATGCAGTCATAAATACCGGTCCAGTAGGTGCAGTACTTCTGAACCTCGGACATGGAAGCGCCGTCAGCGGTGGGCAGGGGGTTCTCCTGACCGTCATAGGTGCCGGTCTGCAGCGCGGTGAAGACCTCAGACCAGTTGGCGTTGGCCCAGTTGGCGCCCCAGGCATCATAAGCGTTGTTCAGGACGGCGGAACCGGCGCAGCGGATCTTCAGGCCCTTCATGTCGGCGAGGGACTCGATGGGGTGCTTGCTGTTGGTGGGGTGACGAAAGCCGTTCTCAGCGATGCCCAGCAGGTGCAGGCCGAGATCCTCCACGACGGGAGCGAGCGCAGCGCCGGCCTCGCCATCGAGCTTGGCGTCAACATCGTCAAAGGAAGAGAATGCAAACGGGAGGGAGACCACGTTGAGGCGCTGGTCGAAGGCGGACATGATCAGGTTGGAGTGTGCGCACATTTCAGTCGTACCGTCGATAACGGCCTGAATGCCCTCAGACTGGTTGCCGGCGGTCAGCTGGTCGGCGGCATAGACCTGAACGGTGATCGCACCGTCCGTCGCCTCGCTGATCATCTTGCCGAAGTCACGGCCCATGTCAGCCCAGCAGGTGTTGTCGGTCGCAGAGCAGGCAAATTTCCAGACCTGCTTTTCGAACTTAGGCGTTTCGTCGCCGGAACCGCCCTCGGCGGGGTCGTTGCCCTTCGAGCCGCACGCAGCGAGGCTCAGACACATAACGGCGGCAAGGATCAATGCAATAAGCTTTTTCATTTTGTTTCCTCCTATAGTTTGTTTTTATCTGCTTCCCCGCCCGCGCGGGGCGGGGAGTTGAGATCTGACGGGAAGTGCACTGATGATTACTTCAGAAACACGGTGGAGAAGAACGGAATGTAGGTGACCAGCATCAGCGCGATCACGCAGGCGATGATCATCGGCCACACCGCCTTGGACATGCTGGCGATGGTGACCTTGGTCTTGTCGCGCAGGTCATGCAGCTTGGAGCTGACGCCGATGGCCACGAACAGGTTGACGCCGACGGGCGGAGTGACCTGACCGATGGCGAGGTTCACCGTGGAGAGCACGCCGAAGTGGACCAGATTGATCCCGAGCTGCTGGGCAACGGGATACATGATGGGGATAAAGATGTACATGGCGGAGTTCGCATCCACGAAGCAGCCGGCGATGAGGAAGATCACGTTGACGATCAGCAGGAACACATACTTGTTGCCGGAGATCTGGAGCAGCAGGCTCTGCGCCGCGCCGGAAATGCCGTGGATCGTGCAGATGTAGGCAAACAGCGTCGCCGAGCCGATGATCAGCATGATGCCGCCGGTGGTCTTGCCGGAGTCCACGAGCAGCTCGCCCATGTCCTTCCACTTGACCTCTCTGTAAATGACCACGCCGACGAACAGGCCGTAGACAACGGAGACCGCAGCAGCCTCGGTCGGGGTGAAGAAACCGCCGTAGATACCGCCGAGGATGATGACGGGAACCAGGAAGCCCCAGAACGCAGTGCGGAAGGTCTTCCAGCGGTGACCCCAGCTCGCCTTTTCACGCGAGGCCTGAATGCCCTTTCTGCGAACCTCGATCATGATGATGGCGATCAGCGCAAGGCCCATCATAATGCCGGGGAGAATGCCGCCCATGAACATATCGCCGACGGAAACGCCGGTGATCGAGGCGTAAACGACGAAGGAAATGGACGGCGGGATCACGATGGCGATCGAGGAGGCCGCCGCCATCAGGGACGAAGAAAACGGGGCGGAGAAGCCGCCGCGGTTGATCATCGCGGGGATCAGGATGATGCCGAGCGCCGCGACGGTCGCGGGGCCGGAGCCGGAGATGGCGCCGAAGAAGCAGGCCACGATGACGCAGACGATGGCGATGCCGCCGCGGATATGACCGACGCAGTCATCGATGAAGTCGACCAGTCTTGTGGAGATGCCGGCCTTTGCCATGATGTTGCCGGAGAGGACAAAGAACGGGATCGCCAGCAGCAGGAACTTTGCCATGCCGTTGTAGACGTTGGTGGCGATGACGGAAAAGCCGTCGCCGGAAAAAAGCATTGCGAAGATCGCAGAGGTGCCGAGGCTGACTGCAATGGGAATGTTGAGCAGCAGCATTACAAAGAAGCTTCCGAACAAAATCAGATTGATCATTCTTTTATTCCTCCGTTTCTTTCACACAGTCCGCCTGACCTCGCATCACATCGATAAAGAACTCGATGGTGTGCAGGATCAGGAATACGCAGCCGATCGGCAGGAAGACGGTAAACACCCATTCAGGCCAGCCGAGGGAGAAGGTCGTCTTGCCGTTGGCGATCTGCGTGAGGACCTTGTCGAGACCGGTTTTGAACAGCACGCCGTAGAAGCCGCAGCTGACCAGCGTAGTGATCACGACAAAGATCTTCTTGCCCTTCGCCTTCAGGAAGTCGAAAATCAAAGACAGGCTGATGAGGCTTCCCTCGCGCGCGCACAGCGCACAGCCCAGCATGATCATCAGAACGAAGAGGTTGATCACCAGCTCCTCCGACCATGCAAACTGCGTTTCTGTCATCTTTCTGACGCAGACGTTCGCAAAGGTGATCACGGTAACGACAACGGTGATAACGCAGAGCACGATTTTCTCCACGAACGCGAGGCCGTCCATAATCTTTTTGTATACTTTCATGCAACGCATCCCTCCATTATTTTGTTTTCTCGTTTGCTGCCTGTTCGCTGCCCGTTCACACACCGAACAGGCTCGCTCCAAACGCAAGCGCGCAGCCCTTCCGCACGGAGCGATCGGATGACCGCAGCCCGCCTTTTTTCGGTCGGATGGCTAGGCGGTCTTGTGGTCATACCAACCTACGCGTACAAGGTATCACTTTATTCTCCCAAAGTCAACCTCTTTTTTGCTTAATTTCCATGTTTCATATATTTACTCGTTAAAATTTTGTATATTCCGCGAAATTCTGATTTTTTATTTGGTGCTTGCAAAAAAAGTATGCCCGCCGAAGCGGGCATACTTTTGGTGTTTTTCTTTATTTTCCCCAGCTGACCGGAGACTCCTCCTCGCCCTTGCTGCGCTGCGGAAAGCGCTCGGCAAAGTCGCGGACGATGTCCAGATGCTCGATCATTGCGTTCTGCGCGGCCTCGATGTCGTGGTCGCGGACGGTCTCGTAGATCTTCCGATGCGATCTGAGCGTAATGTCCTGATAATCCGGCAAATCCCAGAAGCGGATGCGGACATCGGCGATGAGGTTATTGACCAGATGGATCGTCGAGGCCAGCATGGAGTTGTGGCTGGCAACCGCGAGCGAATCGTGGAATTCCACGTCGTGCATATAATTGCCCGGTTCCTCTGCCAGACGCTCCACGGCGAGCCGGATGCTCTCAAGGTCCTCCTCCGTTGCGCGCACGCAGGCAAGCTTCACAATGCCCACCTCGATCACCTGACGGAACTCGTTGAAGGTCTGGCGGCTGTCGATCTGATTTGCGTTCTCGATCCAGGAGCGCACCTTTTTGATGTAATCGGCGTCCCGCAGCAGCACCTTGCGGTTTCCCTTGCTCTCAATGGCGCCGAGGTATTCCAGAATGGCAAAGCACTCGCGCAGAGAACCGCGCCCAACGCCGAGGCTCTCGGCAAGGTCGCGCTCCGACGGCAGCTCCTCCCCGACCTGAATGCTCCCCTGCTCGATCGCGCCGATCAGGGACTTCATAATAAGCTCCGGAATTTTCGGAGAGGTATTTTCAATCTTTTCCAAACGCATTTCGTTCCTCCAAAGCTCTCGCTTCTGTCTGTTGGTCCGACCTGACTACCGACCGACCATTTTAGCATTATACACTCAAATCTTCCGATAATGCAAGAGCAAATCGTGCAATTTTGCAAATACGTTTTGCTCCTTTACTTTTTCTGCGCCCCGCTTTATAATAATACCATCATACCAAAGTCCTACGGAGGTGCCTATGTCCTTGCGAAAAAATTCTGCCGTTCCCGACGGCCCCCTGCCGGAAGACCTTGTCAAGCGCCTCGGCAAGCACGTCTCCTCCCCGAAGGCGCTCGCGCTGCTCTGCGTGACGACGCTCGCCTGCCTCTGCCCGATGCTGCTCGCCCTCCGCTTCTGGAGCGCGGTCCCCGTGCTCATCGAGACCGGTCTCATCGGGGTAAATGGGCAGGATGATTCCCTGCCGCGCTGGGCGCTGTTCTTCCTGATCCCCGGCCTCTTCTGCCTGCTGAACCTGATCTGCCACGGGCAGCTCTGGCTCAACCAGCAGCGCATGACGCTGCCGAAGCCTCCCGTGCGCATCTTCGGCCGCTGGTTCTTCCCCATCATCTCCGCCCCGCTCACCTATTTTTGGACGCTCCGCGCGGCAAAGCTCTCCCCGACGGTCTATGCATATCTGCCGATCCTGCTCGGGCTGGGGCTGCTGCTGCTGGGCGCGTGCTCCTTTGACTGTCCGCGCGACGCGTGGGCTCCGCTGCGCTTTTCCTCCGCCGAATGCAGCGACGCGGTGTGGGCAAAATCACACGTCGCTGCCGCGTTTGTGTATTTTGCTGCCGGGCTCGTCTGCATCGCCGGCGCCATGCTCTCCGACCGGTTCATGCTCGCCGCCGCGCCGCTCGCCATCGCCGCGCTGCTCATCCCCGTCCTGTACACCGTCATCGCCGAAAGGAATGATTACTCGCTATGAAACTCTCCTACCTTGACCTCACGACCACCGACCCCGCCTTCAATCTGGCCGCCGAGCAGTATGTGTTCGACGCGCTGCCGCGCGACCGCGCATACTTTATGCTCTGGCAGAACGACAACGCCATCATCGTCGGCAAATACCAGAACACCTTTGCCGAGATCAACGACGTCTATGTGAAGGAGCACGGAATCCGCGTGGTGCGCCGTCTTTCCGGCGGCGGCGCTGTTTATCACGACCTCGGCAACCTCAACTTCACCTTCATCGCCGACGCCGGCACGCTCTCGACGCTGAACTTCACGATCTTCTGCGAGCCCGTCATCCGCACCCTTGCCAGATTCGGCGTCACCGCAGAGGTCAACGGCCGCAACGACATGACCATCGACGGCCGGAAATTCTCCGGCAACTCCCAGTATCTCAAGCAGGGCCGCATCATGCACCACGGAACGATCCTCTTTGATTCCGACCTCTCCGTCGTCTCAAACGCCCTTCAGGTGGACGAGAGCAAGTTCCAGTCCAAGGCGTCAAAGTCCGTTCGCAGCCGCGTCACGAACGTTGCCGCGTATCTCCCCGCGCCCGTCTCCCTGCCGGAGTTCCGCAGCGCGCTCCTTGCCGACATTGCGCAAAGCGTTGGCGGCGAGGCCTACGTCTTCTCCGCTTCCGATCTTGCCGCCATCGAAAAGCTGCGCGCCGAGCGCTACGGCACATGGGAGTGGAACTACGGCTTCTCCCCCGCCTGCACGATCGAGCGCCGCGCGCGCATCGAGGGCTGCGGCACCGTCGAGGTCCGCATCAGCGTTTCCGGCGGTCTCATTTCCGAAATGCGCTTCTACGGGGACTTTTTCAGCGTTTCTGAGCCTGAACAGCTCTCGGCCCGCTTCATCGGGCTTTCCCCCGATGCGCAGGGCTTCGAAAAAGCGCTGCAAGGCGTTGACGTCTCGCGGTACATCGTCGGCCTCACCAACGAGGCGCTGATGCAGCTCCTCTGCTCATAAGAGGGCGGCGCATGGAGAAAACCGTCACCGTCACGCTGCTTGCCAACGCGGGGCTGCTCGTTCAATACAACGGCTATTCGATCCTGCTGGACGCCCTGCAGCGCAGCGAGAACGCCCCCTTCAGTCCGCTGCCGCCCGCTCTCTGGCAGGAGATGCTTTCCGCCTCCGGCAAGTTTTCAAGGGTAGACGCTCTGCTCTTCACCCATCTGCACCCGGATCATTTTTCCGCCGATATGACGCTGCAATACCTGCGCCGGCATCCTGTGCCCGTCGTTATGATGCCGCGCGATCCGTCCGTCCCCGGCGCGGAGGAGGCGGCGGCGCTGGCGGGGTCTCACCTGCTGACCCTTCGCACCGGCGCTCCCGTCCGCTATGTGCTGACGCCGGAAATATCGGTGCTTGCGATCCCGACGCGGCATCTGGACAAGCGCTACCATGCCGTGCCGCACGATTGCTTCCTGCTCACGTTCGGCACGAAGAACCTTCTGGTGACCGCCGATGTTGACTACACCTGCGAAACGCTGTCGCTTCTTGACAGCGTTCCGATCGATGCCGCTTTCGTGAACCCTCTGTTCTTCTCGGCTCTCCTCTCGAACCGCTTTTTTAAGGGTGAGCTGCACACAAAACAGCTCTGCGTCTACCACATTCCCTTTGCCGCGGATGACACAATGAATATGCGCTCCTCCGTTTTCCTCCACGCCTCCCGATGGGATAAGCCCTCGCGCGTCACGGTCCTGAGCGAGCCGCTGCAGCAGCTCATCCTGCCATGAACAGCAGCTGTGGCGCAAAAATCATCTCTCCCCAAGTATCATACAAGCCATCGGCATCGGTGAACCGGTGTCGATGGCTTTTTCCTGCCGCCGAGCAGGGGCAGTTCGTTCCCGGCGCAAGGCGGCAAAAGGAACGAGGGAGCGGATTTCTCCGCTCCCCCTCGCTCATTTTTTGTTTTCGGCATTTTTTGCACGCGCGGTATAGAGCAGTGCTCCGGCGGCATTTGTCAGAGGAACGGCGAGGATAACGCCGATCGCGCTGGAGACAGAGCTGATGAGCTCGATGGCAATGTAGCTGGAGGCCATCAGCTGATACCACGAGAGATCCAGCGAATAGAGATAGAGGATCAGCACCATGCCGCTGCCCAGAATCGCAAGGATCAGCGTATTGGTCATCGTGCCGACCATATCGCGTCCAATGTTCATGCCGGAGCGCCACAGCGCCCGCGCCGAGAGGTCCGGGTCGACCTTTTTTAGCTCCGACTGCGCCGAAGCGATGGACATCGCAACGTCCATGACAGCGCCCAGAGCGGAAATGATGACGCCTGCGACAAGCAGGCCTCTGATGTGAACGGGCGTGCCCGTCTGACGAAGCTGCAAAAGCGCTTCGGCGTCGGTCGCGCGCAGTCCGTCCAGATGCAGCAGCCTCTGCGTCAGGATGCCGAAGAGCATGGAAAGCGCGACGCCGCCGATCGTTCCGATGCACGCGCAGAGGACTTTTTTGCTGCATCCGCCCAGAATGACGAAGCACGCGACCGCGACCAGCGAGCAGAGCAGGAACGAGGTGGGGATCGGCCGCCAGCCCTTCATCAAAAGCGGCAGGAACACCGTCAGGATCACGACCATGGTGAGGATCAGGCCGAGCACGGATTTCGCGCCGGTGCGCCCGCCCACCGCAATCGTCACCAGCACAAATATGCCAAGCACCAGAAAGACGATGGGCGTCCGGTTGTACTCATACACGGTGGCCGTGTGGCTGCCGTCCGCATAGGTGTTGATGCACAGCACAAGGCTCTGCCCGACCTTTGCAGGCTCGCCGTAGATGGGTCCGACGAAGCCGGAAACCAGCATGGTTTCGCCTTTATACCGGCCGGAGGCGACTTCGACAAGAAGCTTCTGGTCGCCGCGATAGGCGTTTTCCGCCACCTCGCTGATCTCGCAGTTGTCCATCAAGATCTCCGTAACGCGTCCCTTTTCATACTCTGCGTATTCCTTGGGCTTCAGCGCAGCTTCGTTCCCATCGTGCGCATAGAAGTACAGCGATGCAAATATTCCCAGAATCAGCACGACGACCAGCGCGGACGCGGCGGTGCTGCGATCGGGACGACTGATGAAATTGCTCTTTTTCTTCATTTTATTCCCCTATTCGGCAAAATACATTCTGTCAAACGGGCATCCGCCGGACGGATGCCTGCTTGAAAGGAGGTATCTGTGCCAAAGACCTTGTCCCACCCTGCGCGAACGCAGGGTGGGACGTTTGGTTTTTCAGCTTTGCAGGCTTACTTCAGCTTGGCGTAAACAACCAGGATCTTCACGGCCTCGCAGCGCTTGATGTTATCATGCGGTGCAAGATACAGGCCGGTCTGGTTCGGGCGGCTCGTACCGCTGATGATGCCCTGCTCGACAGCCCATGCAAATGCGTTCTGCGCCCATGCCGGGATGCTGTCCGCATCCTTGAAGGACTTGAGGTCTGCATTGGACGCCGGCTCGCCGGCCAGACGCCAGATCATGGTGACCATCTGCTCGCGGGTAACAGGTGCATCCGGAGCAAACTTGCCGTTGCCAAGGCCGTTGCTGACGCCGTTCTGCTCAGCCCAGGCGATGGCGGTCTGATACCACTCGCGCGTGGTATCAGTGAAGGAGGGCTTTCCGGACACGGCGGGAGAGCCGGCCTGACGGTACAGCAGCGTGACCAGCTCCGCGCGGGTCAGACCCGCCTGCGGACGGAAGTTGCCGGACGCGTCGCCCTCGACCAGACCGTTTCTGGCAGCGATCATGACATAGTCATAGTACCATGCGCCATTTGCCACATCGGCAAAGGGGTTGGAGAACGGCTTGTCGCTGCCCGGAGTGACGATCACGCCGGGATTCGGCTTGACCTCGGGCTTTCCGGGATTCACGGGCACGATGGGCTTGGCGCTCTCCGTGCAGATGATCTCCGCACGGTTTCTCACGCGCAGACGCGCGTGGCTGTCGTTCTCGATGGCATAGGTGTCATCGTAGGACGCAAGACCGGTCGCCTCGATGGAGCAGCCGACCTTCAGACCTGCGATCTCCATCTGGCTGCAAATGTAGCCGTCGATGAACACTCTTGCGACCTCGCCGCTCTCGTCCTTCACATAGATGGACTCGGGCAGGCCGCTGGCCTCGGTGATCTTCGTCACAGTGCCCTTGACCGTTGCAAGCAGACCCTCCGCGGAGCGGCTGTTGAGCTGTGCCGCCGTGATGACGGTCGGCTTGACCTGAGCGGTCTCGCCCAGCTTTTCGGCCGAAACGACCTGGAGCTCCGCTTCGCCCTGGAAGAAGTGCGTCGTGGCGGTCACGCGGACAACATCGCCCAGCTTGAAATCACCGGCGATCGGGAAGCAGCAGATGCCGCCTGTTGCATCCTGTACATAGATGCAGTCAAAGAACGCGGTGGTCTTATCATAGCCGGAGGCATTCGAGGTGACAACGCCTTCGATGGTGTACTTGTAGCCGGACTCCGTCTGCTTGCGCACCTCGGCGATCGGGGTGATCTTCACAGGATTGACTGCCTTGAAGATGTTCTGCATCAGCGCGTTGTTGCCGTTGGCCGCGGGGATCTGCAGATCAAAGTCGTTCATGAACGTGGAGCCGGATACAACGATCAGGCCCTTGCCGGGCAGCTGCTCGGCAGCCATGACGAGCAGGCGCGCGTCATTTTCCGCATAGGCATACTTCGGCGTTGCCTCGCCGCCAAGGCCGTCGCCGTCCTTGTCAACGGAGATGCCGGCGGCATTTGCAAAGAGCATGGCGGCAACCGTTGCGGGAAGCTTGTCGGAGGCTGCGCCGGCAGCATTGACCGTGTAGATCGTGGAACCGCCGTAGTAGGAGATGCCGGTGGTGAGGCCCTTCACCAGCTCGCTGCTGCCGAAGCTGTTCAGCGTCAGGGTGAAGGAGTTGTCTTCATACAGCCCGTCGTCGGACAGACGCAGGGACGAGCCGAGCTTTTCAAGCAGCGCGTTCTGCGTTGCAGCCGTGTGCTTTGCACCGGCAAGCTGGTCGTTGGTGTCGCCAACGCCGGAGATCAGCAGGATGCCGCCGGCGGCGTTGAACTCGGCCAGCGCCTTGAGCTCTTCCTCGCTGTAATCCTTGCCTTCCGCAACGCGGCGGGAGGGCGGCGTGATGACAAGCGCCGCGTACTTGCCGTCCTTGCAGGCGGCGATCAGCTTCTCGGAGGTATCCAGCAGGTCAACGCGAACCGTGGAATCGGCGGCAAGCGCCGTGAAGTTGCCCATCAGTCCCTTGTTGTAGCCGGAGACATACTCGTTGTTGTGCGAAGCGTCAACGCCGACATAGGCGAGGCTGCTGACGTCCTGCACATCGAGATCGACGGCTGCGGAGAAGGTATACTCCTTGCCCTCCATCTCGATCACGACCGTCATGGTAATGCTGGTCTTCTTTGCAAGCTCGGCAACGTACTTCCAGTCGATGCTCAGGGTGCTGTCGGCAGAAAGGACGCGCGGCGTGGTGTCGGTGAAGAGGACCTTGGAGCCCTCGGTGGTGTAGATAACGCTCTTGACCTGCGCGTCGGAGCTTTCCTTGTTGTAAAGCTTCGTCGTGAGCGTGACCGTTTCGCCGACGATGGGGTTGGTGGAGTCCGCGGTCATCTCGGTAACGCCGAGCTGCAGGCTTTCGCCGACCCAGACAGGCGCGGTGACTGCGAGATCGCCGTCGGCCTCCGTGACCTTGACATAGTAGTAGGAATACTCGGGCTTGAGCTCCACCGTGAGGATGCCCTTCGCAAGCTCCGCGGGATCGTCCCAGGTGTAGGCGACCTTACCGGAGTTGACGATCAGCTCCACCTTGGAGATGGAATCGTGCTCGTCCGGGTCCATGACGGAAACGTCGAACTTCAGCATCTCGGGGACCGATTCAATGATGGTGCCCATCGGCAGGTCGTTGACCGTATAGCCGAGCTCGAGGTTCTTATCCTCCGTTGCGTAGACACGGTAGTTGCGGATCGCATCATAGATGCCCTCCTCCGTGGCCTGCTCAACAAGGATGACATCGCGGGCATCGTTGGCGTTGCCCCACTTTGCCTTGTGGTTGTCCTGGTTGTTGGACGGAGCCAGATGCCAGCCCTTGTCCAGCGCCAGCGTGTACTGCTCGTAGCTGGGATAGTAACCGGAGGAACCGATCTGGCCTTCGCCGTTACCGACCTCGACGAGGTGCATACGGGAGTCGGCCTCGGGGTTCCAGTAGTTGAAGTCGGAGAAGTTGCCGAACATCGTGCCCGGATGGTTGAACTGGGAGACGGAGTCCTTGCCCGCGTCCTGCGACAGCAGCGCGTAGTACTCCTTCATGCCCGCGTCGCCGGACTTGTTGTTCAGCGTCTTATTGTTGCGGGAAACGATGCCCTTCGTTGCGAAGGTGTTGATGTGGCCGGGGCCGCCGGACCAGGTCATCTCAAAGCCCGCAAGACCGATGATGCCCTCATGGGTCGCATTGAACTGCGCAACGGTGTTCTTGTAGGTCGACCAGCGCTCCTGAGAGAACGCAGTCGCCTTGGTCATGTCGTGCAGCGCCTCGACGGGGTTGGGCGCGTCGGTCGTATCGAAGTAGTTGGAGTGGTCCGTGAAGGCGACGAAGTCAACGTTCGCGCTCTTCGGAAGGTTTGCGATATAATCCAGCGCCATGGCCAGCGTGCCCGCACCGTCGGAATACTCGCCGTTGTGGGAGTGGAGCTGGCCGAAGAGCATCTGGTAGCTGGTCTCGCCGATAACGAAGTTCCACGTCTTCGTGACGGACTTGCCGTCAGCGCGGGTAACCGTGATGGTAACGGAAACACGGCCGTTCTCCATGTCGGCGCCCGGCTTGTAGCTGACCTTGCCGTTCTCATAGGTGTAGGCAACGTCCGTGCCGTTCACGCTCATCGTGATGGTGGGGTTCGTGCCGACGTTTGCAAGCACCGCAGAGATCTCGGGGCGCTTGTCGCTCTTGGTCTGTGCGTTTGCGATGGGGCGAACGTCGGTGATGCCGGGCTCGTCCTTGATGTGGATGTCAACCGTGGAGTCGATGGCGACGCCCTTGTTGTCAGCGCCATAGACGCGGACGGTCAGCTTTTCACCCTTGATGTTCTCGGCGGGAATGACAGCCGTGTAGTGGCCGTCGATCTCCGAGAAGGTAAGCTCCTCACCGCCCATGGTAACGTGCAGCTCCTTCACGCCGAAGAGTGCATCGACCGTGAAGTGCAGCATATAGCGCTGACCGGCCAGCGCGTCCGCCAGATTGCCGAAAACAGCCTTCGGCTCGTTGACGACGCCGTCCGTCAGCTTGGTGTTTGCGCAGGGATAGAAGTGATAGGTAAATACGTCGCGGTCGGTGACGTTGTACATTCCCCACGTCGTAAAGCCGCCGGAGAAGTACTGGAGGTACTGGGTCTTGCTCTCAAAGGCCGCGTTGCTCTTCATGCGGTAGCCGCCGTTGTAGGCTTCCAGCGTCCAGTTCGCATCGTCCGTCAGTTCGGTGGAGTAGTAGGCGTTGTTGCCCGTGCCATAGGAGCAGAGGTAGCCGAACGCCTCGTTGTGGAAGCGGTAGAACTCGCCGCTCTTGGAGACCGTGAAGATCACAGCGCCGTTGTCGCAGAGCGCCTTGCCGTTCTTGATCTCAGCGCCGGTCGCATTGATCGTGCAGCCGTAGATATCCGACAGCTCGCCGGACATACCGGACAGCACGCCCTTGGCCAGCAGGTTGTAGATGGCAACCTGCTCGCCTTCGCTCGGCAGGCCGGGCTTTTCGTTGTTTTCGAGCAGGCGGTAGATCGTAACTGCCTTCTGGCCCTTGGGCGCATAGCAGGAGAAAATGCCCGCCGTGTTGTAGCGGATGGTGTTGGAGCCCTTATCCGCCTTGGAGGTGATGGCCGCGGTGGTGTCCGCAGCGATATCAATGGTAAAGGAGCCGTTGATATCCTTTTCGTCCTGCGTGCGCAGCCAGTTGCTGCCCTGCGCGCCGGAACCGAGCGGTGCAAAGAGGTAGCCGGTGCTGCTGCCGTTCAGGCAGTACAGCGAGAAGGTCCCATCCTCAATGCCGGACTCGAGCTGGATGATCTGTGCGCTTTCCGGCTCGTAGCTGAGCAGGCCAAGGCTCTCATCCTTGATGACCGGCGCATTGTCGCGGTTGTTCGCCTTCTGGGTCTGGCCCATTGCGTAGTCCAGATCCTTGACAACGACCAGAATGCGGTCGCCGGAGGAGAGCGTGGAGGCATCCGTCACAAGCTGTGCCTTGTGCTCGCCGAGTACGGGCGGGACATAGACCGTGTACTTGAAGGTGACCTCGCGGCTGTCGCTCATGCCCTCCTTGACTGCCTTCACGGTGAAAGAGATATCCTCCGTGATGGCGATCGGAGCGGTGTAGGTCGTCCAGTCCGCAGCACCGGCCGTCTTGTAAAGAATGGTCGCGTCTTCGGTCGCGCAGGTGAAGGCGACCGTGTCGCCGTTGTGGACCTCACCGGAACGGGGAGACGCCTTGGGCGTTGCAACGGTCTTGGTGACCGAACCGCTGCCGCTGCCGCCATTGCCGACCGCATAGAAGCGGAAGCCGAAGTTGTTAGTCGCGCCTTCATTGTTGAAGCCCAGATAGAAGCTCTTGCTCTCCGTGCTCCAGCCCAGCTGCGCGCTCATAAAGTTCTTGACAAAGAACATATCGGTGCCTTCCGCTGCGGAGAGGTTCCAGTTGAACGCCTTGTCGCTCAGCGTCAGCTCGACCGGCTTGCCTTTCAGATACTTGCCGCCGTTTTCGAAGGTATACTGCTTGCCCTTTTCGCCTTCAATGACGCCGACCGTCCAGATGTTCTCTTCCGCATAGCCGGACAGCACGCCGTCGTCCGAAACGGTTACATCCGTTCCGACAAGATTGCTCTTCTTCTCGCTGTCCGCGACCGCGCTGGACAGCGCCATGCCGCTGGACGGCTGATAGAGCACGACCTTGTCGCCCGCCGTCAGTTCCGTGGTAAAGCCGCCGGTTGAAGTCTTGTCGGCAGCGAAGAACTGCATCGTGTACATCGGCCTGCTCCAGCTCTGGAAAAGATAGGACGTGAAGTTGCCTTTATAGCATTCGAGATACAGATCCTTCTCATCAGCCGTTGCCGCGCTCTTGACCATGAAGCTGCCTGCGATCTCGTTGCCTTCCTTGTCCGTCGCAGTCTCCAGCGTCCAAGTGCTGGCTTCGGATGCGGTGCTCTCCAGAGACATATCGTTCTTTCCGTTGACCGTCAGGTAGTTGCCGTTCTCGTCCCGGAGCGTGCAGCTGCCATCGGCGTCCATGGTGACGGTCAGCGCAAGCATCTCCGCAGTGGCCGAAAGGACGCCGCCGGTGATCTCCGCCTCAACGGAGGTAAACTGCTTGCCGTCCTCGCCCAGCCCGGACATGACGCGATTCTTGCCCTTCTCGCTGGACGCCGGGTTGCAGATGTAGACCTGATCGCCGGAGTGAAGCTCCGTCAGCAGCGCCGCTTCGCCGGCTGCCGGATTGGGCTTCGGGTCAGGATTGGGCTCGGGCTTCGGCTCGGGATTGGGCGTCGGCTCGGGCTTCGGCTCGGGATTGGGGGTCGGCACAGAGCCGGTTCCGCCAAGCACCCAGAAGTTCAGCGTCTCGTCCTTGATATTGCTGGGTACGCCGCCGTTTTGAGCGCCATAGCTGCGCCAATCGGGAGCCTGGCCCTCTCTCGTCGGAACGAAAACGCCAAGCATACGATTGGCCGGATTGCCATCATTCCCAACGACATCGGAATTCAGGTAGCCTTGCTCGTTGACCGTCCAGACCGCCTGCACGTCCTTGCCGATCACAATGGCCTTCGCCGTGGTGGTCAGAGACAGGTAATTCTCACCAGTGGTGATGTAATACCCGCCCTCTGTGGCGGTGATGTGCCAGCCGTACTGCGCATCCGTGCCGCTCATGGTGAGCGCGTCGCCCTCAACGGTGCACGCAAGCGCGAGCGCCGCCTTCTTCTCCGCGTCGATCGTCGTGGGAAGCGCATAGGTGACTTCGCCGCGCGTCATCGTGATGGCGACGGTATCCGTCGGCTTGATGTTCTTTAACTCCGTTTTTGTCCACGTCGCCGTAGACGCAGGCGCATCGGCAGAGGCCGTGATCAGCATCGTCGGCATCATTGTCAGGACCATGCTGAAAACCAGCAGCCATGCGAGGAACCTGCTGTGCTGATTCTTCATAATTTTCTCCTCTCATCAGCAAAATTTTCGCCCTCCTTTGGGCGCAAAAAAATTGGCAAGTCCGACTTCCTGTGACTTGCCCAAAATGCTGGCGCGCGCTCAAGCAGACAAATATCATGCGCCGCCGGAGCATCGCATGATATTTGTTTGTGTTTATAGTCTGCGGTCACTATACCGAGCTCTTGCCAAAGCTCATTAAGCTTATACCATATAAGAGCAAAAATCAAGTACTAAAATTGTAAAATCCGCTCTTTATTTTATATTTTCTTCCCATCGTTTTTTTGCATATCTTCCAAACAGGCTTTTCAGGCCCGCCGCCCCGCTGTCCTCGAGGGAAAAACAACATCTGCGGCGGCATCATTTCCCCCGCGCCGAAGCGCCCCCGCCGAAAATTCTCCTCCGGCGAAGGGGCTTTGCAAATGATTGATTCGCCAGAGACGATGTGGTAATATGTGGGTAATCTGATCACGCGGAGGAAGTTTTGCATGAATATCACCGTCTATCTTGGCGCAAACGAAGGAAATGACCCGCGCTTACGGAAAGCGGTCGAGGAATTGGGCGCATGGATCGGCAGCAGCGGGAACGCGCTGGTCTATGGCGGCTCCAAATCCGGGCTGATGGGTGCGATCGCGGACAGCGTTCTGCGTTCCGGCGGCGAAGTCACGGGCGTCGAGCCGCAGTTTTTCGTCGTAAACGAATTTCAGCACGC
>OCQZ01000175.1_pt1 | contig 18968 bp, 18 predicted proteins | sample 1538921 | NCBI WGS metagenome assembly OCQZ01 (sample SAMN03418269, study PRJEB22391) | human gut metagenome | biome: human-gut; feature: organic feature; material: feces | host: Homo sapiens | place: Tanzania | collected 2013-01 | reverse complement strand
AAGGACTTGAGGAAGGTCTCGCGAAGGGGCGTGTAAAAGGTCCGGCCAAGACAGGTCGGACCTTATTGTGTATTGCCGGCCGCGCCCACTTGAACTAAAGGCGACAGCGGTGTAGGACTTGTCGATGACCGATGGTCCCTATCGGATGTTCTTGTCGAATCCGTCAGGAATAAAATTTTTGTTGACCGGGGTCAATTTCACGAAAATACATCCGTGAGGTGCGACCTCGGTTTCCCATCTTTCTTGATAGCCGCAGGTATAGATATCCTTCTGCCTCCAGAGGTCTCTGATAACCTGAGAGCCCATCACGCCTATTGACTTAGGAACAAAGCCGATCATTTTAGGAGAAGACGACAGGTTGAACATAGCGATGGCGACAGTGCCGTCAGCAAGCGGTTTCAGATATGTTGCGTAATCCTTGTCACCATAAATCCTGGCGCCCTGCCAGCCGAGTTCGTCCTGGTTCACATCTATCACCTCGCTGTTGCACAGGAGGTTAAGCGTAAAGTCGTCCATCTCGGCCATATCACAACCTATAAGGAGAGGTGATGCGAGAATGCTCCAGAGAGTGATGTGAGTGTACTGCTCATCCGCCGAAAGCTTGGAATCATGAGTGGACGGTCCCCAGCCGACCTTTCCGACCACGAGCATATCTGCATCCGGCCAGTTGCCGGGCCTTTTGAACGATGCCCATTTATCCTGGCCGAATCCGATTTTCGACATATTGTCCCAGTTGTCCCTGATGTCGCCGGTGGTTCTCCAGCAATTCGCATATTTGGTTATGTATGAAGCCATTCCGACTTTGGAGCTATTGGATAGGCTATTGACGATATCCCGTCCTGTAGCGCGGAGCGCATCCGCCATAAGACGGACATTGTACTCGTCGTTAGGATTCCAGTCATATTTCAGGTAGTCCACGCCCCAGTCTGCCCACTGCTGAGCATCAACATCCACGAATTTATACTTGGTGAAATACCAGAGCGAATCACGCTTCATCTTGCTGCGGTCCAGCTTATGGAACTCGTCGCAGATACCTTTCTCGATAAAATCATATTTGCCGTCCGGAGTATCAGCACTTTCGCCGCAATGCCCTGCATATGTAGCCACCCACGGTCCGGAATAGATTCCGAGTTTCAGTCCATTGGAATGAAGAAAATCTCCCAATGCCTTCATATCAGGAAACTTGGAGTTCGGCTGGATAGCATTGGACTTGCCGCCTCTGAGTCCCTGCCAGCCGTCATCGATATTGATAAATGACCAGCCGTAATCCACCAGGCCCTTGTCGAGCATTGCCTGAGCCGAGCTCATCACTTTCTCCTGGCTCACGCTGTTTCCCCAGCAGTTCCATGAGTTCCAGCCCATCGGAGGAGTGAGGGCAATCTTGTCGCCGATGACGATCTTGAAGTCGCGCTCGACTGTGCCAATGCTGTTGGCCGCTTTCAATGTCACCTTGTATTCGCCTGCTTTTTTCACGGAACCTGTGATGATACCGGTATTTTCATCCAGTTTCAGCCCTTTAGGAAGGCCTTCTGCGCTGAACAGAATCGGACGCTCTCCAGTACAAGGTATCCTGTACAGGAAATCCGCACCGGGACGGGCACCATAAACCTTGGCTCCATTGATTCTTGGTGAAGGCGAGGCCTTAGGCGTAAGAATATACTGAGAAGAATCATTCTTTTCTGAAGCTGAAACTGTGGCCGGAAGAAAAACGACACCGGCAAGAACCGCTAAATAAAATAGAGTCCTTTGTCTGAAATTCATCATATAATGAGTTATTAGTTGTGTGTTCGGTAGTAACGCCGGTCATTCACCCCGCTCCATAGCCCTGCGCAAGTCTTTTTCCTTGATGGATTCACGCTTGTCATACTGCTTCTTACCGCGTGCAAGGGCGATATTCAGCTTGGCATATCCGTTTTCTGATATGAAGAGCCTTACAGCCACGATGGTGAGGCCCTTTTCCTTTACCTTCTGGTTCAGATGGCGGAGTTCTCGTTTCTGAAGGAGCAGTTTGCGGTCACGGAGCGGAGCATGCTGTCCCCAAGAGCCCCAGGCATACAGGGCAATGTTGATTCCGCGCACGTACAACTGCCCCTTGTCGAAATAGCAGAATGCATCGGACATGGAAGCCCTGCCCGCACGGATAGACTTGATTTCTGTTCCGCAAAGGACAATGCCTGCCGTATAGTTTTCCAGGAACTCGTAATCGAACGAGGCCCTCTTGTTGTTTATATTGACTCTACTCTTCTTCTCTTTCGCCATAATTCCTTAAGACACCGCCTGAATAAAACAGCATCCAAATGCAAATTTATCGTTATTTTTGCATAAATCAATCAAATCGTCATCTGATGCCTACAAAAAACCCATACGGCAACACCTACATAGCTGACTTGCCGGAACCGGAGACAATATCCGCGGAAGAAATACTCGAAAGCCTTGACAACAAGAGCATTGACCTTGTCTGCGTGCTCGGGCCGACCGCTTCCGGGAAGACGAAATACGCTGTAGAACTGGCGCGGGAGCTGAACCGCCTGAGGGCGGAAAAATACGGAGCGGCTAGTGTCAATGCCACAGGAGCGGTCAATGCCGCAGGAGCGGAGATTCTTTCCGGGGATTCGAGGCAGGTTTACAGAGGCATGGATATCGGAACAGGCAAGGACCTGAACGAATACGGGGAGATTCCATATCATCTTATCGACATCGTGGATGCAGGGACCAAATTCGACCTGTACCAGTATCAGAAGGCGTTTGAGAAGGCATACAAGGACATCATGGACAGAGGAGGGATCCCCATATTGTGCGGAGGCTCAGGACTTTACCTCGAAGCTGCCACGTGCGGTTACTCGATTCCGGACGTGCCGCCTTCTCCGGAACTGAGGGCCGAACTGGAGGAAAAGCCTATGGATGAACTCGTGTCAATGCTGGCGTCCATGAAGACTCTGCACAACAAGACCGACATTGACACGAAAAAAAGAGTCATCAGGGCATTGGAGATAGCTCTGTGGCAGAAGGAGCATCCTGTGGAGAACACGGCATTCCTGCCGAAGAACACATATTACATCGGCACATTGGTCTCACGCGAGGAAAGGAACAGGCGAATCGACGCGAGGCTGGACGCAAGGATTGAAGAAGGCATGGCGGATGAGGTAAGACGACTACTTGACAGCGGCGTTCCCGCAGAGAATCTGACTTACTATGGACTTGAGTACAAGTTCGTTACGCAATACGTCTTAGGAATACTCAGCCTCGAGGAGATGAAGACGCTCTTGGGCAATGCCATCCATCAGTTCGCAAAACGCCAGATGACCTGGTTCCGCGGGATGGAGCGCAAGGGCATCCGGATACATTGGGTCGAGCCTTGACGTGGCAGCAGAAAGCCTCTACTTTGAAGATGGCGGAAGCGGATGGCCGGGAAGTGTACGCGGAGCCTCAGCAGCACGCCAATATGCAGCGTCGAATTCGGGATATACAAATTCCCCGTCATGGTCTATGGTAAACGCGATGTAGTTTATCTTGAACCCCTGGGCGAGGAAATTCTGCTCGTAGAAAGTCTGCACTTCGAACAATGCATCCACGGCAGCCTTGCCGCAGACCGAAGAGAAGTCCGACGAGTAAAGCGAATCTCTATCCTGCCCGTAAAGATCTGACGTAGAAGCCAATACGTGCAGATTGTTCGCCTCACATACGGCCTTCGTGTATTCGTACAGGAAAGTGCTGTCGGTCTTGAGATGGATGATGCCGCCCTTCTTCAGAAAATGTCTGTATCTTTCCAGGAACATCGGACTTGTAAGACGGCTGTTCTCACTTTTCATCTGCGGGTCAGAGAACGTCAGCCATATTTCCGAAATCTCGCCCGGAGCGAAAAACGCCTCGATAAACTCTATTCTGGTACGGAGAAACGCCACATTCGGCAGTTCATTCTCGGTCGCGAACTTAGCCCCTTTCCAGAGCCTTGCTCCCTTGATGTCCACACCGATATAGTTCATGTCCGGGTTTCTCTGGGCCAGCGCCACAGTATATTCCCCTTTTCCGCAGCCCAACTCCACCACAACCGGCGTCTTTCTGCCGCCGAACATCGTTTCGGACCAATGTCCTTTGACCGGATGGTCTTTCAGTACCAATGAATTACGGGACTCGTCCCCCGCCCTGTCCAACACCTCTTCAGATGCCGGCTGGAGCAAACATCTGAAAGTGGCGTTCTCGCTGAATTTCTTTAATTTTCCGTGTCCCATATTCTATTTCAACACTAATACTTTAACTCTCCTGTCCACTCTTTCGATTTCCAATCCGATACCGGTCAGACCGTATTTTTTCAATGAATCTTCCGGCGCCTTTATATAAAGTTTCCACAATCCCGGCTTGACAGGAACCAGTCCGGCCCCGATTCTATCCGTAAACACCTTGTCATAATAGGAAGAATCCCGGAGCGCCGAGCGCTGAAGCACAATATTGTCCTCAAACAGTTCTCCATCAGGAGATTCCCAGACCACGAGCAACGGCATTGACCTGAATGAAGAAAATTCCCTGTCAATGCAGGACAGCGACGCGAGCAGCGAAAAATCGTATGCGGACATTGTGTCGGTCATATCAGCATTGAACACGAACCGGCCATAGGCATCGCGTGCTCCAGTGCGCACAAACTGCGCGTAAGAACTTGGCCTTGAGCAGGATAGCGCCAACATTGACAAGAGCAGCACTCCTGTCAAAGCGATACTTTTATGGCTCCGGACTATCACCTGAGATTCTGTTATTTGCTGTTCGGCTTCTGCTGCTGGCCATTCTGCTGACCATTCTGCTGACCATTTTGTTGCTGGCCATTCTGACGCTGGCGTCTTCCGTCACGGGCCTGTCCGAGCCGCCCTGACGGCCCTGCTGACGTGGTGCCGCCTGATTCTTGTCGTCACCACGGCCACGCTGACGGCCACCGTTCTGGCGACGCTTTTTCTTTCCCGGTGAATCGAAACGCGTGATGCTGTCGTCACCTACCGCAGTTATGAATTCCGGCATTTCCGGCTCCGGTTCAGTCTTGAGAGACTCAGGCTTGATTCCGTTCCGGTTCATCTTGATCACCTCACGCACCTCAGATGCAGCAAGAGGGAACAGATTTGCCAACGACCCCTTGTCATAAGAGAAATACATCACCTCTTTCAGGATGTCAGTCTTCATCAGATAAGCCAGTCCGTCCTGGAACTCGAGCGGCTCCTGTACACGCGGAATGCGGGACTGCGCATCCAAGTATGTGGCCACCTCATAATTCAAGCAGCATTTGAGCTTACCACATTGACCTGCAAGCTTTTGCGGATTGAGAGACAAGTCCTGGCAACGTGCCGCTGCCGTGGTGATGGACTTGAAATTCGTGATATAGTTCGCACAGCACAGCTCCCTGCCGCAGATTCCCAGACCGCCTATCAGACCGGCCTCCTGACGTGCTCCGATCTGCTTCATCTCGATCCTGATGCGGAATTCCTCTGCGAAGACCTTGATAAGCTGGCGGAAATCCACACGCCCGTCCGCTATGTAATAGAAAATGGCCTTGGTGCCGTCGCCCTGGAACTCCACATCTCCGATTTTCATATCCAGACCGAGTTCCACAGCTATCTGACGGGAACGGATCATCGTTTCCTGCTCACGCGCAATCGCCTCCTGCCATTTTTCGATATCGAGGGACTTTGCCTTCCTGTAGATTTTCTTGAATTCCGTATTTTCAGGGTCAATGCCCCTGCACTTCATCTGCTTGCCGACTATCGGGCCCTCGAGTGTAACGATACCCAAGTCGTGACCGCTCTGCGCCTCGACGATGACCAGATCGCCCATCTTGATGCTCTGGCCTGAGGAATTCACATAGAAACCCTTCCTCGTATTCTTGAAACGCACTTCATAACAGTCAGAATACTGCCCCTGGGAAATGCCTTTCAGCCAATTATAGTCCTCCAGTTTGCAGCAGCCCCTGCGGTAGGTGCAGTTCAGCTCGTCATTGGCATCTCTGGTAACCATACAACCACGGTTGCAGTCAAACTGTATATTCTCGTTATTTTCCATATCTGTATATATCAACTCACGAACAGTCTGTCAACCATGTTCGTGAACAAAATTTTCTGATTCACATTGCGGACAACCATCGCATTGGCCTTGTTTATCGCCAAGATCGCCCGCCTGCAGAAGTCCGGGCCCAGTTTTGCTGCGGCTTCGCTGAAGAACTCCTTGTACTCAGGACGCACGCCGGCAAGAGAAGGCAACCCCTTCTGAATCATATATATCTTTCGTATGCAGTCACCTGCGAATTTACAAAAAGCTTTCTGTTTTTCACGAGAAGCCATCGCCGCTATCACATCACCGGTTTCGAGGACGTCCTGGAAATCACGGGCCAATATCCCATCCACCAGCCTCATGAACACGTCCATCAACTCCACATTCTCATCCCGCTCCGCAAGACTCCTGATGGCCACGCCGATGCTGCCGCCCGCGAACTCCGCTGCCGCAGTCGCAGCCTCTGCATCCACGCCTGTCCATCTCGGCAATGCAGCCGCAATCTCCTCTTTTGCTGCCGGTTTCACCCTTATCAGCTGGCACCTCGAACGTATAGTCTGGAGCACCCTCTCAGGCTGATGGGTAACCATGAAGAACAATGTGCGTTCAGACGGTTCCTCGATGATTTTCAGCAGTTTGTTGGCCGTCTCCACCTTCAGTTTCTCAGGCAGCCATATCACCACAGCTCGATATCCGTCAGAATAAGACGAAAGCGAAAGTTCGTTCAGGATAATCTGCGCATCCAGGACCGGAATAACGGAAGATTTCTTGTCAATGCCGAGAGACTCGTACAGCTCATTCTCCATGAAGAACGGGTTGCGCACGAAAAGTTCACGCCACTTCTGTATATAGGTGAGCGACGACGGTTTTTCACTCGACTTGTCCTTGGATGCAGTCGGAAAGACGAAATGCATATCCGGATAAATCAACTTGGAAATCTGGTTGCATGCCGGGCATATTCCGCAGGAATCCTCTTCCCCACGATGCTTGCAGTTAAGATACTGCATGAATGCCACAATCAGCGCCAATGCCCCGCAGCCCTCATTCTCGTAAAACATCATAGCGTGCGGAATGCGGCCCGCGACGGCCATTCTGACCAGCGCTGCCTTCACTTCAGCATTTCCTATGACATCCGAAAACCTCATGACTTTCTGTCCGCCGTAAATTCTGCAATTTCACCCAGCATCTCGACCTCCTGCATATTTCCGAAAGGCCTCAACGCTATCCTCGCATTGTCCACATACTCGTAAAGACGCTTGCGGGCATATTCGATTCCGCCCTCCGACTTCACGAACTCTATGATTTCACCGCCATACTCAGGGTGATCATCGATTCTGCACAATTTCCGCCTGATCTCCCGTCCACGCTCCTCACCAGCCTTGGCCAATGCCCCGAGCAGAGGCAATGTTATCTTCTTTTCCTTCAGATCCAACCCCACCGGTTTGCCTATCTCGGCATTCTCTTCATAGTCGAATATATCATCCTTTATCTGGAATGCGACACCTAGACATTTCGCATAGGTCCTGGCCGCCGACATCTTCTCCTCAGTAGCGCTCACCGATATCGCTCCTGCTGCAGCGGAAGCCACGAACAATGATGCCGTCTTGTCGTAAATTATTCTGTAATAATCCTTTTCGAGCGTATCTCCGGTCTCGGCCTTCTGCAGCTGAAGCAATTCCCCCTCAGCGAGATCTGTCAATGTAGAGGCAAAAATCCGTATGACCTTGTCCGACGAATTCCTGCTGGCGAGAATGTTCTCCATTCCCTTCACCAGCCAGTAATCCCCCAACAGGACAGAAGCGCGTCCTCCGAGAATGGACATCACCGTAGGCGCACCCCGCCGCACAGGACTGTCATCCGCTACGTCATCGTGGAGAAGGGTAGCATTGTGCAACAACTCCACCGCAGCGGCATATTTTATCGTATCATCAGTAACAAATCCTCCGGAACAGGCCCTGGCCACAAGCAGAGTCAGCACAGGCCTCACCTGCTTTCCATTATGCGAAAGAATCGCCCTGTTCGTCTTGTCCAGCAACTCAATATCCGTGGACAGCGACGATCCCATCAGCTTGTTTACCTTGTCCAGGTCCTCTTTCAGAAAATCCTTTATGCTGCTGAAATCCATATCTACAACATTTTCACAAGCTCATCCACCGTCTTAGGGAATGATATAAGTTCCATAGTGGCGGCATCCATCATCCTGGTATCCACATAATGCTCAAGGAGTGCGATGAGCTTGTCATAGAATCCGTCGATGTTCAGAGCGAAAATCTTCCCGCCGTACCTCTGGAGCTTGGCAAGCGTCAGTGTCTCCACCAACTCTTCCAATGTCCCCACACCGCCCGGCAAAGCTACCGCAGCACACGTCCCCTCACGCATTTTGTCCTTGCGCTCGGACATCGTATCCACCCACACGGTCTCTGTAAGTTCACGTGCGACAACACTTTCCATAAATCGCGGAATCACGCCGACATGTCTTCCGCCGGCAGCAACCACCTCGTCAGAGACCACACCCATAGTGCCCTTCCGGGTTCCTCCGGACACCACCGTATAGTCCATTCCCACAAGGGCACGGACCAGCTCCCTCGCAGCACTGTCATATTTCGGATCAATGCCGCTTTGGCTTGAGGAGCAGAATATCACCACTTTCCTGTCGCAAGTCATATCAGAACATAAAAGCTAATGAGAACGATATTCCGTTGAAGTTCCTGCCGTCCTTGAACGCATCCTTGACATGCTTGCCGACATTATTCATCTTGCCGCTTTCAGAGTAGAGAGAGCCGAAGTTCCAGTAATATTTCACTGAAACCTGCATCTTCCAGACATCGATTCCGGCGCCGAGTCCCAAACCGTACTCCCAGCGGGACAAAGCCGACTCGCTGAAAGATTTGGATGTATAGGATATCGAATCTGAGCCCTTCACCTTGGAATGGAGTCCATATCCAATGAACGGTTCCGCGAACACATAAGGCCTGAAAGCCATCAAGTCAGGTCCCCACTGAACCTGTACAGGGATTTCGATGTAGGAAACCTTCGCATCAAGCTTGAAGTTATCGATATTCGCATCGCTCAGCTTGGTACCCTTGGCCTGATACAGCACTGAAGGCTGCACGGCGAACCCGAATGCAACAGGAATCTCGGCGGTAACACCGAAATGATACCTGCCTATGGAACTCGGGTCCAGATTCTTGGCATTTGATGACGATGAAGTAAATCCGGCCATAATGCCGAGCCTCCCCCCGCGGCGGCCCCCGACATAGGCATAGAGTGATGACCCAAATATCACCGCCACTACTGCCGCAGCAAATTTCTTGAACATAATTCTTGCCTCTTTATGAAAGAGCTTATAAAAGAGCGTCAATTTTAGATGTAATCTGCGCTTTGGGAACAGCACCCACAAGTCTGTCAACTACTTGACCGCCCTTGAAGAAAAGAAGTGTAGGAATGCTTCTGATGCCGTACTGGGCTGCGATATCCTCGCAATCATCCACATTGCACTTCACTATTTCCGCCTTTCCTTCATATTCGGCAGCCACCTCGTCCACTGTCGGAGCGAGAGCACGGCAAGGACCGCACCAGGTCGCCCAAAAATCCACTATTACCGGAGCTGCTCCGGAAATGATATCCGAGAAATTCTCGTTCGTAACTACTTTTGCCATAACAATATATTTTAGAGTTTACAAATATAATAATCTGACCGAAGTTTCGCAAATACGAAATCATTTTGCTGCTCCGCCAGATGCCAAAAAGGGGGATGACATGCAAATCATCCCCCGTACATATATGGATCCAGGCTTCTGTAATCCCTTACGGTTACTTAGAAAGCCTGGGCAGCATCCCAGACAAATACTCTGAGTCCCAATTCCGGCGTTTCCTCATCCTTGGACTTCAGCGCAGAGACGATACCCTGCACCTTGTCATCAGGAACGACGGCGAGAATCGCATAATTCAATGCCGGCCATGCGTGATTGCCATAGTGCGGCTCACCGTCCACAGAACCACGGCCCTGGATATTGTCCCAAAGAGTGAAACCCCTCTGCCCATTGGCGTCGAGGACTTCGAGAACTTCCTCGCTGTACGCCTGATTGTATGATATAAACAATGCTTTCATAATCAATGCTTTTTAGCCGTTTATTGCAGCCTGCTCAGCAAGCTTTTTCTGTTTGTGCTTCTCCTGCCTCGTAGCGAATACGCAGTAGATGGTAGGAATCAGCACCAATGTAACCACTGTCGAAACTGACAGACCCCAGGCAACAGTCACACCAAGTGAGCGCCACATTTCAGAACCTTCACCCGTTCCGATCGCCATAGGAATCATACCGAGCACAGTAGTAAGCGTGGTCATGAGGATAGGACGGAGACGGCTTCTTGCAGCAGTTACCGCAGCGTCGAGAATATCCATACCCCTCTCACGGCACAGGATAAGGTAGTCGATCAGCACAATACCGTTCTTCACCACGATACCGATAAGAATCAGCAGACCGATCATCGCCATCACACCGAGAGCCGTATTGGTAAGCCACAGACCGAAAATCACACCCACAAGAGCGAACGGCACTGAGAACATGATCACGAACGGACTCATGAATGACTCGAACTGCGATGCCATCACCATATATACCAGTATGACAATCAATACCATAAGGGTAATGAGATCTACGAACATGTCCTGCTGGTCCTCATAGTCTCCGGCCACCGTGGCAGTAAGTTCAGACGGGATATTTGCCTCATTGATGGCAGTCTGTGCTGCCTGGACGCCCTCACTCATCGCGTGACCGCCCTCGATCACACCCGATACCTTGATCATTCTCTGACGGTTCTTTCTCTCGATTGTAGGAGGAACTTCCGTCTCGACCACTTTTCCGAGGTCCTTGATCTTGATGCCTGCACCTGCCGGAGTATAGATGATGATATTTTCAATATCCTCCACACTTGTCCTGAACTCAGGAGCGTAACGCACTCTGATATCGTACTCCTCACCGTCTTCACGATAGAATGAGCCTACAGAACCGCTCATGGCAGCGCTTACAGAAGCCGCAGCAGTGGTCGTGTTCAATCCGTTGGCAGCAAGTTTCACCCTGTCGAAATCCACCTGATACTCAGGAGTGTACTGGTCACGGCTCAGAGTAACTTGGGCAAACGACTGGTCTGCGAGCATCCTAGCCTGGATATCCTTGGCCACGCGGTCCGTGGTAGCGAAGTCATAGCCGTAGATTTCCACATCTACCGTAGCGGCACCGCCCATACCGCCCATACCCTCGGTCACGGTTCCTTTATGGATTTCCGGATATTCCCGGATATCGGCACGGATAATGTCGGCGATTTCACTTGCAGAACGCTTACGAAGCTCCATACTTCCGAGGTTGATGTTCATTGATATGACATTGGAGCCGTTGGTCTGCATACTTGCAAATGCATTGTCTGAGTCAGCCTGGCCGTAGGTGTAGCTGCAGATCTTGATTTCAGGAACCTGCTCACGGACACGGTTATAGAAGTTGCGGGCAAACTCTCCTGTCACTTCCTGAGACGTACCGGCATTGAGCTCGATAGACACTGTCAGACGGCCCTGGTCGGAATGAGGGAAGTACTCGCTCTTGATATGCGGTCCGAGAAAGGCCAGCACAGCCACAAATATAGCCAATGCGCTGAATACCACGGTCTTTCTATGACGGACAGCCCAGTTGATGATGTATGCATACCCTTCAGATATCGCATTCAGAGCCTTGTCGATAGGCGTAAAGAATATCTTGTAGAGCTTGCTGTCATGTCTCTTGTTGCTGAGCATTCTTGAGCAGAGCATCGGAACGAGAGCCACAGAAGAAGCCAATGACACGAACATGATGATGCTGACGATCCAGCCCAACTGACGGAACATGATTCCCGACATACCGGAAACGAGAGTCAGAGGGAGGAACACTGCGAGCATTGTCAATGTAGAGGCCACAATGGAAATACCCACTTCCTCTGTTCCGTGGATTGCTGCCTGCTTAGGCTTTTCACCTCTCTCCAAGTGCGTGGTGATGTTCTCCAATGCCACGATGGCATCATCGACGACCATACCGATAGCGATGGAAAGGGCCGACATTGATATGATATTCAATGTGTTGCCTGTTGCGAACAGGTACACGAGAGAAGCAAGCAATGAAATAGGGATGGTCAGGACAATGATGAGTGTCGCTCTCCATCTTCCGAGGAAGACATATACCACAAGCATGACGAGGATGAATGTGATGATGATGGTCTCCTTCAGGGAGTTGATACTGTTGATGATATTGTCCGAACTGTCGACGACGGTCTCGATATGAATATCGGTAGGCAGTGTCTTTTCTATTTTCTTGAGTTCGTTCTTGATGCCTTTGATGACGTTCACCGTATTGGTTCCGCTCTGCTTCTGGATTACGATCTGCGCAGAACGTCTGCCGTTGGTGACTGCTTCCTGCTCTTTCTCCTGCTGGCCGTCTCTGACGGTAGCCACGTCCTTCAGATAGACAGCGTCGCCGTTCTTGTAGCCGACCACGATATTGAGCAGCTCTGACGGGTCTTTGAACTCCTTCTGGATACGGAGGGAGTATGACTCGGAGCCTATGTCAATGTTACCGCTCGGCACGTTCCTGTTTTCTGAGGAAATGATTCCGGAAACAGTGGCGATGGACAGACCGTAAGCCTGAAGCTTGTTAGGGTCGCAATACACCTGAATCTCACGGGTAGGAGCACCTGTCACAGACACGGTACCTACGCCTTTCACTCTGGCAAGCGGTGTGGCAACCTTGTCGTCCAGGATCTTGTCCAGGCCCGGAAGGCTTTCCTCTGCCGTAGCGGAAAGGATGAGGATAGGCATGTCATCCGCACTGAACTTGAAGATGACAGGAGTAGTGGCCTGGTCCGGCAATGAAGAGTTGATCATGTCCAGTTTGTCACGGACATCATTGGTCGCCTCCTCTATATCTACACCGTAGTTGAATTCAAGAATAAGAATGGAAATGTTCTCCTTTGATCTGGAGGTCAGATCCTTCAGGTTGCTGACTCCGTTGAGTCCGTTTTCAAGAACCTTGGTCAGGTTCGTCTCGACGTCCGCCGCACTTGCTCCCGGATACGAAGACATAACCATTATGACATTCGCATCGAAGTCCGGATACTGGGCTATGGACGTTTTCATGAACGAGAACACGCCGAAAATTGCAAAAGCTATGAAAACCAATGCAGTAGTGACCGGCTTGTTCACCGCTGTTTTATATATGCTCATTTGATTCTGATTTAGAAATTACATGAAGTGGGGACTGCCGGACTATTCCTGGACATTGACCTTCTCGCCATTTCTCAGGCTTGACTGTCCCTTGACAACCACTTTGTCTCCTTCTTTGAGTCCGCTGAGGATTTCATATTTTTCGTCGAAGTGCCTTCCGAGGGTAACTACAGCTTCTTTTACTGTTCCGTCTTCCTGAAGCACGAACACTGTCCTGACACCTGAGCCCTGCTGTTTTACTACTGAGCCGTCAGGTACTGTCACATTGTGAGTAGCGCCGAAGTTGATGGTGACTCTGGAGTACATGCCCGGTCTGAGCTGCCGGTCGGCATTTGCGACATTGACCTCAACTGTGAAGGTATGTGTGGATGCCTGCATCGTAGGGAAGATTCTGGCGATATGGCCTGTGAATGTCTTTCCCGGAAGAGCGTCTGCGGTCAATGTGACCTTGTCGTTCTTCTTGACTTTGGTATAGTCGTTCTCTGATACGCCTACATACAGTTTCACCGGTGTAATCTGCTGAACCACATAGAGCGGCTGAGCCGTGTACATGTCTCCCTTGTCATAGTTTCTCGCGGTAATCACGCCGCTGATAGGCGAACGCAGTACGGTATTCTCAAGAAGATTGTTGTACTGGCTGCGGGTAACATTGTATTTGAGTTCCATAGCATCGAAATCTGACTTGGAAACGCCGCCCTGCTCATACAGGCTCTTGATACGGCTGAATTCCAGAGAGTCGTTTGCCAATGAGAGCTTGGACTGGTTCAGGCTCAAGTCGTCCATTCTGGCAACTATCTGTCCAGCTTTCACGAAGTCACCTACTTCCACGTAGATGTGCTTGATTCTGGACGGGCTCTGAGGAGCTATGTTGTTTGTTGCGTAAGGCTCTACTGTCGAAGTATATACGTCTGACTGAGGGATGTCTTCAGCTGCTACTGACATTACCTGGACATTGCTCAGTTTCACTTCCTGCTGCACCTCCTGCTGACCTTCTGTCTTAGAGGTGTTGTTTCCGCAGCTTGCCGCCATCACGACTGCAGATGCGTAAATGATAGTTCTGAATTTCATATTTTTCATTGTCTTATTATCTGTTGTTCAAATCCACGTTACCGTTTTCGTCTATAAAATCATGGCCGAGAACCTGCTCAAGGCTTGATTTCGCTACCATATAACTGTATATGCTCTGCGATTCGCCGAGTTTCGCCTGTGTAAGTGCGAGCTGGGCATCGTTGAGCTCAGTGATCGTGCTCCGTCCCACGTTATATGATTTCGTGGCGATGTCATATGCCTTCTGCGCTGTCTCCACGGCTTCTTTTGCTGCCGCGCAACTCTTCATCTGGGTCTCCATCGTGTTCAGATACTGTCTGATGGCGATTTTCAGCTGACGTTCCGTGTCATTGACCTGAATGGCAAGCTCTGAAGCCTGGACTTTCGCCTGGCGCACGTCGTTCAGACGTTTTCCGCCCGAGAATATCGGGATGTTCAGGCTGAGGCCCACATAAGAATACGGGGTCCATCTGTAGTCGCTGAACTTGAAGTCATTGGTCATCGCATTCAGGCTGTATGAGAATGTGAGGGCGAGTGACGGAATGTAGGCGTACTGCTGGAGTTTTACCGTTTCTGCGAGCTGGTCTGTCTGGATCGCCAACTGACGCATTGTCGAGTTGTGGTCCAAGTTCATTATATCGGTGCCACTGCCCAGTGCCATCTCACCTGTGTAATCTTCAAGTGAGCCGGCCACGTCGATGTTCTGGTCGAGCTCCACGCCCATAACCGCCTTCAACTGCCACAATGACAGAACTACTGAACTTTCTGCGTTATATACGTTCGGAATCGCACTTGCTACAGTAGATTTCGCTCTGGTATATTCCAGTTCAGAGGCTTTCTGCGCATTGTAACGCATCTCCGTCTGCTTGAAGTTTTCCACAGCATTGGCATACACGTCTTTATAGACATTGAGCGCTTCCTTTGCAAGAAGGGCCGCATAGTATGACTGTTTTACCTGTGTAACCATTTCAAGACGTGATGAACGTGCCTTCTCGACTGCGAGTTCCACGCTCTTTCCTGAGATTTTCAGACTTTTCCACAACTGGGCATTGACAAGAGGCATTGACGCGGATACTCCTGCATTGTAGGTGTTCCAACGTCCTACTTCGATGCCGCCTCCTGTAGGGAAACTCGGCGTTTCTGTGGATGAGGAACCTGAGTCCGTTGCTCCAGAATCAGTCTTTCCGGAATCTGAAGACGAGCCGCCTCCCATGATCTTGCTCATGTCCATATCCATATACATAACCTGCTTCTTGATGGTTCTCATGAAAGAGGCTGTCAGGTCAATCTGTGGAAATAAAGATGCATAAGTACCTTTCTTGGCATAACCGGCGCGTTCAATTTCCTTGTCCGCGACTCTTACCGAAGCGTTTTCACTCAACGCGATTTTAAGGGCATCTTCCAATGTAATGACTGTCGCTGTCTGCGTGCTGTCCGCTTCCTGTGCTACTGCCTTTGCGGACCAACTGACCGAGATTGCAATCAACAGCAAGCTCGGAATCCATTTTTTCATACTCTAACTATTTACTTTTCTTTACAATTTTCTATAACCAACTCGGCGGCGATAATTGCAAAGCGCATACCACATTTGTGTACAAAATGACAATTTTTATTGCAATTATGTTCTAAAGGTCGACTATTTGTTAAGTTCACGGACTATTTAAGCCAATGACTTGGCGTAATGCGTCTTTTCCTTGTGTTTCCCATCGTCCGGACGCACGATTGCCGCAGGTTGTTTCCGCACGAATGCATAGACGAGGAAACCGACTCCGATGAGGATGAACGGAATGCTCAGAACCTGCCCCATGTTGAGGACCATATTGTCCTCGAACGCCACCTGAGGCTCCTTGATGAATTCTATCAGGAATCTCATTCCGAAGCAGACAATGAAGAATATGCCGATGAATGTACCTCTATACAGTTTTTCAAGTTTATATCTGTACATCCATATCAGGACTATTCCCAATATGAGATAACTGAGCGCCTCATAAATCTGTGTCGGATGCTTTGGCTCGGTTTCGTGACGCAGATCGAATATGAATCCCCAAGGAAGTGATGTCACGTCGCCGTAAATCTCTGAGTTCATCAGATTTCCGAGGCGGATGAATGTGGCCGCGAATGCCACGGCTATACACAGCCTGTCAAGCAGCCATACGAAGTCGAAATGGTTTTTCTTGCCGTAATGATGTGCGTACCAGAGCATTGCAAAGAATAGGACAATGGTTCCCCCGTGGCTTGCGAGTCCGCCTTTCCACGGCATGAATATCTCCAGAAAGCCTTGCCAGCTGCCGAAATAGTAGTCCGGCTGGTAGAATATGCAATGCCCGAGTCTGGCGCCTACTATCGTGGCTATCAGAAGGGTATAGAGCAATGAATCCAACAGGTTCTCCGAGACGCCTTCTCTTCTGAAAAACCATCTGAAGATGTACCATCCCAAGACAAAGCCTGATACGAACAGTATGGAATACCATCTGAGGCCGAATGAGCCGATATGAAAAATGACAGGATCCACATGCCAGTGGACAAACAACATTTCGAACATATGCAAATATATTAAGTAGTCCATGCCGGCTGTCCGTTCACAACCTCGTTAGACCGAATAACTTACAAATTTACGCATATTTTCGGATTTCTCTTTATTTCGCCCAAGTATTCCACCTGCACAGCCTGAGTGAAAACAGTCCTGAAAAAGGTTTACCAGTTGGGCGCACCACGCAACAGGCTGACTATAAACGAATTAAGCATTTTCAGAGTTGCAGGATCGCCAACTCTGAAAATGCGTACATCATTGAATATTAAGTTATTGCGCGTCGCGCCCCGTGCACTCCTCTTCACATCATACACACAAAACCACAAGCACGGATACGTCACACTTTATACGAACACGGAATGTCACGCTTCACAGCGTCCAAACCTGCTGCAGTTCATAGCCACGCAACCAGCCATGCGCAACGCGTAATTTCAAAGCTTGCTTAATCAGCCCATATATAGCCGTTCTCATCTCCTTCGACTCCGGCGTGACAAACTACGTCATAAACCTTTCCCGCTTCAATGGATTTTTTCTCTGAAAGAGTGATTGTCTTATCAAACCACTCTCTGCCGAAACCGATACTTGCATAATTCGAACTCTCGAATTTCAGTGCCGGAACTATAACATACCTATATTCTACCGTGCCTTTATCTTTTACGGGACTACCGGCCGCAACAGGGTTTTTCAGAGTTATTGAAAGCGATGCAGATTGTTTATAATCCATCACACTCAAACATGTGCTTGCAAACTCCTCACTCAGTTTCGCACGTTCAAAATCCAAATTCAACTTGCTGATTTCCTTTTTGTAGTGATTTATACATTTGAGTCGTAATATGGCACAGTTATGTTTGAAAGCAAACGATAGTGCCCCGCCATTAAGCTTCGATGCAGCAGTCATAACATCGAATGCCGGCAAGTTTTCCAAAGTACCATTCTGCTTGCTGAAGTCAATGTCGATTTTCCCGTCTGGATTCAATGTGGCCGCAGAACCGTACAGGCCTGTAAATGGAGTAGATACGGAAACACCTTCCGGAACGGACTCTGCAGTAAACGAAGTACCTGCGGCAGTTTTGCTGAAGACGACAGGTGCGGTCCCGCCATCATAATATGCCCTGAAAGACTCGGCGGTGTCCCATGATACTTTCACACGTGTCTTATCACCATAATTTCCGACTTCATACACCGTCCTGGTAGCATCGGACGAAATATACGCATTGGCACACAAAGTCTCACCTGCAGTCTGAGCACCCTCTTTGTTACAAGCCACGACTGCCAGTGCGGCAAGACAAACAACAGAAGAATATATTCTTTTCATAAGTTCACCTCCCATTAAAGCATTCCACCATATTCGAAATCCTCAGGGTCTTCTGTATATGAAGGCGACCCTACCGACAAACTGCTGCTGCAGAACGAGCCTTCTGAAACAATATTGAAGACGCTTACTTTAGGCGCTTCATAGCACGCTGGCTTTCCAAAATCTGATTTGTAATTCATCTCTTTACTTTACTTTTTTTTGATACGATAGCGGCTGTGACAGCGACGCCATACGACATGATTATCGACCGGCAAAGGTATGTCCGAGGAGATTCCCATGCCAAAAAATCTTTGTAAAGAAATGTTACTTTAAAAGTAAAAACATTGTGCATCAGCCTATTGCCACAAGCCAACGCCCTTGAATACGAAAAAATTTATAACCTGAAACCCTAAAGGGAGTTTTGTTACTTTAAGAGCAAGACGCTACCGGAACATCTTTTCCACGCGAGAGGAGACTTCGCTATAAACGTCTGACACAGACTTTCTTGCCTTATAGAACGTCACTCTGGAAGTGAAACCGGATTCAGCAGCCACCAGATCCTGGATGGCATCCGGATTCTTCAACTTATATAGACGCGCATACTCGAGCCTGAACATATTCACGAGACGGTAATAGCCATGAAGGGCTATGAACTTGTCCGCCCTCTGCGCATTGCCCCTGCTGACGGCTGCAAGAACTTCGGTCTTCAGCAGATGAGGCTCCTTGAAATGGTGCCCGATTATGGTGAGGACCTCATCTTCGATACTGCCTGCCGTGCAGCACAATTCCTGAGGAACACTCTCCACAGGCTGCAGATCAGGCAAAGCCCT
>OCQZ01000169.1_pt1 | contig 19375 bp, 10 predicted proteins | sample 1538921 | NCBI WGS metagenome assembly OCQZ01 (sample SAMN03418269, study PRJEB22391) | human gut metagenome | biome: human-gut; feature: organic feature; material: feces | host: Homo sapiens | place: Tanzania | collected 2013-01 | reverse complement strand
ACCGTCTGCGCCGGGGTTGGTGTTGCAGCCGATCGACGAGTCTAAGAACAGGAAGTCGCCGCCGCCTGCGTCTACTTTGCAGCTCGTGTAGTCGCCTGCATAAATCTTGTCCTGAAACAGCTTGTTGCCGCAATTGCCTGCTATCGAGCTTGACAGCTCATACTCTTCGAAATACAGAGCGGGCTTTTCATATTTTCTCTTCATTTTACGCCACCTCCAAGTATTTCTGCGACAAGCTCGCCCATCATCTTGGACACGAGCTGTGCCTTGCCCATTGCGTCAAGTTTCGCTATCACCTGCTTGAGGTCTGCCTTGACGGTCGTCTGAGTCTCGTTCGCCGTCGGTTCGACCGCAGGTGCTGCCGGGGTCGGGCTTACCGGGACAAGTCCCGCACCCGCCGGGGTCTTGAGTATCTGCTTTACGGCATACTGCATAAGGTCTGCATCGGCGATTATTCTCGTCGTTGCGGTGCTGCCGAGCTTGTAGGTCAGTTTCACGTTCGTGACGGAAATTATTCCGGTTCCGTTGTTCGTGATGACGACCTTACCGTCGGCTGCGCTCACCTTGTAGTACATCTCGGTGCTGCTGCCGACCGCTACCGTCGTACCGTTCACGGCTGCCGATACGATTTCACCGGATGCGCTCTTGAGTCCGAGCTGTACGCTCTCGACATTGCTCATGTCCTCGATCCTGAACGCTATGCCCTGACCCGATGCGAGGTACACCTCGTTTTTAGGTCCGTAGTTCTTGTAATCGTCAAGCACGTTGCTTGTCGTCACTTTGCGGTCGTAAACGAGGTATCCGTCCTCATTGTATACCAGCTCGCCCTTTGCGTCACGCTGCGGACGTCCGTCTATGTAGACTGCTCCGCTCACCGCAGAATCTGCTCCGTTGAAGCTTTCCGCCTTTATGAGCTGGTCTCTCACTTCGATGTACTGGGCGTTGTATTCGCCGTCCTTTGCGTACACGTCGCCGTAGGTCTCGTTGAGCTTGCTGTTGTAGATCCTCACACCGTCGAGTATGAAGCTTACGCTGTTGAGCTTTGCTCCGTCTGCGGTAGCAAGGTCGAGTGCGGGAGAGTATGCGACCTCGATCTTTACGGTGTAGGTTCCGTAAGGCAGCTCGCTGTTCTCGAATACGGGGATCTGCCAGTAGCTGTCGTAGGACTTGGTCGAGATCAGCTTCTTCGTGTCGACCATCTTACCGTCTGCATCGTACACGCTCACCTTGAAGCCGCCCTGAGTCGAGGTCGTTGCCGAGTACAGCTCAAAGCCCGTTCCCGTGAAGGTGAACTCTGCGGTTGCGGTATCGCCGCCCTTTGCGACCGTGACGGTCATTGCCTTGCCGAGGGAGTAGTTCGTGTACTCACCGTAGGCGGGGTCGTAGCCGTAGACATCGCCGCCTGCGCTCTGGCGAATGCCCGCTATAAGCTCATCGCTCTTGCCGTTGTCGTACAGTGCCGACCAAGCTCCGGAATAGGTCACGAAGCTGTCTTCGTAGTAGACGCTCGTTGCCGGAATGATCTTCACGCTTGCATACTTATAATTTGCGCCCGTCTTGACCGCATAGTATACGGTGTCGGCATCGCTGAGGATGGAGGTCGGGGTGTAGGTTATGACCTTGCCGCTTGCGCTTGCGACGCCGGAACGAAGCGTTACGGGGTCGAGGCTGAGAGCGCTTGCATTGCTCAGCTTTTCGGCGCTGATACCTGCAACGGTGTATTTCACGTTAATGTCGACGGGGAGACCGAAGTCGATGACTGCGGTGCTGTCGGACACAGGTGCGAACACTCTGTAGGTGTTGACCGCACCGACGGTCGTAACGCCGCTGAGGGTTCCGCTAAGCGGAGTGCTGCCGCTGTAGGACAGCGTGTAGTTCGGCAGCGGAGTCTCGCTTATCGAGTAGCTTGCGCCGGAGATGACGTCCTTAACGACAAGTCTGTAGCCGTCGCCGAGCTTAACGGTGAGAGTCACGGCTCCGTTTTCGCCGTCTTCCTTCACGTCAACGGTCTTGGTTTCACCAACGATGTTGTTGGATGCGTCATAGACGGTGTAGTTAAAGGCGGGTGCATTCTCGCCTACGTTTATCGTGACGGCGAACGTGAACAGCTGTCCTGCGGTGGGCTGTTCGTCGGAATCGTTTGCGGTGACGACGCTCTTTCTCAGAACGAGAGTCGTTGTGTTGGTCTTCCACAGGGCGGTGAAGGTGGTGTTATCGTTAAGGGTAAGACCCGTGATGTAGTCACCGGGATGACCGTCCCTGTAGAACTTGCCTGCGTCTTTATCGTACAGATAGCGGTCGCCGTCCTCGGTTTCATAACCGATGAAGGTAATTTCCTGACCGTAGCTGTCTTTTACGGTGATGTTTGCGGGGTATGCGGGAATTCCTTCAACGAAGCTGCCCTGCTTTGCGGTGCCGCCTTCGGGCATGCCGCCGGTGATTATGTACTCGGTGGCGTTAAGACCGACGTCGTAGGTGTAGCTTACGGTCGTCTTGCTCTTGAGATAGCAGTCAACGTGCCAGCCCTGCGAAGTACCGTGCTGAGCCTTTACAACATAAGGTACCAGCTCGTAGTTGTCAAAGTCCTTCTCGTCAATTCCGTAGTTGCGGGTAGGGTCGCTGAGGAAGAGGTCTCTGAGCTGATCCCAAAAATCGTCGTCCAGAGCTATGTACTGTCTCGGAGTGTAGGTCACGCCCTCGACGGTCTTGCCTGCAACGCCCCAAGTGCCGCCCTCGTTTATGGAGTGCTGGAACGCCGGGCTGCTGAATATGCTCGGATCAATGACATTGGCTCCGGTCGTAAAGGTCCACGGCTCGGCTCTTGTGCTGAGCGTATAGCCCTGACCGTTTATCGTCTTGATAGGGTTAGTGGTAGTCGGGTTTACAAAGTGCCAGTTGTAGCCGGATGCAACACCCGGCTCTGCGGGATAGCTGCCGTCGATCGGTCCGATGCAGGTGATGGTCACGGGGTATTTTTCGTTTGTCAGAAGGGCATTGCCCGTGTTGTCGTATTGCCACTGAGCATGGAGCGTGATCGGGCCGTCAAGTGAAAGTCTGCCCGTGTTTGCGGGATATGCGATCTCGCCCGTTCTGCCTGTCATCCAGCCGACAATGTCGGAGTTTGCGTGGTTAACTCCTTTTTTCCCGTTCAGTTCTGCCAAATTATAGAAGTCTTGGTTTGAAATTACCGTGCCGCCGTCTCTGCGAACGGTAATCGTTTTAGTGTAGCAGATATTGATACCATCGTTGTCGCCATTATAGTAGTCGTTGGAGCTGAAGGTGACGTCATATCCCCAAATTGCATAGAGGGTCATGCCGCTCGTCGGCTTTATGGTTGCACCGTTGGCATACTCAATTGCGCCGTCGGGAGTGGTACTCCAGCCCATGAACTTAGGCTGGGTGCCGGGTCCGGTGAAGGTGCAGCTATTGAGCTTAATGCTGTTGCCCTTTGCAACAGTCTGCGATGCCATGTTGCCGCTGCCGCCGTTTGCATCGTAGTTTATGGTGTATGCTCCGGTGACATTTACAGTTGCGGTGTCGTAGATGCAGTATAGCTTACCGTCCAGTTCATCAGTCCAGTAGTAGTAGCAGGTAATCGTTGCCGTACCTTCGGAAACGTATGTTACTTTGCCGGATTCATCGACTGTTGCCACGTCGGGGTTGCTCGACACCCACATGTAGTTGCCGCCGCCGTTGTAACGGTAGTTCTGAGAGGGCTTTGCGGTAAGCTGTTGGGTGCCACCGACAAGTCCCGTGCTGTTTTTAGGGGTTACACCAAGAGAGACGTTAATAGTCTGCTGCGAATAAAGAGTTAGGTACTGGTCATTATTCCAGCCGCTTTGCTTCTTTGACCAGTTACCGGATACATCGCAATGCAACCTCTTCCAAACGCCGGAAGCTATACCCTCGTCAGTTTCAACTCCATAGTTAAGAGTCTGGCTATACATAGCTCCGTTGTTTGCTCCGTTGGTTTTTACAAATGAATACCATGTATACAAAAGCGCACCGTCGGTCTTCACGCTACCTTGCGTTCGCACTCTGTTGTCATCACCTGCGTTGCCATTCCAAGGATAGTACCATGCGAGGTAATCATTGCCGTTTTTCCACTTATAATTTCCGTAGCTATTGGAGAGCGTCCACTGTGCCGAACCCTCTACATTAGCTCTGATATAGGGCGCATACTGTGCATCAAGAGGCACCTGGACATTTTTCCATATGCTCCCTACCTGCTTGTCCCTACCGTTGTTATTAAGAATAGGCTGTGACTGCACCGAATTTGCTGTTGATGATGCAGCTCTTGCAATAAGGTAAACCGTACTCGGTAAAGACGTCTTACCTCCAGGATGCCTTACAGCAACCCAAGCAGACATACCCAAGGTGGTGCCCTCATAATCAGCCTTCATAACGTGAATGCGTTTGGAGCCAACAAGCTCGTAGTTCACGCCGTTATCCGTCCACTTAAAGCGGCAGGTGATCGTTACGTCGCCGTTTGCTTTCGTGGTAAGCACACCGTTTGCGTCAATCGTTGCAATGTTTGCATTGTTTGTCGACCAAGTGACGCTGCGGTTAGTGCCGTAGGTATAGCCGGAATAATTAGCATTTGCAGCCGTGCTGCCCACTGCAAGGTGAGAAGCGCCGTTCGGGCTGCCAAGGTCGTCCCACATATTGAACTTGTACCGAACTGTGCCGCCGTAAAGAACCTGACTCGGTCCTGCTATGCCGATACCGACCGTCAGATCCTGCTTTTGGAACATATAGGTGTTCGTGGCGTACTTTTTCAAACCACCATTGGTGTTGATCGCAGTCCAGTAGTTATCCCTCGTATAGAATGACATGACCTTATCGGATGCATCGCCGCCGTAATACAGTCTCGTCTCACCCGTAACCGCATTCTTCGTGCTTACATCCTTAAAGGTGTACCAGCCGCTGAGGGTGCCGTCATTCTTCGGCTTGCTCGGCTGACCGTTTATACGGAAAGTGTCATGAGTAAGTGTAATTGCACCGGTGTAGTTAAAGCAGAGGTAGTAGTTGTTGGAATTATTCCGCCAGTACCATCCGCCGTCACGGCTCGTCGTCCACAACTCATTTGCGTTTGCGGACGCATTGAAGTAATAAGGCATACCGGACGTCCCCTTTATGACGGTCTGATCACGCCAACCGGGTTCGTTTCCGCTAAGAGTGAGCAGACGGGCGGTATTGCCGCTGAGCCAGCTTATCGTGTAAGTCTTGCCGGACTCAATACTCCTCCTCGCAGACCAAACATTCGGGATCTTGATTTCCTGTCCCGACACCGTCTGCGCCTGTACTTCGTCTGCGTTATATGACGCTGCATTCGCTTTGAACGCCGTCACGGGAATGATCGTCATAAGCGAGATTACCATGATGACGCAAAGCAGCAGCGACAATGCACGTTTCGCAGTTCTCATTTGTAAAACTCCTCTCTGAATAAATCGCTAAATAGAGTGCCGCTTGACTCCGCACCCATTATATCTTCGGTGCCGCTCGGATAAGGGCGAAGCCTGTCGGCAGAAGTGTGGGCGGTTACCGTTAGTTTCAATTCCACCATATGACAAGTGCGGCCGTTAAAAATCAGATTAGCCGAGTTCCCCCCCGACAGTCGCCGCACGTCGTCATACGGGCGGAATCCGCCCATAGTTCTACCATTATTGATTATAGAATAACATTAGCTATTTTAAATTTCAACATTTTGTTAATCATTTGTCTTGACAAGCTTGTGCATTTTGACAAATTTACATAATAACTGTTAAAATCTGTTTCACTTATCTGTTACAGAACACTTTTGCCGCAACTGTGTAATTTCTGGTCTAAAATCAGTACATTTTACAAAGATGCCTCGTATGTAAAATTTATGCCATATTTTGTTTTGTGTCTTGTCACCACTTTTTGCTAATAAAAGTTTGTGTAAAATGTCAACAAATTGTGCGGTTTGAATAGTTTTCCAGTCGACTATTCTATTGCAGCAAAAAAGCCGGACGGTACAAAACGTATCGTCCGGCTTTGCCGAGTCTCGGTATTTCGTTTGCTTTATGAGTTGAAGAGCATTTCGTTGGTCGACGGGACCTGGTAGCAGTACAGCTTACCGTCTGCGCCGGGGTTGGTGTTGCAGCCGATCGACGAGTCTAAGAACAGGAAGTCGCCGCCGCCTGCGTCTACTTTGCAGCTCGTGTAGTCGCCTGCATAAATCTTGTCCTGAAACAGCTTGTTGCCGCAATTGCCTGCTATCGAGCTTGACAGCTCATACTCTTCGAAATACAGAGCGGGCTTTTCATATTTTCTCTTCATTTTACGCCACCTCCAAGTATTTCTGCGACAAGCTCGCCCATCATCTTGGACACGAGCTGTGCCTTGCCCATTGCGTCAAGTTTCGCTATCACCTGCTTGAGGTCTGCCTTGACGGTCGTCTGAGTCTCGTTCGCCGTCGGTTCGACCGCAGGTGCTGCCGGGGTCGGGCTTACCGGGACAAGTCCCGCACCCGCCGGGGTCTTGAGTATCTGCTTTACGGCATACTGCATAAGGTCTGCATCGGCGATTATTCTCGTCGTTGCGGTGCTGCCGAGCTTGTAGGTCAGTTTCACGTTCGTGACGGAAATTATTCCGGTTCCGTTGTTCGTGATGACGACCTTACCGTCGGCTGCGCTCACCTTGTAGTACATCTCGGTGCTGCTGCCGACCGCTACCGTCGTACCGTTCACGGCTGCCGATACGATTTCACCGGATGCGCTCTTGAGTCCGAGCTGTACGCTCTCGACATTGCTCATGTCCTCGATCCTGAACGCTATGCCCTGACCCGATGCGAGGTACACCTCGTTTTTAGGTCCGTAGTTCTTGTAATCGTCAAGCACGTTGCTTGTCGTCACTTTGCGGTCGTAAACGAGGTATCCGTCCTCATTGTATACCAGCTCGCCCTTTGCGTCACGCTGCGGACGTCCGTCTATGTAGACTGCTCCGCTCACCGCAGAATCTGCTCCGTTGAAGCTTTCCGCCTTTATGAGCTGGTCTCTCACTTCGATGTACTGGGCGTTGTATTCGCCGTCCTTTGCGTACACGTCGCCGTAGGTCTCGTTGAGCTTGCTGTTGTAGATCCTCACACCGTCGAGTATGAAGCTTACGCTGTTGAGCTTTGCTCCGTCTGCGGTAGCAAGGTCGAGTGCGGGAGAGTATGCGACCTCGATCTTTACGGTGTAGGTTCCGTAAGGCAGCTCGCTGTTCTCGAATACGGGGATCTGCCAGTAGCTGTCGTAGGACTTGGTCGAGATCAGCTTCTTCGTGTCGACCATCTTACCGTCTGCATCGTACACGCTCACCTTGAAGCCGCCCTGAGTCGAGGTCGTTGCCGAGTACAGCTCAAAGCCCGTTCCCGTGAAGGTGAACTCTGCGGTTGCGGTATCGCCGCCCTTTGCGACCGTGACGGTCATTGCCTTGCCGAGGGAGTAGTTCGTGTACTCACCGTAGGCGGGGTCGTAGCCGTAGACATCGCCGCCTGCGCTCTGGCGAATGCCCGCTATAAGCTCATCGCTCTTGCCGTTGTCGTACAGTGCCGACCAAGCTCCGGAATAGGTCACGAAGCTGTCTTCGTAGTAGACGCTCGTTGCCGGAATGATGCTGATATTTGCGTACTTGTAGCCGTTATCGACGGCTGCGGAGTAGTAGATATTATCCTTGTTGTCAAGGATCTTTTCGGGGGTGTAGGTCAGCGTATTGTCGGTGAGCTGTGCGGTGCCGGAAGCGGTCTTTGCTCTCTTTGCGCCGCCGAACTCGTCGCTTGCGCTGATGCCGGTGTCAAGTGCGGTATTAGGTGCGGTTGCGCTGACGCCGGATGCGTTGCCGATAAGCTCGATGTCAACGGGAAGGCCGAAGTCAAGTACCGCATTGCTCTTGCCTACGCCCGCCTTAACGACCACGGTAACGTAGCTTTCGTAGGTCTTGTTGCCGAGGGTGTATGTCAGCTTGAGTGTCACCGTGGTATCGCTGCCGTCAAAGGTAAGCTTTGCGGTGCGCTTATCCGTGTCGCTGATGGTGACGCCGGAGGACTGCTCGCCCACAATGCTCCATGCGTAGGTGCCGCTCTCCATGTCGAGCGCCGATGCGCCGACGCCGACGGGCTGTGCCTTGAGCGAAAGCGTATCGCCGGGGTTGATGCCGTTTATCAGCTTTAAGTCGGGGTATGCACCCGTCTCGGCGTCAACTGCATCGCTGCCGATCTGAATGTCAACGAATACGGTGATGTTGGTTATCGCAACGGTGTCGCTGCAATAGGTCACTCCGTTCTTAACATAGGCTGCGGTCAGGTTTGCGGTGCCTGCCTTGGCGGTAAAGTGCAGCGTTGCATTGCTGCCGGAGCCGGAAACGGTGAAGATAGAGCTGTCTGCGCTCGTCCATACCCAGCTGCCGCCTGCGGGAAGTGCCGTAAGAGGTACGCTGGTGTAGGTCACGGAGACATCCTTGCTTGCGTTGCCGGCATAATTTTCAAAGCTGTATGCATCGGGGTAGTAGCCGTCAATGCAAATGTCGGCGCCGTAAGTAATATTGGTAACGGTCGCAGTGTCGGTCATGGTGTAAACGGTGCCGTCAAGCTCTTTCCACGTTACGGTCATGGTCAGATTTGCGGTGCCGCCCTGTCCCGTGAGGACCACGTTGCCGTTTGAGTCGATCTTTGCAACTGCTTCGTTATCGCTCGTAAATCTGACGCTGCGGTCGGCGCTGCCGCCGTAGGTGTAGCCGGTGAAGGAGCCGTAGGTCTTGAAGTTGTTGGCCGGATAAGTGAGGTTATTTACATTCTTGCCGGTTGCGTTCATCGTCGGGGAGTTGAGCAGGTTATCGGAAAGAGTGTAATTAAACGTAACAACAGTGCCGTTTGCGCCGTTGTAGAAGGTCTGTGCCTTGCTTGCGGACGCAATGTCAAGCTGCGTATCAACGGTACCGGGAGCGTAAAGCGTTACGAGGTTGCCGCCGTCCTTGACGTGGTCGTGAGAGGCATCCTTTACACCGCGGAAGCTGAAGCCGCTTACAACGTCGTCCCATACATCTCTATTGGGCTTGTCGTAGAAGTAGCTCAAGTATTTGTTGCTGTTTATGTCGGGTGCTATTGTGCCGTAAAGCAAATATGCCTTATATGACGTAGTAGAATCAAGGGGTGCTATTGTATTAAAGCTGTACCACTTACTCGAACCGTCAGTTCCTTTTAAATGTACGTCTCCAAGCTTTTTTACACCGGTATCAAAAACATCGGGACTGTGCCATGTGGGGAAATACCACGCAAGGTAGAGATCCGAATATGCATAGCTATTCCAACGTATTTCGGACTGCGTGGAAGTAGTCTGCAACCAATATGCCGCTTTATATTCCTGCTCCACGGGAGCGATAATATTGTTGTCTCCATCGTTCATAACAGTCGATTGCACGGAAAAATACGGAGCGCCGACTGTTCCCTTCTGTAATGTGGTCGATTTCAGAACGATGTCGGCAATGGGGTTCCCATATGCAGCGCCGCGCTCTTCTGTTCCAAAACCGCTGCCTTCAGGTTTTGCGGTTTCGGTTCCGTCGGTCGCCATAAGGTAAATGTTACCCTGCTGGTCGGAGCTTCCTGCGGGGAGGTTTTCATCACTGCCGAAGAAGTAGTAATTACCGCCGTCGTATCTTGTGGTAGCTATGTAGAGATTTCCTACCGTTGCAAACTTCTTAGCAGCATCTCCGGTAGGAACTCCCTTGAAGATACTGATGGGAATATTGCTTGTTACAACATTCTGACCGTCAAGCGTATAGTGAATGTGGTCGGTGGTGTAAGCGTCGGCTATGACCTGCTGTCCGGGATGGCCGCTGCGCTCAACGCCGATAACGTCGCTCGTGGTGACAAGACCGAAGGAGTAGCCCTCGATGGGGTCTACCGTCATGTAGTCGGAGTCGACATAGCTCGTTGCGTTGTCATGGAGCCACTTATTAACTTTGAGACGGACGTTTTCCATCTCTGCAATGGTCGCCTCGTCGGTAGTGACCGTACCCTCACGGGTGTAGCCTATCCACGGGCTGATATCGAAGAAGTATATCTCTATGCCCTTTGCGTGTGCCGCCTCAATAAGCTGCTTATAGCCGTTTATGATCTCATCGACAGAAGGAGTACCGTCAAAGTACTGGGCAAGGTTTGAGCAGTTGGGGTGAACGATGTCGTTTATGCCTATCTTGACAAAGACCTTCTTGACGCCCGTAAGGCTTAACGCATCCATATCGAAACGCTTCAGAAGGGCATCGCCCTCAAGGGGACCGTCGGGTCCTGCGCCATCTGCAAGAAGCTCGTTACCCTTGATGCCTGCGCCGACGACTGCTACCTGAGAAACGCCCTCGCTTTTCAGTCTGGACTGGAGCAGCGACGGAATATAGTTCGTGACCGTAGAGTCGCCGATTATCATGGTGGTGTAAGCGTTCGGGTTAGAGGTCTTTACTTCAAGGCAATTTATAAGCGGCGTAATGTTGTAGTCGCCGACATTGGCATCCTTCTTGATTAGCTTGCCCCATGCACCGATGGACCACTCCGTATTGGTAAGCTGATTGCCCATCCAGCAGTAGGAGATGCTTCCGGTAAGACCTGCGTCACGCACCTTGCCGGAGTTCTTAACGTAAGTCGAGAACACGAGGTATCCGCCGGAGCCGACAGCGGACTTCATGGTGAACCAGTCGGTCCACACATAGCCGCCCTTGGGTATCGTGAATGAGGAGCTGCCTTTAACGGTAACATTCACAATCGACTTCTCGGCAATCGTTGTGGCATTGCCGTCGCCGGGAAGGGCAACATTCATTCCTCTGACATTGATGTCCTCAGAACCGTAATAATTCGTGAGTTTGACTTTAAACGTCGTTCCGCCTGCGGATACCTGAATCCTCGTGCGGAAGGTCGAATTGGTAGCAAAGAGTCCGTCAAAATACTTGTCAACAAGTGCGGCCTTCGTTTGCTCACCGTTAAGGTTTGTCATGGCAGTGTACCATGACGTGATAGTGCCGGAATTTGCGTAGCTCTTAGCCTGAGCCTTGCCGCCGAGCGCCGTGAACGGTACGACCGTCAGCAGCGAAAGCAGCATCAGGAGGCTGAGGAAAAACGAAAATCCCCTTTTCAGCTTGCTCATAAAAGGTACCTCCGGGTTAAAAATCACTGTTTCTTTTGTAGTCAATTTAACACGTATTACATAATACCAAAAACGTCGCTGTTTTTCAAGCATTTTGAGCAGTTTTTTCAACTAAATCTCTCAAAATTTTTCCTTCTTTTCAGTCGGCTTTGCACTATTTTTCCTGTGGGCTATACTATATATAAAAATTTTCTGAATTTTAAAGTTTTTTAACTTTTGAACTCAAAATGAACGGGACAAAATCCGACTTCCGTTCGGTCTACGGAAGTCGGTAAAACGGCTGTGATTTTCACCCGTCTGCGGTGTTTGGCGTGAGTGTCCCGAACGCCTCTTTGCCATTCGTGCATTGCCGTTCATCCTTTTGCCGTCAATCAATATACACCGCCGGGTGCTTCGGCGCTTGATTTTGCTTGCAGTATTTTCAATAAGCATCTCTCGCCGTCCTCCGGCAAGAGCATTTCGCTTTCTTGACAAAGCCACACTTATACTGTATTTTATATTTGTATAAACAAACTTTTTTCGCATACGGAGGAACAGACGGTGAAAAAACAGAATCTTTTGAAAACTCTCATATATGCGCTGCTGCTTGCGGCACTTGCAGCGGTCGCCTTTGCAGGCGATTTTATCGACGGTGAGAAGCTTTTAAAGTCTCTGTCGTTTGACGGGATTGCGCTTTTAAGGCTCGCAATTATGATTTTCGGCGTGCTTCTCATCGAGAACATCATTCTTCTCATCCTCGGTGCGTTTAACCCCCAAAATCACCGCACACGCTCGATCATTTCGCTCGTGTGCAGCCTTTCAAAGTATGTTGCGTTTATCGTGATACTCTGTTGGGGTCTCACCATCATCGGCGTGAACATCACCGCCATCATCGCCAGCATCGGCGTTTTGGCGTTGATCGTCGGCTTCAGCGCCGAGAGCCTCATTGCGGACATCGTTACGGGGACCTTCATGCTGCTTGAGAATCAGTACAACGTCGGCGACATCGTCGAGGTAAACGGCTTCAGAGGCATCGTCACCGCCATCGGCATCAGGACCACCTGCATCACCGACTCCGGCGACAACGTCAAGATCGTAAATAACTCCGAAATGAAGAACATCCTCAACCGCTCCGACAATTCCTCCAAAGCGGTCGGCGATATCAGCATCCCCTATGAGACCGATCTTCCGAAGCTTGAAAAGGCGATCCCGGCGCTCATGGCAGAGATCTACAAGGCGAACACCGACACGCTCAAGAGTGAGCCGCAGTACCTCGGCGTTCAGGCGCTGGAGACCTCCGGCATACTGCTGCGCTTTGTAGCCGAAGTCGATGAAAAGAACATCTTCTCCGCCGGCAGGCTTTTAAACCGTGAGCTGCTGCTCGGCTTTAAGAAGCTCGGCGTTGAGTGTCCCTACACGAGGCTTGACGTTTACAATCTTCGGTGACGGGCATGAAAAAGGACGACCTTGAATTCGGTTCAGCCGTGGAGTTTACTCCCCTGCCGGATGAGTTCGGTCAGGGGTCCGGGAAGCCCTCGGAAAGCGCAAAGCCCCGCAATAGCAAAAGAATGATAAAGCTCATAGCGGCGGTTGCGGTCTTTTCGTTCATACTCGTTTCGGCGCTCGGCGGAGGCGATGTCAAAGCGCCGGACGATGACGTGCCGACAAAGCCGCCGCTTCCCCTCGACGGTACGGTGTACTACTCCGTCTACAACGACAGCTTTGATGCAAATTACGACAACCTGCTTTTAGACTCCGGCAGCATAAGCGTGTCGAGACTCAAAGCGGGCGAAAGTCTCGGTATGCCCTCCCCCGTCCCCGTCGATAATTACGAATTTGTCGGTTGGGTCGTATGCGGCGGCGGGAAAGCGGTCAAACTGAGTTCCGGCGCTTTGGATATTGACGCCGTGAGCGGCTTTACCCCGAACGGCGACGGCGATCTCAAGCTTTCGATCCATGCGCTATGGCGCAACCTCGATACATCGAACACCATATCCGTTTTGACGCTTGACGCAAACGGAGGCACGATAGACAGCGCTTCTTCCGTGACGCTCGGCGCAGCGGGACCCATGCTCTCCGGCTCGATTGTGTACCTCTGCGCATACCCCGAACCCGAACGCAGCGGCTATGCTTTTACGGGTTGGTACCGTGATCCCGATTGCGGCGGTGAGCCGCTAAGCTCCCTGTCGCCTCAGGAGTTTTTTGCAAAGCAAAACGGTGAGACCGATTGGACAAAATCCGTTACGGTGACGCTTTACGCAGGCTGGGAAGCTATTGACTGAGAATATAATTGAATATCATGCACAAACTACCTCCGTAACAATAATTACGGAGGTAGTTTTATGAGAAAATTTATTGCTGCCGCATTGTCCGCTGCGGCTCTGTGCCTTTCTCTTGTAAGCACGCTTTCCGCCGGAGCCTTTGCTGACAACGCAGCACCGATAGCGGAAAACTTTGAGTTTGAGACCTACAGGGGCGTTTCCTACGGCGGAGAGCTTTCAGCCCTTGACCCCGACGGCGACAAGTTGAGCTTCGAGATCACGACGAATCCCCGCAAGGGCAGCGTCGAGTTATCCGACGGCGGTCACTTTGTCTACACCCCCGACGAGGGTGAAAAGGGCCGTGACTATTTCGGCTACCGTGCCGTAGACTCCGCCGGGAAGCGCTCCCAGGAGGCGACGGTCATAATACGTCTCGTAAAGCAGAGCTGCAACGTGAGCTACAGCGACATGGAAAACGACGGACGCTCCTGCGCTGCGGTCTTTCTTGCGGAGTGCGGCGCTTACACAGGAGAAATGCTTGCGGGTGAATACCGCTTTAACCCCGACGCCGTTCTCACAAGGGGTGAGTTTCTGAGTATGTGCATGAGCGTAACCGGAGCGGAGCTGCTCTCAGGCGTCGTTAGCACGGGCTTTTACGACGACGAGAGCATCCCCGGAGCGCTCAAGCCCTGCATCTCCACCGCAGTCAGAGACGGCATCGTCACCGGCTACAGCAGAGACGGGCATTGTGTGTTCGACGCTTCCGCCGAGATAAGCAAGACCGAGGCAATGGTCATCCTCGACCGCTGCCTAAAGCTCAACGACGTAAGTTATGTAAACCTCGAAGCGGCGGTCCCCGCATGGGCGTCGCAGTCTGCGGCGAATCTCCATGCCTGCGGAATAGTCGGCGAAGGCATCGACGGCAGCGAGGCTCTCACACGGGGCGACGCTGCCGAAATGCTGTACGCTGCGGCGCAGATACTGGGCAACCGCTAAATGTTTTCCTCCTTGACTGCTGTAAAACTGAGCGTTATAATCCGCTTATAAACAGCAAGGAGGAACGAAACCATGAAGCAATATGTGGTTGATGCCTTTACCGACAAGGTTTTTTCGGGTAACCCCGCTGCTGTGTGCGTGTTGGATAAGCCCCTGTCGGACGAGCTGATGCAGAAGATAACGACGGAGAACAATCTTTCCGAGACCGCCTTTGCGCTTAAGGACGGCGACGGCTATAAGCTCCGCTGGTTCACCCCCGGCGGCGAGATCGACCTTTGTGGTCATGCCACCCTTGCAACGGCATACACCATATTCCGTTTTTACGACAAGGAGGCGCAGTCTCTGAGCTTCAGCACGCTCAGCGGCATACTCACCGTCAAGAGAAACGGCAAGCTGCTTGAGATGGATTTCCCCGCATACAAGCTTGCTCCCACTGCCGTCACCGACGAGATCGTCGATGCCCTCGGCGTTCGCCCCGCTGCGACGTTTATGGGTCGTGACCTGCTCTGCGTCATGGAAAGTGAAAGCGACGTTCGCACTGCCGCTCCCGATCAGGAAAAGCTTCTGAAGCTTGACGGGCTTCTGGTGCATCTTACGGCTAAGGGTCAGGACTTCGACTGCGTTTCGAGGAGCTTTGCGCCGAAGTGCGGAGTAGCCGAGGACCCCGTCTGCGGTTCAGGTCACTGCCACATCGTGCCTTACTGGGCGGAGGCTCTTAAAAAGGACAGCCTCACGGCGTATCAGGCGTCCCGCCGAGGCGGTGTGCTGCACTGCCGTATCGACGGCGAGCGCATCGTTCTTGCAGGAGAAGCCGCTCTCTTTGCCGAGTCCGAGATACACGTCGGCGAATAACTGAGCTTTGAGCTACACCGAACAGCACCCTATTTATCACACCGTACCGGTATGATAAATGGGGTGCTGTTGATCTTTGCCATGCACTTTTTCCCGCCTTGCAGGTCAAAAAGATTGCAGCGGCTGCCGTAAACGGTAGCCGCTGCCGAATTTAATGCTTCACGTTATCTATTGTGCTTTTTCTTTGTGCCGACAAGCGTTGTGCCGACGGCTGCACCGCCGCTGACAAGCAGCAGGACGATCCATAGAGTGAGATTGCTTGTGTCACCGGTCTTGGGAGAATCCGTGTTGCCTTCGCTCGGGTTAGCGGGCGTTGTTTCACCGCCGCCCGGAGCAGCCTTGATCTCGAACTCCGTGCTGCACTCACCGTCGTTATAAACGACGGTCAGGGTGTGCTTACCGACGGAAAGCGTGTCAAGGTAATCGTTTTTCAGCGTTATCACGGTAGAGCCAGACACGGCAGTGTATTTATCCGCAGTGATGAGCTCACCGTCAACCTTGACGCCGACGAGCTTGGAGAGATCTCCGTTTGCAACGAATTTCAGCGTTGCGTCGGTGTTCTTCGTCCAAGAGCTGTTTGCGCCCTCGGTTATTTTATATTCAGGTGTTGTGCCGGATGCCTGCGGCGTCATGGTGAGGTCGGTGAGAACCCACATGGTGCCGTCGGAGCCGTCGCTCGTATCACCCTCGTAGCGTGTATAATTCACAAATTCGCCGTTGATCTTCAGCTTGGTGTCGGGTCCGAATACATAGCGGATATTTCCGACATCGCCATAGGCCACCACATATACACCGTAATGATAGGTCTTTCCGGCTTCAAAAGTCGTAATTTTATTTTCATAAATTCCGCTTCCAAACTCTGGTTCTGTAGAGATCAGGCCGGTCGTGCTGTTCAGCTCCCACCACGCAGCTCGCAGTACGTAGTATACATCATCGGGCACATCGCCGGTGAATACGGGTTTATCGCCGTCCTTGAAGCTGACAGTGGCGTCATTGATCTCCACCACATCAATGACTTTTATGGTAGGCATCGTAATCGTTTTAACAGCAGGGACATACATGGAACCGCCGACGAAGGGTGCCGATACTCTTTGACCGTTCACGGTAATGACGGTTTCGCTGCTGAAGGAATATCCGTCCTTCGGCTTCAGCATAAGGGAATACACATAGCTCTTTCCGCTTTCAAACGCAGTGATGGTTGGCAGAGAACCGTGCGAGTCGTTATCGGAATACCAGGCGGCAACGGGTTCGTTGTTTTCAAACTGCTGCCAGCATTCATAGGCGATCTCATATTTATCCATATCGTCAATGGCTACCCATGCTGTGGCCTGCGGTGCATCACCCAACTGATAGTTGAACTTTGCATTTTCAATCGTCGCCGCAGTGATAGTGCTTTCCGGTTGACCGGTTTGCTGCACATTCAGGTCATAGGTGTAATTATATTTTTGATATTCGTGGACATCCAAAATTTCGGTGAAAGTACCGGTTGCATCCGGGTGCTCATTGAAATACTTCTTTGCTGCATCTAAGTCCATGCCAAACTCGACCGGATCACCGGACGTGGGAATGAACGTATAAAGCTCTGCACTCTCAAAATGGTCAAGAATCGACTGCCCGCTCTCGTTTTCACGTGCAAGGGTCCCCTTGTCTTGATACGGTGTTTCGATCTCGGTCTGAAGCCTTGCAATATTGCTCTGCAACATGCCTACGCCTCCTTTGAGAAACTCCTCGGTACTTTTACTTACTTGTGTGGTTTCGACCACCGTACCATCGGAATCCTTGACGGAAACATTGGCGGTTACATTGACCTGAGTGTGGTATTTGTGATCGTAGTCATTAGAGTACGTTACGCCTTCAGGAAGATAATCCGGCTTGGGTCGCTCGCCGGCATACGCCGTAAATGCAGTCAGCGACAGCATCATGCACAGCGTGAGCAGCGCTGCCAGCAGCTTGGTTTTTGTGGTTGCTTTTTGCATATGGTTTGCTCCTTTCTGCGATGTCACCGCAATAAAAACTCTTTCGGAGTTTAGATTTACTTTCCCGACATCGTGCGGCTTTTCATTGCGACACAAGCCTCGATGTATTTTAACATGATAATTATAGCGTATAACGAAACACAAGTCAGCGTGTTTTCCGAAATGTCAATTGACTCTTTTGAAAATCGACCTTGCCTCTAACTTTAATTTTGCGAAAAAATGCTGTATAATAGTTTTAAATAAACGCTAACGGAGTAGTGCCTATGAAATTCAGTGAGAAATTGAATGCTTATATGGAGCAGCTCTCATGCTCGGCAAGAGAGCTTGTCAATTTATCCGGCATTTCGAGTGCTTCTTTCAGTCGATACAAAAGCGGTGAGCGTGTGCCGGAGCTTGGCACAAAGCCGTTTGAGAATCTGTGCTGCGCCATTGCGCAGATCGCCGTCCAAAAGAATATGCCGGACATTACGGCAGACTCCGTAAAAGAATCTTTTTTGGACTGCGACGATTTTTCCTCTGCCGACAAAGAGGTGCTGCGGCAGAATTTCAATACGATGATCTCAGCGCTTGGCATCAATCTCACACGTCTGAGCCAGTACACCAATTACGATACCTCAGCCATTTTCCGCATTCGTAACGGCTCAAGAAAGCCGGGCGATGCCGATCAGTTTGCCGGTGCAATTGCATCTTATGTCGCAAGAGAAATGCAGACACCTCCGGAAATCGCCGCCACGGCGGAGCTTATCGCTTGCGATGCCGAGCAAATTCTTGATCTGTCGGTGCGGTATGCAAAAATCAAGAGTTGGCTTTTGCAGCAGCCGGTGCGGGAATCCGGGAATGACAGTGTTTCCAAATTCCTATGCAAGCTTGATGAATTTGATCTGAGCGAATATATCAAGGTTATTAAATTTGACGAGCTGAAAGTCCCGTCTGTGCCGTTTCAGCTCCCATCCTCAAAGACATATTTCGGAATCGAAGAAATGATGGAGAGCGAGCTGGACTTCTTAAAAGCGACTGTGCTTTCCAAATCCATGGCGCCGGTGACCATGTACAGCGATATGCCAATAGCGGAAATGGCTAAGGATCCGGAGTTCCCGAAAAAGTGGATGCTCGGCATGGCAATGATGCTGAAAAAGGGCTTGCACCTGAATCAAATACATAATCTTGACCGTTCCTTTGATGAGATGATGCTGGGACTTGAAAGCTGGATACCGATGTACATGACCGGTCAGATCTCTCCCTACTACTTCAAGAATGCTCAGGACAACATATTCTTGCATTTACTCAAGGTTTCCGGCGCCGCTGCACTTTCAGGCGAAGCCATTGCCGGCTATCATGCAGACGGAAAGTACTATTTAACCAAGTCCAAGCGGGATATTGAATACTATCAAAAGCGTGCGGAGGAGATGCTGAAAAACGCATATCCTTTGATGGAGATCTACCGCAGCGAACGTGAATCGGAGCTGTCTGCCTTCCTGCTTTCCGACGCAGGCAAGGCAGGAAAACGCCGCAGCATCTTATCAACGCTGCCTCTGTACACGATCGGTGATGAGCTGCTGGAACGGATCCTTGCACGGCACGGTATTGCCGCCGAGCAAAAGGAGCGCATCAGAATACACGCCGCAGCGCAAAAGCAGCGGATCGAACGTATTCTGATATCGGAAACGATCGAAGACGAGATAGCGGCCTTTCAGCCGCCGGAATTCAGTGAAAGAGCGCCCGTGCTGGAGCTTTCCGAGATGTTTTGCGAGGCGGATATTCCCTACACCGAAGAAGAATATGCCGCCCATCTGTGCGAGACAAAGCGGTTTGCCGAGCGGAACTCAAATTACACTGTAAAGTTCAGTACAACACCCACGTTCCGCAATCTGCAGATTTTTATCCATGAAGGGCAATGGGTCATGGTGTCCAAGGGCAAAGCGCCGGCGATACATTTCGTCATTAGGCATCCTAAGCTTCGCAGCGCAATAGAGAGCTTTATTCCTCCGATAACGGAATCCAAATAAGGCGCTTTTTACACTGTGCCGTTCCGTTTGCTGCAGGCACGCATCCCCATCGTGTGATCCTCCGATATGATCATTTTTCACCTGCAATTCAATTACTCCGACCGATTGAAAAAGCGGAAGGAGAGGGCTTTGCAAAGTCCTCTCCTTCCGCTTTTCAGCTGTCTCTATAT
>OCQZ01000159.1_pt1 | contig 19920 bp, 15 predicted proteins | sample 1538921 | NCBI WGS metagenome assembly OCQZ01 (sample SAMN03418269, study PRJEB22391) | human gut metagenome | biome: human-gut; feature: organic feature; material: feces | host: Homo sapiens | place: Tanzania | collected 2013-01 | reverse complement strand
CAAGCAGGCGAGATGGCTCTTCTCTCCATGCATAATATGCTGAAAACAGACGTAAAAACAGGCGTAAAAAGAGATTTGTGTACTATTTGTGTACTCATTTCCTTGGCAAGCAAGCGAAATCTCGCTATCTTTGCAGCAGAGATTATCTTAACTACACAAACACCAATACACCATGAGACGACTATTAGCACTCGTGAGCTTCTTCTGGGCTCTTATCACTACCGCAACGGCTCAGACCGATATCAGCGGTACGGTAACAGACAAGACCAGCGGCACACCGCTGGAGTTTGCCAACGTGGTGGCATATACCACCGCCGACACCACCTTTATAACCGGTGCCACCACCGACAGCCAGGGGCGCTACAAGCTGAGCGGCCTACAGTTGCCTGTAGTCATCAAGGTGTCGATGATAGGCTACACCACCCACACACAGGCCATAACCCACGAGGGCGAACAAGGCAACATAGCCCTGGAGGCCGACACCCGTATGCTGAAAGAGGTGACCGTGACAGGACAGCTCATCAAGCAGAGCGCACGCGGATATACCACCACCATACAGAATACGCCGCTGGCCAAGCTGCCCACGCTCAACGACGTACTGGGCCAGTTGCCTTTCCTGGCCGTCAACGGCGACAAGGTAGAGGTGTTCGACCGCGGCACGCCCATCTACTACATCAACAACCGGCGGGTGCGCAACACGGCCGAGCTGACCGACCTGCTGCCCTCTAACATCAAGAACGTAGAGGTGATAACCAGTCCCGGTGTGCAGTACCCGGCAGGCACCGGTGCCGTGATACGCATAACCATCCACAGGCCACAGGGCGAGGGATGGAGCGGCACCTTCAACGAGTGGGCATCGATAGACTATGAGCTGACCACCCAGACCCGGGCGCAGCTCAACTACCGGCATGGCGGACTCGATATCTTCGGCGGTGCCAGCATCTATGCCCCCAACAGCAAAGGCACATCGCGCTCTGAGATAACTAACGGGCGCTGGCAGGTGAAGAGCGAGGGCACCACACGCAACAAGGATGCCTACTGGGCTCCCACGGTGGGGGTTAACTACATCCTGGGGGGCAAGCACTACATGGGTGCGCAGTACTGGCTCAACATATCGACATGGAAGAAAAACGCCTATGGTGTGAACAGTTTTGCCGGATACCGTGACGGGGTACAGACCCAATATACCGTGTCGCATCCCTCGTACTGTAACAAGATGACCAGCCACTATGGCAATATGTACTACCGGTGGGAGATAGCCCAGCGCCATGCGCTGCAGATAGACGTAGATATGAGCGCCTACAACGGCACAGGTGCCCAGCAGCAGGATCTGCAGTACAGCTACGGCGTAGGGCAGACGCTGCGACTGGACGACCGTAACAAGAGCCGCTTCGCCGCTGGCAAGGTGGTATATAGCCTGCCCATCAACAAGGTAGATATGAACATGGGCGCAGAGGCCAGCCACAGCCGGGTATCGGCCGAGCAGGGCAAGGAGGGCGACAAGGAGACACCACTCACGCCCACAGATAACGTGTCGATACAGAACAACTATGCCGCTTTCATTGAAGCATCGTTCAGGATGGGCAACTGGTATGCTAACATAGGCGCACGGCTGGAGCACGTCAACTTCAACTACTATCTCAACAACCGCTACGACACGGATGTGAGCCAGCGCTATACACGCCTATACCCCTCAGTGGCGCTGGCATACGCCAACAAGGACTTTCAGGCCTCTGTCACCTATACATACCACATCGTACAGCCTACCTACAGCGAGCTCAACAACACGTTCAGCTACCAGAACGACTACATCTACTCGATAGGAAACCCACTGCTACGCAATTCGTTCTACCACAACATAGCTTACAAGCTGTCATGGCGCAATCTGCAGATAATGGGCTCATACCGCAAGGTGACCAACCGCATCGTACATACTTACGAACACATGGAGGGGATAGACAGCGTCATCGTAGAACGCGCACTCAACCTGGACGGCTACCAGAGCTTTTCGATAGGGCTGTCGTACTCGCCCAAGGTCACCAAGTGGTGGACACCTACGATGGAGGTCAATTTCAGCAAGCCTTTTACCAAGATAGACGGCATAAGCTATAACCACCCCCTGTGGGTAGGGCGATGGAAAAACCAGGTAAAGCTGCCAGCAGAGTTCAACCTCTTCCTGAATATGTCTTACTCGTCGCTGGCCCACGCCAACCTCACCACACGCCACCAGAACTTTGTGGCCGACCTGCGTCTCACCAAGTCCCTCTTAAAGAACAAGCTCAACCTAAGCCTCTCAGCCAACGACCTGTTTAACACCAGCTCGCGCTACAGATACACGCAGATACACGACATCATGCTCATACAGGACGGCAGCAACACCCAGCGCTGCATACAGCTCTCTGTATCCTACAATCTGAACAGCACACGCAGCAAGTTCCGCGGCACAGGTGCCGGTAGCACCGAGCGCTCACGCATGGCGAGATGAGGCGAGGCAGAGCATCACATAAGTGAAAACTCCATTGATGACATCAAGGGCCTGCCAAACTTAGGGTTCAGCAGGCACTTTTTTAATAAATCCTCATTATGAGCAGATTGCGTATAGTACACCAGCTGGACACTATGGACTGTGGGCCAGCCTGTCTGAAGATGGTGGCAGCCCATTATGGACGCAACTATCCGATGGAGTATTTGCGGCAAGAGATGGGTATCACACGCGAGGGTGTGTCGCTCAAGGGTATCTGCGTGGCCGCACGAGAGATAGGCATGCAGACCACGGCGTGCAGGATGTCGATGGGATCTCTGTGCGAGGATGTTACCCTGCCTTGCATCATACACTGGAACCAGAACCATTTTGTGGTGGTATATAAGATAGCACACGGCAAGGTGTACGTGGCTGACCCAGGCAAAGGCATGATACACTACAGCATGGCCGAGGGAGCCACCGACCGTGCCGGCAGCCGCACCCCCATGCAGTGGGAGCCAGGCCCCACCGCCGGCTTCTCCACCTGCGCCGTCGACAGCCTCTATCTGCCTGTCTCTACCGATGGCGGACTCCTCACCGTCAGAGCCCAGGAAGCCGACCCCCGCTCGCTGCTCCACTACGTGCGCCATCTGCTTCGTCTGCGCCGCGATGTGCCCGCGCTGGGCAATGAGGCTGACTGGACGCTGCTCAGCGACAAGATGCGCCCTTACCCCATGGTCTACCGCCGCTCCACAGCCGACGATGTCTGCATCGTCGCCGTCAACCTCTCTGCCGCCAGCGTGAGCGCCTCCATCCCCACGCTCTCGGCGCCAGTCGAGGCCATCGCCCAGAGCGGCAAGGTCAAGTACAAGCGCGGCGCCACCACCGACCGCATCGTTATGGGCCCCGTCTCGGCTGTCGTCTACCATCTTTCCCGCCCTTAGCCACCGTCACCATACAAGTATGGGGGATGACAAACCGCCTTTTCTGGCGAGGATGTCATCCCCCATATTCTTTTCGTAAGTTTCGCTGTCGTTGAGGCTGCAGCCGCTTGCCGCTTCAGTCCTCCGCCGTTGGTCTCCGGCGGCGTTGCTGTCTACCGCCTTTTCTATCCTCAGGGCTTGTCTTTACCCCCCCGTCGGCCTCGCTCTGCAGGTTGAGTCTGTATTCAGCCGGCGACATGCCCGTCTGCTCACCGAATACACGGTAGAAGGTCTGCACGCTCGCCATTCCGCACTCCTGCGATATCGCCTCTATCGTGTATTCTGGGTGCAGTTGCATCAGTTCGATGGCTGCATCTATGCGCAGAGAGTTGATATAGTTCTTGAAATTAGTGCGTACGTAAGTCTTGAACAGGTTGGCAAACTTGTTTTTGGGCACATAGACCTCCTTGATTACGTCTTCGCGCGAGAGGTTGGGGTTCAGATACATTCTCTTTTCCACGATAGCCTTCATAATCTGGGCAAACAGATGGTCTTCTTCTGTCGACCCCGGGCGCATCAGCCACAGTTGCACTGCCGACTGGTCGCGTGGCGCCTCCACCAGTTCACCTTTCTCATAGCCGTAGAGCAGTCGCTTGTAGCGCTGCAGTCGTCCCAGTATCTGCATCTGCGCCTTGTCCTTGCGGCGGGCCCTGTGTATGTAGTGCGAGAGGAAGCCTGTGGCCATCACAGCGTAGATGAGCGTCAGCGCGCAAGCCACGGCGAGCACATAGTCGAGGTCGTAGTCGTCGCCCTCGTCCTCTGCCGCCTTTACTGGTGCTTTCGCCATCGCTTCGGTCTTCCTTTGTCGCGTCTCTCTATTGTTGGGCTGAATTTCCGACCGTGTTGCCTTCTTGCGGTTAATCATCATGATGCGGTAGCTTATGTAGGTGGCTTCCTCGTAACGTTTCATCATGCGGTAACACTCAAATTGAGGAGCCAGAAACACTACGATGAAGCTCGCGGTCAGCGTGTCGTTGTTTGCCGCATACGTCTTCTCGGCTTTCTGAAGCAGCTCCAGCGCCTCTTCATACTCCCCCCTCTCGATAAGTCGGTTGGCCTGGCTGCTCATGATTACGCTATTGGCCTTGTCGTCCTCGCGTTGCTGCGCATACAGGTTGCTGGCAGTCATGAGGAAGATTATAATCAGTAGTCTCAGAGTGTACATACGTGTTCTATTACGGATAAACAGTTCTCTTTGGATTGTAAATTTTACAAAAGTAGGAAAAGATATCCTATAAACCGTTGTTTTTACATTATTTAAGGGTATTTCCTTCTGTTTTCGCAGTCATCTTCATGTTTTTTGCGGGGCTTGAAACCGTCATTTCGCGTCGTGCAATGCTGGTTTCGCATCGTGCATTATCCGTTTCGTGCCTTGAAATATAGATTTAGTCCATCCCGGCGCAGCCCGCGGCGCCCTCGCCCGTATCGCGCCTGCCCGCCCTGCTTCCGACAAGGGTCATCGTCGGTGCCCGAATTCACACTTTTTGTATGAAAAGTCGATAAATAATCAAGAAATGTACATAAAAACGGCGAAAATCTAACAAAAAATCATAAAAGTGCGTGAAATTATGTATCTTTGCATGGTCAATAGCAACTACAGGCATATGGAAAAGCTACCCGAGAGTAACAATAACCGTTGGCCGAGGCCCGTCCAGATGCGCGGTGAGACACCCCGCACAGGATTGTTGGCGCTGTGCCGTGGCTATGTGTGCACTGCTTTTCTTGCCGCTTGCTGTTTCGGTCTTACCGCTACAGCCCAGAACCCTTCAAGTTATGTTCCCACGAAGGGCGAGATAGTCTTCAGCCTCTACCAGTCGTCAGAGGGCAAGCCTATCCACACCAGACCGAGCAACCCCTTCACCTCCCATCGCCGTGCCAACCAGTTCTACATAGACCTGGACAACGCCCAGGTCATGCAGACCTATCCATACGCGAAAATACAACGTACTGGCTTTCCGCAATCCCGATGGCAGCCATGTCATCGTTATCGGCGGCGGACACTACAAGTGGCCCCGCCAGGTCAATGTCAAGTATCGTGACCAGTATATGACCGTGCAGCTGCCTATGGGCACATGGTCCCTGACCACCATCGTCATCCCCGCTGCCGGGGACATGGCGTCGTGACACTTAGCACAATTAATGTATGACCCCGCATCGACGAGCGTCGGTGTGTGGTCCAAGTCGAATTCAGTTTATATAATGTTATGAAGAAGATTGTTTATTTATTCTTGCTTCTCATGCTTGCTCTGGCATACCCGTCGGTATCGATGGCGTCGCCCACAGGCATGGAGACAGCCACAGACCAGGATGGCAACAATTCCATCTCGGGTATCGTGACCGACCAGAATGGCGAGCCGCTTGCCGGCGTTACCGTGCTGCAGCGTGGCACCCAGAACAAGACCATCACCGACCTCGAAGGCCGCTACACCATCCGTCTCAAGGCGGGTAGCGGGCGTACTCTCGTCTTTACCTATATCGGTATGGTGTCGCAGACCATCCCTGTCAAGGGCAGCGTGGCGCGTGTGATGATGAAGGAAGACGCCACCGCTCTGCAGGATGTGGTGGTAATCGGCGCCTATGGCACCGCCCAGAAGCGCAGCGACCTCGTGGGTAGCGCCTACCAGGTCAACGCCGACCAGCTCAAGGGTTTGCCCCAGCAGCGCCTCGACGTGATGCTCGACGGACTCATCCCCGGTGTCAAGATAGACCCCAATACCGCCGACCCCGGCAGCCCCCGTACCCGCTACGAGGTTCGTGTGCGCGGTGAGGCTTCGCTCAACGCCTCCAACGAGCCCCTCTGGGTTGTCGACGGCACGCCCATGTACACCGGCGACCGCACCAACCTGATGCCCGGTACCAGTTATACCGTGAGTCCGCTGTCATTCCTCAACCCCGACGACATCGCCTCCATCACCGTGCTCAAGGACGCCACCGCCACCTCTATCTACGGTGCCGACGGAGCCAACGGCGTAATCCTCGTCACCACCAAGAAGGGCCGTCAGGGCAAGATGCGCATCACCGTCAACACCCAGTATGGTATCGCCCATATCGACGAGAGCACCGCTCCCAAGGTGCTTGGCGCCAAGGAGTGGCTCTCGCTGGCTCGCGAAGCCTATGCCAACTCGGGCAAGGACATGCGCACCTTCCCCTTCCAGGACAATGAGCTCAACCAGTACTCCACCACCGATACCGACTGGCGCGACGTCTTCTACGGCACCGGTACCACCTTCCTTACCAATGTGGGCGTGAGCGGTGGCAACCAGAAGTCAGACTACTACGTATCGGGCCAGTACTACCAGAACGACAAGACCGTCAAGGGCAATACCCAGCAGCGTCTGTCGCTCGCCACCAACATCAACCTCAAGCTCAACAAGCGCCTCAAGGTGGGTGTCGACATCTCAGCCTCTTACAACAACAACGACCTCTTCGCCCTCGGCCGCGAGTATTATGAGCTGCTGCCCATCTATTCGCCCTACAATGCCGACGGCACTCTGCGCCTCTACAACATGGAGGTTGACGGCCTCAACGCCGACGGCACGCCCCACTTCACCAAGAAGCGCTTCATCAGCAACTCCGTCCTCGAGCGCGAGCAGAACGACAACAACCAGAAGACCTGGTACGTGCGTTCCAACTTCACGCTCAAGTATGACATCCTCAAGGGCCTTACCTATACAGGCCAGTTTGCCTACGACTACAACAGCACCCTCGAAGAGACCTACAGTTCGCAGAAGAACTGGACTGGTATGGACACCGACGGCACGCCCATCGGCTATGCCCGCCGCTCATCCGTAGACATCACCAACTGGAATACCATACACCGTCTCAACTTCAACCGCACCTTCGGTCGTCACAGCGTGTCGGCGCTCGCCGGTTTTGAAGCCGGTTCGCGCGACTACACCACTATGTATGTCACCGGTTCGGGTTTCATCAACGACAACATCCGCGATGTGAGCCAGGCCAACACCACCAAGGGCTACAACTCGAGCAGCCGTCGCCGCAAGGTGTCGCTGCTGGGTCAGGCCACTTACTCCTATGACCACCGCTACTACCTCACCGTCAACGCCCGTAAGGACGGTAACTCCCAGTTTGGCAGCGATGTGCGCTGGGCCAACTTCGCCTCTGTCGGCGCATCGTGGAACATCCACAACGAGAAGTTCTTCAACATCCCATGGGTCAACGTCCTCAAGCTCAAGGCCAGCTATGGTGCCAACGGTAACTCACGCCTCGGCTCTCAGGAGTCGCAGGGCACCTACGTCTACAGCAGCTCCTACTCCTACAACGGCGAGCTCGGCGGTGTGCTTGGCACTATCCCCAACAGCCGTCTGAGCTGGGAGACCACCTATATGACCAACCTCGGTCTGCGTGTGGCTGTGCTCAACCGCATCGACTTTGAAATCGAGTATTACCACAACCAGACCAAGAACCTCTTGAGCCGTCTGCCCATCTCGCTCCTTACCGGCGACACCCGTGCCTACCGCAACGTGGGCGAGATCGTCAACAAGGGTATCGAGATAAACCTCACCACCCGCAACTTCGTGCCCAAGAAGGACGGCGACTTTGCCTGGACCACCGACTTCAACCTCGCCCACAACCAGAACCGCCTCACCAAGTCGTATAACGGCACCCAGGTCAACTTCGGCGAAATCTCCTGGATAGAGGGACAGGACACCAAGACCTACTACATGGTGCGCTGGGCAGGTGTAGACCCCCTCGACGGCAGCCCCATGTGGTACGATGCCAACGGCAACATCACCAAGGTCTATGACAGCACCAACAATCGCGTGCGTGGCAAGAGTGCCAATCCTACCGTCACCGGCGGTATGACCAACACCCTCAGCTACAAGAATTTCTCGCTCCGCTTCCTGCTCAACTACCAGTTTGGCGGCTACGCCTACAGTTCGTTTGCCAGCATCATGAACTCCGACGGTTACAATGTGCTGAGCTACAACCAGGCCATCGAGCAGCGCAACTACTGGCGCAATCCCGGCGACATCGCCATGAACACCCGTCCTCAGGCGGGCGTATCCACCGGCTCGTCGCGTACCTCTACGCGCTATCTCTACAAGAAGGACATGGTGCGCCTGCAGAACGTGGTGCTCAGCTACCAGCTGCCCCGCAGCCTCGTCAATGGCTGGCGCCTCTCCAATGCCTCGGTATCGCTCATCGCCGACAACCTGTTGGCCTACAGCCCATACTCTGGCAGCGACCACAACTCCTACAAGACGCTCATGAGCGGCTATCCGCTCGAGCGCACCTTCACCCTGTCACTCAATGTCGGATTCTAAACCCAGTATCACAATGAAGAAAACTATTATATATGTCGCTTTAGCGCTGGTCACTCTGCTCACCTCGTGCGACGGCTTCCTTACCGTCGATGAGAAGGGCAAGGCCACCATACCGTCGTTCCTTTCCGACCCACGCGGTCTGCGTGCCGGTCTGCTGGGTGCCTACACCAAGTACTACACCAGCTACGACAACGAGTTCCTGAAGTATCCCGAGGTAGCAGGCAATATGACTTCGCTCAACCTCTCCTCTGGTTCGTCCATGCTCGACCAGTACAACTTCGTGGCCAACCCCGTGTCGGCTACTACTTCCTATTATATCTGGTACCGTATCGGCGAGGCTGTATCCAATGCCAACAACATCATCAAGTATGCCCCCGCCGTGGCTGCCGACTATCCCACCCAGAAGGATGCCATCGACAACATCCTGGGTCAGGCCCTCGTGCTGCGCGCGCTCTGCCACTTTGACCTCGTGCGTGTCTACGGCCAGCCCTACAACTACACCGCCGATGCCTCCCATCTCGGTGTGCCCAAGGTAGACCGTCCGCTCGGCCCCAACGACATCCTCGGCCGCAGTTCGGTCAAGGACGTCTACGCCTTCATCCTCGAAGACCTCGGCAAGGCTGCCTCCCTGCTCAGCGACAGTCACGCCGCCGACGTACACTATGTGTCGCTCCAGGCTGTCAATGCCATGTACTCGCGCGTCTATCTCTATATGGAAGACTGGGACAACGCCCTCAAGTATGCCCAGCTCGCCCTCAACGGCGAGAGTCTGGCGCAGGGTGCCGACTATATCAATATGTATGACAACCTGAGTACCCGCGGCGAGGCCATCCTCCGCCTGAGCGGCGCCGACCTCACCGGCCGTCAGAAGGAGTTCTATGCCAACGAGTGTCTGCCCGCCGACACGCTGCTCTCCCTCTACGATGCTGCCGACCTGCGCCTGCAGCTCATCCACAAGGACGGTGTGAAGCAGTGTGTCAAGTACACCGCCACCAGCATCCCCGACAATCAGCCCAAGCGCGAAGACCCCATCGTCTTCCGTCTCTCCGAGATGGTGCTCAATGCGGCTGAGGCTGCCTGCCACATCAGCGGCAAGCAGGACGATGCCCGCCAGTATCTGCGCCAGCTGCTCGAGCGCAACGTGGGTGCCGAGAAGGCTGCCCAGGTGCTCGACGCCACCGACGACGGCGACCTGCTCGCCCTCGTGCAGCGCGAGCGCGTCAAGGAGCTTTGCTTCGAGGGCCACAACTTCTTCGACATCACCCGCTGGAAGCAGAACCTCGTGCGCGAGCACAACACCAACTCCACCGTGCGCTCGCTCGCTTACCCCAACGACCTCTTTGTGCTGCCCATCCCTCAGTATGAGCTCGACGCCAATGAGAATATGAAGCCCAACCCCACCGTAAACAAGTAGAAACGTCATGAAGAAAATCATAGTAATGCTCCTGGCTCTCGTCGCCCTGTGCGGCTGCCAGAAAGAAGAGTTCGAAGGCTTTGACATGCCCTTCGTCAAGGTGACAACCACTACCGGCGCTTCACAGACGGTGGTGCTCTCCAATGTAAACAATATCAATACCTACGTGGTGTCGGTAAGCAGCAAGATGCTTACCACCGCCCTCGTGGTCAACTACGAGATTGTGGTGGGCGACGGCCTGCAGGAAGGTGTCGACTACGAACTCGTCACCACCGGCAATCAGCTCACCTTCGAGCCTGGTATTTACGACATGCCCATCCGCATCAAGTGGCTTGCCCATCCCGTCGAAGAGACCAAGGACAATACCCTCACCATCCGTCTCACCGGCAACAGCCAGAACCTGCACTTGGGTGTTCCCGGCCCCGATGGTCTCCAGAAACAACTTGTAATCGAAAAAAAGAACTGATATGAAACACTTAGGATATATCATAGCGCTGCTGGTGGTGATGCTTGTCCCCGCCGCCTGTACAGACAGCAACAATTATGTATATAATGATGTCAACGCCCCCGCGATGCTCAGCTTTGGTTTCTACAAGGCCGACAATCCCGGTGTGCTTGGCTCCGACTATGTGGTAGAGCTCACTGCCGACCAGACAGGTGGCACCGCCACCCAGACCGTAAGCGTGGCGCTGCCTCCCACGGTAGAGAAGGACAACCTCGTGGCACGCTTCACCACCAGCGAGGGCACCACCGTCAAGGTGGGTGGCGCCGAGCAGGTAAGCCAGACCACCGCCAACGACTTTAGCCAGCCCATCGACTACATCCTGACCCGTGGCAGCGTGAGCCGCCGCTGCGAGGTCACCGTCACCAAGGCTTCGCTCCGCTGGGTTGAGACTGCCCAGGTGGCAGGCATCACCACCTACGGCAACCCCGTGCTCAAGATCAACCCCGTAGACCAGAAACCCTACATCGGCTTCAAGACCCGTGCCGGCAACTCTGCCACCGCTGCCAACCACAGCACCGTGCTCACCCTGGGCGACGACGGCGAGTGGACTGCCGTGGGCGGCGAAGGTTTCGGCCACACCGTCAACTCTTCTTACTTCGACTTCGACATCGCCCCCGACGGCACGCTCTACGTGGCTTATGCCGACCAGCAGGCCACGGTGCTCAAGAACGGTATGAGCGTGATGAAGTATAACGGCAGCGACTGGGAATTTGTGGGCACCGACAAAGGCCTGCTCAAGGCAGTGTCCAACTATGTGGGCTTCTGTGCCCTCGACGGCGAGCTCGTGGGTGCGCAGGTCAACAACTCTGCCAAGGCCGACTATCCCAACCGTACCCTCGTCGTGTCCAACTACAAGGACGGCGCATGGAACAGTCAGGTGCCCGGCGCCATCACCAACCAGGTGTATATGGCCAATGTGGCTGGCGGCAAGGACGCTGCCTATGTCATCAGCATCAACCGCGGCGCTGTCAATGGCGTCAACTATGGCTACAACGTGCTGCGCTACCAGGGTGGAGAGTGGACACCGATGATTGTCAACTATCTCGAGCCCGGCAATGCCACCAACAACATTGCCATGATAGGCGTCACCGTGACCGCCGACGGCACCCCCTACATCTGGACTATGGACGATGCCAGCGGCCAGCTCGGCGTGCGCGTCAAGTATTATGACAAGACTCAGGATGCTTGGCTCACCCTCGGCGGCAACGTGCTGCCCCTCGGCTTCACCCCCGACCGCCATACCGAGGTGGCCCTCGACACAGCCCCCAACGGCACACCCTATGTGGTCTATACCAACACGCTCGACCAGGGCTTCCCCTACATGATGTATCTTGACCCCGACACCCGCCAGTGGAGCAATCCTGCCAAGCTCGCCGACCTGGCCGCTTCAGGACTTAACCTCAAGTTTACCTCCGACGGTGTGGGCTATGTCACCTTCACCAACAGCAATCACTTGCATACATTACGCACCGAATGACAAAGACTTTTTCAACCTTATTGATACTCGTGCTCTCGGTAGTGGAGGCTGCGGCGCAGCCCACTGCCGGGGGCAGAGTGTTTATAGACGCCAATGGCAACGGGCGCTACGACCGTGGTGAGACGCTGCTTGGCGGTATTCCCGTCTCCGACGGCTGCCGTGTGGTCACCACCGACGCCAAGGGTCGTTACCGCATCGAGGTGGGCGAGGGGAGCAGCCTCTTTCCCATCCTGCCTGCCGGCTACACCATGCAGGGCCACCGCCTGGTCAACTGTGCCTTCGTCTATCCCGCCGTTGCCGGTTCCCGCCACGACTTCGCCCTCACGGCCAAGCCCGTGAGCCCCCGTTTCAGACTCAACGCCATCGGCGATATCCAGGTAGGCAACTCCCAGGAACTGGAGTTTGCCTCGCGCACCATCCTGCCCGAACTCATGACCAAGGACAGCACCGATGTCAATATTTTCCTTGGCGACCTGGTCAACAACAACCTCGCGCTCTATCCCCACCTGCAGCGCATGATAGCCCAGTTGCCCTCGCGCTCCTATACCGTGGTGGGCAATCACGACCGCGACGCCGACAGCCTGCTCTGGCGCCAGACCGCCACCTACAGTGCCACCTTCGGCTCGCCGGTCTATGCCTTCAACGAGGGCGAGGTACACTTCATCGTGCTCAACAATGTCTATGGCCGTGGCGTCCGTGGCTATGAGGGCCGTGTGAGCGCGAGCCAGCTCCAGTTTGTGCGTGAAGACCTCGCCCATGTCAGCCCTTCACGCCTGGTAGTGCTGGTGATGCACATCCCCCTCGCCGTGACCCGCAACCGCGACGAGCTCTTCGCCGCCGTGGGAGCGCGCCCCGTGCTGGCCCTCACCGCCCATCTCCACCGCGTGATGCGCGACTTCCACCGCTACGACGGCCGCACCATTCCCGCGTCTCCTTGATGGCGCTGGTGATCTTCTCCAGGCACTCCAGCAGGGCGGCACTCCCCGCAACTACTTCGTGCTCGACTTCGACGGTCCCCGCTACACCTTCCGCTGCAAGGGCGTGGGTCTCGACGACCACCGGCAGATGACGGTGCATGTCGTGGGGATAGACAGCCTCGACCACCGTCTGCGCGACCTCCGCGATGTGGCTCCTCGCCAGGCCCTCATCACCGTATGGGGCGGCTGCGACTCCACCCGCGTGCGCTGTCGCGTCGATGGCGGCGCCTGGACGCTCTGCCAGCGCGCCGATGTGCTCGACCCCAATGCTGCCCGTGTGCGCGAGCAGAACCTCTCCAAGGGTTATCCCACCCCTTACAGCCGCCGCAACCCCATCCGCCATCTCTCTTCGCCCCAGATATGGTCGCTGCCCCTCAGCGAGGCTCAGTGCAAGGGTGCCCATGTCATCGAGGTCCAGGCCGACGACAGCTACGGACTCCGGGCCCATGCCCTGCGCCCCTACTGCTATGTAGAGCCCGCCCGCTGACGCCGCTGCCGAAAAAACAAGCTGAAAAGTTTTGTCCTTTGGGCCTTTTCCACTAATTTTGTCGTATCAATCAATTCACAGCTATGACACAAGAAGAGAAAACCCATATAGAGGAGCGCATCGTGGAGGTGCTCAAGACCGTGTACGACCCCGAGATACCCGTAGACATCTGGAACCTCGGCATGATATACAAGATAGACGTCAAGGACGACTACACCGTAGACCTCGACATGACCTTCACCGCCCCCTCGTGCCCCGCCGCCGACTTCATCCTTGAAGACGTGCGCACCAAGGTCGAGAGCCTTGACCAGGTCAAGACCGCCAATGTCAATCTGGTCTTCGACCCCGCTTGGGACCAAAGCATGATGAGCGAGGAGGCAAGGGTTGAGCTCGGCTTCGATTAAAACGGAATGGTTATGAAGAACGTCTATTTCCTCTCCGATGCCCACCTGGGCTCGCTCGCCATCCCCCACGCCCGTATGCAAGAGCGCAGGCTGGTGCGGTTTCTTGACAGCATCAAGGACAAGGCCGCTGCCATCTACCTCTTGGGCGATATGTTTGATTTCTGGAACGAGTACCGCTACGTGGTGCCCAAGGGCTACACCCGATTTCTCGGCAAGCTCTCCGAACTCACCGACAGCGGCGTAGAGATACACTTTTTTACCGGCAACCACGACCTCTGGACCTATGGTTACCTCGAGCAGGAGTGTGGCGTCAAGGTCCACAAGTCGCCCATGACCACCGAGATTTACGACAGCGTCTTCTACATGGCCCATGGCGACGGTCTGGGCGACCCAGACCCCAAATACCGCTTCCTGAGACGCGTTTTCCACAGCCCTCTGTGCCAGCGGCTGCTCAATATGATGCATCCGCGCTGGGGCATGTGGCTCGGGCTCAACTGGGCCAAGCACAGCCGACTCAAGCGAGCCGACGGCCACGAGCCCCCGTATATGGGTGAAGAGCGTGAGTATCTCGTGCGCTATGCCAAGGACCCCCCCGCCCCCCACAGGGATATAGACTCTTTCATGTCCGGCCACCGCCACATCGAGCTCGACCTGATGCTCTCGCGCAAGACCCGCCTCATGATACTCGGCGACTGGATATGGCAGTTTACCTATGCCGTCTTTGATGGCGAGCACATGTTTATGGAGACCTACGTTGAGGGCGAGAGCCAGCCCTGACCCTTCCCCGAGAATTACAATTAACCAGATGCGCCATATATGCAGCGTGGTAACTGTTGCCACTGCATATATGGCGCATCGCCTTTGTTGTGGGTCGCTGGAGCGACGGTCTGCCGCCGTGCCTGCCCTTCTTTGTCGCTTAACTTGGTCACTGATGAAGAAAAAGTGACCAAGTCGGTGACTAAGTTAAATGACACGCTTAATGACATTATCGATTTCTGTTCTACTCCGCGTAGTATGATTGAAATCATGGAGCATATTGGACTTAAACACAGATACAATATGAAACATCGCTATATTGATCCGCTCTTAGAGGGTGGCTTCTTGGTTATGACTGTTCCTGAGAAACCTAATAGTCGTAGTCAAAAATACAAGAGGGCTTTGACTTAGTCACTTTACTTAGTCAGTAGTGAGTGACCAAGTTGATTTGTGGCGGAACGCTCATTAGTTATGCGTCAATAGATGCACTTAAGAATTATAGGGCATGCTCACTGTCACCGCTCCCGATACCCTCGGCGTCGGTATTTCATTCTTTTAACATTAAAAAGGGTATGAAAGACAAAAAAAATGGCTACTTTTGTTTCCATCTACACAAGAGTAGCCATTGCCGTGTCACTGAGGGTGGTAGCGTCGATGGTCTCTCTGCTAAAGACCGGTAAATCGTTTAACATTATAATACATAAAAACCATGAAGTATCCTAAAATTGGAATCCGCCCCACCATCGACGGTCGTCAGGGTGGCGTTCGCGAGAGTCTTGAAGACAAGACTATGGCCCTGGCTCAGGCTGTGGCTGATCTCATTTCGACTAATCTTAAGAATGGCGACGGTTCGCCAGTAGAGTGTGTCATCGCCGACAGCACCATAGGTCGTGTGGCTGAGAGCGCCGCTTGTGCCGAGAAGTTTGAGCGCGAGGGCGTGGGCAGTACCATCACCGTCACCTCATGCTGGTGCTATGGTTCGGAGACCATGGATATGAACCCCCATTATCCCAAGGCTGTCTGGGGCTTCAACGGTACCGAGCGCCCCGGCGCCGTGTATCTGGCTGCCGTTCTGGCTGCCCATGCCCAGAAGGGTCTGCCTGCTTTCGGCATCTACGGCCATGATGTGCAGGACCTCGACGACAACACTATCCCTGCCGACGTGGCAGAAAAGATACTGCGCTTTGCCCGCGCCGCACAGGCTGTGGCTACGATGCGCGGCAAGAGCTATCTGAGCATGGGTAACACCTGTATGGGTATCGCCGGAAGTATCGTCGACGCCGACTTCTTCCAGGACTATCTCGGCATGCGTACCGAGTATGTGGACCTGGTCGAAATCCTGCGCCGTGTGGACGAGGGTATCTATGACCCTGAGGAGTACAAGAAGGCCATGGCTTGGACCGAGAAGTACTGCAAGGCCAATGAGGGCCACGACTACAACGAGGAGATAGGCAAGGCCAAGACCCGCGAGCAGAAAGACAAGGACTGGGAGTTCACCGTAAAGAATATGCTTATCATCAACGACCTGATGCACGGCAACCCTCGTCTCGAGGAGCTGGGCTTCAAGGAGGAGAGTCTGGGTCACAACGCCATCGCTGCCGGTGTGCAGGGCCAGCGCCAGTGGACCGACTATATCCCCAACTTTGACTTCCCCGAGTCGCTGATGTGTACCTCGTTTGACTGGAACGGCATACGCGAGGCCAACGTGCTGGCCACCGAGAACGACTCGCTCAACGGCGTGGCTATGCTCTTCGGTCATCTGCTTACCAACAAGGGTGTGATGTTCTCTGACATCCGTACCTACTGGAGCCCCGAGGCTGTGAAGCGCGTCACCGGCAAGGAAGCCACTGGTCTGGCTGCTGGCGGTTTCATCCACCTCATCAACTCGGGTGCCACGACGCTCGACGCCACTGGTGCGATGACCGACGCCGAGGGCAACCCCACCATGAAGCATCACTGGGAGATGACACAGGAAGACGTTGAGGCTTGCCTCAAGGCCACGACATGGTATCCTGCCTGCCGCGACTACTTCCGTGGCGGTGGCTATTCAAGTAATTTCCTCACCCGTGGTGGTATGCCTATGACCATGATACGCGTGAACAGAGTCAAGGGCTTGGGTCCCGTCATCCAGCTCGCCGAGGGTTGGAGCGTAGACCTCGACCCCGAAATCCACGACATCCTCAACAAGCGCACCGACAAGACCTGGCCTACCACATGGTTCGTGCCACGCCTCGACGCTTCGCGCGACGCCTTCAAGGATGTATACTCGGTGATGAACAACTGGGGCGCCAACCACGGTGCCATCGCCTATGGCCACATCGGTGCCGACATCATCACCCTCGCCTCTATCCTGCGCATCCCCGTATGTATGCACAACGTGGCCGACGACCAGGTGTTCCGTCCATCGGCATGGAATGCCTTCGGTATGGACAAGGAGGGTGCCGACTATCGCGCCTGCCAGAACTTCGGTCCTGTGTACAAATAATGGGTCAATGAACAATAAGTAGACAATCATAGAGAGAGGAGAGACGCCGTGGGGCATCTGGTCTGTAACGGCCATGGTGCCGGTGGCGGCTCCCCTCTCTCTGTCGTTTTAATCGTGTAATAGAAATTGAAGCAATGAACAAACCTCGATTAGTGGAGAAGAAGTATCTCTTGCCCTTCGTGCTCCTGACCACCCTCTTTGCCCTCTGGGGATTTGCCAATGATATCACCAACCCCATGGTGGCAGCCTTCCAGACGGTGATGGAGCTCAAGGCCAGCGAGGCGTCGCTTGTGCAGTTTGCCTTCTATGGCGGCTATGCCACCATGGCGGTGCCTGCAGCGCTCTTCATACGCCGCTACAGCTACAAGAGCGGCATCATGCTGGGTCTGGCGCTCTACGCGTTGGGCGCATTCCTGTTTATACCGGCTGCGGCGTATCAGGAGTTCTCCTTCTTCTGCATCTCGCTCTATGTGCTTACCTTCGGACTGGCGTTTCTGGAGACCACGGCCAATCCCTTCGTGCTTTCGCTGGGCAGCAAGGAGACGTCGACACGCCGTCTGAATCTGGCGCAGGCGTTCAACCCCCTCGGTTCGCTCATGGGCATGGGTGTGGCGTCGTTTATCGTGCTGCCCCACCTGTGGTCTGACCGTCGCGATGCCGCCGGTGCCATCATCTTCCCGACCCTCACCGAGGCAGAGAAATCTGGTATTCGCCTCCACGACCTGGTGGTGATACGCGACCCTTATGTGGCTATCGGACTGGTGGTGCTCATCATGCTGGTGGTCTTCGCCCTCACGCGGATGCCACGTACGGAGAGCACCGGTGAGCATGCCCGCGTGGGCGACACCATGCGCCGACTGCTGGACAACAAGCCCTATATGGCCGGCGTGGTCACACAGATGTTTTATGTGGCTGCGCAGATTATGGTGTGGACCTTCATCATCCAGTATGCCGACCGTCTGGGCATCAACAAGGCTACGGCGCAGACCTACAACATCGTGGCGATGGTGCTCTTCCTCAGCGGACGATTTATCAGCACCTTCCTGATGCGCTATGTCAACACCCGGCTGCTGCTGGCTATCTTTGCCACCGGCGCCGCCCTCTGCACGCTCGGCACCATCTTCATCCAGGACATCGTGGGCCTCTACTCGCTGGTAGGCATCAGCGTATTCATGTCGCTCATGTTCCCCACCATCTATGGTATAGCCCTGGAGAATGTCAATGCCGAAGACGCCAGTCTGGGTGCCGCCTTCCTGGTGATGGCCATCGTGGGCGGAGCCATCATGCCTCCGCTCCAGGGTATGATCATAGACCGGGGCGTGGTGATGGGTCTTCCTGCCGTCAACGCCTCGTTTGTGCTGCCTCTCATCAGCTTTGTAGTGGTTTTCACCTACGGTTTCTGCCAGTATCGGCTGAGCCGCAAGCATGGCGGTGTGTAACCGTGTGACACTATAAATAACGACAAGGGCCATCCACACCAGCGGATGGCCCTTGCTGTTGATGGCGGAGAGAGAGGGCGACTATTAAAAACGGTTAACGGTATTGATTTTTTACGGAAAAAACTTGCTCCGTATCTTCCATTTTCCCTATCTTTGGGCTGTAATCTATCAAGAGAGAGTTATCCCAATGTGTAACATCCAATGTATTTGCCTATGAGAAAGTGTTTGATGACCGGCATCCTCCTGATGGTGGCATGCCTGGCGTTTGGGCAGACGCCCAAAGTGTTGGTGTATAATCCGTATACGAAGAAGGGCGACTTGCCGCCCGAGTGGTTGAAGAACAAGGTGACCCAGCAGCAGTATGACTCGTTGGCACGCCTGTCGCAGCATTATGCCGTGAGCTATGACCACTTCAAGGCGCGTGGGCTGACTCAGGACGACATACGCCGGTATGTGAAGCGTACGGAGCTGCTGCTCAGCGAAGCGCAGCTCAAGAACACCACCGGTGGCTCTGGTCCTGAAGAGTGGAGGAAGAAAGGCATACCGCTGACCGACACCTGTCATTTCAAAGTGCAGCCTCTGCCGGTGGGTGTGGAGCCTCTGATGCAGGCCAAGAATGACGAGGGCGACGAGGTGGTGCGCTACATCCTCTATTCTGACATCGACGGCTATGACGCCCACGTGATGGTCGAGGTAAAGCTCTCCAAGGACGATAAAGGCAATACGCAGTTTGTGGTGAGCAGGCTGCTTCCCTACAGCGTGTCGGGACTCAGAGTGGAAAACCGTGCTACGCTGAGGCGTTCCGATGGCGTTGCCATGCGTGAAATCAGCAGCGGAACCTTTGATGCCGGTGGCTGTACGCCCGTCTACTTCCTGCAGGGCTTCTTCAATTTTGACGATGCCAAGGGCTACAAGCACATGTGCAGCCTCAACCATCAGTTCTTCCTGAAGCTGGACCCCGACAGTGACTCCCGTCCTGCCAATGTTGCTCCCACGGAAGGCTGGGGTGCCGGCGGCAGTTAGCGGTCTGCCTCTGGGGGTGGGCAAGGGAAGTGTGAGTGACCTCTATATAATATAATGTATAGGTATAGACTTGCTCCCGCTATAGAAAGATTGGGATAGGGTCTCCCCGTGGCATCTCCCTGCCTATCAGCTTTGTGCCTGTTGCCTCCAGTTTAGAATTATTGCTGGGAGAGTGGCTTCTGAAAGCCACTCTCCCAGACGCGTCTCAAGAGAAACGGAGTCAT
>OCQZ01000157.1_pt1 | contig 19940 bp, 15 predicted proteins | sample 1538921 | NCBI WGS metagenome assembly OCQZ01 (sample SAMN03418269, study PRJEB22391) | human gut metagenome | biome: human-gut; feature: organic feature; material: feces | host: Homo sapiens | place: Tanzania | collected 2013-01 | reverse complement strand
CGACTCTCACCGGTTCGATCGGTGTGTTCTCCGCCATCCCTGAGTTCGGGAAGACTCTAAAGGACATAGCGCACGTGAATATGGTGCCGGTCAAGTCCCACAAGCATTCCGATATGCTTTCGCTGACCCGTCCGTTTGACGCCGGGGAGACAGCCTGGATGCAGGTCTATGTTGACGACATCTACAACAGTTTTGTGAGCATAGTCGCGCAGGGACGTGATATGACTTTCGAGGCGGTGGACGAGATCGCTCAGGGACGTGTCTGGACCGGAGCCGACGCTCTTAAGATCGGTCTCGTGGACGAGATCGGAACGTTGGAGGATGCGATAAAGTACGCGGCGTCGATGGCCGGGGACGCCGATATTGAGAACTGGGGTATAGCAAGTTACCCTAAACCTTTGACGATTATGGAGCAGTTGCTGCAGCAGTTTGGCAAGACCACTAACCCGGAGGAGGCCATGGCCAACGCACTGGCCGGAACTCCGCTGGAGGGCGTGGCGAAGAATCTGCTTGACTGGCAGAGGAGCTGGGCGAAAGGCCAGGGAGACCTTGTCTTCGCGAGAATGCCGTTCGAGATAGAGATCAGATAAGACGGATCACTGTGACGGTGGCTGTGGCCTTCGTCACCTTCACGGAGTCATCGATGCGATGACCTACCAATGCGAGAATATGGAAGCCTTCGTCAGCGATGACGAGGGCTTTTTTCTTTTCAAGAATATCAAGTTTAAGGTCCACGAACATATCACTGAGCTTCTTGCGGCCACGCATTCCAAGCGGGCGCATCCAGTCGCCTGGTTGCCAATGTCTTATTGTGAAAGGGAACGGGAGATCCAGTTTAGTCTCTCCTACGCTTGTCTTCACGTCCTTCACATCGTCCGACAGCGAGACGGAGAACTTTATTCCGTTCAATGAATATGTTCCTGGGCCATTGATGGTTAGGTCAGTCGCTTCGGCAAGCTCTGCGACCGGAGATATAACAATCTCCCGAGCCGAAGTCACGGCAAGATATTCATCAGCAACGAACGTCCTGCCACTGACGGTACCGTCACTTTTCAGGACAGAGGCAAGGTCCGCGACCACGGAGGAAGTGAACCCGAAAGGTTCCAAAAGACGGAAAAGGACATATTCCCAATTCTTTTTAGCCGTAAGCTTCTGATGGTCAATAACAGGAAGGCCATTACCATCAAGCCGTACAATCTCCGCCGAAACCGAACGGACATATTCATCAGCGATGGATTGAACCTGCGCGAACCGCTCCATATCCTCGTTCAACGTTGTCAGGAACGACGGATTCAACCTTCCAAAAAGCGGGAATATCTCATTGCGGATGCAGTTGCGCTTGTAGGCGGAATCAGCGTTGGTGCTGTCCTCGTGCCAACACAGCCCGTGCGATACGGCATATTCATAAATATCCCCGCGTGAGAAATCGAGAAGCGGCCGGATAAGTCGGGCGTCCGAACCCAGAAGGGACGAACTGCGGCGCATTCCGGTCATTCCTTTCACCCCGGTGCCACGCAACATATTCAGAATCATAGTCTCAGCATTGTCGTTGGCATTGTGAGCGACAGCCAAAGCGGCAAATCCTCGCTCCCGACAGACCTCCGCGAACCAGGCGTAACGCAGCTCCCTCGCCGCCATCTCGATGCTTACACCATTCGAGGCGGCATATTCCTCTGTGTAAAAATCTGTTTTTATGAATATGGCGCCGTGGCTTTCGGCCCATTCCCTGACAAGAGTCTCGTCCGAGTCACTCTCCTCTCCCCTCAGATGAAAATTGCAATGAGCCAACGCGAAACGCACCTTGGCGGTGGAATTGAGAAACAGCTCCGCCATACACATCGAGTCAACCCCGCCGCTGACAGCCAAAAGAACCGCCTCTCCATCAGGAAGCAGCCCTTTCAGGATTCTGTCAAAACGTTCCTGCATATTCAGGAATTTTATTTCTTGCTTGCGAACGTGTACGTGAAGCCGAACTGGAGAGCCTGCGCGAACTGCACCCTCCTGCCGACATTGCCGTCCTTGTCCGTGACGAGGACTGTGTCATCGTAGATGAGGTTCGTCGTGATGTTCAGCGAGAAGAACCTGCTGAGCTTCCACATCATGCGGGTGTCCCAGTTCACACGGATGTTCTGAGGATTCTTCAGGTAGTTGGAGAACAGGAGCAGATGGGTCGAGCCCTCGAAATTGTCATTGACCTTGACCTTGGCGTCGGCGGTCAGCTGGGCACCGAACTCGAAACGGGCTGGTTTATAATAGTTTCCAGTCGTGTAGTATATGTTCTTGTCATCCTTCTTGTCAGGATATTCCTCCGCATTCTCATACTTCTTCCGTCTCTCCATACCATTGTTCTTCCTCAGCTTCTCGTTCCCCACGATCGTGAAACCACCGGTGATAGGCGCCATATTGACAGTCAGCCATTTGCTCGGCACCCAGTCAATACCAAGACCCAGATTGACAGTTCCAGGAGAAAGGATGCCGGACTTGAGCACACGGGCGTTTCTCCAATCCTTGCTGGATGGCTCCTTGTCCTCCTCCACGGCCGGGGTCGGGTAGTTGTAACCGTTGGCGAACTGGCTGAGGAACGTGAACTTGGCGGAGTAGTTCAAAGTCTTTGTTGCCTTGTAGCCCCAAGTGCTCTCGAACAGGATCCGGTCCTTGTTCTTCTGGATGATCGGCTTGTCGGCGGAATAAAGGAATCCGTAGTCCAGCTGGAGACGGTTGTTCCAGTACTTCTCACCTTTCTTCCACTTCGCGTTGCCATCAATGTAGGCGCTCAACGCATAGTTGTTGTAACCTCCTTTCGCCCAGTTCGTGAAACTACTCTGGACAAAGTTCAGGTTCGTCATCAAAGAATTTGTCCAGTAATTCGGCTTAGGTGCAACGACCTTTGTCTCTTCCGTCTGCGTCAGCAGCTTGGCGGCGGCGGCAGCGGCGGACTGGGCGTTTCTCCATGTCGTGTCCGTCTGCGCGGACGCTCCGAACGTAACGAGCGCAAGAGCCACGGACAGCACTGTTCGTTTAATCGCTTTCACGTTCATAGTCAGTTTATTATATTCCCAATTAATAAGAGATCGCGAACACGACCCTCTGCTTTGAAGGCTTGCCGGAGTAGATGTCCTTGCCTTCCTCCTCGCAGACAAAGCTGTCCACAGGGATGCAACGGATCGTGGCCTTTGTCTCGTCCTTGATCTTCTGCTCGGTCTCGGCCGTGCCGTCCCAATGGCAGAGCAGGAACTTGCCTGTGCCGATCTTGGCCTTGAACTCCTCCCAGTCGTCGCACTTCTCAACGTGTGACGCGCGGAAGTCGAACGCCTTCTGGTAGATGGTCTTCTGGATGTCGTCCAGAAGGGCGGCGATTGACTTGTCAAGCCCCTCAAGGGCGACAGTCTGCTTCTCCAGGGTGTCTCTTCTGTGAACCTCTACAGTGCCGTTCTCCAGGTCACGAGGTCCCATAGCCAGACGTACAGGGACTCCCTTGAGCTCCCACTCGGCGAACTTGAATCCAGGACGCAGGGTGTCACGGTCATCAATCTTGACAGTATGTCCTTCGGCCTCAAGGGCTTTCTTCAACTGAGCCATCTTGTCCAAGATCTTCGTGTGATCCTCTTCGGTCTTGTAGATCGGAACCATAACGACCTGGATAGGGGCCAGAGCCGGCGGAAGGACAAGTCCGTTGTCATCGCCGTGAGCCATCACGAGGGCTCCCATAAGCCTCGTGGAAACGCCCCAGGATGTGGCCCACACGTACTGCTGCAGGCCTTCCTTGTCTGTATATTTCACATCGAACGACTTGGCGAAGTTCTGGCCGAGGAAATGAGATGTTCCGGCCTGGAGAGCCTTCCCGTCCTGCATCATCGCCTCGATGGTAAGGGTGTCGAGCGCGCCGGCGAATCTCTCGTTAGGACTCTTGTGTCCCACGATCACAGGCAGAGCCATAAACTCACGGGCGAACTTCGCGTACACCTGAACCATTCTCTGTGCCTCTTCCTGAGCCTCCTGCGAGGTCGCGTGGGCCGTGTGGCCCTCCTGCCAAAGGAATTCGGCGGTGCGGAGGAAAAGCCTTGTGCGCATCTCCCAGCGGACAACGTTAGCCCACTGGTTGCACATGATAGGGAGATCCCTCCATGATGTGATCCAGTTCTTATATGTGCTCCAGATGATGGTTTCGGAGGTAGGTCTTACGATAAGCTCCTCCTCAAGCTTCGCGGACGGATCCACGACAACGCCCTTACCGTCAGGATCATTCATGAGCCTGTGGTGCGTGACGACGGCGCACTCCTTGGCGAATCCCGCCACGTGCTCGGCCTCCTTGCTGAAGAAGGACTTAGGAATGAAGAGCGGGAAATAGGCGTTTTCCGCGCCGGTTTCCTTGAACATAGTGTCAAGGGCGTGCTGCATCTTCTCCCAGATCGCGTAGCCATAAGGCTTTATCACCATACATCCCCTGACGGCGGACTGCTCTGCCAAGTCTGCCTTCACAACCAGATCATTGTACCACTGAGAATAGTTCTCAGACCTTTTTGTCACTTCCTTTGCCATTATTTGTTTGCTGTTTTTGTCAAATATTCTTATTATTGTGCAATATTCCGTAAGGTATGGATTTTGTTCACTAAGAACATTTGTGTGGCCAGTACCTTTGAATACGGCCACGAAGTTACGAATTAATTGTCAAATATAGGAGATTCAGAAATGAAAACACGCACAATCCTCTTTATCTCGGCGCTTCTGGCACTGACTTCGTGCGGTTCAGCGGCGCGGTTTGCCAGTGATGCTTCCAGGCAGAAGTATCAGGATGGAATCTACTATACATCCAATGCCAAGGTCCATCAAGCCGAGGAGGCAGCCACCTCCGCAAATGACGAGGAGACCGACCTTCTTGTGGCAAAGACAAAGAACTCCCCGATCTTCATGAAGAGCGGAGAAAAGGTTGACACTCTGTTCATCCCTGAGAACAAAGCGGCGAGAATAGATTTCAACAACACTGACAACACCACATCCGTTTACCTCTACGACAACGGTTTCGACACCTGGGCCGCCTACCAACCTTGGTACGCGACATCCTGGTATTTCTGGAACCGTCCTTTCTACACCTCGATCTACTGGGGCGCGAATCCTTGGTACTATGGTGGCTGGTACTCACCGTGGCACTATGACCCTTGGTATTATGGATATTCCTGGGGGTGGGGCAATCCGTGGTATTACAGCGGATGGTACGACCCTTGGTACTGGGATCCTTGGTACTATAGCGGATGGTACGGTGGCTGGTATGGAGGCTGGTACGGCGGCTGGTACGATCCGTGGTATTACGGAGGCTGGGGCTACGGCCATCATCACCACCACGACCGTGACTTCTTCGGTCCTGGCAGCGGACGGGTTTACACTCCACGTCTTAGCACAACCGGCTCAAGCAGAAGAAGCGGAATCGGGTCCTCTTCAAGGAGCGCCGGAGTGAGAAGTTCCTCAATGACCAGATCAAGAAGCGGCATCGGATCAACAAGATCCTCAATGTCAGCGACTACCACAAGGTCTTCAAGCCTTGGCGGACGCACAAGCGGCACAAGGTCATCAATATCCTCGGTCAACAGGCCGGCATCCTCATCCGTAAGATCCTCATCAGCAAGATCATCCTCGGTAAGGTCTTCGTCTGACAGGTCCTCATCCGTCAGGTCATCGGTCGGCGGCACTGTCAGATCCAGCGGATCATCCTCATTCGGGACCTCTACCGGCTCATCTTCAGTCAGGTCATCCTACGGCAGCAGCCGTTCGTCATCCTCTTCATCCTCGACGATGTACTCAAGACCGGCAAGCGGTAGCAGAAGCTCAAGCGGAACGACATCCAGCGTATTCTCTACAGGATCAAGCAGAAGTTCCTCAACAGGCAGCTACAGGTCTTCGGGATCTTCCTACAGGTCTTCGTCAAGCAATGATTATTCTTCCGGCTCGACGAGGAGCTCAAGCAGCTACTCCACAGGCAGGAGCTCAAGTTCATATTCTTCCGGCAGCTCAAGCCGCAGCAGTAGCAACTATTCCGGCGGCGGGTTCTCCGGTGGCGGATCATCCAGAAGTTCAGGTGGTTCGTACGGCGGAGGAGGCGGCTCCAGAAGCGGTGGCGGAAGAAGGTAACCATAACCACTAAAACAATAGAAATAATGAGAAAAGCAATGTTCACTGCGCTTTTGTCATTGACCGCGGTAGCGGCCGGGGCGCAGACAATGTACGACGGGCTGACATTCAGCCAGAACAACTACTACGGAACGGCAAGGTCGATCGGTATGGGCAACGCGATGACGGCAGTCGGCGGCGACCTCGGGTCAATCGGTATCAATCCTGCGGGATCGGCAGTGGCGGGATACTCCCAGTTCACGATCACGCCGAATCTCACGCTCAGTTCGATGAACTCATCCTACAGCGCCTACCCTGTCGGAGGAGTTGACAACTTCTCCAATGAGAGACGCGAGAGTCTCACCAGATTCTCGATGCCGAACATCGGTGCGACATTCAACTGGAAAACCGGCAGCGGGAGCGGTCTGACCGCCATCACTTGTGGATTTGTCGTCAACGGGACGAACAATTTCACCGGCAAGATGATGGCAGGCGGCAGGAACGACAAGACAAGTTACATCAGTTCCATGGCTGTGGCGGCCGAAGGTTATGACATGGATTTCCTTAACGGATATTCCATCAACAGCAACAACGAGAGAGTGGACAGAGGTTGGGACTACCCCTACCACTACCCTGATGATTACGCCAATGACCCTAACAAAGGCTCATACGCGCCATGGAATGTGATCGCGAACGTCCAGGCAGGAGCGCTTTCCAATTTCGGAGACTCTAACGATCCGGCCTATTACTGGCGCTACATAGGTGCGACAGAAATCTATGAGCAGACTGGAGAGAAGGATGCCGACGGCAACTACATCTACAACATTTCCCTTCCTGGAGCGTTGAACCAGGCATACGGCAGGAACGTAACAGGAAGCAAATACGACGCGTTGCTCAATGTCGGGTTCAATTTTGGAGAGACGTTCTTCCTCGGAGCGAATCTCGGAATAACCTCCCTCAACTACAACTATGATGAATATTTCAAGGAAGCCGCGGAGAACCCGTCGGCATTCGAGATGGACTTCGGAGAGAAAGGCAAGACCTACTTCAGCGACTATCGCACCCGTTACTCCTACACGGCGGACGGAAGCGGAGTCTACGGCAAGTTCGGATTTCTTTGGAGACCTGTGGACGGGATACGCATAGGTGGAGCCGTTCAGACACCGACAATCATGGAAATCAACGAACGTTGGAGACAAGATGTCAATGTCAACTACACCGACGCCTCATTCAACGGGTCGGCCAAGACGCCTGAGGGGGATAATTCCTACAGACTACGCTCGCCTTACAGACTCAACGCCGGAGCGGCGTTCACCTTCGCCGGGATGGCTCTCATCAGCGCGGACTACGAGATGACCGACTACAGCACGATGAAGTTCACGAGCAAGGAAGGCGGATGGAATGACGACAGTTTCAGAAATCTGAATGACGAGATACATGACTGCATGGGAGTGTCGCACATGGTCAGGATCGGTACGGAATTTAAGCCGGTACCGGAATTTGCGGTGCGCGCCGGCTACAATTTCACCACCACTCCTGAATATGTATATAACGGAAATGAGAAGACGAAGTTGAACGACAGAATCAACGCATTCTCCTTAGGCTTTGGATATTCATCAAACGGATCGTTCTTCGCGGACATCGCGGCAAGGCTGACTATGCTGTCGGATGAATATATCTCACCTTACGCCGACTACCTTAAAGATCTGGCTTCTCCGATGATCCTCAACAAGAGGGACCTCTACAGCATCACGGCGACCTTCGGGTGGAGATTCTAAAGGTTTTTCAGATAGGAGATTGAATCCGGACCTTCGTTGAAAAGGAGGTCCATGATGGAAAGATTCGGAACGAAACCGTACTTTCGGGCAAAGACCTGGAAGTACGGTTTTTCCAGATTCAGGTCTTTCAATATGTTGTCCGGACGTTTCGGGTGGATGAGTTCCCGGTAATCCATTCCGTAGCGACCGGAATCCAACGGAATCTCACGGGAACGGACGGGGACATATTCATCGGTCATCCTCAGGTCCACCGAGACGCCGGTCTTCCGGAGGAAGAACCTGATCAGTTGTAAATCAAGGTCGAACAACGTCTCTGGTTGTGAATCCAGGATTCCGAACAGTTCGTCCTTGTAATATTCAAAATAGGCGGAGGACTCGTAGGCGGACGCAATCGCCCGTTCGGTACGGATTAGCCAAGGAGTCGAGTAATCCACCTTGATCTCCGTTATCGGCAGCTCATGGGTTCCGCTTTCGTGAATGATCGGGAAATTAAGGCTCTGAGGGCCGTCGGCGGCATAGTAACGGAAGCGGTTCCTCCAGGATTGCTTCTGGTAATGCTCGCAGGCCTCAAGATAAACGACAGAAGGCTTCACCCTGTCCGGAGACAAGATGAAGTCTTTAGCCATCAATGCGAAATAGCTGATCGGCGGGAACCAGGCCACACTCAGCAGCACCGCCGCCTCTTCTTCAGACCTATTCGAATTCTCCCTTCTCGTGGGAGTCGTTTGCCCTGATGATTCCACGCTTCGAGCTTCTGATGAAATTCAGGATCGTGTCACGCTCCTCGCTCTGAGGGAATCCGGCCTCGACCTTGGCGCAGCCGTCGGTGATGTTGTAGCCGGAGAAGTAAATCGTGTCGTAGATGTCCTTGATGTTGCGGATCACCTCCGAAGAGAACCCGCGGCGGCGGAGTCCCACGATGTTCACACCTGAATAGCAGATCGGATCGCGGCCGCAGAGGACGTAAGGAGGGATATCCTTGTTGATCTTGGACATTCCGCCGACCATCGCGTGACATCCGATCTTGGAGAACTGGTGAGCCTTCGCTCCGCCTCCGACAATCGCCCAGTCATCAACCACGGTCTCGCCGGCGATGCCGACGAAGCTGACAAGGATGCAGTGATTTCCTACCACGCAGTCGTGGGCCACATGAACGTAGGACATCAGCAGAGTGTTGCTGCCGATCTTCGTCACGCACTTGCCGCTGGCCTTGGTGCCACGGTTGATCGTCACACACTCGCGGATGGTGACATTGTCGCCGATCTCCACGTATGTGACCTCACCCTCATATTTAAGATCCTGAGGGATGGCGCCTACCACAGCACCTGGGAATACCTGGCAATTCTTTCCCATCTTGACGTATGAATATATCATCGCATGCGGATGGATCTTGCATCCGTCTCCGATCTCCACATCGTCATCGATGAAGGCGAAAGGACCGATCTCAATGTTGTCGCCAAGTTTCGCCTTAGGGCTCACTGACGCTAATGGTGAAATTGTGTTCATATTCTAAGTGTTTTATCAGCAAGATTTCTCACGGATGGCCTTGGCTGTCCGTGTGTTGATTGTGTGCCCCGGCTTGAAAGCGGTGACCTTGGCCTTGAGCCAGCCTCCGGCGAGCCTCAGATCTCCGATCAGATCAAGAAGCTTATGCCTTCCGCACTCGTTCGTGAAATGAAGTTTGAGATTGTTGAGGTAACCGTTGTCGTTTATGGCAAGCTCAGGCACGTTGAAAAGCGCGGAGAGCCTCTCGACCTGCTCCGGCTGGACCGGATGTTCAACTATCACGATGGCGTTATCGACATCCCCACCCTTGACCAGATTGTTCTGGAACAAGTACTCTATCTCGTGGAAGAACACGAAAGTACGGCACGGGCCGATCTCCTTGGCATAGTCCGTGGACTCATCCCAATGCGCGGTCTGCACACCAAGTACCCTGGAGCCGAAGTCCACGGTGATGTCCATCGAAGGCGCGTCGGCCGGAGTGATTCTCACGAATGAGCCGGTCTTTTCGTCACGGATCTCAATCTCCTCTGGAATAGTGACATATTTCCTGTCAGCCTTCTGTTCTTTCAGGCCGTCCTTGGCGATTGCCTCCACATAATAACGGGCGCTGCCGTCCAGAATCGGAACCTCGACATTGTCGATTTCAACAAGGGCATTATCCACGCCCATTCCCGTCAGAGCTGACATCAGATGCTCAATCGTGGACACAGACGCCTCTCCTTTGGAGATAGTGGTACTTCTGGCCGTCGATGACACATTCTCAGCCAAAGCCTCGACGAACGCATCTTCACCGAGATCCACCCTATGGAACACTATCCCAGTGTCCTCGGGAGCCGGTTTGAGAATCATCTTTGAGATCTTGCCGGTGTGAAGCCCCTTACCATGGAACTCATATTCACCCGCAAGGGTCTTTTGCTTATTCAAAGTCATAATCTATCTTTTGCAGGCTGCGTAAAATACAGCAGTCTGCAAAGATAGCATGAAATATTTGAATATTCAAGGATTCCCATAGCCACCGCGATGATGCAGATGACGCAAAGGATGATATGTCTCGCTTTCATCTAACTGAGATACAGAATCAAAAACATCAATAGAACGATATAGAACAGATATCCAACACCGTATGATGACATCACAAAACCCCAAGACCTGCAAAATTGAATTTTTGTCCGCACGCTGATAAGCCTTGCCATCACCAGCCAGTATGCAATCTCAAATATGTTCACGGCGGAAAGCGGAAGCTTTATCCATTGCTCAATGTTGTCACCGCCCAAAAACAAGAGAGACGAGTACTTGGCTACTTCCATAGCCATGTCGGAACCTGCTACAAGATTGGTTATGCAGAGCACCACACTATAAAGAATCATCACGGCCTGTGCATTCATCGCCACAGTCCACCAGTCTTTGAATACTCTGCCAGACATCTCAGAAAAGAAAAAACTTCCCACAAACAGACAGAGGCTAACAAGGCCAAGTCTCAACAATAGAAGCAACGGGGTCACAACAAAAGACACCCATCTCCACTTCTGCCATCTCTCCAGCAACTGCGCTTTTGCCTCATCATCAACCAAGTCGAAATTCTGCAACTCCGGCATCAATACAAATTCCTGCTGCAAGAACGTTATGATGAGCATCACGCTCACATACAGCAGGAATATGTAAACATTAGACTTCACTTCTTATCTTCTTTCTGGCTTGATAATAATTTAATATAGCGACCAGTAATATCAAACATGGAGTCAAAATGAAAACAAGAGATCTATTTTCTCCAGAAATAACGAATAAAGCACAGACTATAAAATAAATAAGAGACAATGCCAATAATACACTTGCCCATAAATAAAGCCTTGATGCTTTAATGTTATCAGAGAAAATAAATATACATATTGTTCCGATAATCGATGTTGAAATCAAGAAATACTGCCACCAATTATTGTCTATAGATAAATTGTCAAAGTCCAAAGAAGGAATTGAAATCCCAAATGATATTATTATCCAAATAAGAGATCCTATACATTTGATATTTTTGGTATTCCATTTCATGATTCTAAGCACAGGATAATCCTAAGTCAATTGATGATACGGACAGCGACCCAATTGCTAAAGCGGCGCCAACGACTCCTGTCACGCAAAATAATGAGGCATAAGCCAATCCCATTGCCACTAATGCCAATTTACAAGATGAGGACAGTTCTTTTCCACCTTCAACCACCTGCATCTGATTAATAGTTAAATCTTTCATAATTAGAATTATTAACAATTTGATTTCACACCCAAGGCAGCAATGTAGACACTTCCTGCAGCAATTACAAAGGGGGCAAGTGGAGCTAATTCCAAACAGACAAGAGCAAAACTTGCAGCCGCAATTCCATAACCTGTAGAAGAAACCGCACAATGAATAAAATTTCCCCCTTCAAAAGTCTCAATCATTTGGTTAAGCGTTAATTCTCGCATAATAATAGTTTTTGTGCCTAGCACTCCCAACCATGGCGACTATAACAAAAAAAAGACGTGGGAGTAATGCTCTTGCTCACCCCGTTATCTGGCCTTGGCTGCCATCGAAAAGGATGAGCAACGTAGCTGGCCCACGTCTGGGATGATATAGAATAAATCTTATGTGCTAAGATGAAAAAGATTACATCATCACATCACCAGTGGACGCTCCCGTTGCCGTATCTTCTTTCCGATTGAATCAAATTGCCAAGTTTGATAACAGAAGATAAACGTCAAGTAACGTCTTTAGTATGTTTCCCACCCGCCCTTTCATCTAGGCCGCCGAATCAACGTGAGCTCCCGTTAAAGGCAAACCTAAATACTAGGCCAGCTTGGTAGAGGCAAAGGCAATATTATTTTTCACATTTGCCAATATTCCCAACATTTTTTCTTCTTTTTCGGCTATTCCTCGCCTTGACGCTTGAAAACGGCGTAGCTGCGGAGGTAGTTCTTGAGCGGAAGGGCCGGCGAGCCAAGGAACACCTGACCTGACTTACGAATATTTCCGATCACGCCACACTGGGCTCCGATGGTCGTGTTGTCGGCGATGTTCAGATGCCCGGCGATGCCGACCTGGCCTGCGAGGATGCAGTTCTTGCCGATCTTCGTCGAACCGGCGATTCCGCACTGGGCGGCCATCACGGTGTTGTCGCCGATCTGGACATTGTGGGCTATCTGGCAGAGATTGTCGATCTTGACTCCGTTGCCGATGATCGTGGACTCCATCTCGGACTTGTCGATGGTCGTCCCGGCCCCGATCTCGACATTGTCGCCGATGATGACATTGCCGATGTGCTCGATCTTCTCCCAAGTCCCGTCAGGGAGCGGCGCGTTGCCGAATCCGTCGGATCCGATGACAGCGTTGGCGTGGATGATCACATTGTCGCCGATGACCATTCCCGGATAGATGACGACTCCCGGGTAGATGATGCAATGCGAGCCGATCACGGTGTTGTCGCCGACATAGACATTCTCGTAGATCTTCGTGTAGTCCCCCACCTTGGCGTGATGCCCGACATACGAATGGCTTCCGAGATAGACCTTCTTGCCGAACTTGGTGGTCAGGAACCATGATGAACGGAAGCCTCTGTGCCTCTTGTCCGTACGTCTCTGGGTGGAGACATATTTCAGGAGATCGGCCAAAGACTTGTAGGCGTCATCGACCCGGACCATCGTCGAGGTCACGGCCTCCTTAGGAGTGAAATCCTTGTTGACCAGCAGGACACTTGCCCTGCATGTGTAAACGTATTTCTCGTACTTAGGGTTGGCGAAAAAACACAGCTGCCCCGGTTTGCCATGCTCGATCTTGGCGAACGATGTGACCGTTGCCTGGGGATCGCCTTCCACGGTTCCCCTGAGCACCTGAGCCAATTGCTTTGCGGTAAATTCCATCTTCTTTATGGCGATTAAATCTACAATTTCCAATTACGGAATGCAAAGAAAGCAATTTATTTTCATATTCACTAAAATATTCTTATCTTTGCATCGTTGTGAGAGATAGGGGACGAAAGCGTCTCCTATCTTTCGCTTTGTAAAACCAGACTTTATGCGGAAAGAACAGATCATAAGCAGCATTGAGGAGGCCGTGCGCGCCCGCGGATGCTTCATAGTCGATGTCTCGGTCAGCAATGACAACGACATAGTGCTCACCATCGAGAAAGAGGTCGGCGACATGGACCTTGAGGATTGCGTTAGCGTCAATGACGCTTTCCTGGCCGCTTTCGACAAGGACGCGGAGGACTATTCCCTGACCGTCACATCCGCCGGACTCGACCAGCCGTTCAAGGTTCTCAAGCAATATGAAAAGGCGGTTGGCTCCGCTGTGGAGGCAAGGCTTAAAGGCGGGAAGAAGATCATCGGGGTGCTCACCGGAGTGGACGAGGCAGGAATATGCCTGAGATATTCACAGAAAGAAACGGTGGAAGGCAAGAAGAAAAAGGAACTCGTGGAGCACGAGGACCGCATCGGGTTCGCGGAGATCAACTCCGTTGTGCCGCACATAGTGTTCAAGAAATAAGAATATCAAGAATATAAATATGGAAAAGAAAGAAGAAATCACTCTTATTGATGCCTTCAAGGACTTCAAGGAAGAGAAGAACATCGACAGACCGGTGATGATGGGTGTGCTCAAGGACGTGTTCCTCACCCAGATCGCCAAGACCTATGGCTCGGCCGACAATTTCGATGTCATCATCAACGTTGACAAGGGAGACTGCGAGATCTACCAGAACTTCGATGTGGTCGAGGAGGTGGAGAATCCTAACACACAGATCACTCTTGATCAGATCAAGGCCGAGACCGGTGATGACGACTACGAGATCGGGGATGTCTATACCAAGAAACTCTCCCTCGCGTCTTTCGGTAGAAGAGGAATCCTGAACATCAGGCAGAACCTTCAGGGCCGCATCATGGACATCGACAAGGCGAATGTATTCAAGGCATATTCCGACAAGATCGGCGAGATATTCACGGGGGAGATCTACCAGACTTGGTCGAAGGAGGTCATCATCCTTGACGATGACAACAACGAGCTTCATCTGCCTAAGGCCGAGCAGATTCCGGGAGAGAGATTCAAGAAGGGAGACACCCTCCGCGCCATCATCAAGAGCGTGGAGATGAAGAACAACACCACCCCTTACATCACTCTTTCCAGAACATCCAACGAGTTCCTTGAGAAACTCTTCGAGCATGAGGTTCCGGAGATATTCGATGGCCTCATCACCATCAAGAAGGTTGTCCGTGTACCTGGCGAGCGCGCCAAGGTGGCTGTCGAGTCCTACGACGAGAGGATCGACCCGATCGGAGCGTGCATCGGCGTGAAGGGATCAAGAATCATCGGAATCGTGCGCGAGCTCCGCAACGAGAACATCGACGTGCTCCAGTGGACGAACAACACTCAGCTTCTCATCCAAAGAGCCCTCAATCCTGCAAGAGTGTCATCAATCGACCTCGGCAACTCGGAAGAGGACAAGATCAAGGTTTACATGCAGCCTGACGAGGTCAAGAAAGGTATCGGTCGCGGAGGATGCAACATCAAACTGGCCGGAATGCTTGTCGGCAGGGAAATCGAGGTTTGGAGAGAGCTTCCTAAGGACGAGGCTCAGGAAGAGGAGGACGTTCTCCTCAGCGAATTCAGCAACGAGATAGACCAGTGGGTGATCGACCGCCTTGAGGCCATCGGATGCGACACGGCCAAGAGTGTGCTCGCGTTCACACCTGAGGACATCGCCAAGAGGGCCGACCTTGAGGACGAGACCGTGGCTGAGGTGTTCAAGATCCTAAGGGCCGAATTTGAAGAATAGTCCAGGCCGAATAGCGGACAATATTAATTTAAAGGGGTTGAATATGGCAGAAATCAGACTAAATAAAATCATCAAGACTTACAACATCGGGCTTCAGAAACTTGTGGACTTTTTGGCCAGCAAGGGAGTTGAGGTCGAAGCCAATCCTAACGTGAAGATCTCGGAGGATCTTCTTCCGGCGATTGACAAGCAATTCGAGAAGGACAAGGCCAACAAGCAGGCTGCGGAAAAGATTGACATCAAACTCAACGAGATTCTGGAAAAGACATCCAGAAAGCAGCAGGAAAGCGCCAAAGAGGAAGAGGATGAACCGGTAAGGGAAACTGTCATCAAGACAACCATCTTCACTCCTGTCGAGCCTAAACCGGAACCTCAAGCCGCTGTTCATGAAGAGACGGAACCTGAGCGCGAAGAGGAAGTGGAGCCGATGGCTGAGCCAGAGCCACAGCCGGAACCACAACCTGAGCCACAGCCTGAGACCCAGGCGCCGGTCGAGGAGCAGGTAAAGGAACCGGAAACGAAACCCGAGGCAGAGCATGTCAAGGAGAGTCCGGTGATCGAGGAGCCTAAGCAGGAAGTCGTGGCCGAATCCAAGCCGGAGAAAAAACCGGAGAAAAAGGTGGATAAACCCGTCAAGAACGTTACCCCTGAGCCGACAACCCCTGCTCCAGGGAAGGATGTCCGTGGCGGCGAGAGACCGCTGAGCAAGCACGAGAGGAAACTTGCGGCCAGACAGAGGGAGGAACAGGCGAAAGCCAGACACCAGCAGCAGGCACAACCTCAACAGCCTCAGGCCAAGGAGGAAAAGCCAGCGGAGCAAAGTTCCACCCCTGGGCTCAAAGTCTTGGGGAAGATTGACTTGTCCCAGTTCGAGCCTAAGAAGGGTAACAAGAAGAGAGAGAGAATAGCCAAGGGAAGCCAGAAGGTTGACGTGGCGAAGGAAGGCAAGCAGGCTGACAACAGTTCCCGCAAGGATAAGAACAAGAATGCCAAGCAGGCTCAGGAGCAGGGCAAGGGCGGCAAGAAGCGCAACCGTGGGACGGACCGCTTCAAGCCGGCCATGACCGAGGAGGAGCAGGAGGCGATGCAGAAGGAGATCCAGAAGCAGGTCAAGGAGACCTACGCCAGGATGAACGACAACAAGAAGAACAACTTCGGAGCCAAGTACAGAAAGGAGAAGAGGGAGCAGGCCGCGGCCAAGTCCCAGGAGGAGATGGCACAGGAGATAGCCGAGAAGAAGGTCCTCAAGGTCACCGAGTTCGTGACCGTGAACGACCTCGCCACCCTTATGAACAACACTCCAGTCAACGAGGTCATCAAGGCTTGCATGGATCTGGGTCTCATGGTTTCCATCAACCAAAGGCTTGACGCAGAGGCGCTTGTGCTTGTCGCCGAGCAGTTCGGCTACAAGGTAGAGTTTGTGACCGCCGACCTCACCGAAGAGATCGAGGGAAGCAGCGAACAGGCTGACCGCGAGGAAGACCTTGTTCCGAGACCACCGATCATCACTGTGATGGGACACGTTGACCATGGTAAGACATCGTTGCTCGACTATATTCGTAAGTCAAACGTCATCGCCGGAGAGGCGGGAGGTATCACCCAGCACATCGGTGCCTACAACGTGAAGCTTCCAGACGGCAGGAGGATCACCTTCCTTGACACCCCTGGACACGAGGCGTTCACCGCTATGCGTGCCCGTGGAGCCCAGCTCACCGACCTTGCGATCATCATCATCGCGGCCGATGACGCTGTGATGCCTCAGACAGTCGAGGCCATCAACCACGCCCAGGCGGCCGGTGTACCGATGGTGTTCGCCATCAACAAGATAGACAAGCCAGGCGCCCAGCCGGAAAGGATCTACCAGCAACTGGCACAAATGAATATCCTCACTGAGGCATGGGGTGGGAAATACCAGTGTCAGGAAATCTCCGCGAAGAAGGGACTCAACGTCGACAAGCTTCTTGAGAAGGTTCTCCTTGAGACCGACCTTCTTGACCTCAAGGCCAACCCGAACAAGAACGGCGTCGGAGCGGTCATCGAGTCATCCCTTGACAAGGGACGTGGATATCTCGCCACGGTACTCGTGCAGGACGGAACACTCAAGACCGGAGACATGGTGCTGAGCGGCAGTTACTACGGCCGTGTGAAGGCCATGTTCAACGAACGTGGACAGAAAGTGAAAGAGGCCGGTCCTTCGACCCCTGTTTCAATCCTCGGTCTGAACGGAGCGCCGAGCGCCGGTGACAAGTTCAATGTGATGAGCGACGAGAAGGAGGCCAAGGCAATCGCCAACAAGCGTGAGCAGCTCCTGCGAATCCAGGGCATCAAGACTCAGAAGCACATGACCCTTGAGGAGATCGGACGACGGATCGCCATCGGCAACTTCAAGGAACTCAACGTCATCGTGAAGGGTGACGTGGACGGATCGGTGGAGGCTCTCTCAGATTCCCTCATCAAGCTCTCAACCGAGCAGGTTCGTGTCAATGTGATCCACAAGGCTGTGGGAGCGATCTCCGAGTCCGATGTGATCCTGGCCGAGGCTTCGGATGCGGTCATCATCGGATTCCAGGTACGTCCTTCCACGGACGCAAGGAAACTGGCCGACGAGCAGGGAATCGAAATCCGTCTCTACTCCGTCATCTACGACGCCATCAACGATGTGAAGGACGGTATCGAAGGTATGCTTGAGCCTATCAAGAAGGAGGAGATCACCGGAACGGCGGAGGTCAAGCAGACCTTCAAGATCTCGAAGGTCGGAACGATCGCCGGCTGTCTTGTCAGGGACGGTAAGATCGCTAAGACGGCGCAGTGCAGGCTTATCCGTGACGGTATCGTGGTTTACACCGGTGAGCTCGCCTCGCTCAAGAGGGGCAAGGACGACGTGAAGGAGGTTTCCGCCGGAATGGAGTGTGGTATCGGCATCGACAAGTTCAACGACCTGAAGGTCGGGGACAATATCGAGGCGTTCGTGATCACAGAAATCAAGCAGACGCTTGATTAAAAAGACGATAAAGTTTTACAGTGCGGACAGCCTCGGCGACATCATGGACGCGGAGGATGTCCGCACCGTTTTGTAGGGCGATGAAGCCGGCGACCTGTGTGGAGGGCAAGGCTTCGGCCGGGGTTATGCCCAAAGGCCTGAAGAGGAAGCTCTTGCGAGAAAGGCCCACGAGAATATCCTTGTCAAACTCCTGAAGCACAGACATCTCGCGAAGGAGTTGCCAGTTCTGCTCCACGGTCTTGGCGAAACCGAAACCTGGATCCAGAATCCAATCCTTCACCCCGTGCCGATCCGCCTCGGCGGCTATCCCTTCAAAGAACTCACGGACAGCCTCGGTGACATTGTCATAGTCGGTGAGACTCTGCATATTCTTTGGAGTGCCACGGGTGTGCATGGCGATGTACGGCAGATGAAGCCGGCCAAGCAGCGACCACATCTCCTCACTTCCGCCGCTGACATCGTTCACTACGAAAGGGCCGACGATGTCGCCCTCGCGGGACAAAGATAATAAATTTCCCATATTGTCGTAACTGTAGATTACGCCGTAGCACGTGATGGCACAAATATCACGGGGTGGTAGTAATTGTTTCAGTGCCATCATGTGGAAAACAAGCCTATAAAAGAGACCGGCCTTGATTTTTAAGGCCGGTCTCTTGGTTGTTTACATGCCTAGCTTAGCCATGCAAAAAAAAGACATTCGTGTCATTCATCAATGAAAGTAAGGTGTACTATCCTTCTCAGGTTCATCCCCACAAATGGAATTGGCCACCACTTTTCTTAACATTGACTTGACATTTGCCGCACGAATAAGTTTGTGCTAATTTACTAACACGAGAAGCAGGCACATCACTATATACAGGAATGATTCTTCTGTGTTTTCCGGTAATAGTTATAACTTCAATAATACTTAAACGGCCTCTCCAACTATCAATATTAATTTTTTTTACATACATCCATTTAACATAGAACTCTCCTTCCTTGTCATTATAATAAATGCCAGTCTGATCTATAACAAATTTCCAATCCGGGAATGACAGTATTCTTCTGAAGTCTCGTATGAAGCTTATTGTAGAATACACCGTGTAGGCACCTATCAGAATAGAACTAATCAAAACAAAATCAAATGAATTCCGCTCACGTATCAGAAGGTAAACCATTCCGGGAATATAAAGAAAGACGAAAAAGATGATTTGAACAACAGTATATTTTATCTCATCTTTTTGCGACAAATAGATGGGTTTGTATTTGTTTTTCATTTCTAATTGTTTTTGTCAGTCTTTATTTGTGGCCAAACATAGAATGCGATTTGACTTATGTTGTTGGCTGCATCGTAACTGGATTTGACAACCATCAGATCAACCTGATGCAAGGTGTTAACCCTCTCCGCTGTCTCTTTGCGGATCTCTGCCCTTGCGGCGGGTCCGCTTGTTCCTCTTCCTGATAACACCCTCTCTTTCTTAACCTCCTTTTCGACTGTCTCAACATATTTGGAAGGTTTAAGATTATTTATGGCTTTATCACGAGCGCCATTGATTCTGGAAGAAACACCCTGTGAGGCACCTCCTGTGATCGCTCCGAGCGCCGCGTCGGTGGCGACTTCCCTGGCATCCACGCTGCCGCTCTCAACAAGCTGGCCGACGGTGCTTGATGCGGTGCTCGTGGCGGCACCGACGGCTGCGCTGACGGCAATTTTTCCTGCCAAGGTGGTTCCCATGGACATTCCAAAGGTCAGGCCGGCCACCCCTCCTTCAATTGCCC
>OCQZ01000153.1_pt1 | contig 20168 bp, 15 predicted proteins | sample 1538921 | NCBI WGS metagenome assembly OCQZ01 (sample SAMN03418269, study PRJEB22391) | human gut metagenome | biome: human-gut; feature: organic feature; material: feces | host: Homo sapiens | place: Tanzania | collected 2013-01 | reverse complement strand
TTAATTGGAACATATTTTTCAAATGTTTCAGGTTTTTACGGCGTAAAAAAGAATCTGGGATTAGCGATAACATATTATAGACTTGCAATTGCTTATTACCAATCACTAGGTCTAGAAAATGATGACGAAGACATTCTAGCTATAAAAGAAAAGATTAAAAAAGTTGAAAAGTTGAAAGACCAGCAAGCATATATGGGAACAGTTAAAGAGATGATTGAAAAGCTTAACAGTATTCTTGATGAGAATATCAATGAAGATGAACGAATCAATCTTTCGCAGTCCTTGCTTTCTGAAATTTTCGCAAGTCCGCAAGCTAAAGTAAAGACAATGGATTCTACTGGTAAGACTGTTGTATCTACAGAGACTGCCGAAGACTTCATGCTCCGTTTAGCTACGATGAAACCAGGGAAACAAGTCATCGGTATGTTCTTTAAGAAAACTAAAGATAAAAATATAAAGTTAACTGAGCTAACCATAAAGTTCAGATAAGACTATCCTATAACAGCAAATCATATGGGAAATAAAGAGAAGGGCGTGCAGGACTAGGGTTATGCACGTCCTTCTCTTTTTCACCTTCAATTATTTTCTATATAATCTTAATATTTCCACTTCCCTACAATATCTCCAGCTTCTCCTTCACCGCCTTATAGCAGCGGCGGGAAACGGTGATGTTCTCCTCTTCGAAAGGAGGAGAGAAGATGCAGCGAAGCGTGTAGTTCTCGATGCTGATGAGATAGTCGAGATTGATGATGCAATCCTGGCGGACCTGAACCAGCGATGGAGACAGGGAGAGAACAGACTTCGCCGTGGCCTGCTTCTTCAACTTATGAATCTGACCATTCGCCAACCTCAGATGCCAAAGACGGGTATCCTCATCAAATGTACAGCAGAACACCTCGCCGGGCTTCACCATCAGCAACCCCGAGATGGTCTGAACGGCAAGGCGCTTGCCCGATGTTCCCAACAAGCCATTCAAACCCAATAAATCCTGAGGATTCTGATGGGATTCAGGAGAGGATGCAGTAGAACCGAGAGAAGAGGATGAAGAACCATCTCCCCCTTCCAACTTCTGGCGAATACGTCCCACTATCAGTTCCAGCTCCTCCTGCTGATAAGGTTTCAGTAGGAAGTCGAAGGCAGAAGCACGCAACGCATCTATCATGTACCTATTAAAGGCACTATAAAACACCACGATGAGATCCATCGGCATCTCATCCCTCAGAGATTGCAACACCTCGAAACCCGTCTGTCCCGGCATCTCCACATCGATGAAAAGCACATCGGGCAGCATGCTCATCACCAAGGTCTTTGCCGACATCGCCGAGGAGGAAGTGGCAATCACCTCGAAATCGTCCAAGGCTGCCAGATCGTCCTCCAACTTCAGGATGCTCTGTGGCTCATCATCCACAATCACTACCTTGATTTTATCTTGATCCGTTTGCATATTATTCCATTTTTACATATTTATGAAAGGAGTCTCCCCCACAATCTACTGGCATACGCTATAATCGTATTCGCATGGAACTCCGATGCTTACACACATTCCTTTCTGCCGGTTACTTCCGCCATCAGCAGCACCCGCACGGCTCTGCATCTTGAAATACAGCTTGCGTGCATTTCCTGCATTGAGCATCTCGATGGTACTGTTCAGAATTCTCAATCCCGTACCTGTGCTTGCCGCAGCATCAGACTTCTTCCTGCCCATACCAGCCAAGGCGCCCACGCCACCACAGCCATTGTCGATGACATCAATGCGGAGCATGCCGTCTGCCACCCAGATTTTCACATCAAGCAGCGGCTTCTCTCCCGTCTCTTCCATTCCCACAAAAGCATGCTTCAGGGCATTCTCCACAGGAATCTGGATAATCATAGAAGGCAGCATCAGCGACATGTCAACCTCCTTGGCGATGTCAAACCGGGGCATCGGAAGGAACGGATTGGTTTCGTGGCGAAGAGACGAATAACTCATCACCATCTGCAACTCATCCTCCAGGCTTGCAGCCACCTGATCGCAGGTAAGCAGATTGGCACGGAGCACCTGTATCAGGAGGCGCAGCGGCTTTACGTTGACGCCCTTAGGCAGATTAGAGATAAAGATATTGAGCACGTTGAACACGAAATGGGGCGAGAAGCGATTGCGCACGTTCTCCATCTTCAACGCCATCATGCGGTTCATCTCCTCACGATGCTGATGCTTGTGGCGCAACGACTTATAGCGATAGAACACCACAAGAGCCAACACGCCCACCACCAGCAGGCCGATGACCAGAAGCAGAATCAGGCGGGAAGACTTTGCCTCAGCCTGAGTACTGAGAAGGATAAGGTCGCGGCGGACGATGGCTGTATCCTGCTTGAATCGCAGCTCGTTCTCCTGCACATTCGATACCATCGTGGCGTTGCGCAGCGAGTCATCGTATTGCTTCATCAGTTTCTGATACTGCAGCGCCTTGGCAAACTGACTTTTCCGCTCATAAAAATCTGCCCATCCCTTGTGATAGAGATAAAGATAGTTGGGCGACATCTTCGAGAGATCGTATGGCTTGCTCAATATCGCCGAAGCCTTGTCCAGGCGGTTCTGCTTCAACGCCAGGGCGGCATTCAAACCATCAATATAGAATTGCAGGTCGTTCTGCATATTGGGTTGCACGAAGAAGAACTTCGTGGTTTTGGCAAGATATTTCTGGGCAGAATCCAGGCGGTTGAGCTCCAGGTAAGTCTGTCCCAGGTTAGCATCCACTACCGCCGTCATGAAAGGCTGTCCCATCTGCCGGGCTGCCTTCTGCGCCTTCAGAAAGCACTTCAAAGCCTCAGCCGGCTTTTCCTGACTACTATACACATTGCCCCAGCTGTTGTAGAAGAAATGGGCGTCCTTAGGATTCCGGGGCGGATACTGGTGCTCAGCCTTGCGGAAATAGAAATGCGCCAACTGATAGTTGCGAAGGTCGTTATACACCTGTCCCAATCCTGTCAGAATACTGTTCTGCGCCTCATGCAAGTCCAGGGAATCTGCCAGAAAATTGGCACGGCGATACCATGAGGAAGCATCCGCCAGTTTGCCTAACTGGCGGGAAGCATCGGCGATATTAATACAGATATCGATGGCATCATTGTGGTTATCCAGTTTCATCAATTCATGATAAGCCTTGATGTAATAAGTGCGGGCAGGTTCCCGCTTGCCCACAGCCTGCAGCAGCACGCCTTGAAGGTTATCTGCATACGACTGTATCTTGAAAGTGGTTTCCAAGCCGGGATTCTGAAGGCAATAGCTGTTCACCGAGTCGATAAGCGACTGGCATTCGGGGTCGGCACCTTTCAGATAACAGCATTTTGCCACAATCAGTCTTTTCCATTGCTCCACCAGTTCCGGTTTGCCTCCACATTTCAGATTTCTGATCTGCAGAATCATCGAGTCGGGCTGGCTTTGCATCATCTGCTGATGCTGGGAAACAAACTCATCGATGGGTCTGTACCAGGAGTCATCCTCCTTTTTCTCTGAGGAGCACGCAGCCAGCAGCATCATGCATCCCAACAGCAATAGCCAGGTATAAAGTTTTAGTTTTACCATAAAATCGTTTATTGATAGGTTGATATTTTCGGGAGATTACTGCTCCCCTTTCGTTTTCTTATCCGCCACATACATTCCTATCAGTATGCAGGCGGCACCAGCCAGGAAATAGGGGGTAATCTGCTCGCCAAGCACCCACGAGGCGAAAATCATCGTGGTTATCGGGTTGAAATACACCCAGTTGGTGGCCTTTACCGTACCCAGTTTCGAGATGCACCAGTTCCACGTGAGGAAGCAGATCATAGAGGCAAGGCAGCCCAGAAAGAGCAGATTGCCGAATACCTGAGGACGGGTGAATACCTCGAGCGGAGGAAAACCCGGAATGAAGATATAATAAGGCAGGATGGTGAGAACACCATAGAAAAACACCTTGCGGGTGATGAATGCAGGACTGTAATCGCCCGTGGTTGACTTCATCAGCAGCGAATAGATCGCCCAGCACATACACGCCGTAAACGCCAATGCATCGCCCACCGGAGAAAGATGGAGCACAAACCTGCCGTTCAATACCACGATGATCATACCCACAAATGCCAGAAGTGAACCCAGCAGCTGCACGATATGGATGCGGTTGGAATCCTTATAAACCAGACGAACCAGCAGGGTGGCAAAGAGCGGACACGAACAGACGATGAGCGAGGTATTGGTGGTGGTGGTGAAGTTCATCGCCTCGTTCTCGCTGCAGAAATAGAGCGAACCGCCCGTAATGCCCAGCAGCGCCATCTTCGCCTCGTCTCCCCAGGAATCGGCAAAGAGGCGGCGATGATTGAACGCCAGCATCAGCACGTAGGCGATGCTGAAACGCAGGGTGAAGATCTGAGCAGGAGAAAGCCCGTTCAGCATCAGCACCTTGGTGGAAACGAAGGTGGTTCCCCAGATTGCCACCGTCAGGAAGGCTACCAGATGGTAGAATATATTGTTATTTTTCGTTTGCATATCTTAATTTTTCAAGATTCGCAGGTTCCCACATGCGAAAGTTCAGTAAATTTTCTTTTAATGGTGCAAAAGTAAGATTTTTCTGTGGATAAACCAAGACTTCTGCATTTTTTTTGTAACTTTGCAGCATGATTTTCCATCCATTCCATCATACTTCAGAAAATGTTCCTGCAAGGATGAACAATCCTTTGGATTACGAACCGCATCCGCTCTGCATCCAGGCGTGCAGGGAAGTGCAGGAGATACTTGCCAGACGAGAAGACTGGCAGGAGGAGATTGCGCACGGCAAAATGTTTGGCGTGCTCATCGTAGAAAATGTAAAAACAGATGCCGATGACCCGAAATGGGGATACCCAGATGCCGATAGCGAGGCTCCGAAATGGGGATACCCAGATGCCGATAGCGAAGTTCCGAAATGGGGATACCTGGCTGCCTACAGCGGACAGATTGGCGGAAGAAGCGACTGGGAGGACTTCGTGCCTGCCGTTTTCGACTACCTGCAGCCCGACGGATACTTCAAGACCCACGAGGCGGAAATCTCCCACATCAACCAGAGCATCAGCCACCTGGAGAAGGATGAAAGGATGAAGGAAGCCAGAACCCTGATCCGGCAACTGCAGGAGGAGCGGAAGCGTACCATCGCCGCCTATCAGGAGAAAATGAAGGAGGCGAAGGCGAAGCGTGACAGCCGAAGAGAGGCTGGAAACCTATCAGAAGCGGAAGAGGCGGAGATGATCAGGGAAAGCCAGTTTATGAAGGCGGAACTGCGCCGACTGAAGAAATCGCTTTCGGAGAAGACTGCCCTGGAAACGGAATTCGAGGATTATCAGGAGAATATACTGAGACTGAAGCAGCTGCGCAAGCAACTCTCTGATGCCCTGCAGCAATGGCTTTTCTCGCAGTTCAGAATGCTGAACCAGGAGGGGGAGAGCAAGGATCTGCTGGAGATTTTCAGAGATGAAGCCCTGAAGGAGTATCCGCAGGCGGCGGTAGCTACGAGCCGGATTGCTGCCCTGAAGATGGTGCCGCCAGCCGGAAGCGGCGAGTGCTGCGAACCGAAACTGCTGCAATATGCCTACCAGCACGGCTACAAGCCGCTGCAGATGGCGATGTTCTGGTGGGGAGAAAGCCCGAAAGAGGAAATCCGCCACCACCTGCAGTTCTATCCTGCCTGCAACGGCAAGTGCAAGCCGATACTCCACTGGATGCTGCCGCCATCGGTATTCGAAAGCCCTGCTTCGGCAGAAAACGGCATCGGCGGACAGAAGGAACCATTTCCTAAGCCGGCAGAGATGCTCTATGAGCAGGTGGAAACGCTCTACGAAGACCGCGAGCTGACCGTGATCCACAAACCTGCAGGACTGCTCTCTGTACCGGGAAAGGATGCTGCCCAGCCATCGGTCTATGCGCTGATGCGAAGGAAACATCCCGAGGCTACCGGTCCGCTCATCGTTCACCGGCTGGACATGGCGACCAGCGGACTGATGATCATCGCCAAGACCGAATTTGCCTATCATCGCCTGCAGAAGGAGTTTCTGAACCATCGGGTGCAGAAGAAATACATCGCCATTATTTCAGAAAAAGAGATTTTGGGAAAAGAGATTTCAGAAAAAGACATTCCTGAAAAGGAGATTCCCGAAAAGGGAACGATTTCCCTCCCTCTTCTGCCCGATTATCTGAACCGCCCCCGCCAGATGGTGAATCACGAGCAGGGCAAGGAGGCCATCACGGAGTATGAAATCCTGGAGCGCATCGACGGCTCCCACCTCCGCATCGCCCTTTATCCCAAGACGGGCAGAACCCACCAGCTGCGCGTGCATTGTGCCCATCAGGAGGGATTGAAGGCGCCCATCCTGGGCGATCCGCTCTACGGCAACGAGAAGGCTGCCCGACTGCATCTCCATGCCGAGGAGATTACCTTCGAACATCCCCTGACGGGTAAGAAAATAACGATAAAGAGAAAGGCTGATTTCTGAACGAAACCAGCCTTTTTTCTGTCTATTTTTATTTAAGTTTTTCAAGTTAAGCCCTTCAGACGAAGAACATGATGATGACCTGGGCGATAATGACTCGGATAAACATGCCGAGCGGATAAACCGTAGCATAGCTGATGCTAGGCGTATCGCCATCCAGCGTCTCGTTGGCGTAGGTAAGTGCCATCGGATTCGCCATACTGCCGCAGAGAATGCCGCAGATGCTGCCGAAATCGTACTTCTTGGTCTTCAGGATGATGAAGCCCACGAGGATAACCGGAACCACCGTGATGAGGAAACCGATGCCTACCCACATCAAACCCTCCGGACGAACCACCGTCTCGAAGAACTGTCCACCAGCCGACAGGCCCAGACAGCCCAGATACAGGGCAAGACCCAGCTCGCGGAGCATCAGTCCCGCACTACGCGTCATATAAGAGATGAACTGCACCCTAGGGCCCAGCGCACCAATCAGAATACCCATTACGATAGGACCACCGGCAATACCCAGACGAACGGGAGCCGTCATTCCCGGAATATTCAGCGGAATGGTTCCCACGGCGAGTCCCAGGATGATACCCAGGAAGATGGCGCCCAGGTTAGGCTCATTGAGCGTCTTCACGGCATTGCCCAGGAACTGCTCCACATGGTCGATGCTCGTAGGGTCGCCCACCACGGTCAGGCGGTCGCCATACTGCAGACGGAGGTCATCGGTAGCCAGCAGTCGGATATCACCACGCAGCACTCGGCTCACATTCACGCCATAGGTGTTGCGCATCTGCAGGCTTCCCAGTCGCTTGCCGTTGAGTCCCGGACGGGTCATCACGATGATTCTGCTCTCCAGCTTGGCATCAATGGCATTCCAGTCCACCTTATCATTATTCCACTCCTTATCCACCTTCTTTCCGAAGAGAATCTGCATGGCAGACGCCTCATCCTTATTGGTTACCACGAGCACATTATCGTTGGTATGGAGCACGGTATCAGCCTCAGGCACGATGACCTGCTCGCCTCGCCATACGCGGGAGATGATGAACTTGCGATGGGTCATCATCGAGATTTCGGAGATGGTATTGCCGTTGAGAGCCGGGTTTACGATGACATACTGTCCGACGGATGTATGGTCATCCTCATCGGCACGGCGGATCTCCAGGTCCTCAGGTTTCACGAAGAGCTTGCGCAGGAACATCATCGCCAGGATGACGCCCACAACGCCCAAAGGATAGGTCACCGCACAGCCCAGGGCTGCTCCGCCGCTAGGCAACCCCAACTGCTGCAGCGCCTGCTGGGCAGCACCCAGAGCCGGCGTATTGGTAGTGGCACCGCAGAGAATGCCCACCATATCGGGCAGGCTCACAGGCAGCACCAGGCACAGGGCGAGGGAGAAAACCGTTCCCACGGCGATGACAGCCAGGCTCCAGAGATTGAGCGAGATGCCCTCGTGACGCATCGAACCGAAGAAGTTGGGACCCACATAGAGACCCAGCACATACACGAACATGGTGAGTCCGAAGCTCTCGGCAAACTCCAGCATGTTCTCGTCGATGGTGAGTCCGAAATGACCCGCCACGATACCCACAAAGAATACGAAGGCTATGCCAAGAGAGATTCCCTTGACATGAATCTTGCCCAGGGCAAGACCCAAGGTACAAATCAATGAAAGAATGACGATGCCTTGCACCGCCGAATGCACGTTGATTAAATTATCAAACCACATAATATAAGTTTCAATCTATTCTCGAGATAATGTTCAGTTTACTAAATTCGGCTGCAAAGGTACATTAAATAAAGAACATCACAAAAGAAAAACGCCCTTTTCTTCTAAATATTTGCAACAAAATCAGAAAATAAAGCAAAAAACCAAATCTAACTCGAAGTTTTTTTGTACCTTTGCACCCGTTTAAAATAGAAATAGATGAAAGATATTTGTTGTATAGGGCACGTAACCAAAGACAAGATAGTTACCCCAAACAGAACTGTTTACATGGCTGGCGGAACATCGTTCTACTTCGCCTACGCCATCAACCAACTGCCTAAGGATGTGAGCTTTTCGCTCATCACGGCAATGGATCCTACGGAGACAGAACCAGTAGAGAAGATGCGCCAGGCGGGCATAGAAGTAACCCTCAACCCATCGCGCAATACCGTCTTCTTCGAGAATATCTACGGAGAAAACCAGAACGAGCGCAAGCAGCGTGTGCTTGCCAAGGCTGATCCGTTCACCATCAGACAGCTGGAGCACGTGGAGGCGAAGGTGTATCACCTGGGAAGTCTGCTGAGCGATGATTTCTCGCCCGAGGTAGTGGAATTCCTCTCACGCAGCGGAAGGGTTTCCATCGACGTGCAGGGCTATCTGCGCGAGGTGAGAGACGAGAAGGTGTATCCGATAGACTGGAAGGATAAGCTGGAGGTGCTGAAGAACACCTATTATCTGAAGGTGAACGAGACGGAGATGGAGACCATCACGGGGCTGAAGGAGCCGCGCGAGGCTGCGAAACTGATGCATTCGTGGGGTGTTACCGAGGTGATCATCACGCTGGGCAGCGAGGGTTCGCTCGTCTATGTGGATGATACCTTCTATGAGATTCCTGCCTATCCTCCTCACGAGGTGGTGGATGCTACCGGATGCGGCGACACTTATTCTGCCGGTTATCTCTACAAGCGATTGCAGGGCGCCACTCCTACCGAGGCTGGCAAGTTTGCGGCAGCCATGTGCACCATCAAGCTGGAGCACAACGGTCCGTTCAATCGCAGTATCGAGGATGTAGAACGCATTATGAAATAAATGATATAAAGATGATCTTCGCATCATCTGATCAGATTTTAGATAATTTATCCTATTATCTTCTTATTTTTGCCTGAATTGGTGTAACTTTGCATCCTATATGGAACAGATTTCACCAATTCAGGCATTATTGCAACAACGCACCCTGCTCCAGCTGGAGTATTACACCGAGAAGGAAGCCTTCCGCAAGCTCACCGAACAGATGGGAATGCAACGGAAGGTGAAACGAGGTGATGCCTGGTTCCCGCTCCGTGTGGGAAAAAGCTTTTATAATTCGCTGAACCAAACAGCCATCGAGGTTTTCCGTACCTCAGATCAGGATATCGAGCACAACTTTGAGTTCGGTCGCCCCGTCATGTTCTTTATGGTCAAGAAGATGGGCAAGAATGAGAACCAGGGCAGAAAAGTTCAAAGTATAAAATACTTTTCCTTTACCGGAACCGTGAGCTATGTGGATGGCGACAGAATGGTGATTACCGTGCCCGACTCTGCCCCATTGCTCGACTTGCAGCAATCTACGGAGCCTATCGGCGTGCAGCTATCCTTTGATGAAACCAGCTACAAACTGATGTTCGAGGCTCTGGACCGCGTGATGAAGGCGAAGAACAACCGTCTGGCTTATCTCCGCGATTTATTCTATTCGCATCAGAAGGCAGGAAAATTCTCCTTCGAACCGATGAAGTTCCCTTGGCTCAATCCTACCCAGGAAAGGGCTGTGAATGAGGTGCTTTGGGCGAAGGATGTGGCGATCGTTCACGGACCTCCGGGAACCGGAAAGACCACCACCCTGGTGGAAGCCATCAACGAAACCCTGATGCGAGAGAGTCAGGTGCTGGTGTGTGCACAGAGCAATATGGCGGTGGATTGGATTTCTGAAAAACTGGTGGATAGAGGTGTGAATGTGCTCCGTATCGGAAATCCTACCCGTGTGAACGACAAGATGCTGGGCTTCACCTACGAGCGCCGTTTCGAGAGTCATCCCGACTATCCGCAGCTCTGGGCTATCCGCAAGGCTATCAGAGAATTAAGGAAAAACAGAAAGAAAGGCAGCGAGAACTATCATCAGAAGATGGATAGGCTGAAGAGCCGTGCCGCCGAAATAGAGATCCGCATCAATTCTGAACTCTTTGGCGAGGCGCGTGTCATCGCCTGCACCCTCGTGGGTTCTGCCCACCGGTTGCTGGAAGGCATGAAGTTCGGCACCCTGTTTATCGACGAGGCAGCCCAGGCATTGGAAGCCGCCTGCTGGATTCCGATGAAGAGAGCCAGCCGTGTGATTCTAGCGGGCGACCATTGTCAGCTGCCGCCTACCGTGAAGAGTATTGCGGCGCTGAGAGCCGGACTGGGCAAGACGCTGATGGAGCGCATCGCCGAAAACAAGCCCGAGGTGGTAACCCTGCTGAAGATTCAGTACCGTATGAACGATGAAATCATGCGATTCTCCAGCGACTGGTTCTACGGGGGAAAGGTGGAGAGTGCGCCACAGATCAAATACCGCAGCGTATTGGATTACGACCATCCGATCACGTGGATTGATACTTCGAACGAGGAGAATCAAATAACCATAGAAGGAGAAGATGCTCCTGAGGATTCTGCATCCAACTCATCTTCTGCATCTGCAGCCAATCAGAATTCTGACTTGAACTTCAAGGAGCAGTTTGTAGGCGAGAGTTTCGGGCGTATCAACAAGGCAGAAGCCGAGCTTACCCTGCTGACCCTGGCGGAATACTTCACCAAGATCGGCAAGCAGCGGGTATTGAGCGAGAGCATCGACGTAGGCATCATTTCGCCTTATCGTGCCCAGGTGCAGTATCTGAAGAAGCTCATCAAGAAGTATGAGTTCTTCAAGCCTTACCGCCGCCTGATCAGCGTAAACACGGTAGATGGTTTCCAGGGGCAGGAAAGAGACGTGATTCTCATCTCGCTGGTCCGTTCGAACGACGAAGGCCAGATCGGTTTTCTGAAAGACCTGCGCCGCATGAACGTGGCGATGACGAGAGCCCGCATGAAGCTCATCATCCTGGGCAACAAGGATACGATGACGAAGCATCCTTTCTACAAGAAACTGTGGGAGTATGTAGAAGGGCTCAATAATGATGAATAAGGACGAAGTTCGTGTAAAAAAGTGTATGCTCATACAGAAAGTTCGTGTAAAAAAGTGCATGTATACAAGGAAAGTTCATGTAGAAAAGTGTTGAAAACATTTGGAAGTTCGTGTAAAAAAGTGTATCTTTGCAACCGACAGAGCTGTTTAAACATCATAACAGCAAGCCATTAACATCATTAACAACTTCAAAATGTATGTAAGGATGAAAAGAACAATCATAGAACAATTAAAAGCATGGAAAGAGAGCCTTTACAGAAAGCCCTTAATCTTATCAGGAGCAAGACAAGTAGGCAAGACTTATATCCTCCAGGAGTTTGGGAAACAGGAATATGACCACGTTGCCTACATCAACTGTGATGGAAACTCTGAGATTGCCAACATATTTGCAGAAGATTATGATATGAAGCGAGTCCTAATGGTTATCGGAGCCATTAGCAAACAGCCTATAATCCCTGGCAAAACGCTTATCATTCTGGATGAAATACAAGAACTTCACAAGGGACTTTCCTCGCTGAAGTATTTCTGTGAAAATGCACCAGAATACCATGTGGCTGTAGCTGGTTCGCTTTTAGGCGTTGCCATGCACCAAGGAGAATCTGCCCCAGTGGGAAAGGTTGACATCATTCGACTCTACCCTATGTCTTTCGAAGAGTTTCTTATGGCAAAAGACGAAGAACAGTTGCTGAACATATTGAAAAGTAAAGACTGGAAGACCATCACATTACTTCACGATAAACTCATCAAGATATTAAGAGAATATTATTTTGTTGGGGGAATGCCTGAGGCTGTGAAAACTTATCTTGCAACTAACGATGCAAATCTCGTCAGACAGGTTCAGAACAACATTCTCACCATTTATCGTAGTGACATGTCGAAGCATGTCAGCCCAAATGAAGCCACTCGCATCAGCATGGTTTGGCAATCCATCCCTTCCCAGCTTGCCAAGGAAAACAAGAAGTTCATCTATGGAGCGGTGAGAAGCGGAGCACGAGCCAAGGATTTTGAGATGGCAATACAATGGCTGGCGGATGCAGGTCTCACCTATCGCATTTCCCGAGTAAGAGAAGTAGGAATGCCTTTGAAGTTTTACGAAGACCTCAATGCCTTCAAGCTGTTTCTCCTGGATGTCGGTCTCCTGGGTGCACTGAGCGAGATGGAACCTGCCCAAATGCTCATCTCCAACAAAGCCATGACGGAGAGCAAGGGGGCATTCACGGAAAACTACGTCCTTACCCAGCTATTATGTCAACAGGACATTTACACCTATTATTATAGTAGGGAAGACGCTCGCTTGGAGATAGACTTCCTTGCCCAGCACCAAGGGGTGATAACTCCGATAGAGGTAAAAGCGGAAGAGAACCTGCGTTCCAAGTCACTTCGCGCCTTCTTTGACGCCCATCCCGACTTGCGAGCCATCCGCTTCTCCATGTCGCCATACAAGGAGCAAGAGTGGATGAAGAATGTTCCATTGTACGGGGTAGAGGAGAGTTTCTAGAAACTCTTCTCACAATACTCCCTGAACTTTGCCTTAGTCATGGCAATATCAATGAGTCTATTAGATAACGCAACAATAACAACAAAATAAAAAATATGCTACAACGAGATTACATACAGCGACTGATTCGCGAGTTTATGGCGGCACTCGAAAGAATGCTCGAAAAGAAAGAGGTGGAGGTGAGACGTGAGAAGATCAGGGAGCTCTACAATCAATACGTAGGCCCTTACGCCTTCTACAGCATCGCCACCATCGAGGATGTGATGAAGGCGATGGCAGGAATAGAGGACGAGGAGAAGCGACTCTCCAAGATGGACATGCTTGCCGAACTCTATTATCACGAGGCGGATACCGTGGGACAGCCCGCAAGAGATGAACTCCTGAACAAGGCTTTCATGCTCTTCGACTACGTGGAAACCCACGGAGATACCTTCTCCATCGAACGCCGCAACAAAATGGCACAAATCAAACAGAAAGTGGGAGATGCGCTCAAATAAAGAGTGCATCCTCCTCCTTTTTTATATTTAAGGATAACAAACTATAATTATAAAGTTCATTGAAAAACTAATCATAAAGTTCAATGTTCAAAGCTCAAAGTTCAAAGTAAATCATGGTCAAAACTCAAAGTTCAAAGTCAGTAAACGACATGACTGTAGGCTCGCCTTTGCGAGCCATCATCAAATTTGCGATTCCGCTGATCCTAGGCTACATCCTTCAGCAGATGTATCTCATTATCGATGCCGCCATCGTGGGAAGATGGATTGGCGTGGGAGCTCTTGCGGCAGTAGGCGCATCCAGCTCCATCATGTTCCTCATCATGGGCTTCTGCAACGGCTCCTGTGCCGGTTTCGCCATCCCTATCGCCCAGGCATTCGGCGCCAGGGATTACACCAAGATGCGGGCTTACGTGAGCAACAGCATCCGCATCGCCATCTGCTTTGCCGTAGTCATCACCTTTCTTTCCTGCATCTTCTGCGGAAAGATTCTGCACCTGGTGAATACGCCGAAGGAGGTGTTCGATGATGCCTACATCTTCCTGATGCTGCAGTTTGCGGCAATTCCTTTCACTATGGGCTACAACCTGCTCTCCGGTCAGATCCGTGCCCTGGGCAACTCGAAGCAGCCTTTCTATTTCCTCATTACCGCCTCCGTCATCAACATCATTCTCGATGGCATTCTGATTCTCGGCATGGGACTGGGCGTAGAGGGTGCGGGCATCGCCACCTGGCTTTCGCAGGGAATATCCGTATTGCTCTGTATCTGGTTTATCAAAAAGAAAATGCAGATTCTGATTCCGAAGGGTGAGGAAAGGAAATTCGATAACAAGAAGATAAGCATTCTGCTGAACAACGGCGTTCCGATGGGTCTGCAGTTCTCGATTACCGCCATTGGTCTTACCATGCTGCAGAGCGCCAACAACGCCCTGGGAACGGTTTATGTGGCTGCATTCACCGCCTCTGTGCGAATCAAGTATCTCTTTACCTGCGTATTCGAGAATATCGGAGTGGCGATGGCTACCTATTGCGGTCAGAACCTGGGTGCCAGGAAACTGGAGCGCATAGGTCAGGGCGAAAAGGCTGCCATCAAGATGATGCTGGTTTATTTCGTCTTCACCTTCCTGCTCATCTATCCGTTTGCCGATGAAATGATGATGCTCTTCGTGGATAAGGGCGAGGCAGAGGTGGTGACTTATGCCGCCCAGTTTATGCGCATCGCCAACTATTTCTATCCTTGTCTGGGCTTGCTCACCATCCTGAGATACAGCATCCAGGGCCTGGGTTACAGCAATCTTTCGATGATGAGTGGCGTAATGGAAATGATAGCGAGATGCGGCGTGAGTCTCTGGCTGGTGCCAGCCCTGTCGTGGACAGGTGTCTGCTTCGGCGACCCGGTAGCGTGGGTCATGGCAGATCTCTTCCTCATCCCCGCCTTCCTGTGGCTTTATAAGCATCTGAAGAAGGAGCAAGCCCGCTAGGCGTTCCGCCGGATTTGCAATCCGGCGTCAAAAAAGGTTCGACCTACTTCTTGCGGATTTGCAATCCGCACAACCAAGCTCTCATTTATTTAAAATTTTGCATTAAAAAATATTCTGCTAAGGGTTAGGAAAATGAAAATTCGATTGTAATATAGGCAAAAGAAAAGAAATAAAAGTAATGCAAATAAACAAAGAAACGATAGAACAGCTCTTCCGGCAGCATTATCTGAGGATGTACCAATTGGCCAGGGTACTTCTGAAGGATGATGCAGCCAGCAAGGATGTGGTGAGCGAAGTCTTTGCCGATGTGCTCGACGGAAAGACCCAACTGGGTCTTGATAACGAGACAATAGCCAGCGATTCGCCCCTGCCTTCCGCCAACGCCGGGAGCTATCTTCTGGTGTGTGTGCGCCATAAATGCCTCAACCTGTTGAGCCGACAGAAGATGAAAGACCGGGTTCATCATCTCCTGAAAGCCGATGCTTCGCCTTCGATAGCTCCCATGGAAGCGACGATTGCTGAAATAGACAGGGAAACCAACAAATACGAGGCAATTCTGGCTTATATGGATGCTGAACTAACGCCACAAACCCGCAAGGTGCTCGATCTCCGCTTTCGGCAGAAACTGAAATATCGGGAGATTGCTACGGAATTGGGCATCAGCGAAGTGGCAGTTTACAAGCATCTGGCGCAAGGCATCAGAAAATTAAAACAAAAGTTTAACCCTTAGCAGATTTATTATGGACAAGTTTGAAAAAATACTGGATATCATCGACCATCAGGAGAAGTATTCTGATGAGGAGATTCGTGAAATATTGCAGGATGAGGAATGCCGAAAACTCTATCAGACGATGATGGAAGTGGATTCGGCACTTGTAAACCCCTCTCCTATCGTAAATATAGATGAGGAATGGGATAAATTCAGCCAGGAGCATCATCTTCAGGAAGAATCCCATCCTATTGTTCAGGAAGCAGCATCCCATCCTATAACTTCCTGGCACAAACTGGCAGCATCCATCGCCGGTTTCGTCTTGATTTCGGGTATAGCCTTTGCTGCAATCCATACTTACATCAAGCGCTGCCAGGAACCAACCCAGATAACCGCAGATGCTCATCCGAAAACCATAAAATCAGATTCCGCAAAGCAGGTAACAGAAAAGGATTCCCTGACTCATCCGAAACCAGAAAAGCTTGCCATTCACAAGACTTTCGAGAATGTGGCTTTCGAGAAGATGATTTCTGAGATTGCTTCTTATTATGATTTACAAGTGAAGTTTGAGAATAACGAGGACAAGACCCTCCGCCTCTATTACGAATGGGACAGTCATTCGAGCATTGAGAACATCGTAAAAGAACTGAACCAATTCGAGAACGTAAACATCGAATTGCAACAAAACGAGCTGATTGTGAAATAACAAGTTAAAAAGCAATATCATTATGAGAAGATTTTCAGCCATCATATTCCTGCTGTGCACGTTCGCCCTGGCGATGAGCGCACAGCACATCCAGCGCAACTATCACGACCGCAGCATGTCGGACGTTCTCATCGACCTCGACAAGGCTTCCAAGCGCTACAAAATCAGTTTCATCTACAACGAACTGGAGGACTTCACAGTTACCCAAAACGTGAAAACAGCCAATATTCCCGATGCCATCCGCAAGGTAATCGGCTTCTATCCGATGCAGATGACCGTGGGCGACAGCCTCATCACGGTGGAATGTATGCGCAAGAGCGAGCGCAAGCTGATAGGCAGATTGATAGACAATCACAATCTTCCTGTAGAATTCGCCAATATCCAGCTGCTCAACCCGAAGGATTCCTCCTTTCTCTGTGGAGGCGTGAGCAACGCCAATGGCGATTTCGTCATCCCCTGCCAGCAGAAGCAGGCCCTTATGAAGGTTTCCTTCGTGGGCTATAAGACGATTTGTAAGCTGGTACCTATTGCCCGCATCGGAAATGTGAAGATGCAGGCGAATTCATACCTGTTGAAAGGTGTGACCGTTGAAGCCGCAAGGGTTGTGGAAAAAGTAGATAGACAAATCATTTTCCCTACAAAAGAGCAGGTGAAAACAGCCGCCAATGGTTATGATCTGTTGGACAACATGTCTTTGCCTACCATTATCGTGAATCGTGCTGAACGCAAAGTTCTGTCACTAAAGGGCGGAGTTGTGCAAATACGCATCAACGATGTAAAGGCGAGCATGCAGGATGTCTTGGCCTTGCAGCCGGATGAAGTTCCAAAGTGGAATTCATCAATGTTCCTGGACTCAAATATGGAGACGGCAATCTGGATGCAGTCATCAACTATCAGGTCCGCCGACGTTATGCCGGTTATGTGGGTGGAGTTTCTACGATGCAAGGCACCAAGGCAGGTTTCAATAATAGCGACGGATATTTCAAATACAATGTGAAGAAATCGGAGTTCAGCATCAACTACAGTTTCTCCTATCGCTCGGTAGAGGAACGAAGCTATGAAAGTCTCGGTACTTATCATCTGCCTACCGGAGAAACTCTACATCGCAATTATTTGGGTTATGATTCTCCGTTTCTATACACCACCAATAATGTACAGTTGGGCTATAATCTTAGTGAGCCAGACAAATATACATTGAATGTGCGGTTGAATTTCTACAATCATAACAGTCCGGTGAGAGGTATGAACCAGCTTTATCAGGAAAGCGGCAAAGCAAATCAATATCTGCAAAACAACAGAAAAATGCTGGAGCAGATTCCATCCCTGGATATTTATTATTCACTCAACATGCCCCATGACCAGAACCTGGCTCTGAACCTGGTGGGTACTTACATCGGCACAGATTACCAGTATCGTATGAGGGAATATACGTTCAACAAATCGCCGGAGGAATCTGTAAAGAACGCTCCGTTGACTGATTACAGTTATGATGCAACTGGCAGAAAGCGCTCTCTTATTGGTGAAGGAACATACAGCAAGAACTGGAAACAGATGGCTTTATCGGTAGGTGGACAATATAATATCAGCCACACAGATAACATCTATGTGGGAAGCAGTAATGCTGATACGGAATTGAAGTACAGCAATCTCTATCTTTTCACCCAGCTACAGGGACAGCAGAAGTGGTTCAGTTATCAGGTGGGAGTTGGTGCAACCAGGTCTTCCATCCATCAGGGGGAGAACGGATACAGCAAATGGCTGTTTCGCCCACAGGTAACTTTACAGGCAAAGGCTAGCGACCGTCTGAGTTTCAAATGGAGCAGCAAAATCACGTCAGACATCCCAAGCCTTTCCGACTTGAGCGAGTTGCGCCAATATTCCAACAGCTTTGAGGCACGTGACGGCAATAGCGGTCTGAAGCCATTTACCGGCTACAACAATACCTTGTCGGCTTCCTGGAACATTCCGCTGATGTCTGTGTATCTGGAGGGAAACTGGACGTATTACGACAAGCCTATAGCTACTTCTATCTTGCCCGAAAAGCGGGAGGATGGCTCTTATCTCTTTGTGAGCAAACCGGAGAATCAGAAGAGTCATGATTACAAGCACCTGCTGTTGACTCCAGAAGTTCACCTCATCAAGGATCATCTGGATTTGAACCTCATGTGCGAGTATCAGAATGTCAAGACAAAGGGTTTGGATTATTTCCACGAGTTCAATTACTTCAGGTATGGAGCAGAAATTCGGTACATGACAGGCAATTGGTACATTGGCTATGGTGCCTATAAGGTGGAAAAGAGTTTCTGGGGAGAAAAGACGAACGGTGGAGAGCCTTCCTCTAATCTTGCCGTAACCTACAGTTATAAGAACTGGCAGTTTGGCGTTCTCGGATTATTCGTTTTCTATCCTCATGGCTGCGTGTATAAGGATGAACTTTTCAACAAGTATGTGCAGCAGAAAAACAAAGTTCGTCTTGCAGACCAGGGCAACATGCTTGTCTTTACTGCCAGTTTCAACTTCAACCATGGTCGCAGATATCATGCAGGCAACCGTAAGTTGAACAATAGCGATAGAGATAATGGTATCAGATAGATCAGTAATCCAAATACGCATATTATCGTTTATAGACGACAAAAACGCCCACATTTTATCGTCTATAAACGATGAAAACGACGACTTGTAGTTATAAAAAACAATTGTAGTTATAAAAAATAATCTTTCTAACTGGGAAAATATTTTTTTCCAGTTAGAAAGATGAAATTCTATTATTCAGTTTTTATTCGTTATGGAAAACCTTGTAGGGGTCCATCTGCTGCATTTTCTCCTTGATTTTCTGCTCTATTCCCTCTGATGGTTCCGGAATTTCGGCACCCATTTCCTTGGCAGCAGCCTCATCCTCGGCAGCACCGGCACTATCACCCAGACTTCTGCGAACCTCGCTGCGCTCACGATACGCATCAATAGAGAAAGGATTTACATCCATCACCTTACCGTAGGTCTGTTCAGCCTCCTCCATCTTTCCCTGCGCCTTCTCTACACGAGCCTTCAGCAACAGCACATCCTCGTTGCCCGGAATATGCTCATAGAGGAAAGTTGCATCGAGTTCTGCCTCGGAAAGCTGAGCCTGATCCAGCAGGATGCTGCCACGAAGCAATCGGGCGGCATAGAAATCCTCACGCTTGCCTATCGCCTCTGTCAGCATCGACACGGCACGGGGTGCATCGCCCAGCCCTCTGCAGGCTCTGGCATAGAAGAAATACGTCTCTACATTCTCAGCATCCAGCTGCAGAGCCTTGTCGCACACATCCGTCATGGCGATGTAATCCTCCATCATATACGCCACATCCGCCATACGAAGCAATACTGCCATGTTATCAGGCTGTGCCTCCGAGATTTTCTGCAACTGGGCGTAAGCCTGCTGCAGGTTGCCCATCGAGATGTAAGCACGAGAAAGATAGTCGCGGCATTCCAAATCTTCGGCATTCAGCTGCAGAGCGTGTTCCAGAAACTTAGCAGCAAGATCAAATTGGTGCATGCGGAGAGCACGAACACCATCGTATTTCACTATGTCGAAGCCCTTTTCCTTCGTTTCTCTCACTTCTTCAGTAGTTTTTTGCCCACCAAATAGCTTTTTCAATATGTTCATAATCCAATTATTTTTTTAGGTTTTGAATTGTTTGTTGTTGAAATCGTATCAAACGACAGGGCAAAAATACGAATAAAATCCCGAAAAACGCCCCTTTTTGGAAGAAATATTTTCTTTTTTCTGATTTTGGAAGATTGGCACAAGCTAACTGGAACGCCATTTTTTGCACTAACTATCTGATAATAAGCCTTCTAGAAAAAGAGAAAGCGTTCCAGTTCCAGTTGTTCCAATTAATTTTTCAGCATATCCATCCTACCCTCTTTTATATATA
>OCQZ01000141.1_pt1 | contig 20646 bp, 16 predicted proteins | sample 1538921 | NCBI WGS metagenome assembly OCQZ01 (sample SAMN03418269, study PRJEB22391) | human gut metagenome | biome: human-gut; feature: organic feature; material: feces | host: Homo sapiens | place: Tanzania | collected 2013-01 | reverse complement strand
GAATTTTAGATTTTTGACAGAAGAGTAACTTTCTGATATACAGCATTGTCAAGTTGCCCCGATTCGTAATGAACCGGGTAAGGGATACTATGTCTCTACTTTTATCTTAAATGAAAGAGCCGTGATAAAAAACGTTCTTTTTTGCTCAAAAGCGGGGCGAAATCGGTTCAGAAGATGGTGTCCTTACATTAGAAGTATGCCGTGCTGCTTGCAGATTTCCACTTGCTGTTCGGGCCAAATGCTGGCTTGCACTTCTCCGATGTGTGCTTTTTGGAGTAGGTACATGCACAGTCGGCTCTGCCCGATGCCACCACCTATGGAGAATGGGAGTTTGCCGTCGAGGAGCGCTTTGTGGAAGGTGAGGTTTTTCCGCTCTGTGCAGCCGCGTATCTCAAGTTGGCGGTGGAGCGATTCGGGGCTTACGCGTATTCCCATTGAGGAGAGTTCGAAAGGAATGTCGAGCACATCGTCCCACACAATGATGTCGCCGTTTAGCCCCTTGTGCTGTGCGTCGGTTTCCGTCACCCAGTCGTCGTAGTCGGGTGCGCGGCCGTCGTGTGGCTTTCCATCGGCGAGTGTGGCGCCAATGCCTATCACGAAAATGGCTCCGTATTTTTTTGCGTATTCTTTTTCTCGCTCTTGTGGGGTGAGTTCGGGCATCTGCTTTTGCATGTCCTCGGAGTGCACAAAGGTGATTTCTTTTGGCAGTCGTGGTGTGATGTGAGGGAATTGCTCGTACACCTCCTGTTCGGTTTCCTTGATTGCTCGGTAGATGTTGCGCACGGTGTCTTTCAGCGTGCTGAGGTTGCGTTCCGATTCACGGATCACCTTTTCCCAGTCCCATTGGTCGACGTAGAGCGAGTGCATATTGTCAAGGTCCTCAAATGTGCGAATGGCGTTCATGTCGGTGTAGATTCCGTAGCCGGGTGCTATGCCGTAAGCTCCGAGTTTGATGCGTTTCCATTTTGCTAACGAGTGTACCACCTCGGCGCGCTTGCCGCCCATCGCATCGATGGTGAATGCCACGGGGTGCTCTGTCCCGTTAAGGTCATCGTTCACGCCAGTGCCTGCAAGCACGAAAAGCGGGGCTGTGACACGGCGTAGATGCAGTGCGGCCGACAGTTTTTTCTGAAAAGAGTCTTTTATCGTCTTTATTGCCACTTCTGTGGTTTCGGGGAGTAGCCGTTGCTGATAGTGTTTGGGGATGATAAGTGCCATATTTTTGTAGATTTTTGTAACAAAAAGTTATTATTCGGTCGCAAAAATAATACAATATTCTTGAATATTAAAAACAAGGCGAACAAAATGATTAAAAAACTTTGGATAAAGATAACATTTGGTAATGTGTTATAGTGTTTTTCGAACGTTTTGTACGCTTTTTCGCTATTTGGACATACATCGTGTTGGTTTTTTGCGAAAAAAAACATATCTTTGGAAAAAATATTTAAAATAGTATGGTAAAGAAAATCTTCTATCCTTTATTTGCTGCGACCGTTCTGCTTTTTGCCGAAAGTGCATTAGCGGAGCAGATTGATGCACAGCAGGCTCGCCAACAGGCGATGGCGTTTTTGAACCGAAACGCAACCACGAAAAAAATGCTCAAAGGAGGTAATGCTGATTTGCAGTTGGCTTACACTGCCCAGAGTGGTGAATATTACGCTTTCAACGCTTCTGCCGCTGATGGCTATGTGCTGGTGTCGGGCGACGACCGTATGCCAGCCGTGATAGGGTATAGCGACGAAGGCAAGTTTGATGCCGATGCCATTCCCGACAACATGCGCGAATGGCTCGAAACGTATGCCGAGCAGGTGCGCTATGTGCAGACGCACGCAGGAGTGCACATTCAGTCGTCGACCGATCAAACCTCGATTGGGAATGTATATCCGCTGTTGGGCAATACCAAGTGGAACCAGAGCGCGCCATATAATAATATGTGCCCCACGTTTAGCAACAATGGCACCACCCAGCGTGCCGTTACGGGCTGTGTGGCAACGGCTATGGCGCAAGTGATGTATTACCACAGCTGGCCCGAAACTGGCACTGGCAGCAACACCTACACCTTTAACCTCAACAGCGATGAGCAGCAACCTTTGACGCTATCAGCAGATTTTAGCCAAAGTCGCTACGACTGGACAAATATGCTCCCTAACTACACAGGCAACGAAACCAGCACGCAAAACAATGCGGTGGCTAAACTGATGAGCGATTGCGGTGTAGCGATGGACATGGGCTATGGAGCGTCGAGCGGTGCGGTCACTCGAATCGCCATGAACAGAATGCCAAAGCATTTCCGCTACGACAAGAGCATCAAATTCATTATGCGCGATGCTTATACGCTCGACAAGTGGCTCAGCATCATCAATGGCGAGCTGTCGAGCAACCGACCAGTGATTCACACCGGCGCAAGCAATCAAGGTGGACACGCCTTTGTGGTCGATGGCTGCAATTCAAATGGCTACTACCACGTGAACTGGGGCTGGAACGGCATGTCGAACGGCTATTTCGCGCTCACCGATCTCACGCCCACCGATCAGGGCATCGGCTCAAGCGAAGGTGGCTACAATCTGCGTCAAGGCCTTATCTACAACATTATGCCCGACAGAGGCGGTGCTGTGAACATTGCTTCGACCATCAACGAATTCATCACCAACAGCGACAAGGTGGCGTTGGGCTCCACCGCTTCGTTGAGGTGGAATAATTTTTATGTGATGTGGACTGGCGATGGCGATGCCGCTGCGCGCCTGGCGCTGGGCCTCACCGACGAGGCGGGCAATGTGCTTCAAGTGCCTGTGTTTAAAGACTTCAATGGCTTTAGACCCAGGTATAATTACGGCTACCCTTTCAGTATGCCTGTGCCCTCCAACCTTGTCGCCGGCACATATTATGTGGTGCCGCTGATTGCCCCTGTGGAAACCACAAATTATCAGAAGGCGGATGTGTCGCGCGCTACGGCACAGCGCATCAAAATGGAGGTGAAAGACGGATACGCCTATTTCTCTTATCCCGACGACGCTGCAACTCTGCAAGTGACGAAACTGGAGCATAGCGATGTGCTGGCTGCAGACCGCCCAATTTTGGTGAAAGCCACTATCAGAAACACAGGTGAGGAATTTGTGGACAACCTGTGCGTGGCGCTCCTCAACAGCAATGGCGCGATAGTGGGTAAAAGCGTGGCGAAGAATGTGGATGTGCAAAACGGCGCAGAAGTGGTGCTCGAAACCACTGTCACCACACTATCGACTGGCAACTTCAAACTTGCGGTGCTTCGTATGGCTGATTACAGCGTGGTGAGTGGCGTGCAGGAGAGTGTGACCATCGGAGCAACACCAGCAGATATCAACATGTCGATTGTCAGCCCATTGAAGTTGACTGGCTCGGTGATTCCCACCACCCACCTCGAAGGCACCACCACCATTTCCAACAATGGCGGCGCATTTGCTGGCCGACTCGAAGCGTTTATCATTGCCGATGGTTCGAACAGCATACTCTCGCACGTGTTCAGCGAATTTGTGACCATCAAGAAGGGCGAGAGAAAAGAGGTGAAATTCGACAACACATTCACACGAGGCGAAGTGGGACAAACCTACCGCATCGTGTTGCGCGACCCACACAACACCTCTGGCAACTACATTTGGGGTGATTTCGTGAATTTCACCCTCGCCGCACCAGTCCGTGGCGATGTGAACCTCGACGGTGTGGCTGACGTGACCGACGTGACCGCCCTCATCAACTATGTGCTCGGTGGAGGCGGCTCGCCATTCGACAAAACCGAAGCCGACTTCAACGGCGACGGTGTGATCGACGTAACCGACGCCACAGCCATCATCAACCTCGTCCTGAACTAAACACCCAGAACAGGGCATCCGCCCCCATCAAAAATAAAAGTTATCGCCAAAGTCAAACCTCCGACCTTGGCGATAACCCCTAAAAAAACATAATTATCGCCAAAGTCGAACGCTAGGTTTTGGCGATAACTTTTTTATTTCTTATCTTTGTGGTGACAAAATGAGGAAAAATGGAAACGATTATTGGTAGAAAGCGTGAGCAAAGACTCCTTCAGGAGTATTGCGGCAGTGGACGTGCAGAGTTTATAGCTGTGTATGGCAGAAGGCGTGTGGGTAAAACATTCCTTGTTAAGCATTTTTTTCAGGATAAATTCACCTTTTACATGACAGGTATTTTCGAAGGCTTACTTGCCGACCAGCTTGCCAACTTCACGGCTCAGCTAAGTGTGCATTCGGGAAAGCAGCAGTTTATGCCTAAAAACTGGTTTGAAGCTTTTGCTATGCTTCAAGAGTATTTAGAGGGATTGGATGCAGACAGGCAATTGGTTGTTTTTATCGACGAACTGCCGTGGCTCGACACTCCAAATTCACGCTTCATCAAGGCACTTGAACTGTTTTGGAACACATGGGGCTCAACTTGCGGACGTTTGAAGTTTATTGTGTGCGGTTCTGCTACCACGTGGATGCTCAGCAAGTTGCTCGGCGACAGGGGCGGTTTGCACAATCGTGTGACACATCGAATGTATTTGCGTTCGTTCACTCTTGCCGAAACTGAGGAATATCTGAAAGCGAATGGTTTTGTATATGGGCGGCAGCAGATTATCGACACTTACATGATTGTGGGAGGTGTGCCATTTTATTTGAGTATGCTTCGTAGCTCGCTTGGGGTGGAGCAGAATGTCGATGAACTTTTTTTTGCGGAAGATGCTCCATTGCGTGATGAGTATAATTTCTTGTTTCGTTCGCTTTTCAAAGATGCGAAGAAGTACACCCGTGTGGTGGAACTCTTGGCAAAGCATGGCAAGGGGTTTACCAAACCAGAAATTGTGAAAGCACTGAAAGTGACTGACAATGGCACCTTCAGCGAAGTGCTCGACAATCTTGTGAGTTGCGACTTTTTGCGCCGTTACAGTGCTTTTGGAAAGAAAGAGCGCGATATGATGTATCAGCTCGTTGACCCATACACGCTGTTTTATATCCGTTTTGTGAAAAACGATAATCACAGCGACCATCACCGATGGACCAATATGATGCTTCAAGGTTCGCAAAACGCATGGAAAGGGTACGCCTTTGAACAATTGTGCTTGCGACACATCGACCAGATAAAGAATGGGTTGGGCATAAGCGGTGTGCTGAGCGACGTGTGCTCATGGTATTGTCCGATGCAGAAAAAGAGTGCAGAAAGCGAAGGGCATAAAGGTGGGCAGATAGATTTGCTGATCGACCGTGTAGATGGCATCATTAATTTATGTGAGATGAAATACGGAAGCCGTCCGTTTGTAATTACTGCTTCTTACGGCAAGGATATGGACGACCGTCGCGAACTGTTTAGAGAAAAAACAAAAACGCAGAAAGCCCTTCACATCACCCTTGTGTCGCCCTATGGCGTGGCACGAAACGCCAACGCTGGCTATATCCAAAGCCAAATTACCGCCGACGACCTGTTCCGCGACCTAAATTGATTTCCGCCAACGTGAGGGGTGGGGGTATAGTGCTGCAGGAATCCCTTTTCACAAAGTGGTTCCTGCATTTCATTTTAGAGTATGAGAAAATTTACTTTTTATGGTGTTGTTGTTTTGCTTACTGTATATGTTGCTATTTGTTTTTTGTTTGATGCAAATATAATTACTTTTTTCATATTTCCAAAATAAAAATGCCATTTTTCTTGAAAAAATATAAAAAAACTTTCATTTTAACATTTTGGGCTTTGCTGAAGTGCGCTCATCGGTTTGTGGATATGGGTTGTTGGGTGTGGCTGTTGGGTGGGTGTGAATATGGTGTGGGGGCGAAATATAGATGGCAGGTGGTGGTGGGTGCTTGAGGTTTGTGGAAAAATGTGTATCTTTGTTGGTTAAATTTATGATTTGTTGATAAAAACGAATATTAGGTGATGAAATTGCGTAATCTCATATATATACTTTTGCTTGGTATGGCCACTATGCTGTGGTCGTGCGCCAATATTGGCTCTCCTTCAGGCGGTCCGCGCGACTATACCCCTCCTGTGGTGCTGAAATCGAATCCCACGCCACGCTCGGTGAACTTCAAGGGCAAGAAGGTGGCCATTCAATTCGATGAAATTGTGGCGATTAAAGACCAGCAGAAGAAGGTGGTGATTTCGCCAGCGCAGAAAGAGCCTGCCACGATTCGTTCGCTTGGCCGCACCGTGGAGGTGATTTTCAACGAAGATTTGATTCCCAACACCACCTACACCATTGACTTTAGCGACGCCATTGAGGACAACAACGAGGGCAACCGCCTGGACGGCTACTGCTTCTCGTTCGCCACAGGCGAGAGCATCGACACGATGAGCGTGTCGGGCATGGTGCTCCGTGCGCGCGACCTTGAGCCGATGCAGCACGTGATGGTGGGCTTGCACAGCAATCTCGACGACAGTGCCTTCACCAAACAGCAGTTCGAACGCATTTCGCGCACCAACGACAAGGGCGAATTTACGGTGCAAGGCGTGAAGCCGGGCAAATACCACATTTTCGCGCTCAACGACATGGACGGCAACTACTGCATGAGCCGCAGCGAGGATTACGCATTCTTAGATGAAATCGTAGTGCCAAGCGTGCGAGAGTTTACCTCGCAAGACACCACATTCACCTTCGACCACCGTGTTGATACCGTGGTGACCGCCACGCACACCGAATATTTGCCCAACGACATATTGTTGAGCATGTTTAATGAACGCTACACACCGCTCTACTTGAAAAAAGCCGAGCGCGTGAGCCGCAACCGCCTTTTTGTGCTGTTTTCGGCGCCCAACCAGTTGCCCGAACTCAATATACTCTCGCCAGCCAACCATGCCGACGACTGGTATGTAATGGAACGCCGCGAGGGCAACGACTCCATCGTGTATTGGCTCACCGACAGCGCGCTACTCAAAGCCGACAGCATCAATGTGGACATGCGCTATATGAAGATGGACTCGCTTGAGAATGTGGTGGCGGTGAACGACACCATCGTGTTTCAGGTGCGCCGCACCAATGCCGAAATCAAGGCAGAGCGCGAGGCGCAAAAGGAGCGAGAAGGCATAGAGAAAGAGCGTGAGAAACTAATCAAACGCCGCGAGAAACTGGTGGCATCGGGCAAGGACGTTACCGAAATCGACCTCGACATCAAGGCTCTTGCACAGCGAGAGCGCGCCCAGCGTGAAGTGCTGCAACTCACGCCCAAGAAAACCGACCAACTCGATGTGACCGACACCATTCAATTCGCACTCAATGCGCCCATCGCCAATATCACGCAGAGCGCCATTCGCCTGGAGCGTATGCAGAAAGATAGCACTTGGATGCGTGTGAAGGCGGAAATGCGGCTCATCAACGAACTGAATCCGCTCAACTATATGATTCAAGCCAACTTGAAGCCAGAGGAGCAATATCGCTTACATTTCGATTCGGCGGCGGTGTGCAACGTGTATGGCGTGGCAAACGACTCGGTGACCTACAAATTCAAGGTAAAGTCGCTCGACGAGTATGGCTATGTGATTCTGCATGTGAATAGCGGCGACAGCGCATTTGTGGAACTGCTCGACGCCAACGAAAACGTGATTCGCCACGAGCGAGTGACCGACGGCACCGTGCGCTTCGAAAACCTGATTCCTGCCGAGTATTACGCCCGTCTGGTAATCGACACCAACGACAACGACCGCTGGGACGCTGGCAATTACGCCGAGCATCGCCAGCCCGAAGAAGTATATTACTATCCCTACGCCGACAAACTCCGAGTGCGTAAGAGTTGGGGACGCGAGGAGACGTGGGACATCTACGCCACTCCGCTCAACCAGCAGAAGCCCGACCGAATCAGAAAGAACAAACCGGAGCGCCGCAGAGACTCGCTGGAGCGTAGAGAGACGAAAAATGCCGACGAAGAGGAAGACGAGTTTGGCAGCAACGCCTTCGGGCGCAACACCTATAGCGGCAACAAATACCGCGACTACCAGAACGGTGCTCGATAAGTGGCTGTTACACTTGTCGGGGAGAAAATTGTGATGATGTGATGATTTTTGGCACAAAAGTTGCCTTATTTTAAGGTAATTTGTGTATCTTCGCATTATTGAATCTTACACATTATATATAATAGTGTGATAGTGAAATGATGATACATGAAATGTATGATACATGAATAGAAATAACTGAATTATTAACGTTTAAAAACTATTAGAATTATGAACATTAATGCAAACCCAAATCCCGCTCCTCAACAACAAGCAGCACCAGCCGCACGTGGTGGCATGACCAAATGGATTATCATTGGTGCAATTGCTCTTTTCGCCCTGTGGTGTATCAGCAGTTACAACGGTCTGGTTTCACAGGAAGAAGATGTGGAAAAATACTGGGCAAACGTGGAAGCACAATACGACCGTCGTGCCAACCTCGTTCCTAACCTTGTGAATGTGGTGAAGGGCTACGCTAAGCACGAAGAAAAGGTGTTTACCGAAGTGACCGAGGCTCGTACCAAGATTGGCCAAATCAACATCAACGCTGAAAACATGACCGACGAGCAAATCGAGAAGTTCCAAAAGGCTCAAGAGCAAATGAGTGGCGCACTGAGCAAACTCATGGCCGTGAGTGAGGCTTATCCAGAACTGAAGGCTAACGAAAACTTCCGCGACCTGCAAGCACAACTCGAAGGCACTGAAAACCGTATCACCAAGGCTGTGACCGACTTCAACGAAGGCGCACAGGAATACAACACAAAAGTTCGCCGCTTCCCAACCAGCATTTTCGCAGGCATGTTTGGCTTCAAGACCAAACCTCACTTCAAGGCTAAGGAAGGCGCCGAAAACGCTCCAACTGTAAGTTTCGAATAAGTCAAAAAAACAAAATAGGATATGGCTCTTACCGATTTTCTTTCGAAAGATGACCAGACCCGCATCACCGATGCCATAACCATGGCAGAGAAGCGCACTTCGGGCGAAATATGCGTGCATATCACGCCCAAGTGCGGTGGCGATGTGATGGAGGCGGCGGAAAAGAAGTTCAACAAACTTGGACTCTACAAAACCGAACGCCGCAACGCTGTGATCATATATGTGGCCTATAAGAGCAAGAAATTTGCTATTTTGGGCGACGAGGGCATCAACAATGTGGTGCCCGACGACTACTGGCGTGTGGAGAAAGACACTTTGGGGAAATACCTCTCCCAAGGAAAGCTAGCCGACGGCATTTGCGAAGTGGTGGCACAGATTGGTGAATCGCTCGCAACCTACTTCCCCCCTGTGGAAAACGATGTGAACGAACTGAGCAACGACGTTTCGTACAGCGACGACGAATAAACATTCGCCCACGCGTCAAGTTCGACTAATGACCGATTTTTGGTTAAAAACTAATCTTTCAATGAAAAAAGTAAAACTCCTTATACTCGCGGCTTTGGCTGTGATGATGTCGGCGACCAGTTTTGCGGCTGACTCCGATTTTCCAGCGCGCCCCGATACTGCGATTTTCGTCCACGACTTTGCCGGTGTGCTGCGCCAGTCGAAAGTGATCGACGACTCGCTCCGTGCATTCTCAAAGCGCACCACCAACCAAATTATGGTGATTACCGTAAAAGACCTTGGCGACTATGAGCCCAAGATGTATGCCGTCGAACTCGGCGACCGCTGGGGCATAGGTCAGGCGAAACTCGACAACGGTTTGATTATCCTCATCAAGCCCAAGACCAAAGACTCGAAAGGTCAGTTCGCCATTTGTCCCGGTCGCGGACTGGGTGGCGCTTTGCCCGATGTCACTTGCAAGCGAATCGTTGATGGCAAGGCTATTCCAGCACTTAAAAAGAGCGATTACGACGCAGCCGTATGGGCAGTGCTGAAGGCTGTGATGCCGATTTGCGCAGGCGAGATTTCGGGCGACGAAGCCACGAAAAAATCGTCGGGCGGAGGCGGTGGCTGGATTTGGTTTGTGGGCATCATTGCCGCTGTAGTGGGCGGCGTGGCGTATGCCAACAAGCGCGCGAAGCAAAAACAGGCACTTATCGAGGCGAACGAAACCCCAGAAGAGCGTGCCGCACGCTTGGCAGCAGCCGAGAAGCGCAAAAAAGAGCGTGAGGCAGAACGCAAAAAGCGCGAGGCAGAAGCAGCCGCTGCGGCAGCCGCTGGTGCGACTACGGCGAAAAGTGTACGCGAAAAGCGCCAAGAGGAAGAAGAACGCAAACGCCGAAATGCTCAAAAGTTTGGCGGAGGATCGTTTGACGGCGGTGGCGCAAGTAGCGAATGGTAATATTATAATGTAATGAACATGAACGACAAAGATAACAATCGGAAGAGTGGGGCTCCTGTGCCTCCCTCTTTTGGCGGTGAAAAACCTACGCCTCCTGCATTTGATGGTGGCGCAAAACCCTCACCTCCGCCATTCGGTGGAGCACCGAAAAGTGCGCCCGCTCCCCCTCCTGTGCCAGCATTTGCGAAAGCCGAGGCACAGCCTGTAGTGGAGGAAGCCGAGGAAATGACTACTTCTTCGAAGAAAAAACGCACCAAATCGGTGACCGACAAGCCTAAAAAGAAGAAAAAAGGCTGCATGGCTAAAGGCTGCATGTGGTCGTTTATCGTGTTCCTGTTCTTGGGCGTGATAGGCGTGGTGTTTGGCGAAGACGAGTCGAACAAGCCAACCGCACCCGAATCGTCAACAGCGAAAGTGGAGCAAACCACTGCTGCTGCCGACGATGAGGCGAGCACAACCACCACCAGCCGTAAGCCATTCAAAGGCAGCGTGCTGGCTCTGTCGCCATCGAAGCAATATGTCAACGACTACGCTTGCATTCTTGCCGATTCCACGGTTCGCCAGTTGGAAGACTCGCTTGCCAAGTTTTCTCGCACCACTTCCAACAAAATCACCATTCTCACCGTGCTCGACCTTGAAGGCCTCACCCCGAATGAGTTTGCCACCAAGATTGGCGACACATGGGGCGTAGGGCAGAAGAAACTCGACAATGGTGTGGTGATTTTGTTCAAACCCAAGACCAAGGACTCGAAGGGCGAGGTGTATATCGCTCCAGGCCGTGGATTGGAAGGTGCGCTCCCCGACGCGTTCTGCAATAGGGTGATTCAGCACGAGATGATTCCGCATCTCAAAGCGGGCAACAACAACTATGCCGCTGCCACTTGGGCTGCGCTGAAGGTGATAATGCCTGTGTGCCGTGGCGAGTACACCTACGACAACTATCAGAAAAAGCACTATGCCAACGGAGAGGAAAAAGAGGACGGCCTCGATTTCTGGGGTTGGGCGTTGATTATCTTCACAGGCGGACTTATCCTGTTCTTCCTTGTTGATAAAGTGCTCTTGCACGACTACTTCTCCGAAAAGTGGAACCTCAATTCAAGTCGCGACTCCTACGATGGCAGCGACTCCGACAGTTATAGCAGCGGCTCCGGCAGTTATAGCAGCAACGACAGCAGCGACTGGGGCGGAGGCTCATTCGGCGGCGGTGGTGCTGGAGGCTCTTGGTAAAGTCCAATCGGCCATTAGACCGTGTATTGATTTTTTAGATTACTTCTTGCCCAATGATTAATTTGGGGTAAAACAATCAAATATGAAAAATAAGATAAAAACATGGATTTCGGTGTTTTCACTGGTGGCAGTCACATTGCTGTTCACCATGTGTAAAAACACCGGATCGTCGAGCGGCAGCGCCGATGCCGCAGAAGGCACTACGGAGCAAACCGATAGCGTGGCTTACGTGGGTGCCGATGGAAAATTGGTGATTCCAGAGCACCCCACCATGGCGGTCAACGACTACGCTGGCGTGCTTGGCGACAGCGTTCGTGGGTTGGAAGACGACCTGCGTATGTATGCTGCACAAACACCTGTGCAAATTGCTGTGGTCACCATTACAAATATAGGCGATGCCGACGCACTGAAGATTGCCACCGAGATTGGCAACCGCTGGGGCGTGGGCGAAAAGGGTAAAGACAATGGTGTGGTGATACTGGTTCAGCCCAAAACCGCTCATTTGGGTGGCAAGGTGGCGATAGCCGTGGGCAAGGGTTTGGAACCTGTGCTCACCGATGTGTGCTGTCAAGGCATCATTTCCGACATCATGATCCCAAAACTCAGAACCAAAGACTACTACGGTGCCGTTTCGGCTGCCGTGGCTGATTTGGTCAGGACTATATCAATGATGCAACAATGAAAAAAACGCTTGCTCTGCTGAGAAGAACATCGTGCGTGGTGGCTGTGTTGCTGATGTCGTGGGTGGCATCGGTAGCGCAAGCCGCTGGCGGCATTCCCGAACGCCCCTATCCGCCACGGTTGGTCAACGATATGGCTGGCGTGTTTAGCAAGGCAGAGGCAGCCCAACTCGAAGACAGTTTGAAGGCATTCTCCAACCAAACCTCCAATCAAGTGGTGATTGTCACCACCAACGACCTGTGTGGCTACACGCCCAACGAGTATGCCACCGAGATTGGCGACCGCTGGAGCGTGGGGCAGAAGAAGATTGACAATGGCATCGTCATTCTCATCAAACCCAAAACCAGATTCTCGAAAGGACAGGTGTTTATTGCCACAGGGCGCGGGCTTGAAGGCGCGCTCCCCGATGCGTTCTGCAATAGGATTGTGGAAGATAAGATGATACCTATCCTCAAAGAGGGCAACAACTACACCGCTGCCACTTGGGCGGCGCTGAAGGTAATTATGCCCGTGTGCCGTGGCGAATACGATTACGAAACCTACCAAAACGATGAGGATTTGTCGCTCTTCGACTGGATTTGCGTGATTGCCATTCTATTGGTGTTCATTGGCTTCAGAATTTTCCTGCCGTTTGGTGGAGGCTCGTTTACTTCGGGTTCTTCGGGTTCATCGGGTGGCTTCGACTTTGGAGGTGGTTCATTTGGAGGCGGCGGAGCCGGAGGCTCTTGGTGACGATGGCGTATCTGAAGCGACTACATCGTATATTAACGGCTATGGTGCTGTGCGGAGTGATTGCTGTGGCAAACTTCGCGCACGCCAGTTCATTGCCCCCACTGTGCACCAATCAGTGCGTGGTGGATATGGTGGGTGTGATGCCTGCCGACACGGCAAAACTGCTCAACGACAGTCTGATGCGCTATTACTCTGCCACTAATGCCAAAATTCTGGTGGCGGTGGCAGATACCTCCCTCGCAAGGCCACATGCCGAGGCTTATGCCGCGCAAATCTTGAAAACCTGGAATCTAAACCATCAGAAATCCGTGCTTATACTCATCGCTAAAACCAAAGCAGATGAGTTTCCGACCGTGGTGATGGCTGTAAGCGACCAGCTTCACGACCAGTTCCCGCGTGTGTTTTGCAAACATTTGAGCATCGACAGGTTGGAAAAACCCGTATGCGACAACGGTGAATCATACTACCATGGCATCTGCAACATGCTCCCCTATATTAAAGGCGTAATCGCTGGCACCTACACCGATGCCGACTATCGCAAAGCGCGCGCCGGCAAAGGCTGGCAAGCCTACCTCGTGGCAAGCACCCTCCTCATCCTCATCGCCGCCTTCTACCCCAAATCCAAAAAACAGTAAATTTTTTGTGGAAAATTTGTATTAAAACCCAAATCGGTCATTAGGGCTTGTGGTATTTCGGAATTTTAGAAGAATGAATTTTGCTTGTCTTTTAATGAGTGATAGCGAGCTATTACGAATTAAAAACAAGCGAAAGGCATCTTATAAAAGCCGAAAGACCGCAAGAAGTATAATCTGAAAAATCATTACACGGCCTAATGACCGATTTGGGTTGAAAAATAATTAGTACTTTGCATTGTTAAGTCCCGACAGTCCCTGGGTTTCCCAAAACTGCCGGGTATTGTTTTTTATAGGGACTATCAAAATGTATCATAAATTGGTTTTTGGGATCAGTGGATAAATACTGGGGGAACGAAACAAAAACATAAAAAATTGCCCCGGTGGCAGGTGTGTGGATCTGCTCACCGGGGCGGAGATATACTAATTCAAAAAATCAATCCGTTGATGCGGCATTCGTTAGAATGTGAATTGCACGCGTGCTTGCACTTGGTGGAAGTTGCTGTCGCCAGGGAGCGCGTCTTTGTCCAAGTTGCTGTAGGTGTAGTGAAGCATGGCTTGGGCATATTTATTGAATGCGTAGTTCACGCCCAATGTGGCAGAAATGATGCGACCACCGCCCACCGATGCTGATTCGTAAGGTTTGCTTTCGTCGTAGCCGTCGGGGAAGTATTTTCCACTTTCTTCCGAGTAGTGCTCGCCAGAGGCGATGTCGTTCAGGTTAGTGAAACTGGCTCGTGCCACCACTTCGAGCGACTTGTCCTTCATGCCACCGAGCACAGCGTCGTGCATATCGTATTTGTAGTCGCCACCGAAAATCTTGTAGCCAGCCTCAAGGTATGCGCCGTTGAAGTGGTTGGTGCGCAGAGGGTTGGCTGCCAGCCAAGCATCGTAGGATCCCCAAGTGTCTTCGCCTTTTTCTCGTGCTGCGTCGTACACCTTTTGGGAATCGCGCTTCTTGGTCACGATTTTGTAGCGGTATTCGCCACGCACGAAGTAGTTGCCACCAAACCAGAGTGCTTCGCCACCGAAGTCGATCACACTGTGCGCCCAAGGGAGGTTGCAGTTCACAAACGCTTTGTTGTCGTCCACATAGGTTTCCAACGCTTGCGAGAGAATGAGGTGCTTTTTGGTGTAGGTTGAGTTGCCGCTGGCATATTCCTCGCCACCACCGAGGTGGGCATAGCGAGCGCTTGCGCCCACATGGCCACCGCCACTCTTGTCGATATGGCGATAAATCCAGCGGCCAGATGCCGACAATCCATTGTAGTCGGCATCAATCTTATTGTATTGGTTTTCGGTGAACACACCTTGATAGAGAAACACATTAGATGCCGAATACTTGTACGACACGCCAAGTTCACGGCCCAAACCCAAAGTTTCGGCGCTACCTGGGCGTGAAATGAAGTGGCAGCCACCCAACGAGGTTTGGCGCGACATCGATCCGGCAGGGTCGCCATAGTAGCCCACCTTCACGGCGTGGCACACTTGTGCGGCATCACGCTTGGAATATTCAAGGAAGATGTTCTTTTGCGAAAATTTTCCTGCGCCAAAACCGAAGTCGGCATAGAAATACCAATTTTCACCATATTTCATCGATGTACGAATACGCGCATCGGCGATTGATGCGCCACTGTTGAGTGGAGTTGCTTCGGTGTCGAACACCGCCGCGTCTGCCATAAAGCGTGCGCCTACGGTGAAGTGCACCTTGTTTTCGTTGTTGGAAATTTTCAATGTTGGGTCAACGTCGAAGTCCTGTGCGAATGCTGCGAAAGATGATGCAGCCACAGCAGCTGCTAATATATATTTCTTCATAGTGTCTTGATGATTGTGTTAGGAAATGGGGATAGTGTTTGTTGCAGGGCGATTGGGTCTGAAACACAGATTGAATCGGTCTGCGTCGAGATTTTTTGTATGTTGGTTTTGGTCAGCATTTTGCTGAGGTGGCAAAAAAAGTTGTTGATACAAAAAATATATACTTGAATTTTGTTAATCTTTTGTGGAATTAATAAATCACCACTAAAAGGTGAGCCTCTGAATCATTTGGTTGTCTAATAGTGGGAGTGCAACAAAGCCGATTCACATCGGTAAAATCTGATTTTTCAGAGGCTCCACAATTAGGTGTCATTTAATAATCCGATGCAAAGTTATATATTTGGTTTCGTTTTTGCAAGTTTTTGCTTTCAAAACGAAAGTTTTTTTCTTAAAAAAGTGGTTTTTTACGGTTTTTCTTCCCCATTTTGGCGTTGACGGCGTGGATTTGGTGGGTGTAACTTTGTGGCAAAAAAGCCATGAAGTATTTCGCACTACACGAACTTACCCGCTCTGCCACAGCCGAATTGCGTGGCATCGACAACACCCCCTCGCAAGAAGCAGTCGCCAACCTTCACCTGCTGGTGGAGCATATTCTCGACCCGCTGCGCGAGGCGTGGGGCAAACCTATCAAGGTGAACAGTGGCTACCGTTGCCCTCGGCTCAATAAGGAGGTGGGCGGCTCGCCATCGAGCCAGCACATGAAGGGTGAGGCAGCCGACATTACCGTGGGCAACCGTGCCGACAATCGCCGCCTCTATCATTTGCTCACCACCTTGCATCTGCCAGTGGACCAAGCCATCAATGAGCGAGATTTTGCGTGGATTCACCTCTCTTACGGTCCACGCCATCGCCGCCAGTATTTTGCAATCCGATAAATTCACACAACATGACCAACAACACTGCTATTCTGAAAGCGGCATTCACTGCTTGGAGTGCCACTTCCGCGCTCCGCAAACGCCGGTTGCGCAACAAGCGATTCACCTACGGTGACCAATGGTCGGACCCTGCCGTTGATGCCGACGGCACCGCCACCACCGAGGAAGCCATCATCTACAAGAAATATGGCACCGCGCCCATCACCAACAATATGCTCCGCCAGATGGTGAAAACCATAGTGGGCAGATTTCGCGCCGAGCACCTGAACCGCACTCGCGAGCCGTCGGCGATGAAAAACATTGCCGAGAGCAATGCCCTCGACGAACTCGACAGCCGCGCATTGGAGGAATTTCTGATTTCGGGCTGCTGCATTCAGCGCGTGGAGGAAACGGAAAATTTGGGAAAGAAGGAAACGGTGGTGAGCAATGTGAACTTGTCACATTTCTTCATCAACCACACCATCGACCCGCTGAGCCGCGACTGCGAAATCGTAGGGCAGATTCACGATTTGAGCGTGGCGGAACTGATTAAGCGTGTGGCGGCTGGCAACAAGAAGAAAGCAGCGTGGGTGCGAAGGCTTTACAGCGACTCGCCCGACGACCGCACGCTCCAGTTCTGCACCGCCATTGGCGCCGATTCGCAAAGCGGCGCCGACTTCTGGTTCACGCACACCAACAAGTGCCGCGCAATAGAGGTGTGGACGCTCGAAAGTCAGGAAGTGCTGCTCTGCCACGACCAAGCCACCGCCAAGGTGTTTGTGGTGCCGGTGTCGCAGGAGAAGAAAATCAAAGCCGACCCGCTGATTTCCTACCGCTGGGACATTGCCACCGTGTGGCGGTGCCGCTGGTTCACCCCGATGGGCGACTTGCTTGTCACCTTCGATTCGTCTGCCAAGCATCGCCAGCACCCCTTTGTGGTGAAGTTCTATCCGCTCACCGATGGCGAGGTGCATGGGTTTATTGAAGATGTAATCGACCAGCAGAAGTATATCAATAGGCTCACCACCATCGTCGACCGCATTTTGAGCAACAGCGCAAAGGGTGTGCTGCTCTATCCCGAATCAGCCAAACCCAACTCGCTGAACTGGAACACGATTTTACGCATTTGGAACGAAACTGGCGGCGTGCTGCCCTACAACCCCGATGAGGGCATGGCGAAACCCGAACAGGTGAGCCACGACAACACCAACATAGGCATCTTTGAGATGATCAATCTGCAAATGAAGATGATGGAGAATGTGTCGGGCATCACTGCCACGCTGCAGGGGCAGAATGTGAACACTTCGGGCAGCGCATCGCTCTACCAAACCCAAGCCGCCAACTCCAGCATCGCCCTCTACGACATTTTCGACACCTTCAACAACTTCCGCCACCTCCGCACCCAAAAAGCCCTGGCGCTTTGAAGATATTAGAAGTTAGAAATTAGAGATTAGAGGTTAGATAGAGTTTAGAAATTAGAGAGGTTAGAGGGGCGCACTCCATTTGTGGCATAATGGCTGAAGAAAATCCCGTAGGGATTAGATGTGTGTAGGCAGGTATGCAGCGAAGGTTATGCGTAATGAGCGAAGCGAAATGGAGCATAACTGAAGCGAAATGCCAGCAAATGGCACACAACATATATGCATCCTATCGGGATGCGATTTCGCCACCAAAAGGCAATTTGATGTTGTCGCATTCCGCTGGAATGCATCATACTGATATACCTCACACCTCTTTAAGAATTTCAAACATGAAATTTCTTGAATTTTAGGGTGGCTTTTTCTGGGGTTACGGTCAGTTCCACGGGGCAGCCTTCTATCATGGGGGTGTTCCATGACTCGTCGTGGCTGGTGGGGAAGTCGTAGCAGATGGGGATTTGATACTCGTCGAGGAATTCGTGGAGCATCTGATCCATGCTTTCATAGCCTGAAAGGCTGGTCACTTCGGTGAATCGGCCCACGATGATGCCTTTCACATGGTCGAGCGTGCCTTTCAACTTCATCTGAAACAGCAAACTTGCCACACGGTTCACGCTCTCGCTCACATCTTCGAAGAAAAGCACCACATCTTTGTCCTTCACAAAGTCGCGGTCGAGGAAGTCGTAGTCAGCCGAGCCACTCACTTGGGTGAAAACGCTCAAGTTGCCGCCAATCAATATGCCTTTCGCTTTGCCAGTGTGGTTGTAGGCATGGGCTGGGGCTTCCACATTTGGCATCTCCTTGCCAAAGAGCAGTTTGCACAAACGCTCGCTATATTCGTCGGTACCGCCGGTCTTTGCCAATCGGCCGCACATACTGCCGTGAATGCTCATGTGTCCAGCCTTCACCATGGCGCTGTGCAGGGCGGTGATGTCGCTGTAGCCCACAAGCCATTTGTTGTACTTCTTCAGCGTGTCGAGCGACACATTATATAGAATTTGCGCCGAGCCATATCCGCCACGCGAGCAGATGATGGCTTTGATGGAATTGTCGCGGAGTGCCCACATCAAGTCGGCCTCACGCTCTGCGGCGGTGCCTGCCCAACCATGGTAGCGGTTAGTCACATATTTGCCCCTCACAGGGTTCAACCCCCACCCTTTCAGCACCTCCATCGCCTTGATTACCGAAGAGTCGCTGGGCGTGCTGCCGGGCGAGAGGATAGCCACTTTGTCGCCAGGCTTCAGCGAAGCCGGCATCACAATACCATATTTGGCTTTGGCTTGCACCAAAACCGACGTTGCCAACATGAGCAACAGCAAGATTTTCTTCATCACTTTCAATCGTTTGTTTTTGTTCTTTTGCAAAATTACAAAAAATCGGGAGCAATCGTGGCTTCGTCTTTCTTGAATTTGGATAAAATTTTATAACTTTGTACTTAACAACATTTTACTAAGCAACCTCTAAGCACAACGAATAAAATGAAAAAGCAGAATCTTCTTCGCCTAACATTACTCGTGTTAGTTATCCTTACAGCCGCGCCACATGCCGATGCAGGCAGGTGCTTGCGATGCGGCGGCAAAGGCATTGTGTATTTTCAGCGTGGTGGCACAGGCACTTATGGTCACAACAAGAGCAAGCGTCAATGCCCCATTTGCCACCAGATGGTGCCATCGGGCGTGTCGCACTCCGACCGCTGCCCCGACTGTAACGGCACCGGGCAAATTCAGTCGCGCTCAAGCCGAAGTTCTTCCAGCTCGCGCAGCTCATCGTCAAGTTCGTCAAGCAGCAGCTATCAGCAGTATGATGGCGGATTCACGCCAGAGCAGCAGCTCGCCCTCGACATGATGGACGCCCGCATGAGGGGCTATAATGGAATGGTGAACGAAAACCACAGCTATGGCAAAGCCATTCGTTACGACCCCACATTCCACACTTCCATCGGCTTCTTGACCGATGCCATACAAAAAGCGAATGAGGCCCGAATCGCCACATTCTCTCGCAATGGTATAGGCTTGGTGGTTATGGGCAACAACGGCTATTATTACAACCAACTTCCTCAAGGTATGCTCGACGTCATACTTGATGTGAACAAGAAGGAAGGCAGGATTGTCGACATCAACATCACAGAGCTCGGAAAATGTTGGAGCGTGATTAGTAGGGTTGGCAACAAACTTATATGGAACGCTGTAGCCTCGGAAGACATCCTTAACAAACTCCAAGCCCTCAACAGACAAGGCAAAGACATCGTCTCGTTGGCAATGAATGAATACTCAGACTATGTGATAGTATGTGACGACGGCACCACCGAATGTTCACCAAAGTTTGAATCCACTGTGCGCCAAGCTAAAAACAAATTCGGCAAGATACTCAGCGCATGCGTCACCGCTTTGGGTAACTGCGTGCTTTGCTGCGACCGTGGCGTGTATTTCAATTACATTCCAAGCAGCGCGGCCGACATCCTGAAAAAAGTGGACTACATCCCCCGCTACGTAAAAGTCACAAGCTACGGCCGTTACTTCATCTCCGACGGCAACACCCGCTCCTACTACTGGTTCTAATCCCCCAGTGACAACAGACCAGTGAAAAATTACTGGGGGATAGATTATGCATTGTTGCCGAATCGTCAATGTAATCAAAAACAAAAACCTAAAAAACAGCCTTGGAGCAACGTGGAATGCTTCGCATTTGGCGGTGTGACTGTGCGCTTTGCGTCATTGGAAACGAGTTTCCATGCCGCCAACCACACAATCCCTCCGCCACCCTCTTACGAGGGCTCACCACTTTGCCCCAAGGATAAAAACCGCTCGCCGTTTCACGGCGAAAAACCCCTGATAATAAAATGATTTCTTGAAAGAGGTTGTATCAAATCTCTCAAAACAATTTTGTATGGTAGGGACGCGATACTTCGCGTCCGCTACAAATGATTGATAATCAATACAATATTACTATTATGGGCGGACATGATATATCGAAAGCACTGAAAAAGTCGAAAAGAGGGATTTTGGAACCGTTGGAAACGGCATATTGTGGTTAACTCCATGCAAGCTCGCTTGCGAGCGCAG
>OCQZ01000130.1_pt1 | contig 21176 bp, 19 predicted proteins | sample 1538921 | NCBI WGS metagenome assembly OCQZ01 (sample SAMN03418269, study PRJEB22391) | human gut metagenome | biome: human-gut; feature: organic feature; material: feces | host: Homo sapiens | place: Tanzania | collected 2013-01 | reverse complement strand
GTGCTTATTTTCAGTATTTTACGATTTATTAGTACAAAGTGCTGCAAAACTCAGAAGTCTACTTTCAATCATGTAGTCATCATCCATATCGTCTTTCTTCATCACCAGCAGCGCCCGTACGAGGTCAGCAGTGCGGCTATAGGTCTGGTTAGCCATCTCCAGAAGCATGCCGTTGATTTTCTCCAGCCTTGCCACCTCTGCCGGCGTGCAGTGAATGTCAAAGAGGAGATTCAGGAAGAAGCAGCGGTCCAGCATAAGTTCCTCGACCGCCTTGACCTTCACCTCGTCCCGGCACCAGTCCAGAAACTGGCGGTAGTGCTGGTAGTTGAGGGGATCACCGGTGATTCCGAGAATCCGCTGCTCGAGTCCTGCGAGTTCATGTTTGAGTTGGACCTCGTCCATCGAACGATAGTCCGGTTTGTCAATGTTTCTTTTCATGCCGTAAAGATATTGCTTGAAACTGCCAAAGTGCGACAGTCGATGGGATCAGAGCAGTATTGCTTGCGGCCGCAGTCTTTGCATTTGAAGCCGGCCCAGATGGTATCGAATTGGTTCATTGCGGCTCCGACCAGAGCGGGTTCATCTGTCAGGATGCCTGCCTCGAAGTTGCGGTTGCGTGGACTTTTCATTCCCAGGCCTGCGCCGGTGAGATTTGCCGAGCCGATGTAGGCAAGATTGAAGTCAAAGATAATCAGTTTGAAGTGTACTCTGGGGCACAGAACCCGCTCCAGTCCGGAAAACAGTACTGGATAATGGTCGAAATCCTCCCTGAATTTCGGGCCTGGTTCCTTGGCATGGATGAGACGGATTTCACGCCCTTTGCTGATCAGGTCGGCAAGTACGCCCAGGAGGGGACGCTCGCCGACATACAAGTCTTTTATGTCGGCAGTCCCTATCCAAAGGTGTTCTTTCACATTAGCAATGCGGGCTATGACTTCCTGGAAGTGCGCTTCGTCTGCGATGTACTGTATCATACTAATAACTGTGCATTTGTGAGAATATGTCGGAATAATTCTTGACGTCCCTTTCGAGCATCAAGAATTTGAGAGCTTCTCCCTGAAGCATTCCCCGTCGGTTGTCATCCTTGTCCCACAACGTATTGTTTGATGCGTAATCGGTTACGGCATTGTAAAGTTCCCATACTGTCATGCTGGCTTTCATCTGTTTCAATTGGACTGTTGTGCCGTCATATCCGGCGTTAAGGTACATCTGAAGTTCCTCATTGTAAGGAGCGATTGCCTTGGCAAATTTGTTGTCAATCATGTAATTGTCGAGTTTGTCTGAAATTGTTTTCAGCTCGGCGATTGATGCGTTGACTTCCATCGCCTCGAGGGCTTTGTTTCGGAACTTATCAAAGGAATCGGTCAATAATCCGGAGTTCTGCGGGAGACCCAATATTCCGCTGATTTGGTCTTCCCTGACGGTCGTGATTCTTGCTTCCTTATGTTTTACAATTTCAGTTTGACCATTTGAACAGATAAGACGTTCGTAATATCGTCCTAACTCGATTTGACCGAGATTCCATTTCAAGTAGTAAGAATTGACCAGAAAGTCCTCATTGGGGGCTATCTGCCGCACGTCTGGGTTATTGCTGTTCAGAAACAAGGTGAATCCGGCAGAGATGTCATACGCCATTTGATAGTCGACAGGATAAAGACTGTTCTTTTCCAGGAAGAGTTCCAGAAAGTCAAAAAAGGCGTCGGATGTGATGGGGTCTTCACTGATAGGAACCAGCCCACTTACGGTGCGGCTTGAAGGATTGGCTATCAGCGCAACCGAGACAGGTTTCATCATGGAACCTGCCGTAGCCAAGTAATTTCGAAAATCCCTGACTCCGGCTTCTCCTGATGCATTCTTGACAACTTTTGCCTGCATGGGTGTAAGTCCTATGATCTTGTCCAACTGTTTAGACACCAAGTCGTTCATTAGAAGTTCTGTTCCATCCACCCGATATACGTTCTTGCCGTAGCCTTCGTATGGGGCAGTAACATTCGAACCGTCATCAAGGCGTCCGATATATTCGATTGCGTCTCGACGGACGACTTTGTACGGATTTGCAGACCTGTCAACTTTCTGTCGCAATTCTGCCAGATTGATTTCACTCATGCTCCAGTTTTGTTTTGGTTGTTAAATATCTTGTCGAACTGATCTGCAAATTTGCGGAGACTGCCGGATGCTGTGGATTGCAGTTTGCGCAGTTTGCGATCTTGTTCGAATTTGTCAGCATTGTAATAGACGTCGCCGGTCACGGACAAATCGTAATACAGACGTACTCCCACATCACCACGACGATGTTTGCTGAAGACTGCGTAACGGTCCGAGTAGATGTTTTGAGGATTTTCGAGTCGAAGTTCAAGCATCGCTGTGATGGCGTGTTTGAGTCTGTTGGAACCGATGAAGTGGCCTGCTTTCGTCACCTGTTGGATAGTCAGGAACGTGGTGTTGACCCCACGAGTGTTGGCGGCTTTGTTTTGCTGCTTGATAATCGAAAGCAACACGCTTTCAGTTTTCTTGAGCGTGTAGTTTTCTTCGTCTTTGATGATGCCCTGTAACTCATAGAAAGAGTCAATGGCAACTATATCCCAACCCTGTTCCAATGTGCTCTTGAGGGTTTCAAGATTGTGTGAATCATCTTCTTCATCAAAATTGGCTTCGATGAAGAGAATGTCCAAGCCCTGGAACTTTGGAAAACGCTGGACGTAAATGGCCAGGTCAATCTCGTTCATCTCTGCACTTATAAAAAGTACTCGGACGCCGGTGTTGCATTTGCGGATATTCGAAAGAAGGTCAAGGATGATGGTGGTCTTACCCACTCCAGGGTCTCCGATGATCATGTAATTGACACCTTTGGGAAGTCCTTTGTAACTGCATAATAGTTCATCCAGAACCGTTCCGCTCATATAATTGCGGAATAGCTCAGGATCGAACTTCATATCACGCATTTTTATAATTTCTCGTTTCATGCTTACAAAGAAAGTTTGTTGCGCAGCCAAAACTTGGCAGAGTTTTATTGACTGTTCCCACTTCGAAAGAATCGCGTGTGATCGAGTCTATATCGACATCACTATCGGTGTAGACTTTGACATCCTCGAATTGACTGTCGACATCATCATTGACCTTCCCTTTAAACCGACGGTCTTTCGGAGTGACATTGACGGCATAGAACCTGTGCTTATATGCGTACGCGATCAAGTAGAGGAGCAACCTGGAGTCGGCATCCTCGGCGTGCCAGACGAACACCTCATCGTACTCCGGACCCTCATTGACAGTTTCAATGAAGTTCATCAAGTCCCGATACAGGTCGCCCGCCTGATACGAATTGGGTTTGTGCCATGATATGGCCGTTTTCATCATCTCGACATCGGTCAGGTCTTCCGGCAGATAATGAATGTTGGTCGGAACGGGGTATTGGATCACATCGTGGTCTGATTTGTCAGACCCCTCGCCAATCCATTTTCCGACGATGCGTGGCCAGATGCTTCCGGAAGGTATGATGTGCAATGTCTTTCCCATACTTCATGTCCTTTTTATGCAGACAAAGTTAAAACGCGTCATTGAAAAAGTATGGCATAAAAGATAAGGTCGTTTACATTAAGAGTATTACCGAAAATTGTGCAGTGTTTCTGCACAATTTTTATTTATCTTGCGCCGCATTTCCTAATATTTCTTAAATTTGCATTTAAGATAAGCATATTACCATTTTCTCTGAATGGCTACAAACAAGCATGCCATGATCAGGTATCAAGCCCTTGATGCCTGTTTCGCCAATCGGTATAAGAGGTTCTACATAGAGGACCTCATAGAAGCGTGTAATAAGGCGCTCCAGGAGTTCTACATCTCCAAGGAAGACCCCATCAATGACGTTGAATATTACGTTAAAAAACGCACGATATTTAATGACATCGCATTTATGCAGAGCGCGGAGGGTTGGAATGCTCCCATTAAACGCTATTATGTGGGACGGCGGTGTTACTACCGTTATGAGGATGAGGGCTTTTCTATCAACAAGAAAGACTTCTCTGAGGCCGAACTAGATAAGATTGATGAAGCTCTTATTATGCTCAACAGGCTCAACGGTACTTCCGGTTTTGACTGGGTTAGTGAGTTCGTCGCGAATTTCGAGGACAAGCTGGGTCGCAAGAGGAACACCACCCCAGTCATCGGGTATGAGAAAAATCCCTTCCTAACCGGTATCGAGAATCTATCTGTACTTTACAACTACATCGTTAATAAACAGGTGGTCAAGATAAAGTATAAGCATTTCACTAGAGGCGAAATGAAGCACATTATGCATCCCTACTACCTCAAGCAGTATAACAACAGGTGGTTCTTGTTTGGTATCACAGAGCGTGACAAGGACGTTTTGACCAACCTGCCTCTGGATCGCATTATCAGCATTGAGCCGGTGCAGATAGAATACATACCTAACACGCAATTTGACTTTGAGGAATACTTTGATGATGTTGTGGGCGTATCCGTTCCCCGTGAAGGGAAGCCAGAGAAGGTAGTACTGAAGTTTAATAAATTCCGCTTCCCTTATGTGGTTACAAAGCCCCTTCATCCTTCTCAGGTTGAACTGGATAGGGAGAATTGCATCATTCAACTGAACGTTTTTCTTACTCCGGAGTTAGAATCACTCATCTTCTCCTACGGCGACCACGTAGAAGTTCTTGAACCAGCCTCCTTGAGAGAGACCTTTCGCCAGAAAATAAAATTATTGACAGAAAAATATAATTGTGCAGAATGAGTGCATAATAAGCCTTTACCTTTGCACTCGTAATTCCACAAAAACACAAAAAACATGATCCAAAGCGAAGCACAGCTCGAACAGCAGTTTCTGGAAAAACTCCAGGAGATGAAATACACATACCGCAGCGACATCCGAGACCTGGACGCGCTCGAAAGCAATTTTCGTCAGAAATTTGAGCGGCTCAATTTCGTTACCCTCTCTGATGATGAATTCCGAAAGCTCCTGCAGGAGAACGTAACGGCCGACGTATTCACTGCCTCCAAGCGCCTGCGCGAGAAGCAGACCTTCACACGTAACGACGGTACCACCTTCGACTACAGCCTTGTGAACCTGCGGGACTGGTGCAAGAATGACTATGAGGTGGTGAACCAGCTCACTATCAATACCGCCAATAGTCGCCAGCGCTACGACGTCATCATCCTGGTCAACGGTCTGCCACTAGTACAGATTGAGCTCAAGTGCCACAGCGTTTCGCCGATGAAGGCTGTGGAGCAGATTGTCCGCTACAAGCAAGACCGCGGAAACGGCTACACCAATACGCTGATGTGTTTCATGCAGCTCTTCATCGTCAGCAACGGCGGCAGCGACACTATGTACTTTGCCAATAACAACGACGAGCACTTTCACTTCGATGCCACCAATAACTATCTTCCCGTCTATCACGCAGCCGATGAGAGCAACCACAAAATTGCGGAACTCTTCAAATTCTCCGACATGATGCTCCCCAAGTGCACCCTCGGCCGTCTCATCAGCCGTTATATGGTGCTTGTTGAGACGGAGAAGAAGATACTTGTTATGCGTCCCTACCAGATTTACGCTGTTGAAAGCATCGTTAACTGTGTCTCGGAAAACAACCAGAACGGCTACATATGGCATACCACCGGCAGCGGCAAGACCCTCACCAGTTTCAAGGCCTCGACCTTGCTCAAATACAACAGTGACATTGAGAAATGTGTCTTCGTCGTGGACCGCAAGGATCTCGACAAGCAGACCCGTGATGAATTCAACAAATTCCAGGAAGGGTGCGTAGAGCAGAACGCGAATACAGCAGCCCTCGTGAGCCGCCTGGAAAGCACCGACTATGCCGACAAGGTCATCGTTACAACCATCCAGAAGCTCGGCATCGCCCTGGATCCGACCAACAAGAACAAGTTCCACCAGCGCCTGGAGCGCCTGAGAGACAAACGCATCGTCTTCATCTTCGACGAATGTCACCGCAGCCAGTTCGGTGAGAATCACGCCGCTATCCGGAACTTCTTCCCGAAGGCCCAGCTTTTCGGCTTCACAGGCACTCCGATATTCGAGGAGAACAGCAGCTATACACGCATAAACGGCCAGCAGGCCGAGTATGTCACCACCAAGGATATATTCCAGAAATGCCTGCACCAATATACCATCACCAACGCCATCACGGACAACAACGTCCTTCGCTTCAAGGTGGAGCACTACGGCAACACGGATACCGACGGGAATCCTATCAATGAGCCCCTTACCATCTGGCAAATTGTCAAGCACATTCTGGACAACCACGACACCCTCACGGCAAACCGTCGTTTCAATGCTCTCCTCGCCACACCTTCCATCCCGGAAGCAATCATCTTCTATGAAATATTCAAGGAGTTGCAGGAAGCGCTTGTCAAAGACGTCCCCGATTATGTGCCCTTGAATGTCACGGCTGTGTTCACGCCGCCTATGCGGAACAGTTCCGACGAAGACCTGCCCCAGGAAGAAGCCGACAACAATGAGGATCCGGAACGCAACAAAAGCGAGCTCGGCAAGATTATCGACGACTACAACGCCAAGTTCGGCACCAACTTCACCGTAGAGCTCTTCGACGAATACTACCGCGATGTGCAGCAGCGCGTCAAGGACCAGAAGTATCCGAACAAAGACCTTCCGCACGCCAAGAAGTTGGACATTGTAATCGTCGTGGAGATGATGCTTACCGGCTTCGACAGCAAGTTCCTCAATACCCTCTACGTCGCCAAAGACCTCAAATGGCACGGACTCATTCAGGCCTTCAGCCGCACCAACCGCATTCTTGACGGCACCAAACCTTACGGCAACATCATCTGCTACCGCAACTTGGAAAAACAGATGGATGACGCTATGGTACTCTTTAGCGGATTCGACCACGACAAAGGAAAAGAGTACTGGTTGGTGGAACCGGTCGAATCGGTGGTGGAGAAATACAAGGAAGCCATCACGCAACTCCAAACCGTGATGAACGGTATGGGTTTGGAATGTAAACCAGACGAGGTGATTAACATTCCTCAGGGGGAGAACACCGGCGAATTTATCAGTGCCTTCAAAGATGTCCAGCGTCTTGCGCTCAAACTGGACCAGTACGTGGATATGCCGGAAGAAATGAAGGATGCTATAGAGACCGCTATGCCGGGGGACACCCTCCAGCAGTTCCGCACGGCATATCTGGATCTTGCACGTCGTTGTAGAAATGAAAAGGGAAGCCAATCCAAGGAAGATCCTGAGGACGAGCCGGACTTTGAACTCTCCCTGTTCAGTTCCACCTTGGTGGATTACGACTATATCATGAAACTGTTGGCCAAGTACACCGACACCCACTTTGAGAAGGTGAAGATTACCAAGGAGCAGCTTCTTGATATCCTGTCCGGCAGCGTGGACCTGATGAACGAGCGCGACTACCTCAAAGCCTTCATCGAAGAAGAACTCCACAAGGGTAGCGGCATCAGTGAGAAGGAGATTCGTGAGCGCTACAAAGCCTACAAAGACAAGCGCTTCAACCAGCAGATTGCCGCTCTCGCCGCAGAATACGGCATCGAGTCTGCCGCACTGGAAGCCTTCGTGGCCGAAACCACTAAGCTCCGCCGCTTGGACGAAGACGCCCTGCGCGAACTCCTAAGCCATATCGACGGCTGGAAGCAGCGCAAAGCCGCCAAGGAAGGACTCCTCGCGGACCTGGCACCACTATTTGTCCTTCTCTCCGGCGGAAATACCATCGAAGGTCTTAATGCATATGTGAAATAACGGAACGAGCAATATAAAGCATGACTAAGGATAACAGCAATACCAGAACTCCGATCATTCGTTTTCAAGGTTTTAATGAAGAATGGAAGAAAAAAAAGATTGGCGACATATCTATTGTGTTGCAAGGATATGGCTTTCCAGAGAAATATCAGGGCCAAAAATATGGAGATTTACCATTTTGTAAGGTGGGAGACATATCCTCAGCCGTTGATAGAGGAGAAATGGTTATTAACAAGGCTGACAACTTTGTTGATTATTCTCTTTTGCCAGTATTACATGCGCAGCCAATTCCTGTCGGCTCTACCATTTTTGCAAAAATTGGTGAGGCTATTCGTTCTAACAAAAGAATCAAGACGGGTGTTCCTTGTTTGATTGACAACAATGCGGCAGCAGTAAAAAGCAAAGGCGAGATTTCGGATACCTTCTTGTTTTATCTGATGTCAAAAGTCAATCTTGCAGATTATTCCGGAGGAATAGTTCCTTCCGTGAATAAGTCAACGATTGAGGAGATTGATGTATTGGTACCATCGTCCCGGGATGAGCAACAGAGGATAGCAGAATGCTTGGAAGCGATAGACCAGATGATCTCTGCTCAAAATCAGAAAGTCGAATTCCTCAAGGCTCACAAAAAAGGCCTTATGCAGCAGCTCTTCCCGCAACCCGGCGCCACCACCCCCGCCCTCCGTTTCACGGGTTTTACCGGCGACTGGGAGGTGAAGAAACTGGGTGAAATAGCAGATGTAAACCCCAAATCTGATAAGTTACCTAATAAATTCGTTTATATCGATCTGGAGTCAGTTGAATCTGGTAATCTTTTAAAAAAGAACATAATAGAAGTCAAAAATGCGCCTAGTAGAGCACAAAGGCTCTTAAAGAAAGGTGATATACTCTTTCAAATGGTCCGTCCATATCAAAGAAACAACTACCACTTTTACGACAATGACGGTAATGTGTATGTGGCCTCTACAGGTTATGCTCAAATTAGATATAAGGATTGCAGTGAATACCTTTACCAATATTTGCATACAGATACATTTGTAGACATGGCCGTATCAAAATGCGTAGGCGGAAACTATCCAGCAATCAATACAACCGACCTAACTAACATTACTGTATGTCTCCCTTCTCTTGCCGAACAACAAAAGATTGCGGAGTGTTTGGAAACCCTTGATGATTTGATTGCTGCCGAATCAAAGAAATTGGACTCCCTCAAGGCCCACAAAAAAGGCCTTATGCAACAACTCTTCCCGCAACCAGAAAAATAGTATAACAATATGGCCTACAACGATGTCATTATTAAGGCCCTCCGCAGAGGATTCGAGGTCGATGACCGCGACCAGTTTACTAACTGCGCGCTGGTATTCGCTTACAACGGTACCGGCAAGACGCGCCTGTCCTATGACTTCGCCCACTTTGACCGGGGCGAAGGTGTACCCCAGCACACCCTCTACTACAATGCCTACACCGAGGACCTCTTCACCTGGGACAATGATCTGGAAAATAACACCGACCATCATCTGATGATTAACCAGAATGCGGCGCTGATTCAGGGTCTTGCTGGTTCCAGTTTCAGCGTGGATCTTGGAAAATATCTGCAAATTTTCACAGATATCGACTTCAAATTTCACTACGATGAGGAAAATACCGAAATTCCTGACTATGTTGTGTTCAGTAAAAAGATAAGGAAACCTAAATTCATTGACGGGAAACGGGAATACGAAGAAGTGGAGATTGAGAACATCAAAATCTCCCGTGGAGAAGAACGCCTTTTTGTATGGTGCTTTTTCCGATGCATCCTTGATCAGGTATTAAAAGGGAACGACACCTACAAGGATATCGAATACATCTATATCGATGACCCTATGTCCTCGTTGGACGACAACAATGTTATTGCCTTCGCCGAGCAGCTCTATAGTGTGATCCGGAGCCAGATGAAGCAGGAACTGGACGCTTTCCGCGCCGGTCGCACGGATTTCCGTCGAATCAAATTCGTCGTGTCGTCACATCATGCTCTCTTCTTCCACACAATGCTTCACGGCCTGATGTCTGACAGGAAGCTCGGGAAATACTACTTGAGCCGCGATAAAGAAACGAATCGCCTGACGCTCAAGAGCATGAGCGACAATACGCCGTTCTATTACAACGTGGCCATGATGAGCGAAATCCAGCGGGCTATCAAGAGTGGAAAGCTCTACACTTATCACTTCACGGTTTTGCGCAGTGTGATGGAGAAAATCAAGGAGTTCTTTGGACATAACGACTTTGGATTCATCCTTGAAGGGATTACATACCGTGGAGAGGTTTTGGATGAAGATGAACTCGCCGAGTTTTACTCTCGCGTTGTAAATGTTCTTACCCACCAGGGTTCCATGTTTTCGCCCACGATGATGAATGACGATAACAAGGAACTTGCAACCACGCTTTTCAGCCACCTGGTGAAGAAGTATAATTTCATTCTTCCGGACCTGGGAGACTTCCACTCCGAGGCATACATTGCCGCACACGCAGACAGATAAATACGAATAATAGAAACAAAAAAAGACATAGAAAATGGAAAACACGGCGAAAACCCCGCTGACCAAGCAAGAACGTGAGCAGCTTTTCAGGGCCCTTTGGAACGTGGCCGACCTCCTTCGCGGAGCCATGACTGCAGATAATTTCCGGGACTATATGCTCTCGCTTCTTTTCTACCGCTACATCAGCGCCCGCTACGAATCAGCCGCCCGTCTTGAATTGGGAAGCGACTTGCCAGAAGACAAACCCCTTTACGTTTGGTATGAAGAGAACGCTGCGGACGTATCGGAATTCGAAGATATGATGCTCAAGAGCACGCACTATATCATCAAACCCCAGTACCTCTGGAGCGCAATCTATGAACTGGCCCGCACCCAGGACGATTCACTCCTGACCGAGCTCAAGGAAAGTTTTCGTCATATAGAGGAAGAGTCCTTCAAGGGCGCTTTCAAAGGCCTCTTTTCCGAGATCAATCTTGATAGCGAGAAGCTTGGTAAGGACCGCACTGCACGGAATAAGATGATGTGCAATATCATCGCCAAGCTGGAAGAGAAGCTGATCGAATTTGATGAGCGTGGAGACATCCTAGGCGATGCTTACGAGTATCTAATCGGTCAATTTGCTGCTGGCAGCGGGAAAAAAGCCGGCGAATTTTATACGCCGCAACAGGTGAGTACCATCCTTTCCCGCATCGTCACGCTGGATTGCCAGGACCCGGCTACCGGTCACAAAAAAGATCTTTCCAGCGTTCTGGACTTTGCTTGCGGATCCGGCTCCCTGCTTCTCAACGTGAACAACGAGATGAAAAAGCATGGCGGCAAGATAGGCAAAATCTATGGGCAGGAAAAGGAGGTAACAACTTTTAACCTCGCCAGGATGAATATGCTGCTTCACGGCCTGCACGACTCCGAGTTTGAAATCTTCCACGGCGACACCCTTACCAACGACTGGGCCCTGCTGAAAGACAGTAACCCCGTCAAGCCGGTGACATTCGACGCAGTGGTAGCCAATCCGCCATTCAGCCTCAAATGGGAGCCCGATGACGAAGTCTCAAAAGATCCCCGTTTCCAGAACTATGGCGTTGCGCCCAAGAGTGCAGCCGACTTCGCCTTTCTGTTGCACGGCTTTCACTATCTGAGCGACAGCGGCACAATGGCCATTATTCTTCCTCACGGTGTCCTGTTCCGTGGCGGGGCTGAGGCTGCCATTCGTCAGAAGCTCATCGCCGATGATAATATCGACTGCATCATCGGCCTTCCGAGCAACCTCTTCTACTCCACCGGCATCCCCGTCTGCATAATCGTGCTCAAGAAATGCCGAAAGACCGACGACGTCCTCTTTATTAATGCCGCAGAATACTACGACAAGGATAAGAAGCAGAATACCCTGTCGGAGGAGCATATCAGCAAAATAGTGGATACCTACCGTTTCCGCAAAGAGGAAGACCGGTATAGCCGCCGCGTCAGCATCCGTGAAATCGTAGAGAACGACTACAACCTCAATATCACCCGCTACGTCTCCCTGGCGCAGGAAGAGGCGCAGATTGACCTCTCTGCCAATCAGGAGAAACTCTCCGAGATAGAGCGAACACTTGCTGATGCCAGGGCAAAATTCAACGGCTATCTCCGCGAACTTGGTCTGAAAGAGATTTGATGTTTTTATTATGCAGATACAATGCACAATAAGGCTTTATCTTTGTGCCGTCATTAGGAAAGAGAACCTAGTGACGGTGTTTTTTAATGGGTAGAATTATTATACAAATATGTTGCACTGTTAATTTTAATAATCAGGTAGATATATGGCAAAAAAGAGAGCGGGAAATGCGACCGCACATACAATAGCGAAACTATGGGCGAAGGCCGCCGGCCGTTGTGAATACGCCGGCTGCAATAAATTATTGTACAAGGATGACTTGACCTCGGAGGAGATTAATCGTGCATTTGTGGCTCATATTGTAGCAGCATCACCGGATGGTCCAAGAGGCGATAAGACCTTATCTGCCCAGTTGGTTGACGATATTGACAATGTGATGTTGATGTGTAGCGACCACCATCGGCTGATTGACCATGAACAGGTAGCCGAACACTCTGTGGAAAGGCTGCGGGAGATGAAGAAAAAGCATGAAGACAGGATCCGTATGGTTACGGAAATCGATGCCGCCAAAGTCAGCGTACCTATCGTATATGGGGTGAATATTGGAAAGGAAGCAGCCTCCATACCAAGAAGGGAACTCGCCATGGCGATGCTGCCGGACAACTATCCTTCTGAGAATACAGTTCTGCTTTCCCATCGTGATTCCAGTATATACGACTCTATGGATAGGTATTGGACTTCGGAGACTGTTCAACTTGACCAGAAGTATTTGGAATGCCTCAAGGCGCTTGTCGGCAGAGAAGATATAGACTGCGTTTCTGTTTTCGCTTTGGCGCCGCAACCTCTACTCGTGAAGCTCGGAACCAAACTTACCGACCTCCACAAAGTAAAGGTGTATCAGAAGCATCGAGAACCAGATACTTGGAAATGGCAGCCCCTCGACGAACCTAATCCTATGAAGATTATCCGTCCTGACGACACGTCAAAGATGCCAGTGCTCGTTTTCTCGCTAAGCGCAACTGCCATTGTCCATCGGGTGAAGTCTCGTTTCGGTAATGAAGTCAGCATGTGGGTTGTGACGGCAGAGAATCCCAACAACGATATGTTGAAGTCGGAGGGGCAGCTCGCAGAATTTCGAAAGATTACCAGGCAAGTGTTGGACGAGATTAATGCTGCCTCACAGGAACAATCAATAAAGGTATTCATGGCCATGCCGGCGGCTTGCGCTGTGGAATTGGGCCGAGTATGGATGCCGAAAGCCGATAAACAGTTGGTGCTGTTCGACAAGAACAACGCTGTTGATGTAGATGATACTGAAACGATAACAATTAAACATGATTAGATATGACTACAGATCAGCAAAAACAGATTTCCGTCCTGCTTAATGAAATTGGCAAAGCGCTCGACGTGACGAAGACAGAGTATGAACAGATTACGACCAGCTATAAAGCTGTGGGTAACTATCTGGCCGAAGATCCAAGCCCTTTGAAAGCATATTCCCCGCAAATTAGGCCGCAGGGCTCGTTCTTGTTGGGTACTGCAGTGCGACCGGTATCGGAAGATGCCGATCTGGATATTGACCTTGTATGCGAGCTGACTAAAAAGCCGTTCTATTGGACACAGTATTTTACCAAAAATGCAGTTGGCGATAGACTAAAAGAGTCAGACCGTTATCGCAATATGTTGGATAAGGAAGGAAAGCGCTGCTGGACGCTGAAATATGCAGACGGAAAATATCATATGGACGTTCTTCCGTGTGTCGTTAACGAGGGGTATGTAACTGCATTGGAGAGGATGCTCGCTTCTTCTGATTCAGTGGTTTCTGACACGACGGCCATTCGTATTACAGATAACACCAGGGCAGACTATATGACGGAGACTGATTCCGATAAGTGGCAGAAGAGTAATCCTTTCGGGTTCGCAAAGTGGTTCTACAACATAGCTTATCGACCTACGGATTTGCAGCGGTCAATCAACTTAAAAGAGGCTATTGCACCCGTTCCTAAATTCTATGAGACCAAGGCTCCTCTGCAGCGCGTGGTCCAATTAATGAAGCGCCACCGTGATATTATGTTTGATGGTAACGAGGATGATAAGCCCATTTCTATCATTATTACGACACTCGCGGGCAGGACGTACAATGATGCCACGGATTTGCTTACTGCTCTCCAGCATATTTCCCGTAATATGACATCCTTCATTGAAGGTACGCAGGGACATCGTGTTATCAAGAATCCTGTCAATTCTTCCGAGAATTTCGCAGATCGATGGACGCCGGAGAATAAGAAGGAGGAGTATTTCTATAAGTGGGTCAGCAAGCTGCAGGTTGATGTTGACAGGTTAATGGCCGCTGCCGGGCATGGATTGGATAAGCTTCAGGCCTTGTTTGAAGAACTGTTCGGAGAGAAGGTGTCAAAGGCATCATTTAAGGCTTACGGCGATATGATACTTGCCCAGAGGAAAGCAGGGAAGTTAACAGCGGCATCGGGCGCGGCAACACTTGGAGCAGGCGCTGGAACCAAGGTCGCAGCCCATAACTTTTTTGGAAAGAGTAAGTAAGATGGCGGTTGTGCCAATATCTGGACAAGTTAAAGTGCTTGCCAAAAAGTTTCCAAATGGAGAGGTGAGAATGCAGACGCCTCGTCATCTTATTTGGGAGATGGATATTACGCCCTCACCCAACAGTTGTTCGTATAGAATTCGTATTGACTATACCTTTGGGAGTCCACCTAATACATTCGTAATAGAGCCCACTCCACTAAAAAAGGCAGAAGGCGCTAGATCTTTGCCTCATGTTTTTGATGATGAGAAGCAACAGCTCTGCCTTTATTACGGTAGGATTGGGGAGTGGGATTCATCAATGTTCTTGGCAATGAAAATAGTGCCGTGGGCTGCGGAATGGCTTCTGTTTTACGAAATATGGGCAATAACTGGAGAATGGTGCGGTGAGGGCGTGGGGCATTCCAGAAAAACGCCATATATTAAAAGTGAATAATAAAAGACGAGAAAGATGAGGGCTATTGTTGCCATTAAATACTATCAATTATCTTAGGTCGTTGCTTTTTTGTATATTTGTGCCAATGAACATTTGACGCCATGATGGACAACGAAACATACAGCCAGTTGCTTGACCAGATGATTGAGCGGAACCGAAAGGAGAACCGGTTCCTGGAGTTTAAGAGCAATTATCAGGATGCCCGGCATTTGGGAGAGTATATTTCGGCCCTGTCCAACGGTGCCTGTCTGGACAGGCAAGACTATGGATACCTGTTCTTTGGGGTGGATGACGATACCCTGACCGTCAAGGGAACCACCTTTGACGTAACAAAATTGAAGGCAAAGGGAAACCAGGCGCTATCACTCTATTTGAAGTTATACGTTGATCCGAAGATTGATTTCCACTTCGAGGAATTCCTATATCATGGTGCGGAACGGATTGTAGTAATGATCGTTCCTGCCGCGCAGGGGCAACCTACCTGCTTCATGGGAACGCCCTATATCCGGATAGACAGCCATGTAACGTCTCTAGTTCCGTATCTGGATTGGATAAGGGAAATCTACAACAGCGGGCACGATTGGACAGCCGAAATAGTCCCCGGAGCATCGCTTAAAGATTTGGATGTCGAGGCTATTAAGGAGGCGCGAGATGGATTCAAGGAACGTTTTCCGGAACTATCGAAGGAGTGTGATAAGTGGGATGACAGAACTTTTCTGGACAGGGCAAAGCTGACTTATGACGGGAAGATTACGCGAACTACACTCCTGCTTGTCGGCAAAGAAGAAAGTGCGTATTTCCTGGAGCATATCTCCCAACTAGTATGGAAGCTTCACACGAAGACAGAGACCGCCGGGGAGATTTTCACGATTCCTTTTGTGCTCACTACAAGCCGCCTTTTGAAGAAAATCCGCAACTACCGATTCAAGATTTATCGAGATGACAAACTGATTCCTGCCGAGGTGTGGAAATATGACGAGGAGATGGTGCTTGAAGCCCTCCACAATTGCATTGCCCACCAGCAGTTTGAGCGCAATTCAAGGATAATAGTGACGGAAACGGAGAACGACCTGACCTTCTGGAATGTCGGTGGTTTCTTTGATGGTTCCTACGAAGATTATATTTTGGGAACAAAGACCCCGAGCAAGTACAGGAACCATTTTCTTGCAGATGCGATGGTGAACATCAAGATGATTGACTCGAAGGGATTGGGCATCCACACCTTGTTCCAGAAGCAGCGGGAGCGTTACTTGCCATTGCCGGAGTATGATCTGTCCGACCCCGGTGCGGTAACATTGACCATCCCCGGAAGTGTCCTTGACCTGGACTACAGTTTGATGCTCATCAAGCACACGGATTTGGATTTGGAGACAGTCATTCTGCTGGACCGGGTGCAGAAGCACAAGCCTATATCGGCCGAGGCGGTGAAGATGCTCCGCAGCAAGCAACTGGTGGAAGGCAGGAAGAATGCGCTGATTGTGGCCAAATCCATTGCCCAAGCGACGAAGCAGGAAGCGGAGTATAGCAAAGCTAAAGGCTTTAGTAAGGAATTCTGTTGTAATCTGATTCTAAAAGCATTGGAAGAACATGATGGCCTTCCGAAATTCAAGATTAACCAACTTCTTTTTGAATATCTTCCTCAGCATCTAACCGAGGAACAAAAAGATTGGAAGGTGTCCAGACTTTTGACAACACTACGAGATTCCGGAGATATTTTTCTAGACACAGGTAAAATCTGGCGGAAATCCAAATAGGATCACAGGAAAAAACGCAGGAACTTTAAGCGAAAAACGCAGGAACTTTAAGCGAAGTTCAAGGCGTAAAAAAACATCAACAGGCCTTCTGTGCGGCTGAGTGGCAGTTTTGCCCTTGAAATTTTAAGAGAACTTTAAGTAAAAAACGCAGGAACTTCGCAGGAAATCCTCACGAACATACTATAATGGGTGCAAGTCCCTAAACCGCCCTGATAGTGGGACGGTTACAGACAAAGGCAAGGTGTCCGCTGCGATACGGAATCTGAAGGAAGCCGGCAGCAATGTATAGCAGTCATAGTGCGCCCCTTTGCCAAACTCCCGGAGTTGCCGCCTCTCTGAAGCGCCTCCTGGCCCCAATATCTGAAAGCGAAGTGCCGAAAACAAAAAAAACAGCCTCAGGAGAGACTGGTCATATATTATCAATCAACTTGGTGCTAGAAATAGTAGCGGAATCCAACTGAAGGTTTGATGCCGAGACTGAACTGTACAGCTGAAGTCGTCGAATAATTATCGGAATCATCGCCCTTAACTTTCAGGTAAGCATAGTCTAGTGACAAGAGATTTACACTCAGCCCGAGATGTGCTGTAGGTCTGAACTCAAACTGGCCGATGGCGAACTTCATACCGAATCCTGCAACTCCATTTTTCTGAAATTTATATGAGGAGAGCTCTGACTTATACTGTCCGAAATAACCGCAAATGCCGAATTCCGGTGTGTAATACAGATTGCCGGTTACGTTGAGATAGTAAGCTATGCTGGGTCCGATAGCAAAAATGTTCGTGTTGTCTTTCAGCCATTTGCCGTCCTTTTTGCCGGTAGGGGATGACAGCAGTTCGTAACCGAGTCCACCGCTTACTCTCCAGTTGTCGGCAAAGAAATATCCGAATTCTCCGGTCAAATTAAATTCTGTGTCTGATGGCGTGGAGTCACCTTTCATGGTTGTCGAGCCGACAGTAACACTGGTTTTGCTGGACCCGCCAGAAATGCCTAAAATTCCACCTACATACATATCGCCCCAGTTCTTCAAGGCTATGATCACCCTACTGGTGAATGCGGCCAAGAAGAGCATCGACTACCAGCGCCAGCTGGCTATCGCCCGCAGCCAATCCATCGACGTTACCAACTTTGAAGGCCAGCTCAATGCCTTTAAGGACGCTTTCGGACGCAACTATCGCCTAGCCAGCGAGAAGTTCAAGACCGCCATCGATGAGATTGACAAATCCATTGCCCATCTCCAGAAGATCAAGGATGCCCTAATTGGTTCCGAGAACAACCTCCGTCTGGCTAACGACAAGGCCGACAACCTCACCATCAAGCGCCTCACCCGTGGCAACCCCACGATGAAGGCCAAGTTTGATGAGGCCCGCAAGAAAGCGGAGACGGAAGCTCCTGAAATCAAGGAGTCTTAAGGAGCGCGGGTTAATACTTGGGGACGTAATCGGCCTTTCCCACGAGTGCGTCTTCAAGAATGGCTTCCACGAAGTCATCGGCAGCAAGGTTCAGGGTCGTTTCCTGGACCTTGCTTTCATATTCAAACTTCACCTCGCAAATCTTGACCTGTCCCCAAAGGCGGGACACCAGCCATCCGTCCTCAAAGGGGAAGACGACATCAGTACCAGGCTCTGGACTATACGGCAACATAGAACTATAGGAGGATTATTTCTTTACATAGGCCGTAGCCCTTCCGGTTCCTGTCTTCTTGATGTAACCGGCGGCAAGAAGGTCGGACAGGGTGCGCTCGATGGTGGTGAGGCTAATGTCCGGGCAGGTCTGGGATATCTCCTTCTTGGTGATCTTGCCAGGAGTGCGCTCGATGATGGCCTTGATGCGTTCAGGCTTGGATATCTTGCGATAACGAAGGTGCTCAACACGGTTCTCGAATTCATTATAGGCTTTAACCACGACCCCCAGCATGTACTTGAGGAAGGGAAGATAGTTGTTTCTGTCCTGGTGCCAGTCCTGGGAACTGGCCTGCAGCGCTTCATAATAGGAGTCCTTGCTCTTCTCGATGAGCATCTCGATGCTGATGTACTTGCCCACAATGAATCCGGAGCGGTACAGGAGGAGAAGCGTCAGAAGGCGGCTCATGCGGCCGTTTCCGTCATTGAACGGGTGGATGCAGAGGAAGTCCAGGATGAATATCGTCATCAGGATCAGCGGATTATAGGTCGCGGCCTCGATGGCATCATTGTATCTGGCGCAGAGGTTCAGCATGGCATCGGCCGTCTGGAAGGCAGGGACAGGGCGGAAGCGGACTGTTTCCGTGCCGTCGGCGTGCTTCTCTGCAATGATGTTGTCCGAGTTTTTATATACACCACCTACGGCGCTGCTGCTGAAGGAATAGAGGTCCCGGTGCAATTGGAGGATGCTGTTGGGGCGCGGGGTGATGTGTTCGTAGGATTCGTGGATGGTGGCCAGCACGTCGCGGTAGCCGGAGATCTCTTCCTCGTTTCGGTTTCGGGGCTGGACCTTTTCTTGAACGATGGCTTTTAGGCGCTCGTCAGAGGTATAGATGCCCTCGATGCGGTTGGATGCGTCGGTACTCTGGATTTTGGCGACCTCCAGCAGGGCTGTGAGCACATCAGGCTCGGCCTCGATGAAGAGTTCCTGGCGGCCGCGGCATTCGTGGAGGCGGGTCAGCAGAGCCACGACCTCCGGCGTGAGAAGTTCTTTTGGGCGGTTTATGAAATCAAATTCGTGCATAGCAGTATAGTTTACAGGGCTAAGATAGTGTTTTTCTGCCTCAAAAACGAATTTTCTGCCTCAAAACAAAGAAAAATGATGCAGAAAGCAATCGAAATGAGGTAGATTACTTGAAGTAATCGTATTTGTCAGTTTCTCGAGTTTATACTTTTCCACCATCTCTTTTTTAGGAGTACCGCCCTTAGCTGTTTCGAGTTGCGTAAGAATGATGATGCGAGTCGTGGACTGAAATTTAAGCCTCAGCCCAACCGTCAATCGTCTTGGAGTGTATTGACTTGAATCTTCAATAATTGGTGTTTACAAATACTAAGCTATAAGCAGAGTGAAGCACTATGATCCAACCATGACAATATAGAATCCTGTTGTGAGTTGTAAAATTCTGTCTGAAATGGTCTGAGACTGGCGTTGAGAGAGTTGTGGTTTTCTTTATTTAAATTATCCAAAATGGATTATTTGATTTGGATTATTCAAAACGGATAATTATTTTTGCTAAAAATGTAGCTCGTTATGAAAACAATTCATAATCCGTTTATAACCAGAGGGTATATTCCAGATGAATGTTTCTGTGACAGAGTCAGCGAGACGCAGAGGTTGGCAAAATCATTGATGAACGGGAATGATGTGGTTCTGTTCTCGCCTCGCAGAATGGGCAAGACGGGGTTGATAACGCACGTGTTCGAGCGGGAGGAAATCAAACGTTCTTACTACACGTTTTTTGTTGATATTCTGCATACTACAAGTCTCAGAGAGTTCACTTTCTTTTTGGGTAAGGAAGTGTTCAGGGCGTTACAGCCTGCCGGAAAAAAAGTTCTTGATAAGCTCGTAAGTGCGTTGAAGTCGCTTCAAGGCAAGATAACCTACGATTCCGTTACCGGACAGCCGTCGTTCGGTGTGAGCCTTGGGGATATTCAGCGGCCGGAGTTCACATTGGAAGAGATATTCAATTACCTCGACAATGCGGGGAAGCCGTGCCTCGTCGCGATTGATGAATTTCAGCAAATAAATGAATATGAGGATGGTAACATCGAGGCTCTCCTTCGCGGGCATATTCAGAAAATGAAGAACTGCCATTTCGTGTTTGCGGGAAGCAAGAGGAGCATTATGAGCGCGATGTTTCAGTCTCCGGCTCGTCCTTTCTATAAAAGTGCTGATCCATTGGAACTGAAGGCTCTCGATAAAGACATTTACTCAGATTTTGTCGGGAAGAAGTTCAATGAATATGGCAAGAGGATAGCCAAAGCGGTGGTTGAGTACGTCTATGACTTGTTTGAAGGATATACTTATTACATGCAACGTGTCTTTAATGAGGCTTTCGCGTCGATAGATAGGGGAGAGGAGTGCTCTATTGAAGTGATACGGATGTCAATAGACAACATATTGTTGATGAATGAGGTTCAATTCGCCGAGCTGATGTCTAGCCTGACAGAAAACCAAAAACGAGTTCTGTCCGCCATCGCGAACGAGGCGCGCGTGCGTAATGTCAACACGTCAGCTTTTATTAACCGCTATCAGCTATCCACCGCCAGCGTTGTCAATGCCGCCATCCGCAAACTCCTCAAGGAAGACATCATCACCGTTGATTTGAAGGAATATTCCATCCCCGACAAGTTCCTCTGGCTCTGGGTCAATCGGCAGTACAATAACGCTTGAAGCTGGATCGATGGCAAGTGACGTGGCAAGTGGCGGAACACAAGTGACGTGTTTCCGTCACGATGATTCTTGCGTGAAAATGTGTATATTTGTAGGTTCTTAGTGAGCGTTATGGAATATGCCGGTACGTGGTTGCCGGAAGAGGGGGGAGTTGCCGAGGCATATTCAGATGACTTTGAGAATTTTTAAAGTACAACAATACTATGACAC
>OCQZ01000127.1_pt1 | contig 21510 bp, 16 predicted proteins | sample 1538921 | NCBI WGS metagenome assembly OCQZ01 (sample SAMN03418269, study PRJEB22391) | human gut metagenome | biome: human-gut; feature: organic feature; material: feces | host: Homo sapiens | place: Tanzania | collected 2013-01 | reverse complement strand
ACAAAAAACGTGTCGAAAAATTATATAGATTTTGAACACCCTACCTTTCAGGGCGTGTGGGGAATTATTTCACTTCCGATTTAACATTGCCTTCGGCAAATCTCGTTTCGATGATGTCCCCGGATTTCAGCTGCGAGACAGAGCGGATGCTCTTGCCATCTTTCAGCGTGATGCTGTAGCCACGCTTCAACAGCAGATCCGGATCCTGCGCCTGGATGCGCTGCTGGAGAAGCTGGAGACGATGGCTCTCATTGAGCATTTTTCTTTCCAGTACCGGCTGGATATTCTGCGAGAGAATCTCTAACTTGCGCTGGGCATTCGATACCTTCGACTGCAGATTCGTCGTAATGCGAGTCATCAGACGGTCGAGATACGCCCCCTGCTTCGTCTTCACCAGCGAGAACTGTACGGGGATGGTACTGCTCAATCTCTCGAACCTCATCTTCTCCACCTGCAACCGGTGCTTCACGTTCTGCACGATGGTTTCCTGCGCATCCATCACCCGGGCATAAACCTCGGCGAGATGATTGATGAGGAAGGCAGCAGCGGCAGTCGGCGTCTTCACCCGCTGGAAGGAAATCATATCGAGCACACTCTCATCCCTCTCATGTCCGATGCCCGTGATGATAGGCAGCGGGAAGTTAGCCACATTCTCGGCAAGCGCCAGGGTGTCGAAACCGGAAAGGTCGCTGGTAGCACCGCCGCCACGGATGATGACTACGCAGTCAAACTCCTCATATTCGGCATTGATGCTGTCCAGGGCAGCGATGATGCTCTGCTCCACTCCCTCACCCTGCATCGTGGCAGGAAAGAGGCGGGTAAAGAACTGCAAACCATAATCGTTATCGGCAAGCTGATTGCAGAAATCGCCATATCCGGCTGCCGTGGCACTCGAAATCACGGCGATGCGCTGGCAGAACATCGGGAGCACCAGCTCCTTCTGGAGCTCGAAGACACCCTCAGCCTTCAGCGTATTGATGATTTCCAACCGCTTGCGCGCCATATCGCCCATCGTATAGTTAGGGTCGATGTCATCTACGATCCAAGAGAAACCATAGTTCTCATGAAACTGGGCGTGAACCTTGAGCAGCACCTTCATGCCAGCATGAATGCGCTGTCCCGTCACCCGCTCGAAATTCGGCTTGATGAGCATCCAGCGGTTTCGCCAACAGGCAGCATGCGCCTTGGCTATCGGCGTATTGGAGCGCTCATCCTTCTGGATGAGTTCCAGATAGCAGTGCCCGCCGTAGCCCTCGCGAGCCTCGGAGAGTTCCGCTTCCACCCAATAGCTGTCGGGCAGCGCCATCGAAATGACTTCGCTCACCATGGAATTGAGTTCAAAGAGCGTCACAGTTAAACGTTTCATATTGGACATAGATTTTTTATCATTACTTTACTTAATCGCTTTCCCCGTCTGATAGGCTTTCCAGAAATCAGGCACACCGTAGCCGAAGACATTATCGGGATGCTGCTGGTTATTGCCTGCCAGTTTTACGAGCTTGATGATCTGCTTGGCAGTCTTGCCAGGCAGCGCCTGCCAGAGGCAAGCCACCATACCCGCTATCAGCGGCGAGGAGAACGAAGTTCCGTTATCATTGATGATGCTTCCCCTGCCCGTAATCACGCAGGTAGGACTGCCATACGCCATCACATCCGGCTTGATTCTGCCATCCGCTGTAGGTCCTACGGCACAGAAAGCTGCATTCACGCCATGTTCGTTGATGCTTCCCACCGTGAGGATATCCGTGGCATCGGCAGGGAAATTGATTTTCTTCCAGGAACCCATACCGTCGTTTCCGGCAGAGTTCACGCATACGATTCCCTTGTCGGCACACATCGATGCGGTTCGGGAGATGAGGGCGGTCTTGCCATCCTGCTCATAATAATGATGATCCATCGAGGAATCATCAAAACCATGATAGCCGAGCGAAGAATTGATGACGTCCACGCCACAGCTGTCAGCATATTCGGCAGCACTCGCCCAGTAATCCTCCTCGGCAAGACTCTCCGTGCGCTCATCCTCGCATCTTATCAGCAGATACTGCGCCTCGGGAGCCACACCCACATAGAAGTCGGGCGCATTGGCAGCCATCGTAGAGAGCACCATCGTGCCATGTTCCATCTCTCCAAACACATTCTTGGATTCAGGGACCACGAAATCCTTCACACCCGCCAGCTTGATATCGTGCAGGGCAGGAATCTTATCCACATTCATGAATCCGCCGTCGAAAACGGCTATCATCTTTCCCTTGCCCTGGTAGCCTATCTCGTGGAGTCTTTTGCCGTTCAGCGACTTCAGCTGAGCATCAGCAGCACCATAGAATCCGTCGCCCTGGCTCCACTCGTTCAGTCCCTTGCGCACGTTGGAGCGCATTCTCTGACTGACGGAATCGGGAGCCTGGAACACCTTCTTCATCTTGGTGATGAACTCCAGCCCCTCCAGCTTGCGAAGCTCCTTGTCCTTGTGGATGCGGATGAGCAGCGTATTGTTCCACTTGCTCTTTCCCACAATCTCTATACCAGCCTCAGCCACCTGCTCTTCGTAAGCCGGAGCCACGGGAAGGTCGGTCAGATCTACAGGAATGCCCTGTCGCTTACGTCGGTCGATGGAGCGCTGGGAGAGGAATTCCGAAGGGCGGTTCACCGAAAAGGGCGTATGGTCGAGGTCTTTATCCTTGAGGTAAAGACGATACATCTGGCATTTTCCACCAGGGAAAGACACCATATCGGTCTCCATGATGCGGGGAAACCGCATCTCGTGCTCAGTGTTTGCAGCTTGGGCTAACTGCTCGAAGCTGGTTACCTTGTCATCGTGAGCCAACAATGTCAAGGTGGACAGAATAAATGCATAAAGCATCAAATATCTTTTCATCATTTATCGGTAGTACGATTGTTATATTGTTATTTTCTCGTCTGACTGCTGTTGCCCAATCAGATTGTTATTGTTTATACTAAGCTGCAAAAGTACAGTTTTTGTACGAGAATGCCAAAAGAAAAGGGAAGTTTTTATCAGGAAATGCAAGTTTTTCTTATATATATAATAAGGTATCAGATATTTTTTGTAATTTTGCAGACAAGTAGCCGCCGCAGTTGCTTTCTGAAAGGAGCTGTGCGATGGTCTATGAGGCAAAAACAGTTATAAATGGAAAATAAACAAGCGACATTAGAATTAGGTACGAAGCCGGTGGGCAAGCTGCTCGTTCAGTACGCCCTGCCAGCCATGATAGCGATGACCGCCGCCTCGCTCTACAACATTGTTGACCGCGTATTCATCGGTCAGGGTGTGGGAGCCATGGCCATCTCGGGTCTCGCCATCACCTTCCCCTTCATGAACCTCACCGCCGCCTTCGGAGCCGGCGTTGGCGTGGGAGCGTCCACAGCCATCAGCGTGAAGTTGGGACAAAAAGACTACGCCACGGCGCAGAACATTCTGGGTAACACGATTTCCCTGAACCTCATCATCGGTATCGGATTGAGCATCATCTGCCTGCTCTTCCTCGACCCTATCCTGAGATTCTTCGGAGCCAGCGACCAGACGCTCATCTATGCGCATGAGTACATGGTGATTATCCTGCTGGGCAATGTGGTGAGCCACATGTATTTCGGCATGAACGCCCTGCTCAGGGCGGCGAGCAAGCCGAAGCAGGCAATGTACGCCACCATCTTCACGGTGGTGATGAACGTGATACTGGATGCGCTCTTCATCCTCGTCTTCAAATGGGGAATACAGGGAGCCGCCATCGCCACCATCCTTTCGCAGCTGATGGCGCTGATGTGGCAAATCAAGCTCTTCAGCAACAAGAGTGAGCTGCTCCACTTCAAGAAGGGAATCTACAAACTGAAGAGGAAACTCGTGGACAACATCCTCGCCATCGGCATTTCGCCTTTCCTGATGAACGTGTGCGCCTGCATCATCGTCATCTTCATCAACAACCAGCTGGTGCGTTTCGGAGGCGATCTCTCCGTGGGTGCCTACGGAATAGCCAACGGTATTGCGATGGTGTTCGTGATGTTCGTGTTCGGTATTAACCAGGGAATGCAGCCTATCGCCGGTTACAACTATGGTGCCCAGAAGCTGGACAGACTGATGCGCGTGCTGAACCTGAGCATCATCGCTGCCACCGCCATTATGGTAACAGGATGGCTGATAGCGATGTTCCTGCCTTACTACTGCGCACGACTCTTTACAACGGATAAGACGCTGATAGACTTGGGAATCAAGGCAATCAGAGTGGTGATGTTCTGCTTCCCGGTCATCGGATTCCAGATGGTTATCACCAATTTCTTCCAGTGTATCGGAAAGGTGAAGATCAGCATCTTCCTCTCGCTGTCGAGACAGTTGCTCATTCTCCTGCCACTCCTGGCTTTCCTGCCGATGATATGGGATATCGATGGCGTATGGTACAGTATGCCAATCTCCGACTTCTCGGCAGCCCTCATTGCCGGAGTCGTAATGGTTTGGTACATGAACAAGTTGAAGAAACAACATAAAGAAAGTGAAGAACGAAGAATGAAGAGTGAAGAAACTGCGTTCGGCGGCCGAAGGGAAAGCCAATCCAACGGCATTCAAAGCTAATCATAAAGTTCAATGTTCAAATCTCAAAGTTCAAAGTAAATGGAAAAGATTATCATAAACGTAGGTCGCCAGATTGGTAGCGGCGGCCATATCATCGCCGAGAAGCTGGCGGAGGATTTCGGTTGCAAGTGCTACGACCGCGAGCTGCTGAACCTTGCCGCCAAGGAGAGCGGTTTTTCGGAGAAATTCTTCGAGCAGAACGATGAGCAGAAGGGATTCTTCAAGTCTCTCTTCCATACTCATCTGCCTTTCCTGAGCGACAACAACTTCTATCACAACGATTTCTCACAGGAAGGCTTGTACAAGTTTCAGAGCGACGCCATCAAGAAGGCTGCCGATCAGGGCAACTGCGTGTTTGTGGGTAGAACCGCCGACTATGTGCTGCGTGACTACAAGAACGTGATCAACATCTTCATCACCGCCAATCTCGATGACCGCATCAAGGCAGTGTGCAAGCGAAAGGACATCGACAGATCCACCGCCCGCAAGTTCATCGAAAGCCACGAGGAACAGCGCGCCTCCTACTACGATTACTATACCGGCAAGAAGTGGGGACACAGCGAGAGCTACGACCTCTGCATCAACAGCAGCCATCTGGGAATCGAGGAGACAGAGAAGTTTATTGCAGAATTTATCAGAAAGAAATTTAACTTATAATATAATCATGAAGAAGATTATGCTTTTGGGCTCAGGCGAACTGGGCAAGGAGTTTACCATCGCCGCAAAGCGCGCAGGACAGTACGTCATCGCTTGCGACAAGTACGACAATGCACCAGCCATGCAGGTTGCCGACGAGCGAGAAGTGTTCTCAATGCTCGATGGCGACGCATTGACCGCTGTGGTAGAGAAACATCACCCAGACATCATCGTGCCTGAGATTGAAGCGATCCGCACCGAGCGCCTCTTCGACTTCGAGAAGGAGGGCATCCAGATTGTGCCTTCAGCTCGTGCCGTGAACTACACCATGAACCGCCGTGCCATCCGCGACCTGGCTGCCAAGGAACTGGGTCTGCGCACAGCCAAGTATTTCTACGCCAAGACTTTCGAGGAGTTCAAGAACGCTGCCGATGAGATTGGTTTCCCATGCGTAGTAAAGCCATTGATGAGTTCCAGCGGTCATGGCCAGAGCTATGTTCACAACGACGATGAGCTGATGGAGGCTTACAAGGAGGCGATGGAAGAAGGTCGTGGCGACGTGAAGGAAGTGATCATCGAGGAATTCATCGACTTCGATTCAGAGTTCACCCTCCTCACCGTAACCCAGAAGGATGGTCCTACCCTCTTCTGCCCACCTATCGGACACGTACAGAAGGGCGGTGACTACCGTGAGAGCTGGCAGCCATTCCAGCTTCCTGAGGAGGCTTTGAAGAAGGCTGAGCACATTGCCGGCGAAGTGACCAAGGCATTGACCGGTGCTGGTCTCTGGGGTGTAGAGTTCTTCCTGAGCAAGCAGGGTGAGGTCATCTTCTCTGAGCTGAGTCCTCGTCCACACGATACTGGTATGGTAACTCTCGGTCACACCACCAACCTGAGCGAGTTTGAGCTTCACTTCCGTGCCGTAATGGGCTTGCCTATCGCCGGAATCCATCTGGAGCACGTAGGCTGTTCTGCCGTCATCCTCTCTCCTGAGGAAAGCACAGAGCCATTGAACTACAACATGCTCGATGCGCTGAAGGAGGATCATACCCGCATCCGCATCTTCGGCAAGCCAGAGGCTCACGTAGGTCGCCGTATGGGTGTCGTTCTCTGCTACGGTGAGAAGGGCGATGACCTGAATGCGCTCCGCGACAAGGCAAAGCGCCTTGCCAAGACGGTTTTGGGAACCGACCCATATATGAAGAAGTAAGATTCATGAAAGAAATAGGAAAAATCATCCGTTTCCAGAACACGCATCAATCTGAAGGCTTCCATACCAAGGTGGAGGATTTCAAGGATGTGCCCTTCCACATCAGGCGCACTTACTGGACCTACGATATTCCAGAGGGGGCAGCTCGTGGAGGTCACGCCCATAAGGAATGCCAGGAAGTGATCATCGCAGCCAGCGGTTCCTTCACGGTAACGCTGGATGATGGAAACCGGAAGCAATCCTATCTTCTCAACCGCCCCGACCAGGGATTACTTGTCAACACGGGCATCTGGCGAACCCTGGAGGATTTCTCAGCCGGTTCGGTCTGTCTGGTCCTGGCTTCGGAATTATACGATGAAGCTGATTATATCTATGATTACGACGAGTTTCTCAAATACGCAAGACATCCTATTTGAGAAACTCCTCAAATACGCAAGACATCATGTTTGAAATCATCAAATACACCCCCGAATATCGCCAGCAATGGGATGCGTATGTGGCAAAAGCCCGAAACGCTACGTTTCTCTTTTACCGCAACTATATGGATTACCATTCCGATAGGTTCAAGGACTATTCTCTCCTGTTCTTCAAGAAGGGAAAGCTCCATTCCATCCTGCCCGCCCATCAGGTGGACAAGACCCTCTGCTCGCATTTCGGACTCACCTATGGCGGACTGATCATGAACATCCACGTCACGATTTCAGATGTCTGCCAACTCTTTGAGGAACTGAATGTCTATCTGCGTCTTCAGGGTTTCGAGAAGGTACAGTATCGTCCTATTCCCTGGATTTATCATCTCCATCCTTCAGAAGAAGATCTCTATGCCATTTTTTGGAAATGCAAGGCTCAGCTTTCGCTCCGCAATATCGGCACAACCATCTTCATGCAGCAGAAATTGCGCTGGCGAAAAGACCACCTGCGCCGATTGAGAAAGGCTCATCAGAATGGGGTGACCGTAGTGAGAGATGCAAGCCTGTCGGAATTCTGGGAGGTATTGAATGAGAACCTGGAAAAGCGATTTGGTGCCAAACCGGTTCACACGCTTCAGGAAATGGAACTCCTGAAGAGTCGATTCCCCGAGAATATCATCCAATACAATGCTTATCGAAACGGACACATCATAGGAGGTCTCACCTTTTATATTACCCAGCAAGTGGTGCATGGACAATATAGTTCTACCAACGATGAGGGCAAGGAATTCGGAGCCATGGAGGCGATCTACGAACAGATTATGTATCATGATTACCCCGATTATCCCTACCTGGATTTCGGCAGTTCTACGGAACAGCAGGGAGCCTGGATCAACGAGGGCCTCATCGCCCACAAGGAAGGTTACGGAGGAAGAGGCGTGGTTTACGACACCTACGAATGGACAGTATAAAAAGAGAAATCCCGAAGTTCACACGATTGTGAACTTCGGGATTTATGTTATTGGAGTTAACAGGTTAACAGTTAACAGCCCATTTTTTAATACAGCACAACTGTCACACCACGAGCAGCTTGCGCACCCATTACCAGTGCCTGCTCAATATCGGCAGTCTTGGAAGGACCACTGATGAAAGTACCGAAATTATACTTCGGATCCATCTCGATACGGGCATAAGCCTCGTGCATATTGTTGACAACCTTATCCTTCTGAAGGAAAATCACGAGATATTCGGAGATGAAAAGCACCGCCTTCTCCTTCATAGTCTGAGGAATCCAGACGCAGCCGTTCTCAGCAACCCCCACTTCTCCACGGACAATACCCACATCGGTACCATTCAGGTCGTTGGCCTCAGCCACGGTATCTGGATTTTTCTGCGCAATGGTAATCTCAAGCAGGTTGGAAGCAAAGACCTTTGCCTCCGGATAAGCCTTCTTCACCAGCTCATCCAGGCTCTCGCCTTCCTCAGCCACAATCACGTGTCCACCCACCGACTCAGTCATCTCAATAAACTGCTTCAAGGTATCCTCATACAGGATTCCCTTGACATCTACGGCAGGCATATCGAATTGAACGTGCGTATTCTTACGCAACTTGTTCAGGAAATCTTCTTTTAACATTGAAATTTGAACTTTGAACTTTGAACTTTATGATTAGTAAAGCCGTTGAATTCTTCACTCTTCGTTCTTCACTCTTCACTTAAATCACTTCACCTTTCCTTCTTTCCAAAGCTGATGGAAACTCTTCTTGGCAAACTCAGGCATGGCGTGACCGATACCCCAGGCGTTCCAGTTGCTGAAGTGCGTGCAGCACTCAGGAATCAGATTGGCGAGTGGCGCAAACTTCAAGGCGGTGGTGTAAAGCGCAGGACGTTCGAAGAGATACTTCATACCATTCGACATTGCCTTCTTCACAGGATCTGCCTTGCCCAATTTCTCCAGATTCTGACGCCATACGTAAATCTGCGAACCAGGACCTACCTTGGAAGGACACACATTGTCGCATGACAAGCACAAGGTGCAGGCTGAAACATTGTCGCTGTACTTCTGAGGATTCTTCAGCATACCCAGGTTCACACCTACAGGACCCGGAATGAAATAGGTGTAGCTGTATCCGCCTGAACGGCGATAAACCGGACAAGTGTTCATGCAGGCTCCGCAGCGCATGCACTTCAAGGTCTGCCAGTGGTCCTTGTCGGCGAGAATATCGCTTCTGCCGTTATCCACCAATACCACATGCATCTCAGCACCCGGACGAGCCTGGCAGAAATGAGAAGTATAGGTAGTGGTAGGCTGACCCGTTCCGCAGCGGCAGAGCAGGCGCTGGAATACAGCCAATGACTTATAATCAGGAACCAGTTTCTCGATACCCATCGCTACGATGTGGAGCTTAGGCATGGAAGTGGTCATATCGGCATTACCCTCGTTGGTGCAGACCACGCAATCGCCCGTGGCAGCCACACCGAAGTTGCAGCCGGTCATACCTGCTCCTGCTTCCATAAACTGGTCGCGGAGATGATGACGGGCGCAGCGGGTCAGGTAAGTAGGGTCGTAGTTTCCGATTTCCTTGGAGATTCCCTTTTCCTCGAACATCTGTCCCACTTCCTCACGCTTCAGGTGGATGGCAGGCATTACGATGTGGCTAGGCTTCTGACCCAAGAGCTGGATGATGCGCTCACCCAGGTCGGTCTCTACCACATCGATTCCGTGCTTCTCCAGATACGGATTCATCTCGCACTCCTCTGTGAGCATCGACTTCGACTTCACCATCTTCTTCACGTTATGATCCTTCAGGATTCCGAGCACAATCTCATTGAATTCCTGCGCATCCTTTGCCCAGTGCACCTTCACCCCACGGCTCTCCAGGTTCTTGGAAAACATATCGAGGTAATCGGCAAGATGGGTGATGGTGTGCATCTTGATTTCAGACGCATGCTCGCGGAGATCCTCCCACTCAGGAAGTCCCTGCGCCATCTTATCTCTCTTCTGACGAACAGACCAGAAGGTAGCATCGTGCCAGGTGGTCTTCTCTACGTTCTGCGTAAACTTCGCAGCTCTCTTGGAATGTTCTGTACTCATAGTCCTGCAGCTAAAATTTGAACAACATGGATAAACTTGATCGGCATCTTCTCCTTCTTGGCAATACCAGCCATATGCATCAGACAGGAAGAATCCGGTCCGGTGACATATTCGGCACCCGTAGCCATGTGGCGCTTGATCTTATCCTCTCCCATTCGGGTAGAAACGGCAGGCTCCTCGATAGAGAACATACCGCCAAATCCGCAGCACTCATCCTTGCGCTCCGGCTCGTGGATGGTAATGCCTTCCACCATATCCAACAGGTCGATAATCTTGTTGAATGGTTTGATGTGACGTTCAGATGGCGATGACAAGCCCAGTTCTCGCACACCATGGCAACTGTTGTGCACACTCACCACGTGCGGGAATTTGCCCGGCACATGATCCACCTTCAGCACATCGTGAAGGAACTCCACAACATCCATGATCTTCTTTGATGAAATACACTCGTGCTTACCCTCCAGAATCTTAGGGTAATACACCTTTACGTAAGCGGCACATGAAGCTGAAGGAGCTACGATGTAATCGTAATCCTTGAACAGCTCATCAAATGTCTCTATGACCTTCTCCGACTTGTCCTGAAAACCTGCGTTAGCCATCGGCTGACCGCAGCAAGTCTGCTTCTCGGGATAGTCAACATCCAGTCCGTAGTGCTTTAGTAACTTGTATGTAGCCACACCCGCTTCAGGGTATAAGGCATCCACATAGCAAGGGACGAATAATCCGACTCTCATTGTTTTATAATACTCTTGTTAGCTATTGTTTTATTATTCTCGAAACATTCTACTACATATTCTGTAGCCGCTGCAAAAGTAACAAAAAAACAGCAAAAATGAGACATTCCCGAAAAGAAATTTTAATAATTGATGTTATTTAACTGTAAAGTATGGCAGAAAATTTGGATGATTCAGATATTTAACGTATCTTTGCTGCCCGAAATAGTGTATCTACCTTAGTAATCAGACTAAGAAACTAAATAGATACTAAACAAGACATTTTCAGAAGAGACTTTTTATTATTAAGAATAAACTTATAGTTATATAAAGATGAAGAAACAGCTTAAGAAAGTCCTAGTTCTGGGTTCCGGTGCGTTGAAGATCGGCCAGGCAGGTGAGTTTGACTATTCCGGTTCGCAGGCTCTCAAGGCTTTGCGTGAGGAGGGTATTAGTTCCGTCCTTATCAATCCAAATGTTGCTACAATTCAGACGAGTGAAGGTATTGCTGACAAGGTTTATTTCTTGCCGGTGACACCTTTTTTTGTAACTGAAATCATCAAGAAGGAGCGCCCTGACGGCATTATGCTGGCCTGGGGTGGACAGACGGGTTTGAACGTTGGTACAGAACTCTACCTCAGTGGTGTGCTCAAGGAGTACGGCGTGGATGTGTTGGGTACCTCTGTAGAGGCTATCATGAACACGGAAGACCGCGACCTCTTCGTAAAGGAGCTTAACAAGGTTGACCTCAAGGTTCCAGTAAGCCACGCTTGCGAGAACATGGAGGAGGCTGTTGCTGCGGCACGCAACATCGGCTACCCTATCATGATCCGTTCTGCCTATGCGCTGGGTGGTCTCGGTTCTGGTGTCTGCAAGACTGAAGAGGAGTTTAAGGAGATTGCTGAATCTGCCTTCACTTTCGCACCTCAGGTGCTCGTTGAGGAGAGCCTGAAGGGATGGAAGGAGATTGAGTTCGAGTGCATCCGTGATGCGAACGACCGTTGCTTCACCGTTGCCTCTATGGAAAACTTCGACCCACTGGGTATCCACACCGGTGAGTCTATCGTAGTGGCTCCTACCTGTTCTCTCACCGACGAGCAGGTGAAGATGTTGCAGGACATCGCCGTGAAGTGCGTGCGTCACCTCAACATCGTGGGTGAGTGCAACATCCAGTATGCTTTCAACGCTGAGACCAACGACTACCGTATCATCGAGATCAACGCTCGCTTGAGCCGTTCTTCTGCCCTCGCTTCTAAGGCTACCGGTTATCCGCTCGCCTTCGTTGCAGCTAAGATTGCCCTCGGTTATACACTCGACCAGATTGGCGAGATGGGTACTCCTAACTCAGCTTATGTGGCTCCATCACTCGACTATATGATCTGTAAGATTCCTCGTTGGGACCTTACCAAGTTTGCCGGTGTAAGCCGCAAGATTGGTTCTTCCATGAAGTCTGTAGGCGAAATCATGTCTATCGGCCGCTCATTCGAGGAAATGCTCCAGAAGGGTCTCCGTATGATTGGTCAGGGAATGCACGGTTTCGTTGGCAACGACCACACCAAGTTCGACAACCTGGATGAGGAACTTTCTAATCCTACCGACCTCCGTATCTTCGCCATCGCCCAGGCTTTGGAGGAAGGCTACACCATCGAGCGCATCGAGGAGTTGACCAAGATTGACCCTTGGTTCATCGAGCGCATGAAGAATATCGTAGATTACAAGCATAAGCTTTCTGAATATAATACTTTGGAGGAGATTCCAGCCGAGGTTTTGCGCGAGGCTAAGGTATTGGGCTTCTCTGACTTCCAGATTGGCCGCTTCGTATTGAAGACCAAGGATACCAATATGGAGAAGGAGGTTCTCGCAGTTCGTGCTCTGCGTAAGAAGCTGAACATTCTTCCTGCCGTAAAACGCATCCCTACTGTGGCAAGCGAGCATCCTGACCTTACCAACTATCTCTACATGACTTACGCCGTAGAAGGTTACGACATCAACTACTACAAGAACGAGAAGTCTGTCATCGTTCTCGGTTCGGGTGCTTACCGCATCGGTTCTTCTGTAGAGTTCGACTGGTGTTCAGTAAACGCCATCAACACAGCCCGCAAGTTGGGTTACAAGTCAATCATGATCAACTACAACCCGGAGACCGTATCTACCGACTACGATATGTGCGACCGTCTCTACTTCGATGAGCTTTCATTCGAGCGTGTACTCGATGTCATCGACCTGGAGTCACCACGTGGTGTGATTGTTTCTGTAGGTGGTCAGATTCCAAACAACCTGGCTATGAAGCTCCATCGCCAGTCTGTGCCAATCCTGGGTACATCTCCTGTCAACATCGACCGTGCCGAGAACCGTGGTAAGTTCTCTGCCATGCTCGATAAGCTGGGCATCGACCAGCCTAAGTGGAGCGCCCTCACCTCTATGGAGGATGTTCAGAAGTTCATCGACGAGGTAGGCTATCCTGTTCTCGTTCGTCCATCTTACGTTCTTTCCGGTGCAGCCATGAACGTTTGCCACAATGATGATGAGTTGCGTCGCTTCCTGGAGGCAGCTTCTGAGGTTTCCAAGGAGTACCCAGTGGTTATCTCTCAGTTTATGACAGAGACCAACGAGATCGAGTTCGACGGTGTGGCTCAGAATGGTGAGATTGTAGAGTATGGTATTTCAGAGCACGTAGAGTATGCGGGTGTTCACTCTGGCGACGCTACCATGACCTTCCCTGCTCAGCAGATTTCCTTCGCTACAGCCCGTCAGATCAAGAAGATTTCACGTGCCATCGCCAAGGAGCTCAACATCTCTGGTCCTTTCAATATCCAGTACTTGGCTAAGGGTCGTGATGTAAAGGTGATCGAGTGTAACCTCCGTGCATCCCGTTCATTCCCATTCGTGAGCAAGGTATTGAAGCGCAACTTCATCGAGACAGCTACCCGCATCATGCTCGATGCTCCATATCAGAAGCCAGACAAGTCTGCTTTCGATATCGACCGTATGGGTGTGAAGGCTTCACAGTTCTCATTCGCCCGTCTGCAGAACGCCGACCCAGTTTTGGGTGTGGATATGAGTTCTACCGGTGAGGTAGGTTGTATGGGTGATACTTTCGAGGAGGCATTGCTCAACTCATTGATTGCCACCGGCTACAAGATTCCTTCTAAGGAGAAGGGCATCATGCTTTCAAGCGGTGGTGCGAAGGAGAAGGCTTCTCTGCTCGACGGTGCTCAGGCGCTGGTGAAGAACGGTTACACCATCTACGCTACAGCCGGCACAGCGAAGTTCCTGAACGAGAACAACGTGAAGGCTACAGCCGTAGGATGGCCTGATGAGGACCACAAGGATCTCCCTAACGTGATGGAGATGATTGCCGATCACAAGTTCGACCTCATCGTCAACATCCCTAAGAATCACACCAAGCGTGAGCTCACCAATGGTTACAGAATCCGTCGTGGCGCCATCGACCACAACATTCCTCTGTTCACCAATGCCCGTCTTGCTTCCGCCTTCATCGAGGCATTCTGCACATTGAGCCAGGATCAGCTTCAGATCAAGAGCTGGCAGGAGTACGAGTAATCGCACGCGGGAATAATTTTAATCTCACGCGGGAATATTTTTTATTTCACGCAGGAATAATTTTAATCTCACGCGGGAATAATTTTTCTCACGCAGATTTCGCAGATTACGCAGATTTTTTATTGCTGTATGGCAAAGCTTAAGCTTTGTGATTCCGCAGATTTATTTGTGATTCCGCAAATTTATACGAATATGCCCTGAACCAACGGTCACCGGCCGAAGGGAAAGGGCAGAAGCAAATTTCTGGCAGCACGCCCTGAAAGGGCAGAAGCTCCTAGCCCAGGGCAACACCCTGGGTTAGATAACAATCAGCAAAGTCGCCCTGTAAGGGCAAAAGCTTTAAATTCAAGAAGCTTTTGCTCTTACAGGGCGACTTTGTTGCGGAATATTTTATCCATACTGAATAGAAAAAGGAGGCGAAATGATGGCTATCTCATTATTTTATTGTACCTTTGCAAACAGAAATAAGAATAAAGAATGATAGTTTGTATAGCAGAGAAACCGAGCGTGGCTAAGGACATCGCCCGAATCATCGGGGCAACCACGGCGCGCGACGGTTATATGGAAGGTAATGGATACCAAGTAACATGGACTTTCGGCCACCTTTGTGAGCTGAAAGAACCGGATGATTATACTCCAATGTGGAAGCATTGGAGTCTTTCGGCGTTGCCGATGATTCCACAGCGCTTCGGCATCAAGCTCATCAACGATGAAGGCATCAAGAAGCAGTTTGCTACCATCGAAAAACTGATGCAGGCTGCCGACAGCATCATCAACTGCGGTGACGCCGGACAGGAAGGAGAGCTCATCCAGAGATGGGTGATGCAGAAGGCGCAGGCGAAATGCCCGGTCAAGAGACTGTGGATTTCATCCATGACCGATGAAGCCATCAAGCAGGGCTTTCAGGAGCTGAAAGACCAGACCGAATACCAGTCGCTCTATCTTGCCGGACTTTCCCGTGCCATCGGCGACTGGATTCTCGGTATGAACGCCACCCGACTTTACACATTGAAATACGGTCAGAATCGACAGGTGCTCAGCATCGGTCGAGTGCAGACCCCTACCCTTGCCCTGATCGTAAACCGCCAGAAGGAAATCGATAACTTCGTTTCCGAACCTTACTGGGTACTCGCCACCATCTATCGCGACACCCAGTTTACGGCTACCAGCGGCAAGTTTACCAGCAAGGAGGAAGGCGAGAAGGCTTTCAGCACCATCGCCGGCAAGCCCTTCACCGTTACCGATGTAACCAAGAAGAAGGGAAACGAGGCGCCCCCTCATCTCTACGACCTCACCTCGCTGCAGGTGGATTGCAACAAGAAGTTTGCCTACTCTGCCGACATCACGCTGAAACTCATCCAGAGTCTCTACGAGAAGAAGTACACCACTTATCCTCGTGTAGATACCCAGTTCCTCACAGACGATATCTATCCGAAATGTCCGCAGATTCTGAACGGAGTGAGCCAGGCAAAGATAGCCAGTCAGCAGAAATACCTCCCGCTCATCCAGCAGCTCGCAGCCACCGGCAAGAAGTTGCCGAAGAGCAAGAAGGTTTTCGATAACAGCAAGGTGACCGACCACCACGCCATCATCCCAACCGGAGTTCCGCCAACGGGACTCACCGATATGGAGGCGAATGTCTATGACCTCATCGCCAAGCGCTTCATCAGTGTGTTCTATCCCGATTGTAAGTTCTCTACCACCACTGTATTGGGAGAAGTCATCAACGAGGATGGACCAAAGCCGGAGAAGATAGAGTTCAAGGTAAGCGGTAAGGAGATTCTCGAACCGGGCTGGCGAGTAGTCTATGCCAAGGATGTAAAGAATGCAGATGACGACGATGCAGATAATGCCAACGGAAACGACGGCGGAAATGCAGGCGACGGAAACGGAAACGGCGCCAAGAAGGAAGTGGTAGAAGAGCGAACCCTACCCTCTTTCGTAAAAGGCGAATCAGGAGAGCATCAGCCAACCCTGACGGAGAAATGGACCACGCCGCCTAAGTATTACACCGAGGCAACCCTGCTTCGTGCAATGGAGACTGCGGGTAAATTCGTAGAAGACGAGGAACTTCGTGCAGCTTTAAAAGAGAACGGAATCGGCCGTCCATCCTCCCGTGCCGGCATCATCGAAACCCTCTTCAAGCGCCACTACATCCGCCGCCAGCGCAAGAATCTGATGGCAACTCCAACGGGTATCGAACTCATCGACACCATCCATGAGGAACTTCTGAAGAGCTGTGAGCTGACCGGTATCTGGGAGAAGAAGCTCCGAGACATCGAGCACAAGACCTACGATCCTGCCGAATTCATCAACGGCTTGAAAGAGCAGATCAACCAGATTGTCATCGATGTTCTATCGGATAACAGCAGCCGAAGAGTCACCATCATGACGGAGGAAGATCTCAAGAAAAAGCCAGCGACCAAGAAAGCAACAGCCAAAAAGACACCAGCCAAGAAGAAGGATGCAGCAACAGAACAGAATGCAGCTCCTCAGAATGCAGCTCCTCAGAATGCAGCTCCTCAGGCTCCAGCCGACCCAATGGTAGGCAAACCTTGTCCGCTCTGCGGCAAGGGCGTCATCATCAAGGGCAAGACCGCCTATGGTTGCAGCAACTGGAAATCCGGCTGCCAATATCGCCAGCCATTCTCGCAGATGTAAATAAACATGAAGCATATTAGATCCCATCAAATAATAACATCCCTCTGCTGCCTCCTTCTGATAAGCTGCGGCATTGACAAGAACCTGAAGAAGGGAGAGAAGTTCCTTTCTTTAGGCGAATACTATGATGCTGCCGACCAATTCAAGCAAGCCTACACCAAGACACCTCCCAAGGAGCGTGAAAACCGGGGAAAGCTAGCCTTGAAGATGGCTCGCTGCTACAACAAGATCAATGCTACCCCCAAGGCTGTGAATGCTTACCGCAATGCCATCCGCTATAACCAGGCTTCCCTCGATGACCGTCTGGCTTACGCCCGTCTGCTCCTGAAAAACGGTGAATACAAACAGGCAGAAAAGGAATTCAGAATCCTCGTGGATTCCCTGCCCGACAATATTCTTGCCCAGAACGGATTGAAATCTGCCCAGATGGCTCCTCTCTGGAAAAAAGCCGGAAGCAGATATCAGGTAAAGAAGATGGATGTCTTCACCTCCCGGAGAGCCGATTATTCACCGATGCTCCAGGGCGATGAATACGAACAGCTCTACTTCACCTCCACCCGCAACGAGTCACAGGGCGATGAACTCAGCGGAATCACCGGAACCAAGGCAGGCGATATCTTCTATTCAGAAAAAGACGATAAGGGAAAATGGAGCAGACCGGAAGCCATCGCCACCGGTCTGAATACCGACTATGATGAGGGAGCCTGCTGCTTCACTCCCGATGGCAAGGAGATGTATCTCACCCAATGCGTCACCGATCCTGCCTCTCCCCGATTTGCCCAGATCGTCACCTCTTCCCGTTCGGATGCAGCCTGGGGAAAGGTTCAGAAGCTGGAAATCACCCAGGATACCTTGAGCACCTATGCCCACCCAGCCATCAGTCCTGACGGCGAATGGCTCTATTTCGTTTCCGATATGCCGGGCGGAATGGGCGGTTACGATATCTGGCGTGTGCGCCTCACTCCTTCAGGTCTGGGAGGTGTGGAAAACCTCGGTGCCCCCATCAATACGCCGGGCGACGAGATGTTCCCTACCTTCCGTCCCAATGGCGACCTCTATTTCAGCAGTAATGGTCATATCGGAATGGGCGGTCTCGACATCTACATCGCCCGAATAGATGAAAAGACCCGTCAGTATAAGATAGAGCACCCTGGCTATCCCCTCAATTCAGAAGCAGATGATTTCGGAATGACCTTCGAGGGACCGCACAACCGTGGCTTCTTCTCTTCCAACAGAAAGGATGGCCGCGGCTACGATCATATCTATTCTTTCAATAATCCGGAGATTGTCACCACGATGAAGGGATGGGTTTACGAAAAAGACGGCTACGAACTTCCTGCCGCTCAGGTGATGGTAGTAGGCAACGACGGAACCTACAGGAAGCTGCCGGTCAAGGGCGACGGTTCGTTTACGATGCCTATCCATCCTAAGGTAGATTATCTGGTGATGGCTTCCTGCAAGGGATTCCTCAACCACAAGGAGGAGTTGCGGATAGATTCGGCGAAGGAGAGCAAGGAGTACGTGCTCCAGTTCCCGCTGGCTTCCATCTCAGCCCCAGTACTCATCGACAACATCTTCTATGATTTTGACAAAGCTACCCTGACGCCAGCCAGCACCCAGGCATTGGATAAGCTCGTAGCCTTGTTGAAAGAGAATTCCCACGTAACCATCGAACTGAGTGCCCATTGCGATTACAAAGGCAACAGCGAGTACAACAAGCGCTTGTCTCAGCGCCGTGCCCAGTCGGTAGTGGATTACCTCATAGCTCATGGCATCGAAAAAGATCGCCTTACCCCTGTGGGATATGGCAAGGAACGCCCGAAGACAATCCGCAGGAAGCTCACGGAGAAATATCCATGGCTGAAGGAAGACGATGTGCTCACCCAGGATTTCATCCTCAAGCAGACCAGGGAGCATCAGGAGATATGCAACCAGCTGAACCGCCGTACCGAGTTCAAGGTACTCCGCACCACCTACAAACTGTTTTGACAAGAAGGGCATAAAAAGAAACAGACCGATATGAACGCTCGTTCACATCGGTCTGTTTACAATTATCTTCCACTTGTATAGTTTATGTTGCCATAACCATAATTTTAAACGTTAAACTTTTCCGCAAAAGTACGCTTTTTCTTCGAAACTACCAAGAAAATCACAAGAAATCAGTAACTCATCAGCGAATTAGCCTCAAGATCAGTAATCTATAATCCCATTATAGCAAGCCCACCCCATACTGTCTCCACCTTTCCCCAGGCGGTCCCAGCCCGCACAAGATGGCGAAGACCGCTTTGGTCCGCCAACCTTATAGCGTAGCGGTTCTGAGCACCGGAGGGCGGTTTTCCTCTTCTTCCCTGAGGTTTCTGTCCCCCAGAACTGGGGGAACCGAAGGGGGCGTAAAGACCATTGAAGAGAGGCTTGGTGAGAAAGGTGGAGCCTTCCTTAAGGGTAAGGAAGGACGGGTAGGTTTTCGAAAAAAGCTATTCTTTCACAATCACTTCAAATGTCTTGAAGATAAGCTTGATGTCATACCAGAAGCTGGCATTCTTTACATACTCCAGATAGAGTTTGATCTTCTCCTGCATGATTACATGGATATAATAATCCTCAGGATCAGCAGCCTTCTCCATTAACTCATTCTCATTTCTGAACTTGATGCTGGCAGGGTCTGTGATTCCCGGTCTTACATCCAATACATGCATTTGCTCAGGAGTCCAATAGTTTACATAGTGACGAACCTCAGGTCTTGGTCCCACCAGACTCATATCACCAATAAAGACATTGATCAGCTGAGGAAGCTCATCAAACTTGTACTTTCTGATGTAATACCCCGAACGGGTCACTCTTGGATCCCTACCACCGATGGTAACCAACGAACCCTTATCAGCCCCTACCCTCATTGAGCGGAACTTGAAAATGCGGAAATCCCTGTTATGTCTTCCCACTCTCACCTGACGGTAGAACACCGGTCCCTTGCTATCCAACTTAATCTAGATAGCCAAAAACAAAAGGAGCGGACTCTATATGATGAGTCCGCATCCCGATGCAATGATATCAAATAATCTCTTCATAGAATCCCTACTTCACGCATTCCTTGAAACATTCGATTACATACTCCAGGTCCTCATCCGTCATCTTGGTGTTCAGAGGCAGAGTAATCTCATTTTCAAACATGTGAAAAGCATTTGGGAAATCCTTGATGTCGAATCCCAACTTCTTGTAGGCAGTCATCATTGGCAGTGGCTTGTAATGCACATTGGTAGCCACACCACGCTCTGCCATCATCTCAATCACCTTGTTTGTCTCCTCACGGCTCTTACCCAGAAGACGAACGATATAGAGATGACCAGAAGAAGTATGCTCCTCGTTATAGTGAGGCAATACAGCTACATTCAAGTCCTTGAAAGCCTCATTGTAACGCTCAATCATCTTTCGGCGACGCTCCAGCATACCTTTATATCGGTTCATCTGAACCAGACCAATGGCAGCCACCACGTCAGTCATATTACACTTATACCAGGTACCGATGATGTCATACTCCCAGGCACCCAGCTTCGTCTTAGCCAAGGCATCCTTGTTCTGACCATGCAAGCTCAACAGCTGAGCCTTGCGATACAGGTTTTCGTTCCAGGTTTCCCCATCAATTTCAGGTACACCGCTGAAGGTATTCTCAGGATTTTTATCCAAATCCTTCACCACCTTCTCATTACCGAAAGGAAGATCCCACGACAAGGCACCACCCTCAGCTGTGGTGAAGTTCTTGACAGCATGGAAACTGAACGAAGAGAAGTCAGCGATGCTACCCACCATCTTTCCATGACGTGAAGCACCGAAGGCATGGGCTGCATCACAGCAAACAGCGATACGGCCTATCATCTTCTGAAGATCAGTCTTAGGAGTAAACATCTCCTTCTTGCTTTCCACGATAGCGAAGATGCGGTCGTAATCGCAAGGGATACCACCGAGATCCACAGGAATCACCGCCTTGGTTTTAGGAGTAATGGCCTTCTCCAATGCCTCATAATCCATTTCAAGACAATCCTTCTGCACATCAACGAAGACGATGGTTGCACCCACGTGGTTAACAACAGATGCACTTGCCGTATAAGTATAAGCAGGAACGATAACCTCATCCCCCTCGCCTACGCCAAGCAATCTCAGCGCCATTTCTGCACAGGCTGTCTGCGAGTTCAGGCAAACCGCCTTCTCCGCGCCAACAAACTCTGCCACTTCCTTTTCCAATTTCTTGGTACGTGGTCCAGTTGTAATCCAACCGCTCATAATTGCATCACGTACCTCACTAGCCTCAGCCTCCGTCATATCAGGTGGAGAGAAAGGCACATTTCTTCTTTTCAAATCTGTACTCATAATATTTGATTTTAAAATTTTCTAGAGAAATAAAAATGTTTCTAAGCTATTTCTTGCATACTTCTTTGATAACATCCACATATTTCTGAGTTCCAACTTCACGAGTCAAGTTATCCATCACAAACTGACGTCCATTTGTTCCGTATTTCTTGCAGAGTTCACGATTATCATAAAGTTTGATGATAGATTTCTTGAATGCCTCCTTATCACCAGCCTTGGTAAAGATACCACACTCGTTGCCAGCCAGGATATCCTTCAACTCATTCTCATCAAAGTTGGCAAGC
>OCQZ01000123.1_pt1 | contig 21854 bp, 20 predicted proteins | sample 1538921 | NCBI WGS metagenome assembly OCQZ01 (sample SAMN03418269, study PRJEB22391) | human gut metagenome | biome: human-gut; feature: organic feature; material: feces | host: Homo sapiens | place: Tanzania | collected 2013-01 | reverse complement strand
ACTCCTCTTTAGAGAATGAAAATCTCTCGTCCTAACCGATAGACGAAGGGACCATCTGTCTATTAGCGGATGCAAAGGTAGATACTTTTAACGAAATGTGCAAATTTTCTTCAAAGAATTTTCTATAAAAGGCTGTTTTTTATTACTTTTGTAGTCTATGATGGTCAAAACAAACGCAATAGTACTCAAAACCAATCCCTATGCTGACCGCAAGATGGTGGTGGAGATGTTCACGGCAGACTACGGCTACCAGTCGTTTGCGGTGACGGTTCCGGCGACCAAGCGCGGCAAGCTGAAGCGGCAGTATTTTATCCCGCTTTCGAGGTTGGAGATAGCCTATGACATGCGCCCCAACCGCCGGTTGCAACTCCTGACGGATGTAAGGTTCAGCACGATGGCCACCTACATGTATGAAGATGCGGTCAAGCTGCCCGTGGCGCTCTTTGTGGTCGAACTGCTCACCACCGTAGCCCGACATGAGCACGAAAACCGGCAACTCTTTGAGTTTGTTGACGCTTCGATAGATGTGTTGGAGCTCGATGGAGAGCATACTGCCAACTTCCACCTCGTGTTTATGACCATGCTCACGCGCCTGGTGGGCATTGCGCCCGACGAGGAAACCTATGCCGCCGGCAGCTGGCTCGACCTGCGCGAGGGATGCTTCACCCTGCTCCGTCCTGCCCATCAGGATGTGGCTCAGCCCGAGGTGGCGCGGCGTATAGCTCTCTTCCTTCGCGGTGGTTTTGAAGGTGTTGCGATGCCGATGAACCGCGACGAGCGCAACTGCTGTCTCGACGCTCTGATGGACTATTACCGTCTGCATCTGCCCTCTTTCCCCGAGCTCAAGTCGGTGGCCATTCTGCGCCAACTGTTCCAATAGAAACATCCCGACACGCTATGGCCAGTTGTCCATAACGTGTCGGGATGCTATATATATAATAAGGTGTAACGGCTGCCTATGCCAGCAGTCGCTTTACAATCTGCGAGACTGCTCCGCCGTCGGCCTTGCCTGCCAACTGCTTGGTGGCGATGCCCATGACGCGTCCCATATCCTTCATCGAAGAGGCTCCGGTCTCGGCTATGATGCCCTTGACTATCTCTTCTATCTCTGTGGCGCTGAGCTGCTTGGGCAGATAGCTCTCGATGACGGTAGCCTGGGCCAACTCTTCTTCAGCCAGGTCGGCGCGGCCGTTGGCTGTGTAGGTGGCTGCTGTCTCGCGGCCCTGCTTGGCCAACTTCTGCAGTATCTTGAGCGCGGTGGCATCGTCGAGCGTGTCGTTGGCTCCCGGGGCGGTCTTGGCCTCGAGAAATACTTTCTTGATGTTGCGGAGAGTCATGAGGCGCACCTTGTCGCGGGCCTTCATGGCTTCCTTGATATCGTTGCTTACTTGTTCAAACAAATCCATAATGTTCTGTTTCAATGGTTATACGAATGAAATGATGGAGTTGGCAGCGCCGTCGTTGCCGTTGTCATCGGCAGGCTTGCTCTCGGTGTGTCCCGATGCCTGACGGGTTATCTCGTCTATCATGTTCTTGGATCGCTTGTAGGTGGGCGTGTTCTCGATGGCGAGTATCACGTCCTCATTGTCAAGGTATTCGGGCGAAAAGAGGAAGATGTGCGGACGGCGCTTGTACTCCATCGTCTTCTCGCCGCTGCCGTAGTATACGCCCATGCGTGCCTTCTTCTGGGCATCGGCTTCGGCTTTCTTCGCCATATTGTCTGCCTCTTCCTGGGTGTACTTCTTGGTCTGGTGTTCCTGCATGCCGTCGATATTCTTGATGCCGAAACCGGTGGCGAGGATGGTAACCTTGACCTTCTCACCCAGATTGGGGTCGAGGAATATGCCCCACTTGGACTGATAGTCACAGTTGAAGTGCGACATGAACTCATTGACCTCGTTCATCTCCTCCATACGCAGTCCCTCGTTATTGGACTTGTCTGCGGCGAAGGTGATACTGAGCAGAATCTTCTTGGAATTGTAGATGTCGTTGTTGTTGAGCAGCGGCGAGTGAAGCGCGCTCTCGATGGCTTTGCGCAGTCGGCCCTCGCCCTCGCCGTAACCGGTACTCATGATGGCTACGCCGCCGTCTTCGAGCACGGTGCGCACGTCGTTGAAGTCGAGGTTGACGATGCCTCGGCTGGTAATGATTTCGGCGATGCTCTTGGCAGCCACGCTCAGCGTGTCGTCGGCCTTTCCGAAGGCGTTGAGCACCGACAGGTCTGCATATACCTCGCGCAGACGCTCATTGTTGATGACCAGCAGTGCGTCTACGTTCTTTGCCAGTTCCTCTACACCGTCGAGGGCTTTGTTGATTTTCTTTTCGCCTTCCCATAAAAAGGGAATGGTGACGATGCCCACGGTGAGGATGCCCATGTCCTTGCTCGCCTTTGCTATGACGGGTGCTGCTCCGGTGCCGGTACCTCCGCCCATTCCGGCGGTGATGAACGTCATCTTGGTGCCGTCGTCGAGCATGGCCTTGATGTCGTCCAGGGTTTCTTCTGCGGCTTCACGCGCCTTCTCGGGCACGTTGCCCGCGCCGAGTCCTTCTTTGCCCAGCTGAATGTGTACGGGTACGGGCGAAGCGTTGAGCGCCTGTGCGTCGGTGTTGCACAGCACGAAGCTCACGTCGTGTATGCCCTCTCTGTACATGTGGTTTACGGCATTGCCGCCACCACCGCCCACGCCGATGACCTTGATGATGTTGACCTTCTCGGGAACTTCAAAGATAGGCAGTGTGCCGTTGATTATATTGTTGTCTTTATCCATGATAGTCATACTTGTATTGTGGTGTGAATTAAGATTGCTTATTCTTCCTCTGTGATAATCTGTGAGAAGAAGTTCTTGAGCTTGGTCTTGTTGCGGTGCCAGAAACTGTTCTCGCGCTCCTTCTTGCGTTCCTCTTCAGCCTCTCTCTGCCGCTTCATTTCTTCCTCCTCTTCTTTCTTGCGCTTGGCCTCTTCGACAGCGGCCTTCTCTTCGGGCGTCTGTATGATGCCCTTGCCTGGCTGGTGGGGTTCCTTGGGCTTCTCAGTAGTGGTGTAACCCTCGTCTTCAGGGGCGAAGAGCGAGTCGTTGAAGTCCTTGCCGGCGCAGTTTTCGTTGCCGCGCTCGAGCAGTCCCAGTACAGTGTTCATGCGGCCGTCGTGAGCGGTGATTTCGGGCTGGTTGGCATTGATGACACCGTTGACAAACTTGGCAATTCTGATTTTCTCGATGGGGGTGAAGGTATGGAAAGCCTCGACGATGTTGCGCATGTTGGAACCGCCGCCGGTGAGGATGATGCCGCCCAGCATCTTGTCGGAAAACTCGTTGGGCATCTGGTACCACACGTTGCGGATGATTTCCTCCATGCGCGACTCTACTATCTCTATGAAGCGGCGGCTCTCTATCTTGCGTCCGTCGCCCACGGCGAGTTCGAGCGTGTTGTCGATGTCAGCGTTGTTGGTATATGCGCAACCATACTCGAGCTTCATCTCTTCTGCCCTTTCCTCGTCTATCTGGAGCGAGGCGATGTCCTTGGTGATGTTGTTGCTGCCCAGTGGTATGACGGCGATATGGCGCAGGATGTTCTTGTAGTATACCGACACGGTGGTGGTCTCGGCGCCCAGGTCTACGAGCATACATCCGCTGCGCTTCTCCGACTCGGTGAGCACGCTGTCGGCGAGCACCAGCGGTGCGAGATACATCTCGACGATGTTGATGCCGGCGCTCTTGAAGCACTCGTTGCAGGCGTAGTAGAACTTCTTGCGCCACAATATGTTAAGGAAATTGCCTTCCAGATGCTTGCACTGTATGCCTGCGGGGTCAAGCTGGAGCTGGTTGTCAACCTTGTATTCCTGAGTGATGGCATCGATAATCTCCTGTTCGGGATAATCCATGCTACGGTTGGCGTCCATGAGCTCGTCTATCATGTCCTGGCGCACGATGGCTCCCTCTTCCAGGTCTTTGACAATCACATTTTTTACGCTGCGTATCGACTGTCCTCCTCCGCATACATACACGCCTGCTATCTTGGACTTGAGCGAGTGTTCAAGTTTGTTGACGATGTTGGTCAGACACTGTACCGTGCGGTCGTGGTTATAGACTACTCCCTTGCGGATGCATGCCGAAGAGTCTTCTTGCGCTACGGCGAGGATGCTGATGCTGCCATCAAGGTTCTTCTTTCCGGCCACGCCTGTAATCTTGGACGAGCCCAGTTCGATAGCGATTATAAATTCCTTTGCCATACGTTATATTGTTTTATTCTTGTTTACTTTTCTTGCAGATAATCTGGTTGTCAAATTCGAGATTGATGTACGAGTAGCGGTTCCATCCTGCTTGGGAGAGTCCGTACTGGTAGAATTTCTTGAGACGGTCCATCTTGTGACTGGTGAAGTCAGCTATCTGCTTCTGTCGTTCTCGTGGGGTCTTGGCCTCGGGCAGCTGACCTATATATATAATATGGTTGCCCACTCTGGGCACGAGCTCGATGCCGAGGTCGCTGAGGACGTTGATTTGTACTATCTGGTTCTTCCAGAAGTCGCTCGCCATGAGTGTCTGGACAAGATAGGCGATGTAGTTACGGGCATACCACTGGTTGATGTTGCCCGTGGCGATGATGAGGTCGCTGGTGTAGTGGGAGTTGGGCATGATGCTGCACTTGTCGTCGATGTAGTAATCGGTGCCGTTGCTGGCCTTGACTCTCACGATAGGCATCAACTGGCTGTAGGCTATGTTGACCTGTCCGTCTTGAGTGATGTAGCACTCGGCGGTCTTGACAAACGGGCTCGCCATGAGGCTTTCCTCTATCTGTCGTGTCCTAATCTGGGTGATGGGCTTTCCCAGCGGAAACAGGCCCTGCTTCTTCAGTCGGGCCTTGATTTCGTCGCTGCCTATGAAGCCGTCGGTCTTGGAGTCGGTAATCTGTATGTTGACCTTGGTACACCTGCGTCCCTTGTCGTCAAACTTGTTGAACGCGGTGAAGGCCATGAACAGATACACGCCCAAGGCGATATCTACCATGATGAGGAGTCCTCTCTGCCAGTTGAATCGTAGTCTTGCCACTCTTTACTTGTTGTCTATGATGTGAGCTATCTCGTCGGTATAGTTGTCCAGGTCGCCGGCACCCAGGATGATGAGCACGTCGAAGTCGCGGCTCTTGACATAGTCTATCACGTCGTCCTTGCGGATGATGGCCTTTTCCACGCCAGGCTTGAGGTTGTCGTAGATGAGCTGGCTGGTGACGCCGGGGATGGGCTGCTCGCGGGCGGGGTAAATCTCGGTGAGTATTACCTCGTCGAGTTGGCTCAGCGCGTCGGCGAAGTCGCGGTAGAAGTCGCGGGTTCGGGTATAGAGATGGGGCTGGAAGATGGCTGTAATCTTGCGGTCTTTGTACAGCTCGCGCATACTCTTGGCGCTTTGGAATATCTCTTTGGGGTGGTGGGCATAGTCGGAGAGCACCACGTGGCGGCTGTTCTTCAGCCTGAAGTCAAAGCGGCGGTCCACACCTCCGTAAGTAGCCATGCCGTGACGCAGTTCGTCGGGGGTGCATCCGTTGAGCTGGGCCATAGCCATGGCAGCCACGCCGTTCTCGATATTGATGGGAATGGGCTGACCCAGCACGATGCCGTCGACGCGCTCTATGGGCGATACGAAGTCGAAGCTGATTTCGCCATTGTCTATCTTGATGTTCTCGGCATGGAAGTCGCCTTCGTTGAGGCTGTAGGTATAGACCTTCACGCCCTCCTGCACGTCGGCCTTCATCTCCAGACCGGTGTGGATGACGAGCGCTCCTCCGGGCTGAATGAGCGTGGTGTAGTGGCGGAAGCTCTCGAGATAGGCTTCCTTGGTGCCGTAGATGTCCAGATGGTCGGGGTCGGTGGCTGTGATGACGCTCATCCAGGGGCGCAGCCAGTGGAAACTGCGGTCAAACTCGTCAGCCTCAATCACGATGTAGTCGCTCTCGCTGAGGATGTAGTTGGTGCCATAGTTCTTGGAGATTCCTCCGAGGAAGGCGTTGCAGTCTACGTGGCTCTCGTGCATGATGTGGGCACACATGGTGGATGTGGTGGTCTTGCCGTGGGTTCCGGCAAAGCACAGACCCTTGTGGGTGCGGGTGAGGGTGCCGAGCACCTGGGCGCGCTTCTCGATGGTGAAGCCGCCATCACGGAAAAAGACCATCTCCTTGTGCTCGGCGGGGATGGCGGGAGTATAGATGACCAGACAGGTGGCTGTGTCGCGACATGGTTGAGGTATTAGGTCCACGTTCTCTTCATAGTGGATGTCCATACCTTCACGTTCCAGCTGACGGGTCAGCTCTGAGGGGGTGCGGTCGTAACCTGCAACGGTCACGCCCTTGTGCAGGAAGTAGCGGGCGATGGCACTCATGCCTATGCCGCCGGCTCCTACGAAATATACAGACTTGATATCTTTCAGTTCCATAGTTATTGTCTTGTTGCTAATTTGATTACCTCGTCGGCAATGGTGTCGGCAGAGTTTTCTACGCCCAATGTGAGGATGTTGTCGTGGAGCGAGGCGAGCTTGTCCTGGTCCTTGACGGTCTCGATGGCCCGCTGGAGCAGTATCTCGGGAGCCTCGGCGTCCTTGACGAATATGGCGGCGTTGCGGTTTACCAGTGCCATGGCGTTGTGGGTCTGGTGGTCTTCGGCCACGTTGGGGCTGGGCACCAGGATGACAGGCTTGCCAATCAGGCAGAACTCGCTGATGGAGCTGGCGCCGGCTCGGCTTATCACGAGGTCGGCTGCCTTGTAGGCGGCGCCCATGTCGCTGATGAAGTCGGTAACGTGGAGCATCGGCATCGGCTCTTCACCTTTCAGGCGTTGGGCGATGGCGTCGCTGTAGTACTTTCCGGTCTGCCAGATGAACTGCACGCCCGACTCTCTGACCATGTCCAGATGCTGGAGCACGCTCTCGTTGATGGTGCGGGCACCGAGGCTGCCGCCCACGAGCAGTATGGTCTTCTCGGCGGGGTCGAGGCCGAAACGCTCTATAGCCTCTTCGCGGCTGAGCGTGGTCTCGATGAGGTTCTGGCGCACGGGGTTGCCCGTGAGTATGATTTTGTCGGCGGGGAAGAAGCGGTCCATGTGTTCATAGGCCACGCATATCTTCTCGGCTTTCTTGGCCAGCAGACGGTTGGTCACTCCGGCATACGAGTTCTGCTCCTGGATGAGGCAGGGTATATGCTTGGCGGCACACATGTTGAGCGTGGGACCGCTGGCATAACCTCCTACGCCCACGGCTGCCATGGGGCGGAAATCGCGGATAATCTTCTTTGCCATGCGCTGGCTCTTCCATATCTTGAAGAGTACGGCAATGTTGCGCAGAGGGTGCTTGCGGTCGAATCCGCAGATAGGCAGGCCCTTTATCTCATAGCCTGCGGCAGGCACGCGCTGCATCTCCATGCGTCCCAGTGCACCCACAAAGAGTATCTTGGCATCGGGGCGCTTGGCCTTGATGCTGTTGGCTATCGAGATGGCGGGAAATATGTGTCCGCCGGTACCTCCTCCACTGATGATGATTCTCAGTTCGTCTTCCATTTTCATTTCCGTTACTTTATTCAGGCAAAAATAGCTAAAATATTTTGATTTATGCGTGATTTATCCAAATATTTTTGGTTTCATCCATGATTTCTTTGTCTCCCGTGATGACTCCCAGTGCGAGGGCGCCTATCTCGGGGGTAGCGTGGGGCTCAGACGGCGGCAGGCTGGGCGTTGGCAGCCGGCGTGCGCTTCTTCGCCGAACGGCTGATGCTCAGTATCACTCCGATGTAGACGCAGTTGATGACCGTCGAGGTTCCGCCCTTGCTGATGAGGGGTAGCGGCTGACCCGTGACGGGCGCCAGACCCACAGCCACACACATGTTGAACAGTGCCTGGGTCACCAGCATCAGCGCCAGGCCCATCGCGAGGAATGCGGGGAAGTTGTTCTCGCACTGGTTGGCTATCTTGGCGGTTCTGAAGAGCAGGATGATGTAGAGGAATGCCACACCTCCGGCTCCTATGATGCCCATCTCTTCGATGATGATGGCGTAGATGAAGTCTGAGAACGCCTGCGACAGGAAGTCGCGCTGCTCGGAGTTGCCCGGACCTTTGCCTATCACGTTCGACGAGGCTATGGCGATGTTGGCATACGACACCTGCGCGTCCTTGTCCAGGTCTACCGAGTCTGGGGGTATATCATTGGAGTTCATAAACTTGTCTATACGAGTCTTCCAGGTGTCGGCGCGCTTCAGGAACCACGGGCGCTTCTCAAACAGGACGTCCTTGTCGTCGGTCACCACCGTCACGTTGTGTGCCGCCAGCAGCTTCTTCTCCTCATTGACGTCCTTGCCGAACGCCATGATGAAGAATATGCCCGCCACGCCCAGCAGGGTGACCACGCCCAGCAGCTTGCCCAGCTGGGAGTAGGGCGTGCGGCCTATGAACATCATCATGACGATGACCAGGAACAGCAGTGCTGCCGTCGAGAGGTTCTCGCCACAGATTAAGGCCAATATTGCTATCGAGAGACCCATCACCCACTTGAAGGCGTTCTTGTCGGCTCCGTTGTCGGTCTGCAATACACTGTATATCTGTGCCGTGGCAAGCACCATGGTGCCCTTGGCAATCTCAGATGGCTGGAAACTCAGTCCGAAGATGTTGAGCCAGCGGCTGCCGCCATTGATGTTCTGACCGGCACACAGCACGGCGCCGAGCGTGATAATCGACACTATGAGCAGAAACGGCAATGCCACCTTGAAATAGCGGCACTGGATGTTGAGGGTGATAATCATGCAGAATATGCCCAGTATCAGCAGGAATATGTGCTTGAACATAGGGCTCAGATAGCTGCCGCCCTTGTACGCCAACTGCGACGAGGCAGAGAATACCTCGACGATACTGATGATACAGAGGAAGAAGAACACCATCCATATCACCTTGTCGCCTTTGAACAGTTTGCTTAAGGTGTTGTTTATCATCTATCTTGTTGTTATGACTGTCTTACTAACTGCTTGAACTGCTCGCCGCGGTCTTCCATGTTCTTGAACAGGTCGAAGCTGGCGCAGCAGGGACTCAGCAATACGGTGTCGCCCTCGGCGGCAAGCTCGTTGCAGGCAGCCACACAGTCTTTCATGCTGTGGGTGTCGCGCACGGGCAGCCCCAGTGGGTCGAACGCCTGGTGCAGCTTGGTGTTGTCGGCGCCGAGATAGACCAGAGCCTTACACTTCTCCTTCACCAGGTCGGTGAGGGTAGAGTAGTCGTTTCCCTTGTCCTTTCCGCCCACGATGAGTATGGTGGGGGTGGTCATGCTTTCCAGCGCATACCAGCAGGCATCGACGTTGGTGGCCTTGGAGTCGTTGATATACTGCACGCCATGCAGACGGCAGACTTTCTCCAGACGATGCTCCACGCCGGGGAAGTCGCTGAGACCCTGGCGTATCACCTCGGGAGCGACGCCAGCCAGATGGGTGGCAAGTCCGGCTGCCAGAGAGTTGTACATATTGTGTTTGCCAGTCAGACTCAGCTCCTCCTGCTTCATCTCCAGCCGTGTTGGCGCCGTGAGCACATACTCGCCGTCGGCGATATAGCCCTTGAGGGCGTCGCTCTTTTCTAGTCCGAAGGGGTAGAGCGTGGCTCCCACGGCAGTCTTGGTCAGTTCGTGCTGGATTACGGGGTCGTCGTTCCAGTAGATGAAGGCGTCGGCCTTGACCTGGTTCTGCGTGATGCGCATCTTGGCGTCGGCGTAGTTCTCAAACTTGAACTCGTAGCGGTCCAGATGGTCGGGGGTGATGTTGAGCAGTACGGCGAAGTTGGCATGGAAGTCATACATGTTGTCGAGTTGGAAACTGCTCAGCTCTATCACGTACCAGGCGTGCGGAGTCTCTGCCACCTGCAGAGCCAGGGAGTGGCCTATGTTGCCAGCCAACCCCACGTCGTAGCCCGCCTTTTCCATGATGTGGTAGATGAGCGATGTGGTGGTGGTCTTGCCGTTGCTTCCGGTGATGCAGATCATGCGGGCGTCGGTATACCTGCCTGCAAACTCTATCTCGCTTATCACGGGAATGTTGCGAGCCATCACCTTCTGTATCATCGGTGCTTCCTTGGGTATGCCGGGGCTCTTTATCACCTCGTCGGCATTGAGTATCTTGTCTTCGCTATGGTGTCCTTCTTCCCATTCTATCCCGTGGCTGTCGAGCATGCCCTTGTAGTGGTCCTTGATGGCCGACATGTCAGACACAAAGACATCGAAGCCCTCTTTCTGAGCCAGGATAGCGGCGCCCACACCACTCTCGGCGGCGCCTAAGACAACAATTCTTTTCATTCTCTTGTTCCTATCTTATTTTTAATGTGATAATGGTAAGCGCGGCCAGTATGATGGTGACAATCCAGAAGCGCAGGGTAATCTTGGATTCATGCACCACGGTGTGCGGGCCCTTGATGACATAGCTGCAGTCGGCGTCGAGCTGGCTGTCTTGTGTGCGGAAGTTGTCGTGGATAGGTGTGCGGCGGAAGATGCGCTGCTTCACGCCACGGCGTTTGCCCATCTTGTAGTACCACACCTGCAGGATGACGCTGAGACTTTCCACAAAGAAGATGCCGCAAAGGATGGGCAGCAGCAGTTCCTTGTGGATGATGATGGCACACACGGCGATGATGCCGCCGATGGTGAGCGAGCCGGTATCACCCATGAAGACCTGGGCGGGATAGGCGTTGTACCAGAGGAAACCGATGAGGGCTCCCACAAAGGCGCACATGAACACCACCAGTTCCTGTGAGTCGGGAATATACATGATGTTCAGGTAAGAGGCAAACTCTATATGCGAACTCACATAGGCGAGTATGCCCAACGCCACGCCAATGATGGCCGAGTTGCCGGCACACATGCCGTCCATGCCGTCGTTGAGGTTGGCACCGTTGCTCACTGCCGTCACCACGAGGATGGTCATGATGACGAAGAGTATCCATCCTGCCGCCGTCTTGTACTTGCCGCAGAACGACATGAGGTACGAGTAGTCCAGGTTGTGGCCCTTGACAAACGGGATGGTCGTCTTGAGCGACTTCTTGGCTTCGGTGCGGTGTTTCACCACCATCTCCTGACCCTGGCGCTGTATCGAAAGGTTCTCATACATCTTCACGTCGGGCGAAGACCATAGCACCAGACCCACAATGAGGCCTATGCCTATCTGGCCCACTATCTTGTATTTGCCCTTGAGGCCCTCCTTGTTGTGGTGGAATATCTTGATAAAGTCGTCCATACCTCCCAGGAAACCCAGCCATACGGTGGTGATAATCATCAGGATGAGGTAGATGTTGCGCAGACGGCCCAGCAGCAATACCGGTATGAGGATAGAGACGATGATGATGATGCCGCCCATCGAGGGCACGCCTATCTTCTTTACGCCAAACGGGTCTATCGAGGCGTCGCGCTGTGTCTCGGTTATCTGTTTGCTCTTGAGATATTTGATGAACTTCTCGCCAAACCAGGCCGAGATTACCAGCGACAGGATGAGCGCCAGCAGCGACCTGAATGAGATGTAGCCCCATATGTGCGACCCGCTGATGCCAAACTGTTCCAAGAATCTGAATAAATAGTACAACATGGCTCTTCTCCTTTTATTGGTTATTGAAGATGTCGCGCAGCACCTCCTTGTCATCGAAGTGGTGCTTTACGCCCTTGATTTCCTGATAGTTCTCATGACCCTTGCCGGCAACGAGTATTACGTCGCCCTTCTCGGCCATCATGCAGGCGGTGCGTATGGCTTCCTTGCGGTCGGTGATGGCCAGCACGTTCTTGCGCTGCTGTGCGTTGAGGCCCGCCAGCATGTCGTTGATGATGTCCTGTGGGTCTTCAAATCTGGGGTTGTCGCTCGTGATGATGACCTTGTCGCTCTGGCGCACGGCTTCCTGTGCCATGAGCGGGCGCTTGCCCTTGTCGCGGTTGCCGCCAGCACCACATACGGTGATGACGTGGCCCTTCTTGTTGAGCACTTCGTGGATGGCGTTGAGCACATTGGCGAGGGCGTCGGGGGTGTGGGCATAGTCCACGATGGCAGTATATCCCTCGGGCGAGCGCACCGGGTCCAGACGACCGCTCACGCTGTGCAGCGTGCTCATCGTCACCAGTATGTCTTTGGCGTCCTTGCCCAGCATGCGGGCGGCGCCATAGACGGCGAGCAGGTTGCTCACGTTGAACTTGCCGATAAACTGCACGCCCACTTCCTGTCCGTCTATCTCCAGATACATGCCCTCGAAGTGGCACTCCAGTATGCGGGCTCTGAAGTCTGCCATCTGTCGTATCGAGTAGGTCTTCACCTGGGCCTTGCAGTTCTGCACCATTACCATGCCGTTCTTGTCGTCGGCGTTGGTGATGGCAAATGCCGACTTGGGCAGGCCATCAAAGAAGGCCTTCTTGGCGTCGCGATAGTTTTCAAAGGTCTTGTGGTAGTCCAGATGGTCGCGGGTGAGGTTGGTGAATATGCCTCCGACAAACTTGAGTCCGCCGATGCGCTTCTGGGCGATGGCGTGCGACGAGCACTCCATGAACGCATATTCGCAGCCAGCCTCTACCATGCGCGCCAGCAGTGCGTTGAGCTCTATGGGGTCGGGTGTGGTGTGGTCGGCGGCTATTGCCTCGTCCTCGATATAGTTGCAGACGGTAGAGAGCAGACCGCAGCGGTGCCCCATCTTACGGAACATATTATATAATAAGGTGGCGATGGTCGTTTTGCCATTGGTGCCGGTCACGCCCACCAGTTTGAGTTTCTTGGACGGCTCTCCGTAGAAGACGGTGGCCACGCGCCCCACGGCGTCTTCGGTCGAGTCTACCTGTATATAGGTCACACCCTCGCAGAGTTGGTCTGGCATTTCTTCGCAGAGTACGGCCACGGCGCCTTGGTCTATGGCTTTGCCGATAAACTTGTGGCCGTCTACCTGAGTGCCACGCATGGCCACAAAGAGGTGGCCTTTGGCTATGCGGCGTGAGTCGATGTTCACTCCGGTAATCTCAACCTCGCTGTCGCCTGCGACTTGCAGAGGCTTGATGTTCTTGAGAAGTTCGTGTAGCTTCATAATATATATATGTGTATTACGTTTATTCCAATATCAGATGACATCGCTGTCCCTTCACGGCTCTCTGCCCTGGCTGCAGACTCTGTCTGCACACCTTGCCGCGGCCTTTGAGGGTCACCTTGATGCCTCGGCTCTCCATGAGATAGACGGCGTCGCGGGCGCCCATGCCCTTGACGTCGGGCACCTCGTTTGCGGGAGTCATCGCCACGCGGTTCAGCGTCACCGAGTGGTGGTTTCGCGAGCCTGTGCCCCACACGGGCTTCTGGCTGTCATTCCACGGCTGGCCTTGAGTCCTCACTCCCAACGAGTGCAGCACGTTGCCCGCCGAGTTGATGTTGCCTGCCTTCACGTCGGGCACCATGATGCTGTGCTCGTCTTTGGCGTCGCGCACATCCATCTTCAGGTTCTGCGCCATAATGCCCTCCGCAATCTCGCGGAATGCTATTGCGCTGAAGCCGCTGGATGCCGGCAGACCCTTTTTCTGTATACATACGATACAACTGTACCGTGGCGCGTCGGCGGGGAAGTATCCCACAAAACTCAGCAGGTATTTCATCGTGCCGTTTCTGTAGCTTCCGCCCTGTGCCACCTGTGCTGTACCGGTCTTGCCGGCTATCTTGAAGGCTTTGGAGCCTGCTTTCTTTGCCGTACCTTTTGACACTACGTGCTCCAGCATGGCCTGCACCTTGCCCAAGGTGCGCTGGCTGCATATCTTCTCATGGCCGGGCACCGCCATTGCTGGGAATGTCATGAGCATCTCGCCGTTCTTGCTGATGCCGGTGACAAAGCGTGGATACATCATGCGGCCGCCGTTGGCTATGGCGTTGTAGAACGCCAGGGTGGATATCGGCGGTATCTGGGTCTCATATCCTATGCTCATCCATGCCAGCGATGTCTTGCTCCAGTTGAGCCACTGGCCGCGCGCGTTCTTCTTGGGCATGCGTACTCGGGCAGGAGCGTAACCGTTGAGGGGCAGTTTGAAGTCGGTGGTGATACCTGTGCGGTAGACGCCTTCGACAAACTTCTCAGGGTTTTTGCCGTAGTAGTCTTCCACGATACGGCTGACGCCGATATTCGAACTCACCTCCAGCGAGCGTGCCATGGTGATAGTGCCATATCCGTTGTGGCGCCAGTTGTGGTCGCGCATGGGTCGTCCGTGCATGTCGTAGATACCGTTGCCGGTCTCCACCACGCGGCTGGTGTCACACATGCCGTCCTCGAGTACGGTCATCAGCGACACGGTCTTGAATACCGAGCCCGGCTCCATAAGGTCGCTGATGGCGTGGTTCTTCATCTCGTAGAGCTTGCCGTCGGCGCCGCGCTCCATGTTGACGATGGCTTTGATGTCGCCCGTCTTGACTTCCATGACGATAGCCACACCCACCAGTCCGTTTACATCCTTGTCGTTGAGCTGCCCTATGACGGCACGCTCAGCCAGGTCCTGCATGTTCACATCGATGGTGGTCACGATGTCGGCACCGTCGGTGGGCGGCGTGTCGGTAATGTCCAGATACTTGTTGAGCACCTTGCGGCGGTGTATGATGCCGTTCTTGCCACGCAGCAGACTGTCGTAGAACTGTTCCAGTCCGTTCTTGGCTTCGTCCTTGCCGGCGTAGAGGGTGCCCAGGGTGCGCTCGGCGAGCGACCCGTAGGGGTGCTGGCGTGAGTCAAAATTCTCGCAGTAGAAGCCGCCGGTGTAGCCGCGCAGGCGGAACATAGGCAGTTGCTTGACCTCGCAGTAGGTATTATAGTCCACGCGCCCGTCATAGATAGACCAGCGGCGGCTCTGCTTTTCCTTGCCCTTCTGCAGATAGCGGCGGTATTCGGCTTTGCTGCGGTTGGGGAACATACGGCTCAGCCCCTCGCTGATGGAGTCGACCTTAGTATCCCAGAGCGAGTCGTTGCCGGCTTCGTGGATGGCCTTGAAGTCGATGAATAGTCGGTATTCGGGCAGCGAACTTGCCATAATCTCGCCATTGCAGCTCAGTATGTTGCCGCGGATGGCCTTCACCGCCACGCTGTCTTTCTTCACGCGGCTTGCCACTTCCATCCAGTATGCGCGCTTGGCGCTCATGATGTAGCCGGCCTTGGCGACGACAATCACCGCCAGCAGGGTCATCATGGTGGCCAGGAAGTAGTATCTCGGCATTACCTTTTTGTTGTCAAACTTGCTCATTTCTCTGGAACATTGATTAAGTAGGGTGGCTGGTTGGACATGTGCAGCGTGCTGTCTTTACATGCCTTGAGCTGTTCGAGCACGCGGCTTTCGCGGCTCATCTCGATAAATCTGTTGTTGGTAGTCTGCGCCTTGTAGCGGGCATCCTTCAGTTCGGTCTGCAACTTGTCGATTTCTATCAGATTGCGCTGACAGCTGTATCTGTTGGAGATATAGATGACGATAAACAGCACGATGAGCAGCAGCAGCCATATCTGGCGGCGTATGGTCGAGGTGTTGAGGATGTCGCCACCCACAATCTTGCTGAAGGTGAGCGCACCCGATAGCGGGGTGTCTTCGTCGGCCACCTGTTTCTTGATGGCTTCGGTCAGCGTAGGCTGGCGCTCGGCCAGTTCCTCTGTGCTGGCGGGCTTGTCTGCCGTGGGCTGCTTTATGTCTTTGTCTTCGTCTGTCATTTCTTTTCTGCTATTCTTAGTTTGGCGCTTCGGCTGCGTGGGTTGCGTTGCTGTTCTTCGTCGGTGGGCACGATGACCTTGTTGTTTACCAGTCTGTAGGGTGTCTCGATGCGTCCGTAGAAGTCCTGTATCATCTTGCCCTCGGCATTGCCCGTCTTCATCACGTTCTTTACGATGCGGTCTTCCAACGAGTGGTAGGTGATGACCGAGAGTCTGCCGCCGGGAGCCAGCAGTTGGGTGGCAGCGGCGAGCATTTCCTTGAGGGCTTCCATCTCATGGTTCACCTCGATGCGCAGAGCCTGGAAGAGTCGCGCCATGTCCTTCTTCTCGCGCTCGCGTTTGAAGAAAGGCTCCACCACATGCAGGAAGTCCTGCGTGGTGGCTATTGCGTGCTGCTGGCGTGCCTTGACCAGCGCCGAGGCAATGCGGCGCGAGTTCTTGAGTTCGCCGTAGAGGTAGAAGATGTCAGCCAGCGCCTCTTCGTCATACTCTGCCACGATGTCGGCGGCGGTCTTGTCGGCGCGCTTGTTCATGCGCATGTCCAAGGGGGCGTCGAAGCGGAAGGAGAAGCCGCGGCTCTCGTCGTCGAAGTGGTGCGACGACACGCCGAGGTCGGCCAGCAGACCGTCGATGTGGTCTATCTCGTAGTAGCGCATCCAGTTCTTCAGGTATCTGAAGTTGCTGCGTACGAAGGTGAAGCGGTCGTCGTCTACGATGTTGCGTTCGGCATCGGCGTCCTGGTCGAAGCTGAAGAGGCGCGAGCCCTGGGGCAGCCGGCGCAGTATCTCGCGCGAATGGCCGCCACCGCCGAAGGTCACGTCGATGTACACGCCGTCGGGGTGCAGGTTGAGACCGTTTATGCTTTCGTCGAGCAATACGGGTACGTGGTATGTGTCGATTGTTGTCATTGTCACTGGGTGTTAGCCGTTAGTGTCGGTGCCGCCGGGAGTGGTCATGAGGTCCTCCAACTGTTGCGCAAAGGCGTCGGCGTCCATGAAGGCGCCGTTGGCAGTGTCGGCGTTCCATATTTCGATGGTGTCGTCCATGCCTATAAACCTCACTGCGCTCTCTATATTGGCCATCTTCATATACCGGCGTGGTATCAGGAAGCGGCCGTTGCCGTCGAGCGTGAGCTGCTCTACATCAGAGACAAACTGGCGGAAGAGCTGCTGGTGCTGGGCGTTCCATCGGTTGAGGCGCGAGCGTAGCAGGTTGAGCTGCTCGTCCCAGACCGACTGGGGATAGAGCACCAGACAGGGCTGGAAGATGTCTTTGCGCAGCACCAGACCCTCTTCGGCTGCTGTCTGCAGCAGCTTCCTGAAAGCCGAGGGCAGGAACACGCGTCCCTTGGCGTCGGTCTTGGCTTCTATGTTTCCTACAAATCGCATGCGTACCTCTTTTATATATAAATTCGAATTACGTGGTCAAAGATACAACTATTTCCCCACACTGCACCACTTTTCTCCACTTTTTTTTCATTTTTCTTCAAAAACTTGACATTGCGGTTTGCAGGCGCCGTCCTTACCGATGGCGCGTGCTGGGTTGTCGGGCACCGGTTTTTGGGCCACTTTGTCCGTATTTTCCTGCCCTTTCGCGACTATTTGTCAATCATTTTTAGATTTATCACACATTTTATGTCTTTTTTTAGCGTAATTGGAAAAGAAGTATTATTTTTGCACTACTTTAGAAGTTATGAAATAAAACCTCATGGTGGTAAAGACCATAGATATAGACAAGATTCTGGCAGGCAAGATGGGAAAGAGAGCCCGTCTGGTGCCCCGCTTTCTCGTGGCATGGCTCAAGCGGCTGGTACACGAAGACCAGGTCAACCAGTTCCTTGATGACCACAGTCATCTCGAGGGAGTGGAGTGGCTCGAGGCTTGTGTCAAGTACCTCGATATGACCCTCGAGATAGAGGGAATGGAGAACCTGCCCGACAAGAACGACGGCCGGCTCTACACCTTTGTGTCCAACCATCCCCTCGGTGGTCAGGACGGCGTGGCGTTGGGCGCTATCATCGGTCGTCACTACGATGGCAACTTCCGCTATCTCGTCAACGACCTCTTGCTCAATCTGCCAGGACTCAAGCCACTGTGTATAGGTATCAACAAGACCGGCCGACAGAGCCGTAACTTCCCCGCTATGGTCGAGGCTGGCTTCAAGAGCGATAAGCACATGCTCATGTTTCCCGCCGGACTCAACAGCCGAAAGCGCGCCGATGGCTCCATCCACGATTTGCCGTGGAAGAAGACATTTATCACCAAGAGCGTGGAGTGCCACCGCGACGTGGTGCCCATTTTCTTCGGCGGCCGCAATTCCGAGCGGTTCTACCGCATCGCCAAGTTCAGCGACAAGTATCTGCCCTTCAATCTTGCCATGCTTTTCCTCGTCGACGAGATGTATCGCAACGTGGGTAAGAAGTTCAGGGTGGTCATCGGCAAACCCATACCATGGCAGACGTTCGACAAGAGCAAAACTCCGATGGAATGGGCGAATTTTGTAGAAGAAAAGGTTTACGAGCTATAGATAAAGAAGTAATTATGGAACAGGAAATTATCCAACCCGTCAGTAGGGAACTGCTCAAGAGAGAGCTTACGCCCGAACGCCGTATGCGTATGACCAACAAGAGCCATAACGAGATTTATGTCGTTACGGCACAGGAAGCGCCCAACGTGATGCTCGAGATAGGGCGTCTGCGCGAAGAGGCTTTCCGAACCGCCGGAGGGGGTACGGGCAAGTCGGCAGATATCGACGAGTTTGATACCATGGAGAATGGCTGCAGGCAGTTGATAGTATGGAATCCTGAAGAGGAAGAAATCATCGGTGGCTATCGCTATCTGATAGGTACCGATTGGAAGATAGACGACAAGGGACAGCCTGTGCTTGCCACGAGTCACATGTTCCACTTCTCCGAGAAGTTTATGACCCAGTACGCACCCTACACCGTAGAGCTGGGGCGTTCGTTTGTGTCGCTCGGCTACCAGAATGTGCGCAAAAACACCAAGAGCATCTTCGCCCTCGACAACCTCTGGGACGGCCTTGGCGCCCTTACCGTGCTCTATCCCAACCTCAAGTATTTCTTCGGTAAGGTTACGATGTATCCCAGCTATATCCGTCGCGGCAGAGATATGATTCTCTACTTCTTGCGCAAGCATTTTGATGACAAGGAGCACCTCATTGTACCGATGAAACCGCTGGTTATTGAGACTCCCGATGACGAACTGGCCAAGATATTCTGCCATGACGACTTCAAGGAAGACTACCGCGTGCTCAACCGTGAGATACGCAACCTAGGGTACAACATCCCGCCGCTCGTCAATGCCTATATGAACCTCAGTCCCACGATGAAGCTCTTCGGAACCGCCATCAACTATGGTTTCGGCGATGTCGAGGAGACGGGCATCCTGATTGCCATCGACGAGATACTCGAGGAGAAGCGCATACGCCACATCGACAGTTTTATCGCCGAGCACCCCGAGGCGCTGCAGCTCACCAGCGGAGCCAACAAGGTGATATACAAGGACGGCTGCAAGTAGGCGCCGCCCCGCATTCTGCCGCCACCCGCCGCCATGCCGATGCCGCCACCTGTAGGCGAGGCAGAGAGCAACCTCATAATGATTGCCGTAATGGACGCCAAGCCCATTACGGCAATTGTCGTTTTGATGCGTATGGGGATGGCTGCGACGCCCGCCGCCACCATCTACCTGCCCGCCGCCACCATCTTCACGCCCGCCGCCAGACTCTCCTCGACACTGTCCACCGCTGCGCAGCCAAAGGTTGCCGACTCCATCCTCATATCCACCACCAAACGCTTGAAAATCATAATTATTACGTGGTTAAATATTTTTAACCAAAATAATTGTGACCCATTCTGCAATAGTCCTTATCTTTGCCAAAAATAGCGTGTGGGTCTGCCTGCCAGACGCAGTGTGCCATAGGCTGTTGGCCACGGCTTGCGCCCGCCCCGCCACAAGCGCCTCGTAGATGGCACGGCAGCAGACGACCGACCGATACATCACCATAATAATACAGATAACTTTAATCATGACCATTATGAAACCGACAAGATTAGCGCTTATGTTGCTCGTAGCAATGGCAACAACCACGTTTGTGGCTTGTAGTGATGATGAAGAGAGAGGCGAAATAGAGCCTATCCGAGTAGAACTTAATCAGGTTACGCAGACCGATTTCGCGGCGTGCAGCAATGGGTTTGCCAACGACTTGCTGGCTGTGCTTGCCGCCCAACCGTCTGCAGCCAAAGGCAACGTGGTGGTGTCGCCCATCAGCATGCAGTATCTGCTGAGCATGATGGTCAACACGGCAAGCGTCGAGGCCCAGGCAGAGGTGTTCGACGCCCTCGGACTCGACGACTACACCCTGGCTGAGACCAACCAGCACAGCAAGGAACTGCTGGCGCGCCTGCAGCAGGACGACAAGTATGTCAAGTTGGCGCTCGCCAACAGTATATGGGCCGATGATGGCCTGGACATCTCGCCCGAAGTCGTGGCAAACATCGAGGACAACTACAATGCAGATTTCGTAGTCCACGACTTTGGCAACAAGGCCGACGAGGCCAAGCGGCTTATCGACAGGTGGGCGAGCGAGAAGACCCACGGCCTAATCAATAGCCTCAGCCTGAAGCCAAGCTCATCGACAGCCATTGTCCTGGCCAATGCCACCTATTTCAATGGCAAATGGTCGCAGCCTTTTAATGGCAGAAACACTTATCAGGGCGTCTTCCACAACGAGAACGGCACCACATCCAAGGTGGATATGATGCAGGCGTCGGTAGATGCCAAGGTATATGTAGACGACGATGTCTCGGTGGCTGAGCTCACCTATGGCCGCGGCTATTACAGCATGATGATAGTGATGCCCAAGGACATTGGACAGCAGATAACCGACAAGACCGACTGGTGGGGCTTGCACAACAAGCTGGTAAGCGCCACGATAGACATACGTCTGCCCAAGTTCAAGGTGCAGAATGAGTTCCAGGATATCGTGAAGGTCTGCCAACAACTGGGCATCAACAAGCTGTTTGAGGTGCAAAGCAATGGAGTGTGCTATGTCAACATGGGGCAGAGCGCGATGATAGATGTCGATGAAAACGGCACCAAGGCTGCGGCAGTAAGCTACGCTGAAGGTTTGTACACGTCGAATATGCCCACCGGGCCCATCAAGTTCGACCACCCCTTTGTCTATGCCATCCGTGACATCGCGGGCGCAGCCGCGTCTCGTGCAGATGTCGCCGTCGCGGCTGCTGCAGCGATGATGATTGGGCTGACAGCCAGTGTCTTCACCCGCTTGCTGACCATGATTGGCGGCTCGTGCCTATTGATACGAGGGTTCGTGCCTTATGGTACGTGGCTGCGTGACGGAAGGCACGAGCCCACGTATCATAAGTTACGAACCCGCCAGGATATGCTCCAGACTCGCCAAGGGGACTGCGGCGGTGCTGCCGATGGTCGCGGCGCCGCTATAGATAAACAGTAAGGGGGAGCCGGTCATTGCCGGTTCCCCCTTGCTGTGCTGTGTGGCGCGTCAGATGATGGGCAGCGAGATGCCGTTAATCTTCTGGTAGATGTCCAAGGCATAGATGTCGGTCATGCCGCTGATATAGTCGATGACAGCCATGAGTCGCGTCTCCAGGTCGTCGCTCTGTATGTCGTACTGGCTGCTGAAGCGCTTGATAAGTTGCTTGGAATGAAACTTCTCGGGGCTCACGGCAGCGCTCACGAGGTTGCGCATCAGCGTCTCCATAATCTTGTAGCCCGACAACTCCACGTCGAGCACTATCTTGCTTTGATATATTCTCTCTTTAGATACCTGCGTGCATCGCTTGTAGGCGTTGCGGGGCCGCTCGGAGATGGCTTTGATGAGGCTGCCCTCAAATGTGCCAGCCAGTATCTGGCTCTCGTGGTCTACAAAGGCATGTACGCACTCGTTTTCGAGCAGTCCCACGACACATGCCCTCATATACACCACCTTCTCGTTGACATCGGTCACCCCGTCTTCCTCCACCCGCTGCAGGATGCTGGCGCGGGTGTCGCTGTCGAAGAAGCCCAGGAGCAGGTCTTCGGTCTCCTGATAGGTGAGCAGCTTGAGCTTGTGGGCGTCTTCGATGTCCATAATCTCGTAGCAGATGTCGTCGGCAGCCTCCATGAGGTAAACCAGC
>OCQZ01000122.1_pt1 | contig 22033 bp, 15 predicted proteins | sample 1538921 | NCBI WGS metagenome assembly OCQZ01 (sample SAMN03418269, study PRJEB22391) | human gut metagenome | biome: human-gut; feature: organic feature; material: feces | host: Homo sapiens | place: Tanzania | collected 2013-01 | reverse complement strand
AACCACGCAATGAGTTTCCCCTAACGAGAATCCGGGCAAAGTTCGTTCAACCTTATCTCTTTGTGACGGGCTGATGAAATCTCGCAGAAAGGCATCGGATTCCGCGCATAATAGATAGCAAAAACACCGTCACATAATCTGCTTCAATTCCATAGGCTTGATGCCACGGTAGGCAAGGCCACGGTAGCGCCAAGCATTTTCACCGATGCCGTAAAGCGCTATATTCATCGCTCCGGTTCGGCTATGGGCATCCAGAGTCGAGATATTCTTATGGATATATTCTGAGATTGCGGGGAAAAGGCTGAACGGGACAGCGTACTCAAAACGCTCCCCTATTACTGATTGATCATCAAATCCTGCTGAGGTGATCATCGCATCCATCTCCTCCTTTTTCTGATATTGGTTAACTCTGGCGCTCAATGGTTTTGTGACATCCGCCTTTTCCCAGTATTCACTGTGGATATGCCCGTCTCGAAACTCACCATAGATGAAAGCCGGTTGCTGGAACTTGCGACTGTAATATGCGACGGCTCTGACTGATATGTTAATGACAAACATTGAATATGCGGTTTTTCCGCCAAGGCAAGCTTGCTCGCCCATCCACACATAATGACCTGATCCAAGGCTTTTTGCCATAGAGGATCGACGTATGTGATCAAGATCAGGTGACAGCAGGTTTGTCTCCGGACAATCTGCCGCGATCACTCCAAAACGGGTAATACATTTGTAACCTGGATCATAATCCTCTGCCAACAGATTCTTTTTCATCACATTTTTCCACAAGAACATTTCTGATGATGTCCACCTTTTTTTTAGCCAATACGTTTTCATCGCTCAAGATATTTCTTTCGCATTTTTTCCATAAATTCTTCTGCCAACACGCTTCCTCTTGCCAATTCATCTTCCAAGGAATAATTAACCCTTACAGCTCTTGGGCATACCTTGGATTCAGTAAGTGGTATGGCAGAGACATATTCCTTGAACTGCTCATGGGTAAATGTCCCTACTATTTTCATATGTTCCTCCAATGGGAGGCTATCAATTTTCTCAATATCTAAACTGCCATCTTCTTTTAATATCGTCATATCATATAATCTGTCTATCTTATCTTTCATTACTTCTTCTGCAAGAAAAGGATGGCTCTGAGTTTCTTAACTCAATATCCAGATCTTTCAGATGTACCGCACCGTTCAATCGCATAAACTCCTCTATGGAGTCCACAACTATCACTCCTTCTTTGGGGATAATCTCACCTGTGGAGACAGTCCTGTCATCAAGTGAATCAGTGCGGGAGCGGTACTTTTCATCAATCCGGTCAGCCTCTTCGTTGAAGTCGGCCAGGACGACGGCTTCGAATTCGCCGGGAGCGTAAAAATCATCTTCCTCTTCCGAGATAACTGGAAGATTCTTAATATCTTCTTCTGTAAGTATCATATCATCAATAGCATAAACGGCATAATCCAGTAGCGGCGGGAAGCGTCAGAATCCGTTTTGATCCGCCCGAAGGCTCTTTCTTATCCAAAAGACAAAGAACATCAAGGCAAATCAAAACGGATTCAATCCCTACTATTCGAACACTTTCCGAAACGCGCGGAGATTGACATTGCGGGAATTGTGATCCTCGATTATCGCGAAAGTCACAAGGAGGAACTTATTGCGGAACTCATCCTCGTTCAGGACGGACTTGAAGATCGACGCCATCTCCTCGGGCGGATTCCTGAACGCTCCGCAGCCGAAAGCGCCCAGAACAAGGGCATTGTGGTAATGGCGGAGGGCGAGACGGAATATTGTCCGGATCTTGTTTGCGGTGATTGACTTGGCCTGAGGCGGCATATTCCCATCACGTGTCAGCTTCAGAGAATAGCGCCCATTGAGGTTCAAGGCCGCGCAGGTGACCACCGCGCACTGGAACGGCTCTTCCATAAAGGTACAATCAAGCCCTTCGCGGAAGAATGTCACATACGGGGAATATATGGCGCTGAAATTCAGATTCTCAAGAGGATAGTTGTTGCCCTTTCTGTGCGTGTAATGATAGTTCCGCGCATATTCTGCGTCGAAGGTGTAGATTGACCTGGCAAGCGTGCTCCTGCGGCAAAGGGTTTCCTCCTGGGCACGGGCGCCGTTTTCAACACCTCCACCAGGATGACCGCCACTCGCGAAATTCAGCATCACCGGATTATAGCCTCTCGCGACCAGGCGCTTTGCTGCCTCGATGCAATCATTATTCTCCACAACGATCTCAGTTCCACCGACGACCTCCGGAGCGTCAACCACAGGCTGCTCCCGATGCCAGCATTCAGCCCCTTCCAGCATCGGCCGCAACGGAGGAAGATTCACCAACTTCCCGGAAGGAGCGGTGTAAAAACTATCATTAATCGCAGCGATTGTCTCTGAGAATATCTCAGCGTTTTTTTCCTTGCGCGCTGTCACCGCAGGGTCATAAGGTCCTTTTCTCATAGTGCTTCTATTCATACTTAAATTAATATGTTCTTTTACTTTATTACAGTGAAATCGATTTCCGTTGACTCTCAATAACTTGCCAAACGCTGGCAGGCGAATCAGGAGGGCATGATTCACTAATATATTCAATTACAAGCAGTTGCTCCACACTGACATTCCAGCAAGAACTGTATTGCCTGCCAGTCAATGTCAGTGACACTGGTAATACGCCGCATCACGGCAATCCGCAACCAAAATCGTGATTATTTTCGTTTTTTCCCAAGTTGTCCAGATAGACTGGACTGTTCCAAATATATGGCACACTTTTTATTACTATCCCCTATCGCACTACAGTAATGGTTTGGTACACGAAATAAACTTAAATATTAACTTTATGGGAAAACTATTCTCCTTTAAGCCAGTCAACATCCCTGACTCAATGATCTTCGCCGCCCTACACGGTGACCGCAAAGCACAAGAAAATGTAATCCGTGACTGCACCGGCCTGACGGCAGCGCTGATCAAAAGCTTCGGCCGATCCCTGAACACATATTCAGCAGAAGAACTGACAAACATAGGAATGAGAGTCACTTTTAATTGCCTTCATAGATTCGACCCCGAAAATGGCACTCCATTCACGGCATACGTCAGATCTGCCATACACAAGAAATTCATCACGATGGCCAACGAGCAAAAGCGCTTCGTTTCCATTGATGAAGGCTGGGACAGCGAAGATCGCTATGAAGCAAGATATGACTTCACTGAACATGACTCTGAATATTCCGCCTCCAGAATGGAGGACCGCGAGAACGCCGCCGTCCGCCTTAAGCACTTGTTGGAATATACAGACATAACACCGTGCGAGCGGCGTGTGCTTGACGAAATGATCCGGCTGACGAAGGAATACATCTCACCTACCGATGAGATGATCGCAAAACGCCTCGGGATAAGCCACCAGGCCGTCTCCAAAAGCCGCAAGAAACTCTTCAGCAAACTCCGCAAGACAGACAAGCGCATCAACCGGGCTTGGGGGCTCGCCGGATAAATCTAGCGACTGAAAGCGAAGTGACCGAAAGGGTTCAGGACAGTCCTTCTATCTTCTCCAGATATGTCACCCGTTCCCTGGCCGCCTTTTTTGGATCTGCGATGCCGATTCTAGAAGCGGCCTGGCGGGTCTTCCTGTAGAGATACTTGTCAAGTCGGCGAGCCTGCGAACGGGTATATACATTATTTTCCGCCTTCACAAAGTTTTGGATACGCTTGGAAAGGCTGTCCATTTTTTCAATCAGCTCGCACTGTTTTTCCTCCGGCACTGGTTCTCCAGAAGTCACTTCCTTTGAATATATTATGCCATAATATTGATGGGCGATCTTCTTGAACTCCGCATCGATCTTATCCTTGCGGATGCGTATCTCTCCGGTACGGCGCATCTCATATCCGACAAACGCCACCCAATCGGAAGCCGCACCATCACCCGGCCCCCACCGATATACATTCTTTGACTTGGCTTTCCAGAATTCAGCATTCGTTTTCCGGCCCGACTTGCAATCAGCCACATCCTTTCTTTGATGCGGAACCAGTTTGCAGGCTATCAGCTTGCTGTAGTAGGACTCCAGATAGTTCTCACAAGCCTTCTCATCAGTGTGCATTAAAAGAATATCATCGCAATAGCGGATGAAAAGTTTGTCCGGAGAATCCGACTCCACGATCGGCTTGTCCACGACCCTCATAACCACATTGACAATTATGCCGGACAGGGCACCACCTTGCGGGATGCCTAATTTTCTCCCGTTCTTAGCGGCATAGAATTCTTCTTTCGTCGTATAGCAACCGGAAGAGACAAAAGCGTCATCGCTCACCCACTTGAACCTGCATACCGGTTCCGGACACGCATCGCTTCGATGCCTTCGGACTTCATTCTTCCAATATTCCGGATCATCATTCTTGCTCATCACGTTTTCAGGATAATCAAACGAATCCAGATAAGCCCTTATCACGCGGCGCAAGGGATCGAAATCACCGTCCACGGCTCCATCCCTCAACTTCACCTCAGCAAAAAGGTCCTCAAAACACTCTACTATCACATCGTGATTGAATATGTCGTAGAACTTCTGGATGTCGCACTCCCCTACATAAATTGACTTCCGGTTGTTCCGTCTTCTGAAATCCGACACAAGGTCGATGGCATCCGTGTACTTAGGCATTTCATATCGCTTTCCCTCAACACGTCTCGCAGCGCGCATAAAGAGCATATTCCTATGGAAATACCTGTCAAACTTCGCAAGGATGTACTGATAGGCAAGCGCCAGGATGATTTTGGTCATCAGGTCAGAATATTTACAGATAGGACGATATATGAAGTCCCCACTCCCGGCATCCTTCTCCTTGAATTTCGCAAGGATCCGCGGAGACTCCAAGACGAGCGGCTCAATCCCGGATAGGCTATTCCGAACCGACAAGACAAAATCATTCAAGTTTCGCACCCACGGCGCGTCAGGATACAAACCGCGTTTTTTCTTGATCGCCTGGTATATACGAACCGTCGCCCGCTTCTTCTTGTACGTCCAGAGAGCAAGTCCTGACGTGGCTTTCGGTGGCAATTTTCCGCGCCCTGGATTGCCCCAAAGTTTGTGTGGGGGCGTCATCGCCTTAAGTTCGTTAAAAAGAGGATCCGAGCCAAAAGGATTCGTTGCTTTTTTTGGTATTCTGGCAGCATACTTTCCTCTCTCCTTAGCTATGAGACGGAATATTTGATCATCGGTCGCAAAATCGACCAAGCTTTCAAATGATGATTCTTTCATAATAAAAAAGGAGAACTGTCACACTCACGTTCTTAATCGATGGCCTGGGATCTTACAATCCCAAGCAAGCAGGGTTTCTTTCAGCTTTTCACCAAGCCCGTGAAAAAGCGGAGAATAAAAACTAATATTATAATCTGAATCAAGTTGTCTTTCCTTTTAAGGCAAAAGGACTTTCACGTGGCAGTTCTCCGAAATACAAATTTAATAAAAAAACTCTTATTCCAATCATCAAAAGAATCCTATGATTGTGAGAGCCGCGACGGCGACACCCAAATATATCAGTGTTCCATCACTTTCCCGGAGCAACCAATAGCATATCCGCTCACCGCCCGAAAAATCCGTGCAACGCTTGGCCTTGATCACAATGGGAGCCACTATTCCGAACACATTTTTATTGATAAAGAACGATGCCACTCCTGACACTACACTGACAACTATGTCTCCGGCAATCCATTCCCAAGTCAGCCACACAGGCTCACCGTAAAGCGGGATGTAACACAGCATCACCAAGTTTGCCAGACACAAGACCGTCATCACCAAGTTGCTCAGGCTCATCACATAAAGATCTTTTCTTGACAAAAGGCCTCTGAACTCTTGTTTAATAGACTCATCGTCAGCACTGAATGTATCCACAAAAAATCCATAGAATTTACGAACATCCAGCACCGTGATCACCACAAAGATCAGGATGAAAGCCAGTAACAAAAATTTCCAAATCATAGCATCTTTTTTTTATGTTGTTTGTTATGTAATACACTGGAAGCACTCTTTCCGCAACCATAAACTATAAAAAAGTGCGAACTATGTCATCTTAACAATCGTGTCCAGATAGGCCGGACAATCTTTGAACAATGGCACTGTTTTTATTGTTATCAACCGCCGCACGGCCTCAACCACGAGAGGAGCACATCTTCACGGCATACGTCCGCCCGGCCATAAAAACGATGGCCGCGACATTTGTCAAAATTTTGGTTGAGAAACAGCGAAGAAGATAGTATTAACCATAAAAATGAAAAGACTATGAGAAGAAGAAACAATGACTTTTTCAACTTGGAAGACATCGAACGGAAATTGCCGGCCCCGACGCCTAAGGAACTTGAGAACCTGACTCTTCTCAAGGCGGTGGACGGCATCGTCTCCAGATCCAGCGACTCGGGTCTGACGGATGAGTTTATGAATATGGTCGAACCGTTCTCCTCCTACCTTGGCGAGAGGCTGAAAATCACGAAAACACAGGCCGTGTTGTTTTCCTTGTTCATAGAGCAGTCCGGTTGGTCCGCGGTCACCCTTGAGAACCTGTGCTCACATCTTCAATGTCACCGGACATCATTGCTGATGCATCTGGATGAGATTGAGGATCTTGTCTCCAAAAGACTGCTCAAACGAAACAGCGGAATCGACTCTTCAGGCTACAATGTGCCGATGGGTGTCCTGAAATGCCTTGCCGCCGACAAGCCGTTCATCGCTCCGGATTATTCAAAGATGACAGAAGAGGAATTGTTTGACACCATCATGGACCTCTACGAAAGGAACTCCCGCAATGACCTTGACGACGAGTCGTTGTTCCTTGAAATCAATTCAGCACTAATGGCCAACCAGGAGATTCCGTTTGTCAAGACGCTTTCCTGCTACACGAAGAACAAAGACCTGAAGACGGTTGTTGTCTATCTGTGCGCGCTGTATGTGAGCGAATGCAAGGACAAGTTCGACCAGTCCGACATCCGGGACGCCCTACCGTCCACAAAATCTTTCCGAGCGATGCTGAGGTCTCTGGAAAGAGGTGAGAACCAGCTAATCACGGACGGACTTCTTGTCTTTGACTCGGCCGAATCGTTTTTTGACAGGGGTTCCTACAGGTTCACGAAAAAAGGACTGAAGAAATTCCTGCCGAATCACAAGATGAAAAGCAGGAATGAGACGAACGACATCAACAACAGCCTCATTTCCCACAAGAAGGTGACAGAGAAAAAACTGTTCTTCAACACGGACGTGAACGCCCAGGTGGAAAGGCTCTCCAATCTTCTCCAACCACAGAATTTCAGGAATATCACCGCCAACCTTGAAGAGCACGGGATGAGGAAAGGATTCGCCTGCCTCTTCTACGGCAGTCCAGGCACCGGCAAGACAGAGACTGTCTATCAGTTGGCGCGCGCCACCGGAAGGGACATATTCCCGGTCAATGTGGACCAGATCAAGAGCATGTGGGTGGGGCAAAGCGAGAAGAACATCAAGGCGGCCTTCGCGGCCTACAAGGAGATGTGCTCCAAAAAGAAAATCCAGCCTATAATGCTGTTCAACGAGGCTGACGCGATTTTCGGAATACGCCGGGAGGGAGCCGAGAGCGCCGTGGACAAGATGGAGAATGCCATTCAGAACATAATCCTTCAGGAGATGGAGTCGATGGAAGGAATCCTCATCGCCACAACCAACCTCACCGACAACATCGACAAGGCCTTCGAGCGGCGTTTCCTCTACAAGATTGAGTTCAAAAGGCCGGAGATCAGCGTAAGAGCCAAGATCTGGGAATCCCTGATCCCCGGCCTCTCTGACGAGGTCGCCACAAGGCTCGCCTCCGAATTTGATTTCAGCGGCGGTCAGATCGAGAACATCTCCCGGATGAAAGCCGTTGACGCCGTCCTCACCGGCAACGAATCCCTTGACTACAACGTACTGTCTGAATATTGCCGCACCGAAACCCTCCAGCGCGCCGGGAGCATCAAGAAGATCGGATTCTGATGGCATTGAATACCATCAGAATCCGAGGTCTCAGATTTTCACAAGTACTCCGGATGTAGGGTAAAAAAGAATCGTGTCCACCACTGTTTTATCTGAAGTTTCAAGAGCGTGCCGGTAGCAATCCAACTGCGGAGCATATTTGCCAGCATAGAAATCACTTGTCCTGTCGGTCAGTTCTTCGATTGGCCGAGGACAAGTCTTATAGTCCACCAGCACCACACCATCCTTGGTCTCATAAACAAGATCCATACTCCCTGAAATCACCTGTCCGTCACGCACTTCCCTGAATGGCAGTTCTCTGTGCAGGGACATCGGATCACCGTACGTGTTTTTCATAAAAGAATAGAACGACTCAACCGTCGCAGAAATCTTATCCGGCTCATTCAGCGGATCGGACAAATGAAAGTCCCGCGCCAATGATTTGATCAGAGCGGTGTTGTCCTCTCCTAATCTCCAGCCAAACAGGACTTGATGGAAATAAGTGCCGTAATCTGCAAAATCTCCTTCTGACTTCACATTTATCCTGTCAGAGACTCTTTTCACAATCCTCACCTGCGCATTCGCCACCAGTTCTTCATTCTCCACCGCGCTTGGCTCAACAAATTTTTCTTTGTAAAGTGTTCTGACCGCAGGAGTCGAAAGTACTTTGAAAGAAGCCTTTGGAACACTTGGATCTATGTTCTCCGCGGTAGGTTCAAATGTGTGAACTGTCATAACATCGTCCGCAAGGAATGGGAACGGACGTGCCTGAGAAGCGCTTCCGGTCAAAGCATCCAGCCAAGCGACTTTATCTTGCTTGGCAGCGGTTATCAAGTGCGTTCTGGCGCGCGTCAACCCAACGTACATCAGCCGCTTCGCCTCCGCAAGTTTTTCCTGGCGGACACTATTAGCCAAGACGCTGGCTTTCAAATCCGGAGCCAAAACATCCTGAGCAAACCCGGTCTTAGGCAAGACGTACACACCTATCTTTCCGTCCGCATCCTTAAACCGTCCCACCCCGATGATATCCTGTTTAACATCTATCTTATTTGGGTCCATGTCAAGAGAACAGCAAACCACCGTGTGCCACTGAAGACCTTTTGATTTATGGTAAGTTCCAACAAAAACGCCATTCTCGTCAGGCAAACCATTCACGTTATAATTCGAGACGTACGTCAGGAAGCCGGACAAAGACGCACCTTCTCCATTCAGACGGCAACGGTCTTCATAAGTCTTGGCAGCAGCCAGATAGCCATCAACAAAAAGGGACGCAGACACCGGATTTTCGATTCCGGACAAAATCTCCTTCACTCCAAACTCCGTCACCAAACTGTCAATCGCCGCAGCGACCGATTGCCGCCTGATAGGCTCGCACAGAGCCAGCAGCCTCTTGATCACCTGTTCTTCGTCCCAACGATTTCGTGCCTGACCATCCTGAGTGGAAAGCCTCAAGTCTTCGATCCTGTCGGAAAGAACATCCCCTATATGGTGACCCGGCTCACTGCCCAGCAGGACAACCGCCTTCGAGTACGCATCCTTTTCGTTCACGAGCAACGACACAAGGGCATTCATAAATGAATATGACCGAGAACTATCTTTCTTACTCTTCGAATCCTCCTGTGTGTTGACCGGCAGTCCCAATCCTCTGAGCAAGGAAGCCATTTCGACACAATCATTATTTTTTCTGAAAAGGATAGCCACATCCTTCGCTTTCAAACCCCTCTCTTTTATCAGAGAATTCACCTTCAACGCCAATTCCTTATAGAAGAGATCATTATTACCGACATCGAACCGCCAATGCTCCGGCTTCTCATCAGCATCTCCATTGCCTCCGTCCGCCTTCTCCAAACGCACCAATTCCGGAGCGATCTCACCTTCAAACGCCCGCTCGAAAATCTGATTTGTGAAATTCACAAGGGTTTTGGTGGATCTCCAGCTTTCCTTCAGCGTGGTGATCATGTTTCCGTTCTCATCCACAACATCCTGCTGCTCCGGAAATTCATTCGTAACACTTTCAACGACACTTAAATCTGTCCCTCTGAAACCATAAATGGACTGCTTCTTGTCACCGACATAAGTCACAGACTCCATCATAGACCCAAGTTTTTCAAAAATTCTGATCTGGAGCGGCGAGCAATCCTGAAACTCATCCACAAACAAAGATTTGAAGTTGCTTCTGATCTCCTCCTCCACATCCTCAATTTCTAGAAGTTCGTAAAATTTCCTTTCAAGATCGTTGAAGTCCAGCAGGCAACGTGACTCCTTGAATGCGGCATATTCATTTTTCCACTTCTCGGCAAGGGCAAATATTCTATGAATATACTCTTTCTGCAATCTCAACACCTCCGGCGAACAGGCAAGCACCCTCTGGATACGCAAAAGTTCCGCAAGATCATCAACAGCTGAACCATCAAGGCTCTTCGGTCCCGAAAGGCGTTTGATAACGCTTGCCAGCAAAAGCCTCAACTTAGCTTCATCCACATTCTCTGAAAATGCTTTCGTTACCATTCCGGCCAAATCATCCGCAGCCTTAGCCAATCTTCTACATTTTCTGACACCAACTTCCAGACGTTCCATAACTCCTTTGGCATATTCCGGAGTGGCATCTTGATTTGGATACGGATTCTTGTAAAACTCCTCCACGAGCCGGACCGACTCTTTCTCTCCCGATTCAACATCTCCCACACGAAAATTATGAATAGTGTTCACTATAGCCTTCAAGTCTTCGAGCCAAAATTCCGTATCAGGCACTTTTTGATAACTGCCATTCTTATTAGTTGTCTTCAAGTCAAAGAACTTCCTATACTTGTCGAAAAAGGCAATGTCTTCTTCTGTCACGCACGATGCCAACGATTGATTGACATAGAACCGTACATCTTCCTCAGGCATTATTCTAACGTCCGCGCTGACTCCGGCGAGATACCAGAATCTGCTCAGCATCTGAAACGCAACGGAATGGATCGTGCCAATAGCCGCATTGGCAAGCCTGGAAGCCTCGTCGAACATTCCCTTATCCTCTAGAATCTTCCTGGTCCTTTCCTGCAGTTCAGCAGCCGCTTTCTTGGTGAACGTCGTAGCGATAACCTGATCACCACGCACCACAACCACCTCGCCGTTCCTGACAATTCCTTTCTGAATCTGGCCGGCCATCTCGTTCACGAGCCTGTTGGTCTTACCGCTGCCGGCGCTTGCACTTATATACGTTGTATTTTTCATAGACTATCTTAATCCTTTAACGTTAGAGTAACTGTTGTCACATTTGATCCCCTTTTCACCCTCTTTGATAGGGTAAAGTCTCTTTTCCGATTGTGAATTGCCGTATTCCGTCACATCAACAGGCAGAATCTCGCCCAATTCAACAATCCCTTCCCCCAGTTGCCGCCATCTGAAATCAAAGGAATTACCAAGCAGTTCCATCAAGTCGCCTTCGACGCGTCCTTTGTCAGCCGGAGCGATTGGAGTGACCATCTCGAACTCATCGGACGTGAATATCTCGGCATCAGGTAAAATGACATAGGCCTTCCTCACCGCCTTGCCGGCGAACTCTCCCGATTTCAGGACTACATATTCGTAAACAGCCAATTGGAGAGCCTTGTTCTGCGCCACCCTGTTCTCATAAGAAGTGGGAACAGAGGTATTCTTGAAGTCAAGTATCACAGGATTTCCAACACTGTCAGTAAGAATCATATCCACTCTCGCCGCAAGAGACTTACCCTTCCACTCACAAGAATATTCCTTCTCGGAGGCATAGAATGTCAGGCTGTTTCGTTGGATGAAGTGTTTCAACCTTTCAATCCCCTTTGCAAGCCTTACCTCAAGTTCTTTTCTGGCGACCACATTCTCGTCCAGAAGCAGAACCGCCCCGCATTCGAGAACCGACCGGTCAAAACTTTCCTTGAACGGAGTTCCTTCGGTAAACATAATCTGGACTACTTTGTGGGCCACATTTCCCATAACCGTTTCTACCAAGGATTTGTCGAAATATGTCGGCTCACGCAGATTCGCGGCATAATTGCAGACATAATCGAAAGGATGTTGCACAAGTGAATCCAGCGATGAATAGCTCTCAGTATCACGCCTTGACGGAATGGCGGTGGATCTGAGCCCGATCTCGTGAGATTCAACTGTGTTTTCCGCATAGTTGTCAATCCGGGCTCTCTCCTCATACGCCTCATCCGGGATTTCAGGATAGTCTTTCACAAAATCCTTGAAATTTTCGATCCGCGCCTCAAGGCGGACCAGCAACGGATGCTTCGTAGTCGGTGCATTGTCCGCATAATCCGCGTAAATCAAAGTCAATTTCTCCTTGGCCTTGAATAATGGCATTGCCTGAACATCGTCACGGAATCTCAGTTCCTCCCCAACCGTCCATTCTTCGCAACCAAGTCGTGCTTTCTCTCTGGCAGTCAGAAATTTGAACTGTCCGGAAGGCGCTGACACGTTATACATATCAACCCAAACCACCTCCGACACAGAATCCAGAATGTCGCCAGGCGAGGCAACGACTTCACGGCCTCCGCATTCAGCGTGATACAGATCATATTCATCACCGTGACAGAGTTGGATCACCATACGGCGCAAGGTGATGCCGTCCAGATCACCGGCATATTCATTTATAACTTCGCGCATCAAGTCAAACAGACTCTTGAGCGTGGAGAATTGAGCGACAGCTCCCGGCATCGCACGATAATGCTCAGACTGGGATATCGCGACAGTCCATTGGGACATATTTCCGCAGAAATCGATGACCTTGTCCTTGTCTATCGCCACGGATGGCTTGATTATGAATTGATTGACCTTACTATCAAATTTGGTTAGTTGTCTCTTTCGTTCATTCTTATCTATTTCCTCGTTGTCACTGATCGCGTTCCTTTCATCAGTTATAGCCTTGTCCCACTCCTCGTTGAACAAACCGCCAGAATCCTTGACAGCACGCATCAGGCTGAACCTCAAATTACCCAGAGGACTCACAGGAGCCTGAAGCCAGGAAACAACCGAACCAATGTTGGCCGGGTACTGGAAAAGTGACATCCCGATCTTGAACAACTGTACTATCTGAGGCTCGGAATCCTCAACCGAAGAACCCGAACGAGGTTGCCCCAAATACGTCTGGATATTGTCCAGTCGCTTTGTGGACGAACAGACGAACAGTCTTTTCTCCGAAGCCGGAATAGTGGTCGCCACATACCTGACAGCCTCATCCTCGGTCTTGAAATGCAAGACATTGAAAGTGCCGTCGTCCTTGTTCAGCCGGATTTTATCATTATTGCCGAACAACCTGGACTGGATTATCCCCAGGTTTGTTCCTGCCGGAGCCGCTCCTTTTGAATCAAGGTAGGACACCTTGGTTCCATACTTTTGGAGATTCTCGAGCAAGCGCAGGAACATCGGTTTCGTAAACAATTCAGGAACGACCAATTCCGTCCCATTAGGAAGCACTTGTGTCTCAGATGTGACACGAAGCATTTCCGCCCATTGGTCAGCCGTTCCCTTAATGTCCTCACACTCCAAAGAAGTGATGAGGTCAAGTTTCCAGTCACCTCGTTCACCAGACGGTGACCAGCCATTGAGAACAAGTTCATCGCGCCATTCCAAAACCTTGGCCGCGGCGGCCATCGGGTCAATCTCAAACGACCTTTTTAGAGGACAGGCACCGTCCACAACCTTATTCAATCTTTCAAAGCACGTCACCAAGCGGTCTTTGTCACTCGGAGCAACACGGTGAATGCCAGAATAATCCTGCAGGAGCTTAAGCAAACCAGCCTCCCCGGTCACGACCTGTCCCAAGCGACAACCATTAATATTCTGATGGCAGCGCCCGGAAAAATCTGGATGAAAGAATATTTTCATAGACATTAATAGTTTTTCTCGTGTTATTACCTTACATAAGTCTTATTCAGCAACCAAATTAGTGAATATTTTCGTTATTTCCGATTTTTGGGTTGCACATTCTGTATCCTGATAGTATTAATGACTGATAGAAACAACAAAATGAATATGAAATCAGTTTTTGACATCGTTGTCATCAGGGACACCACCAGAAAAGGTCCACATTATCCGTCATACAAGGTGACGGAAAGAAAGATCGCAACCGCGACAACTGTAGAATCTGCGGAAAGGCTCATCCGTGACCATGTAATCCTATGTTGCGAGTATTACTATATGATGCCTAGTATCCACAGTTTCCGCGTGGAGGAGAGGCCACTGGACACTCTTACAAATGGTTGTTATTCCATCAGAATTTATGACAAGGAAGGGGTAAAGATCGATGAAACCATGTGCTCAAGCATCATCGATGACAAGCAATCATACCCTGGTCGCACACCAGAGCAAATAAGATTCAAACCCGGAGACATTGTTGAATTTTTGTACAAAGATGAAATCAACCTCGGCTTTGTTGTCTCATGCCCGCCTACCGTAGAACTCACCATGCGGATAAAGGCCAAGGGCTTTGACATGGATGACACAGATGACGCATATACGATTATGACAACATCGGATTACGCCTCGCACCGGCATATATATTCAGTGTTTGTGTTCAAACCACAATTCAAGATTCAGCACGTCGTGGAAAGCCGGTTACTCGAAGCGTATAACATGTTCCTTTGCTCCGACTAACAAAACAAGAGTCCTGAATTATTTTTGGGAATATATAAAAGTTCTTTCGTGTGCCTGATCTCAGTATTCTCCCGTGAAATCCACTTACGTACAGCCAAGATTCTACAAAATACTTTCAGCCACATAAGGTACCTATGCCCACAGAGGTCAGATCAGGTTGAAAAACTCGGAACCCAGATTGCAAGATTTTCACGACCATGTGCCATCCAGATGCTTCTGACCAGCTTTAGGCTGAAAGCGTTTCGTAAATTCACGACGAAATCGGCGAGAGGCAACTTTCCAGATTCACGTTTACCAACCTTGTCTGTTAGGCGATTATATCACCATAATGGAAATTTACCATTGACATACGTATTATCGCGCAGGAGTGCTATCAGAGCGTAACCATTTAAGTATTAGTACTATAAGATAAATAATTAGTCAACTCCTATATAGTTTTCCTTTTTATCCTCATTCCGGTTGTCCGCCAGTGGAAAGATTGTCATCACCGAAACCGACTTCGGTGAATAATATGTGTTTATAATCCTCCAAGATTCAAGATCAGACTCTTCAAGCGTAATTCTGTCACTCAAAACCAGGACATTCTTGTCACTGGTCGCATCAATATATTTCGAATAGTATGCATCGCCAGATTTGATTGTCTCCTCGATGACACCTCGCATTTCCGGATCAGGGATCTTCTTGAACTGGAAGCCGGAATCAATCATTTGATCGCAATATTTCTTGAAGACCTTGTACATTTGCCAATAAGCCACTCCGTAATGCTTTCTGAAAAATGATTTTTCTTCATAGATCAAGTCATCCACCTCTTCTATGTAAAGTTTGGCCATAACATCCGTGATATAGAAAGGGCTAACGCACCGCTGCCCTATCACCCCGGCCAAATACACAGAAACCGGATTTGAAGATGACAGCACAACTGTCACGTCAATTCCTCCATTGGCCTCAACGAATTCATCCGCGATAGCATACACCCTCTTCCTAACCTCGTCAATGTCCACAGGAACAAACTTCCCCTCCATAGATGATGATTTTTGGAATCCTACACTATCTTCCGGTAACACTTCCCCGTAGCGTAGCACCGACCAGAACTTGAGGCCATCAATATTTTCTTCCGATTGCTGAATCATATCATCTGTGAATGTAACCAAGTTCCGTGAAATAGTCCGTGTTCGCAAGGCGTTCGGCCCTCATCTCGCCGAAGGTTTTCGCGCCGCGCGAAAGAAGAGTGTCTTCAAGCGCTTTCACAAGAGATTCAACCTTTGAGTCAAGAGGTTTCTCCTGGATTTCCTTGACATAGTCCAAAGCCGTGCGTGTGCTGAATATACTGAATGTATAATTAACCTCAGCGCCTTTTTCTACCGCCCACAGGCTTGCCTTCAGGAAAAACTCCGCTTTTCTGGAATGCCCCTTCCTGATGGCGTTACGGGCGTTGACAACATATTCATAAAGAGAGCGTTCTATCGCACTGCCTTTCTCCAGAAAATATTCCAACGCTTTTCGTGTCGTTCCCCAACCGAGCCCCTTATAGTATTTAAGATCCATCACGCAATTCACAATCTGGTCGTGAATGACGCTTTCCACATATTGCGGCAGCGCCTCTTCCTCGACGGTCTTTCTGAGTCCGGGGACGCATTTCTGAAGTTTAGTTATCGGAAGAGTCCGGCACTTGTCAGTCCACTCAAACTCGAACTCCCCCGGCCAGCACCGCTCGTGGTAAAAAGTCACCAGAAGAACCCGCACCTCACCAGGCCTAAGAGAATCACTATGCCCGACCGCATATAACGGAGAGCCGAGAACCTGTTTCCGTAGAAGGCGCGCCTCGAATTGCCGAAGCTCATCCACACTCACATATTCCCCCGGAGCCTGCCAGATCTTGATCACGAAATGCCACGAGTTACAGAAAGCGTCCATCTTTTCCAACTGATCCATACATTCGGCAAGAGGCTTGTTTCCAGAGGCTTGCGCCAAATAGAAACTATACTCGTACGAGAATTTGTCGCAAAGAAGAGCCGTGCCCTTTTCGGTAATCGCAAGATCATCCTCGGGATCGATCAACATCCGCAGGACCTCCTCTTTGCTGTACCTTTCAAGCTCAATCCACTCGCCGCCTATGCGCACAACATTCGGATTACCTTCGTCCTCGCGCCCGACATATTCCATAACTGTGAAATATTTGAATTCATGAGTTCGCAACCGGAAGGGCGATCTGCCGCTGCTTTCCCCATCAAACCTACGGACCCTCGTCAGAACCTCCTTCCCCTTGTCGTTGATGTAATATTCACGCCCGTCCTTGACCACAGTGAACACCGTATTGTCGCCGAATGTGCTTTGAATATATTCGTACTCCGGCGCGATGACAACCTTTCCATCCACCTTGAATCCGGCCTTTCCCTCCTTTACATAAGGCCTAAGTTCCTCAGGCATATAGCCATTCTCGATGCACCCGGGACTCTTTTTGCAATAAGTCCCATCCTGGCGAATGAACAAGATGTTATCCCGGCACTTTCCGACGAAAGCGAACTCCGCCCGATGAATGACCGTCCCGTCAATGTCCCTCATCCCGAAAAGCCCCTCCTCCACGAAAACCTCTCCCCTTCTCTCCCGCTCCCAAGAAGATTGAATATCCTTTACCCTCTGCTCGACTGTTGCCATAACTTCTGTTCTTTAATATTATGGAATACACGAAAGCATCTGTTTTCGCAACCTCAAAAAGATAATCATATTGCAATTGACTAATATCTCGCATTCATTACTCAACAAACTATTGTTCCAAGAGTGAATTTTTGACCTTTCCTAAAAATGGTCGACACTTTAGAGGTCGTTTAACCGATATTCCTGAAATTGCCTTAATGTCAGTGTGACAAGATGAAGGCCAGTTGGCTAGGAGAAGTCGTCTCAAGTGTGTCAATGCAAGGTGAGCCAGGCTGACTGGCGATTTGCTGAACTGAGGAGGCACAATTCCATAAAACATTGATTATCAAGCAGTGGAGCATCACCATCAGACTCTCAATCGGTTGCAAAGCAGTGCCCTCTCATTTTGACCGCCACAATTCCGCAACGCATTAATAATAAATCATTTGACCATCACTGCATTTATAACCGGCAAAAAACAACGATGCATTCTTCAGGTTCAGAGACCGAATGCCTCCGCGTGAGCTAAACAGTCACATCTGTGCACGAGGATACCAGAAAGCAACAGAAATTCCGACGCGAAATGAGGACGGATGAAAGGATGGTGCGTGATGTTTACCTCAACAAAAATGTCCACCGAAACGGTATTTTACCGGAGAAACTCTGAAATATCATCAATTTCTCCGGCGAAAGAGGGCTTCCGCCGGAGAAAACTCAATTGCGAGGAAATCAGAAAAACACGATCCACGTAAGGGGTAGGCGGACATATTCTTGATTGATATACCTCGCAATCCTGATTATCTCGGGTTGCCTTTCGTCAAAGATGACATGAAAGAACTACCGGATATACAAAAGATTATCTTATCTTCCATATCTTCTAATGACAAGATAACAGTACCTGAATTGACAAGAAAGGCAGAGGCGTCCGAAAGTCCGATTTCTCGAGAAATAAAAACACTGCGATATGATTTGAAAATTCTCAAACGTGTGGATGAATGCAAAGACGGCCATTAGGTGATAGTCGATTATTTATGTAAGCGCATCAATCATTCGTAAGTCTTTAATAATAAACATCTTTTAGATTATTTTATAGCCATCATCGCCATCCACACTTGCGTGTTTATGTTTTTTTTTATAAATTGCGTATGATTATTAGTGAAGTATTGTTTAATAAACCCATTACATTGATTCATCTCAATTCGACTTCGAGACAAAAAAATGAATAAAAATAGTCCATATACATCTATAACTGGTTGTCCATTTCTCTATTATGAATTTCAACGTTTCCTTCCGATATTAATGGATAATTGTTCAGAATTACTTCAGAAGGAAGAGATTGAAAACAATCAGATTCTACAGGTAAACTCTATCTCATCCCGCAAACGTTTTGTAATGGAATTCAAGCGTCGATACACATCAGTACCGACTCGCTTTTGGCAAGCCTGGCAGAAAATGAGTGAGGCAGGGCAACGTGCCGGGTTGCTTTATGCGATATTGAAAACCTACAAACTCGTGTTCGACTTCCATTTCAATGTAACACTAAAAAAATGGAACTCGGTAGACCACAGGCTTTTAAAGGATAATCTCTTGATGGAGTTTAACGAACTCTCTGCCCATGATGAGTTTGTGGATAGTTGGTCGGAAGCGACAAAGAAGAAATGCTGTAGCAGTTATCTTACCATCCTCCGACAATCAGGGCTTTTGGATGAAAAGACCAGTGAGTTGACTCCCATCAAACTTGCTACAGAGGAGTTCGCCTATTATATCCATCAAGGTGAAGAGTGGTTTCTAGAAGCCTGCTTGCTCTATCCTTACGAAATAAACGATATTAAAAATCAGTTGTAACAGATGAAGAGTATGACCATACCAGAGCTGTATGAATACCTATGTTCCCCACAGTTCCAAGACGAGAACAGCGGCAATATATTCTACAACTACTACATATACCAGTACCCTGCCAACAAGGAGTATGAAATGCGCCGCCAAATACAGGCTTTCAAGGAAAATCTGGAGCGTCCCACCAATTTCGTGGATGCCCTCGAGCTCGACTTGTTCAAGGTATTCTGCGAGTATCTTAGCAAAGAGAAGTTTGGCAACAACTCGCTCTTGGACGATACGTTCGAGGAAGACAAGACTAACCCAGACATGGTGACCAAGGAACTTACGAACGAAGCCAACTCGGATTATTTCATCAGCTTTGTGGGCCAGAAAATCAATGAGCATATCAACTCGTGCAATGGCTACAGGCATCCTTACGTCTTTATCCATGGCATCGGCAAGATGTTTCCTTATCTCCGCACAAACGTGTTCCTTACACGCTACGAGAAGTATAACGACACCTCACGATATAAAATCATACTCTTCTATCCAGGTCATCAAGAGGGCAACTCGTTCTCACTCTTTGATACGCTGAAAGACACCCATACGTATCGTGCCACATTATTAGTAAACGAATAAAATGTCCATATCTAATATGAAATTCAAGGACTTATACGAAAAAGGACTCAACAGAAAGGTAAACCCTGCTGTATCGGCATCCGACCTTACGGACGAGACCGTACTTACCGAAATCGAAGAGTATGTGTTTACGGAGGAAATTGTCATCAATCTCTATAATATCCTGACCAACATCAAGGTTAACCAAGGCAGCCATATCGGTATATGGATCAATGGCTACTATGGTTCAGGTAAATCTCACTTTCTGAAGTATGCCAGCTATTGCCTCTCCCAAAACAAGAATAGATGTGAGAAGGCTTTCATCCGCCTCATCGATGCTACGAAAGACATCATGCACCATACCAACGGTATCTCTAGGCTGGAGCAAGAGGGCGTTTCGGTATCTGAACTGGAGGCTCTCCGAAACTGGTATATATCTCAAGCTAAGGTGGAAATGGTTATGTTTAACATCGGAGATGTCCACGATGTCAATGCCGACCAAAGGACAGCTTTTACTACTATTTTATGGAATCAGTTCAATGCACATCGTGGTTACAACTCATTAAATCTCGCCCTTGCCCAATGTCTGGAGAAAGCCCTCGACGACAACGGAAAGTTCCAAGAGTTTAAGGACTACGTTAGAACCCAAGGCTATGATTGGGAACGAAATATTCCTCGTTGGAGTAATGGTCGCCTCGACATTGCTCTTGATATGGCAAAGAATGTCGACCCTACCCTTTCTACCGATGTGATACGTACTCGTATCAAGAATAATGATGTGAATGTCTCTGTAGAAGCTTTTGCGAAAGAAATGAAGGAATTTATCGACAAGTTTAACCGAGATTTTCGCATCTTGTTCTTCGTCGATGAGGTAAGTTATTTCATAGGCACACACCGTGACCTTTTGTTGCAGCTCCAGTCCTTAGTCAAGCGACTAGACGAGGTGTGTGAGTCTCGTTGCTGGATAGCATGTACCGCCCAGCAAACCCTGGAAGAGGTGGTGTCCAATGTGGGCGGCAATGTAAGCAACCCAGAGGACGAGGTGGGAAAAATCCTGGGGCGCTTCGAGGTGCGTGCCTCCTTGCAGGGCACCTCGCCAGAATATATCACTCAAAAGCGTATTCTTGATAAAAAAGGCGACGTGGAAATCAAGTTGGGCGAGATGTACGACCAGGATAAGGCTAAGCTGGATGCCCAGTTCATACTCCCAAGCCAATACAAGGCATATACATGCAAAGAGGATTTCATCGCTTGCTACCCTTTCGTGCCTTATCAGTTCCAGCTCATCATGAAGGTGCTCGACTCATTCGTCAACATGAACTATGTCGATAAGCAGGTGAAGGGTAACGAGCGTTCACTCATTAACATCACGTTCTCCATTGCCAAGGAGACCGCCAACATGGAGGTGGGCGAGTTTATCTCGTTCGACCGCTTCTTCGGTGCCATGTTCCAGGGGTCAATGCAGCACCTGGGGCAGCGTGCGCTGGGCAACGCTCGCCAGGCACTCTCACATATTGAAGACCCTCAGAAGCAAGAGTTCTATCGCCGAGTGGTCTATGTGCTCTTCATGATTTGCAACCTCTCGGATGTCGATAAGCCTACCTTCTCTGCCACGATAGACAATATCGTGACGCTCCTGATGACCAAGGTGGATGCCAGCAAGGCTGCCATCAAGCAGGAGGTAAGCACCGTGCTCGCCTTCCTGATAGACAAGGCGGTCATCCGCAAGACCAAGACCGAGACGGGCAGCGAAATCTACGAGTTTTATACCGAGGAGGAGTCGAAGGTGGCTCAGCTCATCAGCAACCAGCATGTGGACAGCAATACCTACAGCGACGAGCTGAAAAACATCTTCTTCAGCCACTTTGGCAACCCAAGCAACAAGAAGGCTTTTGCCACTCGCTCCTTCAGCGTAGGCATCAGCATCGATGGGCGCAACTATCTGAGCAACAATGCTGACGTAGGCATCGACTTCGTTACCACCGCCACCACCGACTCCGTGGAGCAATATGCCTTCAGCGTCAACAATACACCGCAGGGTACGCACCTCATCTACTTCCTCTACCCTCTATTGAAGGACAACCAGGAGCTGCGTGCCAACTTCCTCTACTACTGCCGTGTGCAGCGATTCGCCTTGGAGCCAGCCATCAGCGAGGAGCGTCAGCGCACCAAGCAGATATTCCAGCAGCGTGCCAAGGAACTCTACGACAAGGAGATAAGACCGCAGTTCCAGCACATCCTCGACACCTGTCCTGTCATCTCTTGCGGGGGTGTGCTCTCGGCATCGGAGACGTAAGCGTTCACTTCTCCGCCTTACCTTTTGAAAAATAGGATCCACCTTTGCCGAAATCAAATTTCAAGGCAAATGGAAACAAAGAATCAAACAGCAC
>OCQZ01000118.1_pt1 | contig 22658 bp, 12 predicted proteins | sample 1538921 | NCBI WGS metagenome assembly OCQZ01 (sample SAMN03418269, study PRJEB22391) | human gut metagenome | biome: human-gut; feature: organic feature; material: feces | host: Homo sapiens | place: Tanzania | collected 2013-01 | reverse complement strand
CCGTGACCTTCACGGATGTCACCCTCCAGCTCGCCGAGGCCTACAACCTCAACGCCAAGCTGAACGATGACACCCAGATGCTTTCCGAGGCTGTTGTTGTCTCCACCGCCAACTCCAAGTTCGCCGTAGAGAAGACTGGCGCCGCCACCAACATCAACAACGCCCAGATCACCGCTCTGCCTACTGTCAGCAGAAGCATCTCTGATGTCACAAGGCTTTCCCCTTATGGTGGAAACGGAATGGCATTCGCCGGAGCGGACGGACGTACAGCCAACTTCACGGTTGACGGTGCGAACTTCAACAACAACTTCGGTCTTAGCGAGAAACTTCCAGGAGGCGGTTCTCCTATCTCCATCGATGCGATTGAGGAAATGCAGGTTGTGATTTCTCCTTTTGATGTACGTCAGACCAACTTCATCGGTGGCGGTGTGAACGCCATCACCAAGTCCGGAACCAACACCTTCAAGGGATCCGCATACGTTTACCATCGCAACGAGAACATGCGTGGTGATGCCGTTGAGAGCGAGACAATCTCCGGCGCGCGCGACAAGGACCGTAACACCATCTACGGTATGACACTCGGCGGCCCTATCATCAAGAACAAACTCTTCTTCTTCGTGAACTATGAATATGCCAAGACTCCTACCGTTGCCAACCGTTGGAGAGGTTCCGAGGATGGCATAGGTAATTCAAACGCCTATCTTTCACGTACCACTTTGGAGGATCTTCAGAAGGTTTCTGACTTTGTAAAGGACAAATACGGTTACAACACAGGTTCGTACACAAATTTCCCTGCTGATGAGAGCAACAGAAAGATTCTTGCCCGCATCGACTGGAACATCAATGACAACCATCACCTCGCCCTGCGTTACAACCACACTTTGAACAGAAGCTGGATGTCTCCTAACGCATCTTCGATGGACGGTGGTCCTCGTTCCGCCTACGGCCGTACATCCCTTTATGCGATGTCTTTCGCCAACTCAATGTATTCAATGGACAATGTTGTGAACACTTGGTCTCTCGACTTGAACAGCCGTCTGAGCGACAAGCTTTCCAACCAGTTCCTCGCCACATATTCACAGCTTGACGATGTCCGTGGAACTAATTCATCTGATTTCCCTTTCATAGACATTATGGACGGTGGCAAAAAGAGTCCGGACGGCGAGAATGCCGCTGATGGCTCCAGCACCTACATGGCTCTTGGCTATGAGCTGTTCACATGGAACAACGGTGTGCATAACAACGTCATCACCGCAAAGGATGACCTTACCTACTATGCCGGTAACCACAAGGCCACTTTCGGAGCAAGCTACGAGTACCAAATGGCCGACAACTCTTACATGAGAAACGGTACCGGTTACTATCGTTACAACAGCCTTGACGACTTCCTCAACGAGGCCGCTCCTTCAGTTGTCTGCCTTACCTATGGTTACGACGGAGAAGCAAATCCTGCGGCCCGCGTGCGTTTCAACAAGCTTGGTGTTTATGCTCAGGACGAGTGGTCTATGCTTGACAATTTCAAACTCACATACGGTCTTCGTCTTGACGGTCTCTTCTTCAGCAATCAGGACCTGATGAGGAACCAGGCGATCTATGATCTTGACTATAACGGAAAGCATATCGACACCGGCAAGTGGCCTAACAGCAGCCTTACTGTTTCTCCTCGCGTTGGTTTCACTTGGGATGTGTTCGGCGACAAGAGCTTCAAGGTTCGTGGAGGTACAGGTCTCTTCTCAGGACGTCTCCCTCTCGTGTTCTTTACCAATATGCCTACCAACTCTGGTATGGTTCAGTACCAGGCCAAGCTTAACGCGACCGGCAAGAATGGTGGAACTCTTACAGACATGAAGCAGTTCGCCGGCAAGATCCTGACCCGTCAGGAACTTCACGACAAACTCATCTCTATGGGCTATCCTGACACAATCAAGCCGGAGGATGGAACAGCTCCTTCAGAGATTTCCGCTGTCGATCCTAAGTTCAAGATGCCTCAGGTTTGGAAGACATCCATCGCGGTTGACTACTCTCTGCCTACTTCATTCCCATTCACGATCACCGCTGAAGGAATATTCAACAAGACCATCAACGGTGTCTGCCTGAGGGACTGGAGTATTAAGGATACCGATGGATTCTCAAGGTTCAACGGTGCTGACAACCGTCCTATCTATCAGGACTTCAAGTACACCTACATGACCGAAAAGAAAGACAAGAACGGTAATGTGGTTAAGGACGAAGCCGGGAATGTCGTGATGGTGGCCAAGAACATGCCTAACGCCTATGTTCTTGAGAACACCAGCAAGGGTTACGGCTATTCCGCTAACCTGACCATCAACACAACCCCTGTGCAGGGACTCAATATTATGGCGGCCTACACTCATACCGTGTCCAAGGAACTTACCGGTATGCCTGGTTCAAACGCTTCCTCGGTTCTCAACTACATGGCCACCGTCAACGGCCCTAACGATCCGGGTCTCCACAATTCACAGTACGTGACCCCTGACCGTTTCGTGGCTTCCCTTACCCATAGCGATAAGTCCGGCAACCATTACAGTTTCATCTACGAGACCTGGAGAGGTGGCTACAACTACTCTTACATGACAGTCAACGACATCAATGGTGACGGTTATAACTACGACGCTATCTACGTTCCTACTGATGCGGAGGTTGCCAACAGAGAGTTCCGCTTCGTCTCAGACGATGACCGTGACCGCTTCATGGACTATGTCCACAACGACAAGTACCTGAGCAAGCGTCAGGGCAAGTATGCCGAGGCTTACAGCGTCTACTCTCCTTGGGTCCACAGGATCGACTTCAGCTATAAGCACGATTTCAAGGTTAATGTCGGCAAGAGTGTCAACACTCTCCAGCTCAGCCTTGATGTCAAGAACATCCTTAACCTCTTCAACTCCAGCTGGGGTGTCAGCAAGTACATGAATCCGGCTCTCGGAGAGGGGCGTATCCTCAAGTACGAAGGCGTTGACAATGAGGGATATGCCACATTCTCTACCGCCAAGGCTTACAATGCTAACACCGAGACATTTGTGCCTTACCACACCCTCGGTCAATGCTGGTACGCTTCGATTGGTATCAAGTATATGTTCAACTAATTTAATGTCAAAACGATATGAAACTTAAATATATTTTCACCGCCCTTGTGGCCGCTTTGACTCTCGCGGTTGGCTGCGAGGATGACATCGAAAGATATCTTGATGAAGTCAAGGTGTCGTCATCATACGTGGCTATTCCTGCCGCCGGTGGTTCCCAGACCATCACAGTCAACGCCAGTGCTGACTGGTCGTTCGGCGATATTCCTGAATGGCTTACCGTATCTCCTACATCCGGAGCCGCCGGTGAGACTACCGTCAGCTTCAAGGCTGACGCCGCTACCTCCACCAACGAGGCTATGCTCTACCTTACCTGCGATGGCAAGTCTCAGATCATTAACGTACTGCAGCAGACTGAGAAAGTAGAACCTCAGGTTATTCCACTGAAAGAGTTCCTTGCCAAGGAGGTTTCTCCAACTGTTTACAGGATTGCCGGTACCATTTCTAATATTCAGGAAATCTCCGCCAGCTATAAGAATGCGACTCTTACAATCTCTGATGACGAAGGCTATTCGGTTTACTGTTATCGTTTCGGGCCTCCTTCCGGAAAGAAGATAGAGGACTTGGGAATGGAAGTCGGCGACTTCCTTACTGTTGAAGGTCAGAGAGGTGATTATAATGGTTCTCCTCAGATGGCCCAAGGTGGCGTTTTCGTCAGCCTTAAGAAATCTCTCATCAAGGTTGATTCCGTTACTGTTAAGATGCCTGAGACCGGCGAGTTTGGATTGTACAAGGAGCCTCTTCCACTTGAGGGCGGACAGTTCAAGGTTCATTTGACTTGCAAGGGGGACGGCATATCCGTTGTTGTTCCGGATGAGGCAAAGTCCTGGCTTTCAGTTAACGCGATCGAGACTTCCGGCAACAGCAGCATCGTTACATTCAGCGCGGCCGCGAATGCTATGGGCGACCGTACGACCGTTCTTACATTCAACACCACTTCAGGCGGCACAGTCAATTCCGCTCAGGCAAATATTGATCAGAAGGGCGCGATTCTTCAAGTGACGGTAGGCGAGTTCCTGAAGGCTGCGATCAGCCCGGCGCAGTACCGCCTTACCGGAACCGTTAAAAAGATTTCTGTCTCTGAACAGTACAACAATGCGGACATCACGGTTGCCGATGCTCTTGGCAACTCGGTGCTTGTTCATAGGATGAAGCCTGCCAGTGGCAAGATTACGGATTTGACCATCGGTGTAGGTGACAAACTTACGGTTCTCGGTCAGAGAGGAGAGTATAATGGCACAGCCCAGATGGTAAATGGTGTCTATGTGAGCCATGTCCACTATATTCCTGCCACCATCAAGGAGTTCCTTGCCAAGGAAGTCTCGGACGTTGAATATATCGTGACGGGCAAGATTGTCAACATCAAGGAGATCAGTGCTTCTTTCAAGAACGCTACCTTGACGATCGCTGATGATGAGGGAACTACTTTGTACGTCTTCCGAATGAAGGCGGCTGAAGGTGGTCCCGCCATTGAGAATATAGGCTTGAAAGTTGGTGATGTCCTCACAGTTATTGGAAAGAGGGGCGAATTCAACGGCTCCGCTCAAATGGTTAATGGCTACTATGTCAGCCATGAGGCTGGCAGCGTGGATCCGGAACCAGAACCTGGAGATAATCCGTATTCCATTGATTTGAGCTACAAACTCGGGGCTAATGCTTATGATGATAACGTGGCGACGATCAATGGCAAAGAAAATGTGAAAGTTCTTAAGTTTGGAGCGTCGAAGGGGAAGACCGGCGATCTCACAATCACTGTTCCGGCTGGCTCCAAGAGAGTATCGTTCTATGCGTTGGCATGGAAAGGTGCTGCCACCACATTGGAGTTTTCTGGTTTAGGGATGACGTTCGGCACTCAAGGCATCAGGGCTAATGATGGAGTGGCTGGTCAGTCTCCTTACAAGATCACTGTGACAGATGATGACTACTACACATTCACCGTTCCTACAGCCTTGACAGAGGATCTTGACATAAAGATCACCACTGCCGCAAGCGCTGGAAACAACACCCGCGCGGTACTCTTCGGTATCAAAGCTTTCAAAGAGTAATTCTTTTTGAATATATTAAAAAGGGCGACTGCATATCAGCAGCCGCCTTTTTTTGTCCTTCAGAATCAGTAAAGGAACCGTAAGCGTAAGCATTCGAGGAAGTACGTGCGTCGATAAAGTTTGGCTGCAACTTGCATCAGTGTGATGCCGGTTGCAGTCTTTTTATGGGAGTGTGATATTGGCTCGAGTTACTTTGCGGACAAGGCGCGCCAGTTTGCGGGAAGAAGGTCTGCGTAGTCTTTCCCTGCCTGTTCGTATTCCGGGATCCGGCGCAGGACATCCTCAAGCCACGCCCGTTCATTAACGCCGTGTGCCTTGCAGGTGGCAAGCAGGGAGTAGACCACGGCTGCCCTCTGTGCGGCGTCGTCGTCACCGCAGAACAGATAGTTCTTGCGCCTTGCGTGGGCCCAGCAGCCCAGGAGCTTCTTCCCTTCCATCCCCTCGAAGTGTTCGTACACGATGTAACCGTCGCTCTGGATGGCTCCGGTGAAGTCCTTCAGCAGACCCATGGCCACGCGGGTGCTCCTGGAGCCATGTTCATAGAAGAAGAACCTGTCTCCCGTCATCACGTTCACCACACTCCATACATATCCCTTCACCGCGCGGTGCTTTTCATTGTCTATTACCGGCAATGTGCTCTCGTCCGCTTGAACATAGTCGCAGGCGACGTTGCTGCCGGCGTCTTGGATCATCGATTATTCCCTGAATGGTGTCCACAAGACGGCGCCACTCAAAGGGTGTTATCGTCGGGTCGCCCTCCTGTATCCGCTCCACCAGATGCATCCTTCCGTGGTCAAGGCGTTTGTTATAGATCACAAGTCCGCCTGGCTCGTGGCGCAGCAGCTTCATCATGTTGTTGGAAGCGTTTACGAACACGAATACATCCCCGCTGTACAGGTTCTGACGCATGTCGTTGTTCACTATCCCGCTCAGCATGTTGAAGTTCTTGCGCATGTCCGTCGGCTTCGTGTAAAGCCAGAACTTCGCTCCGTCTCCAAGACTGAACATGGCCTATACACTTTTGAGGATTGTGTACACCATTGCGGGCGTCAGGCCGCCCTGGATGCGCATGTCCGTGCCGGCAACCGTGCGGAGCTCAATGCTCATCCAGTTCTCACCGGTCGGGACACCCTTCGTTTTTCCGCGGGATGCGGCAAATGCCGCCGTCGCTTCCATCCCGGCAGGCAGGCCGCCGCCAGCTATGGGTAGGAACCCATCCGGAACCTCTGCCCTGGCGTACTTCCGCTTCCACCAGAAGTACTGGTGCTCTGGAATGCCTTTCTCTTTCAACAGGGCCTTGATTGCTGTCCCTTTCTCCCGGGCCTCGCCCTGGATCTCTTCGATTTGTTCGCGTGTAAGCATGTCAGTTAGTATTAGTGGCGCAAAGTTATATACCATTTAATCAAACTGACAGTCGTACTTTATCGAATGCTTACGAATAAATTGCGGAGCGTCGAAGACGTACCACTTGCCATCAATGTCTCGCCACACGGCAATGTTGGTGAACGAGAATCAGGGATGTTGCCTCAGCCTCTTAGTTCATTTGGTACACCAGAAGTGCGCTTCCTGTACCAACGGTATGGCTCGGTATATTCGGTGCATAGAAAGAACTTCTGCCGTACATTTTCTGTCCTGTAAAACAATTGGAGGCCGCTCTTCCAGGTGCGAGAGACCACGCGCACCTGGAATATCATCTATTTGACGGTCTGCGAGTTGGTGTCTCAGGTGCGGAGATATTCTCACACCTAAGAGTCGGCGGCTGCGGCACAGAGCGTTCTATTGGTGTTCCGGACTTCCAGGTGCGAGAAACCATACGCACCTGGAACGCTGTCGGCTTGACGGCAAGTGAGTTGGTGTTCCAGGTGTGAATATGTTCGTAAATCCTGCCCTCTGGGATTACCTGAATCATTTCGTAACTTGTTTTGAGCCATACGGTGGTGCTCCACTTCGTGATATTCAGAGAATTGCGGAAAGCTGCCGGAGGCGGTGGAAGGTTCTGCAAACGGAGGTGCTCGCCAGAATCGTGATTTGTCATATTCACCAGTCCTTGAAGTGGCATTTGGCCTATTTCAGAGTGCCTTGTGCTCATGTGGCTTTGGTAGTTGAGCTTGTCGAAGCGTACCGGCAATGATGGCACGGTAGGCGACACTATAGCCGATGCTGATTGCAAAAAAGAAAAGGGAATGACCATTCGGCCATTCCCTTATAAAAATATTCAGGACAAAGATTATTCTCCGTAAACCGCTGTCAGCACATGGTTCTCGGCCTTGAATTTCGTTGATCCGTTTAGATAACTGTTGTAGTTGTCCGCAGTGACGGTTGTGCCGTTGACAGTTCCTGATACCTTGATAGGATCTGCGGCAGTACCGAGCTTGATGACTTTGGAGTTTCCGTTGAACAGACCTATAATTAATCCAGAAGTCTTGGCTGTGCCCCCTGTGATGGTGCATTTTACAACACAACCATTTCCAGTGTTGTGAGCGGCGTTTCCGATATTACCGATAAGGCCACCGATTCCGGCAACAGTGCTCTTGGCGGTAACAGAACCAAGAGCCTTGCAGTTTATGATCACATGTCCTTGTGAGTGGAAACCGCAGAGACTGCCTAATACAGAGCCTGTGTTGCCTGATTCGAGGACGACCGCGCCTTCATTGGTGCATCCGTCCATGTGTCCGGTTCCGCCTTGTACTCCACCGGCACGGCATTTGCCCTTTCCTGCGAATGTAACAGTGCCTTTGTTGACGCAGTTTGTTGTGTAGATGCTCTGTGTGCCTTCCACGCCAGGCCATCCAACAATACCGCCCAGAGCGCTGTTTGCCTTTGCAGAATCGTTGAACAGTGTCACCTTGCCTTCATTGACACAATCTTTGATGTTGGTGACATTGTTTCCAGCCGCAAAGAAGTCTCCTCCGGAGATACCTCCTACGATGGCGATATAGTTGATAGTCGATTCAGCTCCGTTGCTTGTTGCCAATTTGGTGTAAACTTCACCATAGTTGTTACATTTGGTGATGTCACCCTCCGGGGCACCGGCAATACCGGCCACACTGATTCTCTGCTGCGTGGCGGTGGCGTTTTCCATCGCGCTGATCGTGAATGAGACGTTTCCGTTGTTGTTGCTGTTCTCAATCTTTGACCCATTGCCTCCAAGGCCGACAAGGCCTCCGATGCAAGGGACAACGTCCTTCCCACCGATTGAAGATGATCCGGCAATGAATTTGCCGCTGACGGTTATCGCACCAGTGTTGGAACTCTCCGACATCTGTCCTGAGAGGTAACCAGCGACACCAGCGACAGCTGCTCCCTTTATCGAACCTGAGGTTTTTGCGGAGATTGAACCAGAGTTGGAGCAACCTTTGATCTCGCCGGTTGACTTAGCGGCGATTCCCGCGATATTCACTGCTTCCTCAAACGAACTTGCGGAATATTCCACATTTGCATTGTTGTGGACATTGCTGAGGGTTCCGGCGTTGTTCAGTGTGACAGGTGCGAACACAGAAGATGTTGGCGTGAAGACGCAGCTTGCATCGATTGTGAGATCCTTCACGGTTCCGGTGACCTTGTTGAACAGAGCGTGGTTGGAAGTCCAGTTCCTGATTACCTTGCCGTTACCGTTGAGAATACCCCCGAACTCTGCAACGGATGGAACCTCGACACCCTTGAGATCAAGATCCGCCGCCAGCGTGATCCCATCAGAAGGCGATGTGAATTCCGCACCATAGGCCATCCAATCGAGGAATTCTTCGTTGTTTGAGATTGTCATAGGGTATGTGTAGTTCACACTTTCCGTCTTGAACTCCAGATAATAAGGATCTTTGGATTCGTACTCTCCGGCCACGGCCACAACTTTGATGATATATTGGGTATTGACCGAAAGACCGCTGAGGTTGAACTCTGGGCTTTCCTGTTCAATGTATTTGTAGTCATCATTTCCGCTGACCTTGTAGCCAAGTCTGTAACCTTGGGCCATTTCCTGAGACTCGAACACGAAAGAAGCCTTTGTCTTGCTGATTTCCTTGCTCTTAAGAACAGGCGTCGTCAGTGTAGGAACACCATAGGACATGACTTTTACCTGGAATGAGTTGAGGAGCCAACGCTGGTTGCCGCTCTTGCCGCGGACGGCGCCGACGCCGATACGGGATCCTGGGGACACGTTCCTGATTGTGACTGTCTTGGTTTCCCAGGTAGGGGTCTTGACGTCTGTCGCAGGACGGTTAACAACACCTACTTCCTTGATGGTGGCATCTTTAAGGGTTCCATAGTTCGTGGACTTTGACTTGTCTGTCTGTCCGCCAGTGGCGGTGTAAATCGCAATACTCTGGAAGTCGGAAGCGGAAGCCTCTTTAATCGCACCTTTCTCCCACATTGAAGAAGCGGAGAAAGTAAGGGTTACGGTAGCAAGTCCTTCGAGGTTGGTGAGTTCAGGTGTGAACAGGATAGGAATGCTTGAAGAAGCTCCCATCTGGAACATACCTGTACGGATGCAAAGGTCTCCAAGACCAGTTTCATGAACAACACCCCAATCCTTGAAACGGGTAGGCTGTACACCGCCCTGCTTTCCGAATGTGTTGAAGAAGCCGTGGTTGCTGTCTTTCCATCCAAGTGTGGCACTGTCCCATGTCCCGACCTCCGGATGTGAGTTCGCCACGCCGTTGTTCGACGGAGAAGGGGAGAAGTCCATGGAATAACCACCGAAGTAAAGCTCGCTGAAGTTCTCCGAGATGGCATATTCACCAGCCTTGATCTTGTTTGTCCCGACCGTCACGATGTCGAAATTGGCTGTCTGGGCTTCCAACGCGTCGGAAATGAGGCCCGACTCGGTGTCCTGGCATGTGAACCAGTACTTGGTGTTAGGCTCAAGATTGGAGAACGCTATCTTAGGTTGTCTTCCGGATATATCATATTTAGAGATTGTCCATCCATAGACAAGTTCCTTGCAATCCTTGTCTTTGTACAATGCGACTTTCACAGGAATCGCCGCATCTTTCGCGATGTTGTCGAATCCGTACTCTGACCACTCGAAAACGAGCTGTCCGGAGAGTTTTGAAGCGAGTCTTACTGTCGGAGGGACTCCGTTGATGAATACAAATCCCTTTCCGCACTGGATGACTCCTGACTTCACGGTCTCTCCCTCATCATTGATGGCATCGCCCTCGGCCAGAGTCCATTCGGCCACATGGGTGGCCTCACCGGTGACATCATATTCGGCGAGCATCTTCACCTGATACAACTTGCCGTTGGTGAGGTCTTTGTATGTCCGCTCGAAAACTGTTGTGGCTGACGGATCGATCACTTCTGTAACCAACGCCTTCTGGGTAGTGTAGTCTACAAGCAGGACGATAAGCCTGCTGGCGGACGCCACGGCTGAAAGGTCTGCCTTCACAGTAAACTCCGTACCGTTCTCAGGACAGTCGGAAAGTTCTATGTTCTCGACGGAAGGCTTCTTGAGATCCTTGATTCCGTGGCCGGTCACGAACACGGCCGGCTGGCCCTCTGAGTCCGTAGCGAATATCCATGGGGTGAAGACCGATCCGTAGTTGACACGGAGGCGGACATATTTCTCGGTATATTCGCTGATACCTTTTGTGAAAGTGGCTCTTGCCACGCCGTCAGCGCCGACGGCTGACGCTTTGATGGTCTGGATGACGTCATCGTACATATTCACGGCGTCATTCGGATCGTCGCACACTTCAATGCTGTAGGATGTCGCGCCGGCGGCGACGGTCTGCCCTGCGTTCCAGCGGAAAGCAAGGGTGTCGGCTGTGCTGTTCTCCGCGTCGTAGCGGAAGTCACCAGGCACCGGTTTTGACTGGTCCTCGCCAGCGGGGATCTCCTCCTGACAAGCGGTGAGGAGAAGGGCTGCCCCGGCGAGAGCGCCGACTATAAACTTGATAGATTTCATACTTTTAAATTCATCTGATTCGTTAAACGTGTAATCAAACTTGCGTTACATCAGAAATATTACGTTGTCGGATGTAAGAAAAGAGATAAAAAATAAAATAACAGAGATTATTACGAATACTCCCCGTTGCGCATCAGAAATATTTTTACGAATCCAGATACTGACTCCAGATGCAAATCCAGCCGCAAAATTAGTAAATACTTTTAAGAATTGCAACGTTTTGCGCTTTCCTGAAATAATAAAACTGGCTGTTTGATGAATATGTTTATGATGAAATCGGTGAATAAGGGATGATAGGGGAAGTTTCCGGAATAAAATGGATGGATTATGAAAAACATTTCTTAAATTTGTACCGATTTAGGATCAGCATTTGGCGTATCCCAAAGTTATTTTGGAGTTGCCGCCATCTGCTTTTTTTTATTAAACAGCCAGTTTGACAAAAATACATAATATATGACACCATAAGTTGATAACAACTCCCGCATCAGCGTTCCAAAGAGATTGTCCGGAAAGAGATGGTTCAGTGCAAATCCACAGCAAGCAACATTCAATCAAATCTTTTGAGAGAAGTAAATCTTTTGGAAAACATTATGGAACTTTACAAGAAAATACTGTTTGTTGTCATCTCCATCCAGGTGGCACTCTTCAGCGCGTTCAATGTGGCCGCCCAGACGGTCACGGTGTCTGGAGTGGTCAAGGATGCGGTGACCAACGAACCGCTTATCGCGGCTACAGTGATGGTCAAAGGGACCACCAATGGAGTCTCGACGGACATTGATGGAAAATATTCCATCCAGGCAAAGCCTGAGGATGTTCTCGTATGCCAGATCATCGGTTACAAGGACCAGAAGATGACAGTCGGCCAGAGATCGAAAATCGATTTCCTGCTTGAGGAAGACAACCAGATGCTTGAGGCTACGGTTGTCGTGGGTTACGGTACTTTGAAGAAGACCCAGCTCGTAGGCTCGGTGGAGAACCTTGACGGTGAAGCCATCGGCGACCGTCCGAACGCTAACGTGACCCGCTCCCTTCAGGGACAGATCGCCGGTCTCAACATTGTACAGACCGATGGTAAGGCCACGCACTCGGGAAGCATCTACATCCGAGGCAACGGAACGTCATACAACACCCGTAAGAACTTCAGCAGCAGTGCCGCGGGTTCAAAGCACTCCATCGGAAACGAGGGGTCTGCCTTGGTCCTGATCGATGGAGTCGAGGGTAGCCTCTCACAGGTCAACCCTGCGGACATCGAGACTGTAGCCGTGCTGAAGGACGCTTCTTCCGCAGCCATCTATGGAGCCCGTGCCGCCTACGGAGTTATCCTCGTGACGACAAAGAATGCCGACACCGACAAGATCACCGTCACCTACAACGGAGCGTTCTCGCTCAACAGCCGAATTGTGAAGTGGGAGGACAACATCGTCACCGATGGTCTGGAGTGGACAGATGCGTTCTATGAGTTCTATGGCAATGACACCCGTGTGCCGGGATCTTCCGGAAAGGTGCCGACAACAATGAACACCAACAACATCGCGATGTCCGGCACAACCTACCTTGACACCTTCAGGGCTTTGAGGAATGCCGGGTATGATTCGATCTACGGTGGAGTCGGAAGTGCGGGTCAGTACCTCTATTTCGGAAGCTACAACTGGCTTGATCACGTTTATAAAGACTACACGACCGCGACTACCCATGACATCGGTGTCAGGGGCTCGACAAAGAAACTCACTTACAACCTTACCGGAAGGTATTTCAATCAGGGTGGAATCTACAAGATCGGAGACGAGAACTATAACACGTTCAACATCCGCGCCAAGGCCAAGCTTCAGATCAACAAGTGGTTGGCGATCGACAACAACACTTCGGTGTTCCGCAGCAAGTCCAACCAGCCTATGTTCTCCAACACTTCCGCCATCGGACACCAGATTGACCAGCACGGCCAGCCTGTGTTTGTGCCTTACAACGAGGACGGCACCTGGTCGCTTTCGGGTGTGAAGACGGCTTACGCCTCTTTCTTTGAGGGAAACACCGGTCAGGATGACTCGAACCTTGTCTTGAACACCACTCTTGGAGCCACAATCGACATCATTCCGGAAGTGCTCAAGGTACGCGGCGATTTCTCCTACAAGGCTACCCGACGCTGGAGAGAGCGTTACCGCGCTCCGTTGACATTCTACGCGAAGCCTGGTGTCGTTACAGAATATGTCACCCAGGCCGGTTCCTACAAGAGCCGTTGGACCTATGACACGGACTACATCACAGCCAACGCGGTTCTCACATGGACTCCGAAACTGAATGAGAAGCATGACTTGAATGTAGTCGGCGGATGGAACCTTGAAGACTACAGGTATGACAGGAATTACCTGCAAAGGTTGGGAATGCTCATCCCTGAAATGTATAACTCGTTCGAGTTGTTTGACGGCGAGATGAAGGTCGAGCAGAACGACAGCAGTTATGGAATAATCGGTTTCTTCGGCCGTGCCAACTACACCTTCCTCAGAAGGTATATTTTCGAGGCCTCCGCCCGTTATGACGGATCCTCAAAATTCCCGTCAAATTCTCAGTGGGGTCTGTTCCCGTCATTCTCAATCGGATGGCGTGTGTCTGAGGAACCTTGGATGAAATGGTCGAAGGGCTGGATGGAGAACCTCAAGCTGCGCGCCAACTACGGTTCCCTCGGCAACGGTACGATCTCTCCGTACTCTTTCCTTGAGACGATGGGAATCAGCAAGTCAAGCGTTATCTTCGATGGTGGATATGTGAACTACACCAAGAACCCTGATGTGGTTCCTTCAACTCTTACCTGGGAGACTGTGACCACCTACGATGTCGGCTTGGATTTTGACATACTCAAGAGCAGACTCTCGTTCTCGGGTGACTATTATGTAAGGAACACCACTGACCTTATCACCGTGGGATACGAGTTGCCGCAGATTTACGGTGCCAGTGCTCCTAAGGGTAATTTCGCCGCCTTGCAGACCAAAGGTTGGGAGGCGACCCTGTCATGGAGAGATTCATTCAAACTTGCGGGAAAGGACTTCAATTACAGCATAAAGGGAAGCATTTGGGACACCAGAACCTGGGTTGATGAATACACCTCCACTTCCGGTGACATCCTTGACTACTACACCGGCAAGGAACTTGGTGAGATCTGGGGATTCCGCACAGACGGAATATTCCGCTCAAATAAGGAAGCTAATGCCTGGGCCACGGATTCCTACCACAAGAATGGATCAAACTTCCGCGCCTACGCCGGAGACCTCAAGTTCCTTGACCTCAATGGTGACGGTAAGATCGACTACGGCAAGGGTACGCTTGACGATTGGGGCGACCTTGACAGGATCGGTAACACAACACCTCGTTATCAGTACGGTATCAACCTTGATTTCAAGTGGAACGGCATAGGTCTGTCGATGTTCTTCCAGGGTGTCGGCAAGCGTGACTGGTATCCTATGGTCGAGACGGCTTACTTCTGGGGTCAGTACAACAGACCTTACAGTGGTTACTTGATGAAGACACAGACCGGAGACAACTATGCTCAGATTGACTACAGCACAGAGAACTGGGTTGTGACAAACTACGACAAGAATCCTTACTGGTCAAGACGAGTCGGCTATAGCGCCAACCGTAACGTCGGCCCTCTGACTGTGGAGAATGACCACTATCTTCAGAACGCGGCTTACATCCGTCTGAAGAACCTCACGGTGGATTACTCATTCCCTAAGAAGATGCTTGAAAAGGCCAATATCCAGGGATTAAGGGTTTACTGCTCGATGGAAAACCTCTGGACCTGGTCTCCTATGTTCAAGCACACGGATATGTTTGACCCTGAAGGCATCGGTGTCGGTGACTCGGACTTCGACAGTACCTCGAACATCGGTCTGAGTGGTATCGGTGACGGTATGTCATACCCTATGCTCAGAACCATTACATTCGGTGTCGGTTTAACATTCTAATAAACACGTAGATAATGATGAAAAAAATAATATATTTACTGACAGGCACACTGATGTTGTCCGGGTTGGTCTCTTGTGAAGGTTTCCTTACCAGAGAGCCGATCAACAAGTTCAGCGCGGAGTCTTACTTTGCAAGTGAGTCGGAGCTGGAGATGTACGCCAACGGTATGATACAATCCTGGCTTCCGAACTATTCCGAAACCACCGGCGGAGATGCCTACAATGACCTTATCGCGACGAAGACCAGCAGTGACTTCTATCGTCCGTCCGCTAACTGGGACTCATCCAAACAGACAGGATGGGCCAATGGTGACTGGAGCTTCCTTAGAAGAGTGAATTATATGCTCAGCAGGATGGACAAGGCCAAAACCAACGTTAGTGAGGACATCTACAACCACTACGAAGGTGTGGCCCGTTTCTGGAGAGCCATGAAATATGTGTCGAAGGTGAACTCATTCTCCAATGTGCCATGGGTTGACAAGTATCTTCAGCCTAACGACACCACAATTCTGTACGGTCCCAGGGATGACAGGGAATATGTATTCCATAAGATAAGGGAAGATCTGGAGTTCGCCGCCACGAACTGCATGGCCGGCAAGTTCCACACTGACGGACGTGTCCGCATCGACAAGTTCGTGGTCAACGCGCTTGCCTCAAGATACTTCCTTTACGAGGCCACTTTCAGGATGAACGTGCCGAACAATCCGGCAACCGGAAAGCCTTGGACCAATGAATATGAGACCGTTGACGATCTCCTCAGGCTTGCGGCGAGCTGTGCGAAGACAGTCATGGATCAGGGCGGCTTCTCTCTCGTGAAGGATTATACTTCTCTCTTCCTGAGCAGCGCGCTCCAGAAGGATGAAGTCATCTGGGGACGTTCATACAGCGGGGAACTTAATGTCCGCCATAGTCTCACAAGATATTTCCACTCATCCACTCTGGGACAGCAATACTCTGGAACAAAGGATCTTGTGGATATGTTCATGACGACGGACGGAAAGCCTATCGATGTGGCCGCCGGAGATGACAGGAAACTCATCACCGAGGAATTCGAGGGACGTGACCCACGTCTTGCCGCCACTGTTCTCGGTCCGGGACATGCGATTATCAATGCATCTCAGCCGAATGAGCAGATAGATTTCTCATTCTGCAAGACCGGGTATATGCTTACAAAGTGGTCTGTTCCGGATGAGACACATTTCCAGAACTCCATTGACGAGAACTCCCTCCCGATTGTCCGTTATGCGGAAGTCCTTCTGAACTATGCCGAGGCTAAGAACGAACTTGGCGAGATGGATCAAACCATTTGGAACCAGACTGTAGGTGCCCTTCGTACCCGCGCCGGTATCGCTAACATCTATCCTGGCAGCGGTGACTATTCAAGGGATGAATGGCTTTATGATTACTATACAAAGAATCTCAATCACCCGATGTACACCAAGGGGGACCTTGACATCGCCCTTGAGATCCGTCGTGAGAGAGTCACCGAACTTACATTTGAGGGCGGACTTCGTCAGCTGGATGTCTATCGTTACGGCCAGGGTGATTTGATCGCCCGCAGACATGACTACATGGGCTGGAAGGGTATCTATGTCGGGGATGGCGCTGACATGGATTTCGAAGGTCAGACTTACACATTCAACAGAGAGGTTTCCGAGGAAAATACAAACTCTACCACGAACTACCCGATTTCCAACAAATCCACAGCCAAGGACACCGACTGGTACATCGAGGATGGTTATCTTGTTTACAGGTACGACCTCCAGTGGGAAGACAAGATGTACTGCCGCCCTATCCCGACAACGGCGCTGACTCTTAATCCTAAGATCGGACAGAACTACGGTTGGAATTAACAATTGAATTGAATTGAATATGAAAAAGATAACTTATCTTATTTGCTCAGCGCTGCTGGCATCTGTACTTGCCGGCTGCGACAAGAATGAGGAGACTGTTCCAGTGGGAGGGGACGCCAAGGATCCTGTTCTCTCGGAGCTTACCGAGACCAGTATCAACGGAACGGCTCTCGGTACAGGAGTGGATCTTGCCGGTGTCATCACAGATGAGAAATCCGGTAAAGGAATCGCTGGAATCGCTGTCACTGACGGCTACCAGTTTGTCAAGACAGACGCGAACGGAGTCTATCAGATGACGAGAAACCAACTGTCTCGTAACGTGTATATGACCGTCCCGGCCGAGTACCAGATTCCGCTTGACGAGACTTACCATCTTCCGATGTTCTATTCCCCGGGCATAATGACCCCGGGAAAGGCTTACAGGTGTGACTTCAAACTCAAGAAGCTTGACGCTCCGGAGACTGACTTCACGATTCTTATGATTGGCGACCCTCAGTGCCAGGTCATCAACGAGGCGGCCAGATTCTTGGGTGAGACTATCCCGGACATCCGCAGGACTATGGAGAGTGGAACCTATTCTCCGAATGTATATGCATTGACATTGGGTGACATCACATTTGATTCCTTCTATATGTTCGACCCTATGGTCAGAACCATGAAGAACATTGTCATTGGTGGCAGGTATCTTCCTATCTTCAACTGCACCGGAAACCATGACCACAACTCTCGTGTCAAGGCTTCAGGAAACAGAGAATTGGACGACTACAACTCGATGGAGGAATATGTCAAGCATTTCGGCCCGACCGACTACTCGTTTGACCGTGGCAACACACACATCGTGGTGATGGATAATGTGTTTGTCAGCACACTCTCGTCAAACTCCTCTCCTAACAGCAAGACTTGGAACTACACCAATGAACTGACTGACACCCAGATGGATTGGCTCAGGCAGGACATCGCCAATGTCGAGAACCCTGAGTCTAAGCTCATCCTTTTCTGCGCTCACCAGCCGCTCAGAAGCAATGACTCCAAGGGACACTATGCCGAGGTCATGAAAATGCTGAGCACCTTCGCCGAGGCACACATCATGGCCGGCCATACACATTACACGCAGAACTATATCCATAAGGATGTGAATGGCAAGGATATCTACGAACATATTCATGGTGCCGCGTGCGGCGCGTGGTGGAGTTCCAACTCCAATGTGACCGGCGCTCCTAACGGATACAACATCTATAGGGTCAACGGCAACAAGATCTCAGACTGGATCCTCAAGCCGACCAACCGTGACGCCGGTTATCAGATGAGAATCTATGACGGTAACCAGGAATTCGGTTCGGAGAACAATCCTGAGACGACCAAGAACTGGATCAACTGGTACACCAACCTTAATATCAGTTCCTCAATCAAACTGAAGGCCAACGCCGCGTTCAAGAACAGCTTCGTGGCTGAGGTGTTCGATGATGACGACACGTACTGGACTCTTGAATTCTGGCAGAACGGCCAGAAGGTCGGGGACTTTACCAGAGCTAATGCTGGAATGTCCAACATGGCTATCTGTGCGTTCTGGTATAACGACAAGGGAAAGAACACCGACACATGGTGCAACTCGACCGCCAGCCACTACTGGTACTACACCCCTGAGTCCGGCAATCCTTCCGAGGAGCAGAACTGGGAGGTCCGCGCTGTGCACAACTTCCCGAACGGTGGCTCAATGGAGTTCAAGACCAACAGGCTCACCACGGATTATTCCGAGTTTTAGTGTGATTGTCAAGGATGTATAAGCCTTGACGGTATAATAATCGAATTGTTTTCGGCAAGCTTTCCGATGGGAGGCTTGCCGATTTGAAAAAATAAAATTGAATATGAGAATCTCAAAATTAGTGCTGGCTCTCTTCCTTTCAGCGGCGTCTGTCCCGATGTTCGCACAGAGCCAGACAGTCACATTCTTCGCTCACCGCGCGAGCCGTTTCGAGTTCGATGAGAACACCCTCCCAGCCTTCAAGGCCTGCTATGAGAAGGGAATGCGTGGCTACGAGACCGACATCAGAATGACCAAGGACGGCCAGCTCGTTGTCAATCACGACGAGACATTCACAAGGCTTACCGGATGCGAAGGCAAGGTCGAGTCGATGACAGCGGCTGAAATCCGTGAGCTCAAGACTTTGCAGGGCAACAAGATCCTCTTCCTCGACGAGCTCATGAAGTTCCTCGACACCAAGGACGGACTTTATGTGGAGTTCGAGATGAAGACATCTCCCGCTTCAAGTTATCCGACCGAAAGGTTGCGTGAATATTGCGACAAGCTGTACAAGATGGTGATGGCGAACAAGCCGGCCAACTCCACTTACCTCTTCACGTCCAGCAGCAAGACAGCCTTGAACATGATGCGCTCTTTGCATCCGGACGTGGACATGCTCATGATATTCAGCAAGCCTGTGTGTGACGAGACCATCGCCGAGGCGGAGGCCATGGGCATCAAACGAATCGGCTGCAATATGAACGGAACGACCCGTTCGGCCGTGAAGAAAGCCAAGGAGGCCGGACTTTCAGTCTCTCTTTGGCCTTCGAGAACCCCGGAGGACATCATGTTGGGCGTGTATCTCGGTGCCGAGTTCCTTTGCTGCGACAGAGCCATCGAGGTCAAGAAGTTCCTCGATGAGAAAGCCACTTGGGTAAAGTATAAATAGTCGTCTGAAATGGTCAGAAATTTTGTTTTCAGCCTGTTGTTCGTGACTGCCCTCATTTCGGGGGCGGTCGCTTATGCGGAGCCTGCAAGCGATGCCCCATGCTTTCATAAAAACAAGAAAGGGTTGGTCATCAACGGCACGAAGACCTTGATCTCCAATAATCTTGTCGGTTTGGTCAAGGACTCCCGGACAGGGAAGGGCATCGCGGGGGTGCCGGTGACGGACGGGTACACTTTCACGGTGACGGACAGGAACGGGGTTTACCAGTTTGTGGCGGACGAGAAGTGCAGGAATGTGTACTACACGCTTCCGGCGGAGTACAAGACGGCGCTGGATCCAGTCACGAAACTTCCTCTGTTCTATTCCACGACCCCGATTGACAGGAGCCGGCAGAACAGGAACGATTTCGTGCTGGAGCCGCTTGACGCTCCCGAGAAGGATTTCACTCTGGTGATGATCGGGGATCCTCAGTGCAAGACGGACTCTGATGTCCACAGGTTCGAGACTGAGACGCTTCCGGATCTCAATAGATTCATGTCCGAGTCACAGGCCAAGGGAAAGTACTTGAATGCCTACGCTGTCACCCTCGGCGACCTGACGTTTGACAACACGGTGCAGTGGGGGCCGATGCACAAGGCCCTCTCGGGGTTCGCGCTGGAGTCTGGGGATTATCTCCCGATCTACAACTGTGTCGGCAACCACGACCATGACGCGGCCTGCGTTGATGACTACACGGCCACACAGACCTACGTCGACCTCTTCGGCCCCACGGACTACTCGTTCAACAGAGGAGACGTTCACTTTGTGGTTATGGACGACGTGGCTGTTACGACGACCAACGGCAAGACCTGGAAATATGCCGACAACATTTCCGACCGGCAGCTGGAATGGCTCAAGTCAGACCTTGCCCTTGTGAAGGACAAGGAGGAAAAGATGATTGTCTTCTGCGCCCACATCCAGTTCCGTCACAACGCCGACAAGGACAACCCGGACAAGATCAAGAACATGGCCGCCGCAATGGACTGCCTTACGGACTTCCACGAGGCGCACGTGATGATCGGTCACACGCATTACGCGCAGAATTTCATCCATCATGACTATGTCACGAAGGGAGGCACTCCCGTTTACGAGCATATTCATGGAGCGGCCTGCGGCGCTTGGTGGAGCTGCAACCTCAACCTTGCCGGCTCTCCGAACGGCTACAGCGTTTACGAAGTCTCCGGGAAGACGATGAAAAACTGGCTGGCGAAAGGTACAGGCGAGTCGCCTGATCTCCAGATGCGTGTCTATGACGGCAACCAGATCTACGGCGGAGCGGAAGGTCATCCTTCCGGTGAGTATGAATATTCATGGACGGAAGGCGGCATCGGCCCGAAAGGCGCCCAGGCGCCGGGTTTCTCCGGACTCAAGGGTTGCTTCGTGGCATCCATCTGGAACAGCGACGAGGACAACTGGAAAGTCGAACTCTTCCAGGACGGGAAAAAGGTCGGAGACTTCAAACAGGTTCCTTCCGAAATCGGGGATGTCTGCGCCATCTCGTTCTTCTACAATGACTTGGGACGCAAGACGGCGACATGGTCACGCAGCACGCCGCAGTACTATTGGTACATAGAGGCTCCGGGTGGCGATCCGACCAAGGTTCAGAACTGGGAGGTGCTCGCCACGCAGACCATCCCGGGCGGCGGAGTGGTCAATGAATATAAATGCTCCACGCTTCAGACGGACTATTCCGGATTCCGAAACGTGGAGTAAGGTCAGCGAATATCCCACTTCTAGAAATCTATGGCGGCCCGCATTTCAGGGATGGTCTCGGAAAGAGCCATCCCTTTTCTATAGATTCCCGCGGTGCCGCCTACGAATATGTCGGCTCCCATTCCGGCCATGAGATTGGCCCTTTCATTGCTGACGCTTCCGTCAACGCTGATGAGGATGTCCTCGCGGCCGTTGGTGTCGAGGAATCTGCGCATTCCGGCGACTTTGTCCATGATCCCGTCCACCATCTTAGCACCTGCGGCTCCTGGGTGCACAAGCATCAGGGTGACCGTGTCAAGCACGTCAAGATACTCCTTGATGGCTTCCACATCGGTCTCCGGGTTGACCGCAAGGCCGAAAAGCCCTCCTGCCTCATGAACCTTGGCTGCCAGCGCGCGGTAATCTTTCTTGACCTCGATGTGTGGGGACACTATGTCGCCTTTGCGGACCGGGAACTTGCTCATTATGAGCTCCGGATCATCGACCATAAGATGAACGTCCACCGGCATTGTCGTGACTGCCTGCATAGCCTTGATGAAGTCCGGCCCGAATGTGAGATTCGGAACAAAATGAGCGTCCATCACATCGATGTGCAGCATGTCCGCGCCGTTCTCTTCCAACGTCTTGATATCCTGCCCCAGGTTCATAAGGTTGGAGCACATCACCGAGACGGAAATATACCTATGTTTCATATTGTCTGTTTTTATTGAATACTCCACTCGGCTCCGTCCTTGGTGTCCTTTACGGTGATGCCGAGGGCCTTGAGGTGGTCACGGATGGCATCGCTGGCCGCCCAGTCCTTCGCTGCCTTGGCCTTGGCGCGTTCCTCAAGCACCATATCCATCAGTCCGGAGACAATCTCCTGACCCTTGCCGGATTCGGCGGCGGACTCGTCCTTCAGGCCGAGGACACCGAACACGATGTCGTCGAAAATCTGAAGCAGAGTCTCTATGTCGCCCTTGCTGAGTTTCAATTCACCAGCCTTCGCCGAGTTGATCAGCCTGACCGCATCAAAGATGTGCGACAGTGCGATCGGCGTGTTAAGGTCATCGCAAAGCGCCTCATAGACAGCATTGAATATTCCCTTGACCTCCTCGGAAGTCGCCGGGCAGGTGTCCGGAGCCGTGGCGGTGATGAACTCGCCGTACTGCATCGCGTCCACAGGATCGCCTTCCGTGCCCTTGGCCGTGTCAGTGATTCCTGCCGCCGAAGCCAACGCACGCAGATCCTTCGCCGCCTGCATCACCCTCTTCAGACCCTTCTCGGCAGCCTGCAGTGCCTCGTTGCTGAAATCCAGCGTGCTGCGGTAGTGCGCCTGGAGGATGAAGAAGCGGACGGTCATCGGGGAATATGCCTGCG